>Ga0208198_1002280_pt1 | contig 14674 bp, 14 predicted proteins | sample AD_JPNTR2_MetaG_FD_184446 | JGI IMG/M metagenome (GOLD analysis project Ga0208198, IMG submission 184446) | Active sludge microbial communities of municipal wastewater-treating anaerobic digesters from Japan - AD_JPNTR2_MetaG (SPAdes) (version 2) | ecosystem: Engineered > Bioreactor > Anaerobic... | reverse complement strand
TCTCTCGGAAGGAAATCTCTTTAAAATCACGAATACTGTCCATGACGGAAGTCATCACCCCTTTTGAGTTTATTCATCACACTAACTCTTCGAGGGTGAAGGCTCTCCGTCCTTCTTTTCCCAAGTACTCCGCTGGGTCACTCCCACGGCTCCCCCGTACGGTACTCGGTACTGTACCCACATTAACTTTACTCAGTCTAACGGGCGGGGAAGGATTTCACGCTATTATGAAGAATGTTACCCATAAGCGAGAAGCGAGCTTGCTTTGCTGCCACAGCCCACACGGGCCGTTTAGTTACTCATTATTGATTGAAGTAAGAGAATAGCGTAGAGGTCGGTGAACCATACATGGCTCCTGATTCGACGATATCATCATGCCCAGTAGAGGATGTGGAGGCAGTACTTCAGGGCATGTCCAGGCTCATTGCATCAGCAATTGACAGAAACATACCTGCTCGAAGCACTCACTCTCAACGAGTAGCAGCGTTAGCCGCATCTATTGCTGAGAGGCTGGGCCTTCCTTCCGAAGAAGCAAGACGAATCTATTTCGCAGGTCTTTTTCATGACTTCGGCAAACTTTTTCTTCCAAGTAACATTCTGATCAAAACAGAACCCCTTTCTGAGGACGACTGGTCTTTTATAGAACTACATCCTCAGCTCGGAGCTACGTTCTTAGAGCGAATACCTCCTTTTACCAGTACTGCCAAAGATGTCCTGTATCACCATGAACGTATTGACGGACGCGGATACCCCCGAGGGCTTAGTGGTGAAGACATTCCCCTCGGCGCTAGGATTATTGCAGTCGCGGGGTCGTTCGATGCCATGACTGCGTCGGATTCTTATCGAGCAAGCGTAAAACAGGATATTGCTTGTGATACCTTGTTGGAGGACAGCGGTACACACTTCGATGGCGGTGTTGTGCAGGCTCTTTTAGCGGTACTTGGCTGTAGAAGATGATGAATCGTGTTGCATAGTTTTTTGGTTGTGAAGGCAGACTAAATACCCGTAATTCTTCGGAGGCGAATATCGGTGACCGGTAATGAGCGTCAGCTGACCCTGCCCATATGGAACCAAGACGATGTGTCAGGTCATATCCAAGGCGAGCTTTGGCCTGAATCCAAAGAGAGTGTTGTCTTGCGGCAAGATGAGCAAACCATGGAACATAGAGGCAAGACAGAGGAAGAGAGCAGGGGAGGGGAGCTTAATCAAGAGCAAGACCTCGAAGCGCTGAAAGAGAGGTGCCTTACCTGCACCAAGTGCGGTTTGCGAGCAGACTGCACTCATGTGGTGTTCGGTGAGGGAAATCCCAAGGCTAAGGTCATGTTTGTGGGGGAAGGGCCTGGCAGGGATGAAGACAGACAAGGCAGGCCTTTTGTAGGCGCTGCAGGACAACTGCTCGATAGAATACTGGGTTCTATAGATTTATCCCGGGACGAGGTTTACATTACTAATGTAGTCAAATGCCGTCCCCCTAAGAACCGTATGCCCAATCCTGATGAGGTCGTTGCCTGTAGTCCATACTTAGATGCTCAGATTAGAAGGATCAACCCGGCAATTATTGTGTGCCTTGGCGCCCTCGCGACGAAAACCCTCATTGATAAGAATGCAAAAATAACAAGAATGAGGGGTAGGTGGCACGAGAAAGACGGTATCCTCTACATGCCTACATTTCACCCGGCAGCCCTCTTGCGTGATCCCTCGAAAAAGCGCCTTGTCTGGGAAGACATGAAGAAGGTCAAGGAGGCCCTTGGGAATCTGTAAGCACAAGCTATAGCGTAATTATTGGTCGCCTCGTGGAATATCTTTATGTTAAGGGATACGAGAGATATGTCCCTTGACATGGTTTCGGAGGTGGTCAAATGGTTTCGCAAAAGCAGGGGAGGGCAGGGCCTGACAGAAGTCGAAGCCAGGATAGAGCCCGGGAGCCTGATAAGGCTTATTCCGCATTCCGAGCGGTGATAACCGGTCTTATAACGAGTATTCTGGCTGTAGTTGCTATTTTTCTCGTTATAGGAATATACGGATTCTATACTTCATCAGACATAGCTTCCTTAGGAACTCTTGCGCTTTCAGGAACCTTATTGGCTATAGCATGCGGGGGGTTCAACGCGGGCAATAAGGCCGGTAGGAGAGGACTGATCAACGGCGGACTGGTTGGTGTAGTATTTGCGGTAATAGTCATAATGATCGGAGTAGGGAACGGACCTCGGGCAGCAATCACCATGACGAGCTTGAAAAGGATTATCCTGTCGATAATCGCCGGCTGTATAGGCGGAATGTTCGGCGTAGCCTTTTCTTAATGCGAGATTTAGCATTTAAAAGAGGGATTAAGTTCATCATAAAAAGACCGAACAGTATTTATTTTAAATTTTGATGATGCATATCCTAAAGGTGTGGTATAATATTATTGACTTAAACTAATTCACAAAGGGGGCACCCTATCTTGCATGTCTTGTATCCTCATGCAATAACAGTAAACACCCGAGGAAAGCATGGGGATGGTCTTGCAAAGGATGAGGTCGACAGGGTGTCATTAAAGCCAGGGATTAAGCCGGGGTAAGCGAAGCTGCGAGCCCCGGTTTTTGTTACTTTTACATAATGTCCGGACAGCCGGGAAGCATTTACAGGGCGTATTTGGCCTGATAGTTGAATATCACAATAAGACAGGAGGGGGTCACGTGTGGTTCAGCTAAATGCCGATGATGTCATCAGAGGGTTAAAGAGACTCAAAAGCCTTGCAAAACAGGACATTCTTATCAGTAGTCGCGCGCCTGATCCTGAACTATGGTTAAAAACTGCCACTGCGAGAAAGGAAAAATATGAATCGCTCATTAAATTGGTAGAGGAGCATGGGGTGGAAAAAGCATATCAGATTGCGCTGGATGACTATGCGTATCTGGCATCGTCCAGGCTTGACAATGAAGGGAGCTTGCCTCATGCGAAAGGGGAAGAGCAGGCGCTGGAGATATTCTTTAGGACGACCCTTGGCCTGGATGGCGACATATTGCAGGACGTGACGGCAAATCGCGTAGAAGCAGGAGGGGCCTAATAGGGCCCCTCTCTCGTATGGTCGTATGGTGCCTAATGGATTCGCCTGACAAGACCTGTGACTTTACCGAGGATGGAAACATCGTCTACGATAATCGGATCCATGAAACTGTTCTCCGGCTGCAGGCGAATCCTGTCGTTTTCCTTGAAGAACCGTTTCACTGTAGCCTCATTGTCAATGAGGGCTACTACTATTTCTCCGTTTTCCGCATTTTCTTGTTGCCTGACAATGACGTAGTCACCGTCTAGGATTCCTGCTTCTATCATGCTATTCCCTGTAACTTTCAGCATAAAAAGCGTACCCGGTTCACCAAAGCCTTTAGGCAGTGGAAAATAGTCCTCTATATTTTCAACTGCAAGCACAGGAAGGCCTGCGGTTACCCGGCCCACCAGGGGCACAGCCACCGAAGCGCTGCGTGGAAGGACTCCTGCAGCAGGCAATACTTCAATTGCCCGAGGTTTACTCGGGTCGCGTCTTATGTAACCTTTCTTCTCAAGCTGCGAAAGATGCCCATGTACTGTGGATGTGGACTTCAGCCCGACTGCACGGCCTATTTCCCTTACTGACGGGGGATATCCCTGAGACTCAGTTTCTTTCCTGATATAGTCGAGGATTTGTTCCTGACGCTTGGAGATTTCCTTCGATTTCTTGCGTGGCATCATCTACACCTCGCTCCGGCGTAAGTTTGTCTAAGGCGATTATAACACGACAGATTCCCTCTTGCAAACAAACGTTCCGGGATTATTCCAAAGATATTGGCAGTTCAAATCAAACGGGCCGAAAACATAGTTGACGGAAACAAATGTTCGTGATACTATTGTACCGAAATACGAACATACGTTTGTAGAATAAGGCGGGGAGCGGGGAGGGGTCGGCGACAAAATGACCGGTTTATCACGAAGAAGTAAGACTAAGGCGGTAAGTGGAATACATAGGAACGGCAAAGCAGTGATCAAAAGATTTAGCACCTGCGGGTTGGTGGGATTGCTAGGGCTTGTAACTATAGCTTTAGCGATAGTGGTTATTTGTTCAAATGTGGCATTATGTATTGCCAATGCGATGAAGTGCGCGGATGATCTTAATTATGAGGTAGTTGAAGTCACTGTAATGCCAGGCGATACACTCTGGGGTATAGCAAAAGATTGCTTCAGTCATGAAGTGGACCTTCGCGTTGCAGTGGATGACATCATGAGGAATAACAATCTCTCAAGTAGCATTGTCCACCCCGGGCAGGTGCTCAGGGTCGCTGTGCCTACATGCGAATAATAAAAGGTAAATTCCTTAAATGGTTTATCTGCTGTTGTTATGCACGCCTATACTTTGGTATAGATCTTCAATTTTAAGGCCTTTAAAACGCGTCTTAGAGGCTGGTCATTTTCTACATTTTACCCCTGATTCTATAGATTTTAAATCATTCGGGAGACCCGGTTCTGCCAACTGTGCTCCCCCCTCCCCGTCTTCTGTATTTGGATCGCATAATATATCTTATGTAAACTAACAAGAAATAAACATGATAATGCCAAATCTTAACATAGAATATTCCTTAATCAGATTCTGTGATAGCGGATTTGATCTCTGATATTACTTCCGGGTCCCTCTCTTCATTTAGAGCTAGAGTGAGGATCTTTCGTGCATTAGGTGTTCCGATTCTCCCTATGGCCCATGCACTGTGGGCGCGCACCGGAACATGAGGATACTTCAAGGTGTCTTTAAGGTATTTGAGAAGATGTGGATCTTCGGTGTTTCCTGCAGCAATCACAGCGTCTCCAAGTATTCGATTCTTGCGTGCATAGTTTCTACCGATAACCTTTCCAATATTCTCTAACGCTTTTTTCGATGGACGCTGACTTAACTCCAGCAGCTTCGGTAAAGAAAACGCCTCAAGTTCCTCATGAGGCGGTAATGATAGATCTTTGAGAATATCAGCGTTTTTAGGACAGACGCGCTGACATATTTCACATCCAAGCAGCCTGACACCGTAGGCTTTTCGAATTTCAGGCGGAACAAGTCGGCCTGAGCCCATATGATTCCGAATACATTTGGAAAGGTCTATAATGCCTTGAGGCTTTATTGCCCCGGTCGGGCATAGGTGAATACATCTATTGCATTTACCGCAGTCTGATGCTACCTCTCCTAAATCGCTGCAAAGAGTGTTGCCTTTGATTTCTGTGTCGGTTACCACCCCATATAAGGTCATAAAGGACCCTGACGTTTTAGAATACACTAAGGAGTTTCGCCTGTACACCCCTAGTCCTGACTTCACTGCAAGGGCTTTGAGCGGAAGATTTGAAGCAACAGAGGCGCATATATCCATCTGACGCAGCCACTCAGTAAAGGATACAGCTTGTCTTAGGCCGATGGGATACTCACGATAATGTGCTGAATAAACAGGTGTTGCTGATGGAAAAGGTTCAGCGAGAGGCTTATAAGATCTCACCAGAATAAGCACTTGCCGGGCATGCGGCATGATTTTCCCAGGTGTAAACTGCAAGTTACGCCCAGACCATGCTTCACCCGGGATTAGATCTTCATCAATTCGTTTTTCCACCTCCCTCTTCCACTCGAACAGAGGTTCGATTGAAGTCTTTCCAACCAAATGAAATCCTATCTCAAGGGCTTTGTCAGTTATATCTTGCATAGTCAAGAATTTGTTTATCTGAACCACCGTCCCGAATCTTGCAGGCAATACGTTTTTTGAGCGACTTCCCTCCCCTGTTCCGATTCCAAGCATAAAACAAGCCTGGGCGGCTTCAGGAAGTCCGGGGTTCCCAGGCTCGCATTACGGATTCCAATCCATGGGCCTATTCAAGGCTCATCAGTGACAAGTGCTGCACGAACCTCCGCTGCAGGATCCGCATCCACCTGAACTTGCAGCACTTGTCTTTATGCCGCTTCCTCCGCTGTAAGCAAAGGTTGATAAAAGGCGCTTGATTTCATCTGTTCCGCAATTGGGACAAGTTACGTTGGAAGTATCAGATGATCTCAGTAATTCCTCGAACTTGGCACCGCACTTTTTACATTTAAACTCAAAAATCGGCATGATGTGCGCCTCCTTTCCCATGGAGCATTATACTTCCATTGCCGCTCATAAATCAACCTGGACCGGCAGAGAAAGTATGTTTTCGCGAATCAATTCTGACGAAGTCTTGCAAGCTCATTTCTGAACTTTGAATTAAATGGTTCCACTTCAAGAGCTTGTTGAATTGCGGAAATAGCCTCTGCCTTCTTTCCCATGGCTTCATACACCATGGCTAAATGGTAGTGGGCAGTTGCCAGTGCTCCTTTATCAGGAAACAAGGAGTCAAACAGCAATGCCCTTCTTATTGTCCGTTCCGCTTCATCGAAGTTGCCCAGCTTGAAGTAAGCCCATCCTAAGCTGTCCATATATACCGGGTTCGCAGGATCTCTATTTGCTGCTGTCTCAATAAGGGTTATTCCCCTATTAATGTCACGTTCCTCATCTGCAAGGATAAACCCGAGATTATTGTATGCAGGCAGAAAACCCGGCGCTCTTGCTATCACTGCCTCAAGCGTATTAATGGCTTTATCTATATCATCAGTCAACCAGTAGCATAACCCCAGATTGCACCTGGCTTCGATATTGTCCGGGTCCAGCTTAATAACCTGTTCATAGGCCTTCAGAGCTTTGTCATAGTTCTTCTTCGAATACGCTGATTCAGCTTCTTTCAGTTTAGCCCTCATATCCTCAGCTTCTTGTAGGATAAAGTCCTTATCTGTTACGCCTGTATTTACCTTGATATCTTTTATGACTTGATCGACAGTGCCAAACTCTGTTAGAAGGTTGACCTTGGTAGGAAGATACAATCCCCTCTCTACCTGAGTTACGGTAATCTCTCCTCTTATGTCGCCTTTTAAGTCAAAAACTGTGAGTATGTAGTTGTCCCAGTTTCTTTCATTCCCGGGATTGACTTTTTTGAGTTTCAAGAGTGTCCGCTCACCAAGAATATCACTTGTTTCCGCTTGGAGAATCAGGAATTTCACATTATCAATCCAAAAAACCTCAGGCTCTTTTGCCGTATTTTGCCTGTCTTCGGCAACCAATACGTAAGCGACTCTATCTTCAATATTTGCTTTATCACTGAACTTAACATCATATGTCTGCTCAATGTTATCCCTGGCAAACTTCAGCATGAAGTTAAGGGTCTCAAGACCTTGCACTGTCAGGGAATCATACGCTTTCCAAGTGCCGTCTTTGTTGACTACGACACCGGTTCCCTTTGATAGAAGGACTTTGGTGCCTTCATAAGCTGCAGGAGCCAGGTAAGTTATGCTGTACTTGTCGGGACGCTTAAAAATCACTCTTGCTACGACAGTCTCACTTACACCTTTTCTGTTATAAACTGATTCCAGAGTGCACTCGAAATCTTTTGTTCGAGCTGTCGCTTGCGACATCTGTTTCAGGAAGCTTTCAACGTTGACTTCTTCTGCACATACTCCCGATGTTCTTCCCAAGAATGTCAAAACAATAAGAATCATAGTGATCCTGGCAATCCTGGCTTTAAAACAATTTCTTCTTTTATTCACAGCTTTTCTTCCCCCATAATCCCCTGACATGTCATAACCGGGCCAAGGGATGTGCAGTTAGCGTAACACGTATAAGAATAGATTTTCTCCAAACCTGGTATAGATTCCTGCTAAGCCCGATTCTTCTTCATGGGATGCATCCCTCATAGTTCCAATCCAAGCATAGTCTGGAGCATACGCGCATTTTCAGCAGCTTGGCCCGAATGGCAATTATTAAAAAATACATATGTCTTCTCTGTCTTGTCCGCGATCTGTCGTATCTTGGGGATCCACTCTTTGAGTTCAGTCTCCTGATAAAGGTAGTCATAGCGTTCTCCCGGAGTAGAGTGTTTCCACCATTTCTTCGCGTTTCGTCCGTGAAACCTTACATAGCCCAAATCAGAGGTGGCTTGAGATGTGGGAGGCACAAGCCCTGGGAGCCTCGGCTCGTCAACTGCGCAGAATGCAAGATTATGTGAGCGGAGCAAATCAAAGGTTTCATCAGTTATCCATTCCGCGTTTCGAAACTCCACGACAACCGGGACGTCAGATAACAGATCCTTAAACCTCAGTATGTACTCTATATTGGATCCGGTCTTTTTAAAGCCCCAAGGAAACTGGGCAAGGACACACCCAAGAACCCCCCTGGCAGTCATAGGCTTCAGAGCTTCCATGAAGTTGCCAAATATCCTTTTGCGAAGAGCGGAATCTTCGTCTGCATCTATCTCATGTGTCATAGTCTTATTTGCCTTGACACAAAACTCAAAGTCATCCGGGACTTTTCGAACAAGCCCTTCTATTGTTCTTGCGGCAGGCATCTGGTAATACGTAAAGTTTAATTCTACGCACGGGAATTTCTTCGCATAGAACTCGAGCATTTCATTATTCTTGATATTGTGCGGGTAGAATACGCCTGCCCAGTCTTTGTAGCTGAAACCGGATGTGCCTATCAAAATCATATGCCGTAGCCCCCTTCCCTGCCTTCTGCCCCCTTTTTCTTCTGCCCTTTGGCAGGCTTAATAAGGCTTGCGCGTGTAATGGCGTTTTCTCCGAACCTGTCACGGACCTTATCCATGGCAACTGTAACCCGTCTCTTCTTCTCGTCCTCCTCAAAAAGCGCAAGTTGGCGCATGAAATCATTTTTTGACGAGAGGCTTGATACAGTGACTCCCACCAGGCGGATTTTCCTTGACCGACTCCAGTTCGCAAGGAACAGTCCTTTGGCTGCTTTGTATATGTCATCATCTAGACATGTAAAGAATGAGAAAGTATTCGCCCGGGTCAACGTAGTGAAGTCAGAGTAACGAAGTTTCAGTGTTACCGTTCTCGCTACGAGTCCTTGCTTACGCAACCTCCGTCCTACCTGCTGAGAAAGGGCCAGGATATGCGTGAGAATGAGCTCTTCATCCCTGGAGTCTTCCGACAGAGTGGTTTCATGCCCTATGGATCTTGGCATTTCCCAAATACCAGGGTTAACACTGCTATTATCAATACCCCAAGCAGCACTATGGAGAAGGCGCCCGGTTTCTCCAAACTTTTCCTGCAATAGTTCCACCGGCATTTTCGCGATAGCTCCGACTGTCTTGATGCCCAGCGACTCCAAGACTTGCGATGTCTTTTCCCCCACCCCATAAAGTTTTCTTACAGGAAGAGGCCATATCAGACTATCTACATCCTGAGACCGGATGACAGTAAACCCGTTGGGTTTCTCCATATCAGAGGCCATCTTTGCCAGGACCTTATTTGGAGCTATGCCTACAGAACATGTAAGTCCGAAATCTCTTTTTACCTCAGTCTTAATTTTGTGGGCTATTTCACATGTGTCTCCGTAAAGGCGTTCACAGCCTGTGACATCAAGGAAGGCTTCATCTATGGAGAACGGTTCAACTGTAGGAGTATACTTCCGATACACTTCCAGAAGGCGGTTTGATATTTCCCCGTAGTATGAATGCCTCCCTCGCACAAGTACGGCCTGGGGACAAAGGCGCTTGGCTTCCTTTAGAGACATAGCTGAACGTACCCCGAATAGGCGCGCTTCATAAGATGCAGTAGAAACCACGCCTCTTGCGTCAGGATCTCCGCAGACAATCACGGGTTTCCCTCTCAGCTCGGGATTTGCTTGCTGCTCTATGGCAGCGAAGAATGCATCCATGTCTATGTGGATAATTGTCAGGCTGTCTCTCATTCTTCTTGCACGAGACTGATAATCCCTGTTGCTTTAAGATCTTTCACAAAATTCTTCAAGTCATCCAGGATGAGCCCAGGATACTCTGCTGAGACAAGGGACGCGATTTCATCAAGGGTTCTCTTGCCATCCATGAAGTTCATAATCTCTGTCAGCCTTACCTGAAAGCTGGGATCGTCCTGCTCCCGCCTACGATAATGCTCACGGCGTTTTTCGTCTATACGCGTATAGAGATAGTCCGGATCCAGGGGTCCTCTGAACAATCTGGAGTAAACCTGATCCCAGAATTCAGTGGGTTTTTCTGACACTTCAGCGCGCTTAGGCAACTCATCCATGCCTGTGATTAGCTTTGCTTTTTCACAGGAAATCTTGAAGATGCTCTTAAGACTGCTTTTGATACGATTTGCAACTTTCCGTGCTTCAGCAAGACTGTCCTTTGGGACATAACGCAATACCGAATTTACAGCGGCAAGCTCTTTCTCCAGAAGAATCTGTCCACGCTTGTATGCACTAAGTATTGCCTCTTTATCTTTTCTCTTACCTTGATTCTCCGCCTTTATTGCCTGAAGACACACTTCGTCCATGCATTCTATGAGTCTTCGACTTGCGCCGGACGCTGTCAGGTTAAACATCAGCCTGATATTACCCGGGCATGGATTAGCGAACGTAAGAACTGTCGCCCCTGCCACGAGTCCTGAGCGGAAGAGTTCCCCTCTGTCCAGTCGCTGAACAGTGTCCATACTTGTATGGTAGAATCGATCCGGCCAGTGTCCCAGGTAGACACAGGGAATGCCGTAAGATGAGTCTGCAAGGATGTAATGGTCAGATCCACCACTGAAAGCGGTGACATCATGGAGCCATGCAATACCCGGTTCTGTGCTGCCATAGCTCTTTCCACGTCTTGCTACGCGATCCATGTAAAAGGCAGCCACATCGTTCAAGGCTGACGGGACACTCCACGGAGTGGTCACCAGATTTGCCACAGACATGGTCTCCGGGGCCTCTCCCACCATGTCAAGGTTTATCGCTGCCATGACTTGCTTTCGCCAGACAGGATGTCGCTCCAGATACGCAATTGTGCCATACATCTCAGGAACAAACATGAACCTTATGCTGTACTTAGGCCTCTTTAGTTTCTCTGCGGCTATGGCCTGGGAAATGGCTCTTGCCAGCTCCATTGCGAGGCCGCACCCACTGGCGTTATCGTTTGCTCCGGGTTTTGGATGACACAGATGAGCGATTACGAGGACTTCGCCTTTCTTTTCAGTCCCTGGAATGACACCGGTCAGTAGTTGAAGTTCACCGGCAAAAAGGTCGGCTTCAACTTCAGCCTTAACTTTAACAGGACCGCTCTTCAGCAAATCGCGAATCTCTTGGGCTTGTCTGGATGAAAGGGAAAACCCGAATGCCGTCTTTGCGATGTCCTCGTGGCTTACGGGAAAACTTGCGTAACAGACAGCATCAAGGAGATCGCAAGGGGTTCGCTTGATTGCTGGGTTTTGCCTTGCCATGTGGTCAGTCAGAATACCTACTGCTCCACGTTTCTTGACTGCCTTTTGAAATACGGAGCGGCTGCTTCCGGACGTCAAGACTGCTTTCCCATAGACTTCCTTACCGGCATACGCCTGGTCACCGGTGCCATCTCCTATGTCCACTACATCGAGAACGAGGCCTTGCGAAGGTGTTGATGTACTCCCGAAGACCAAGCACATAGGCTCTGTCTCGAAGCTGCATATATGACGGGCCTCCGGATGAACCAAAGAAAGGTCGGCTCGGACAGGCTCCCATGCCGGAGGAGGTGTCCAAGTCTGATATGTGGTTAGTCCGTCAGCTGGATATTTTTCAACGACTATCTTTGCAAGATCCCATTCTGTTAGTTTATCCTTGATAAACCCGACGGCTTCTTGATAGTCAGAGGATCCCTTAGCCCTGTGGAACCTAGTGATCTCTGTCGTATACGCAAGAGCGCGCTCCCCTGAGAGGACCTCCTCGAGGAGCTCAAGAAGCATTATCCCTGTCATAGGATGGGTAACCCCCTATTATTCCATCTCCTGCTTGGTCTCCTAAGCTTTCAGAGAAGCTCATGAAGCAGTCTCATCTAGAATGGTAACCATATCTCCTTGATTTAATCCGGCAGCGTTGGCTTCATCAGTGTCCAGATGCAGGTCAAGAGCGAAGTCTTCTCTCACACGAGCGACCACATCGCCAAATATCAGAGGCCTTTCCCCTTCTGTCTTGACCATTACTATCTGACCGTCTTCAACTCCGAATTCCTTGGCGTCTTCAGGCGTGAAATGAATGTGTCTTTTTGCGACAATGACTCCTTGGTCTATTTTGACAGGACCGTACGGCCCGACAATTACGATACCTGGCGTTCCCTTTATGTCCCCGGATTCACGAACAGGAGCGGCAATGCCTAACGTATAGCAATCAGTCCTGGATATTTCGACTTGTGTTGCCTTCCTGACAGGGCCAAGTATTCTGACCCTCTGAATGACTCCCTTCGGCCCTACAAGCGTAACTTTTTCGTCTGCTGCAAATTGGCCGGGTTGGGTTAAGTCTTTTATAGAAGTCAGCTTGTGGCCCGGTCCGAATAGAAGTTCCAGGTGTTCTTCTGTAACGTGGACGTGTCTTGCGGAGATACCTACTGAGATCTTTTTTGTGGTGGTCATATTATCTAAACCCTCCATTCGTATTCAAATCATGAAATGACCAATATTACTGTATTAGTTTAACATAATTCACTTCTCTAAGACATCTGGATTTCCTTTTAGCTAAATCAGGGTACGATATGGAAATGTAGAACTTCATCCCTTTTAAAGAGCGGGGTCTTCCCCGCTCCCCTTTCAGTTAACTCTCGCTAAGTGTATTAGCTTTTTGAGAATCTACTGTTCAAGTTTATGCCGCCTGCTTATGAGACACAACCTAATCAACTGTAAGAAAGCTTATCAAAAGACCTGAAGAGCAACAGGCACACATAGGCGCAGAGTATCTCGGCGCTTCAGGCTATATGCGCCTGTGAGGCTCACTGGAGCGAATTGGTGACCGCATCAACAGTCCGTTCTTGATGCTGTTCATCATCTAAAGATATATGGAGACGCTTGCAAGTGCTATAGAAGTATTCTTGAATCTCTCGTTTGCTGACAATCCATGAACCGTAAAGTTCTAAACCGTTTTTCAGGCATGCATTGTAGAGAGCAAAGGCGGACTCAAAATCTGCATCAGAGGGCTCCAGCATAGGACCGATATCACCAGGAACAGGGTGATTATGTAGATTAGCTACGTACTTGGCTTGGCATGCCAGCGCGGCCTGTACAACTAAATCAATGTTTATACCAACCCAGACTGTATGGCCTTTTACTTGCTGCCAAGTAATAAGCTTCTTATCTCGATCAAAGAACCCCACGACCGAGTATTCGACACGTCGATTGCTCAATTCATATTTCATCATTTCTAGGAAATTTTCGATAGCAGTCGCAAGTATAGTCTCCCTTACTCCTTGTGCCTCGTCAGTAACGTTTTCTTTAAGGGAGGAGAACAACCGGATGATCTCTGTGTCACGAGTCGATTGTGCCTTGGGCATATCGTCCTCCAATTCATCAAAAGGCCTAACAGGCTTGAAAGTCGCGCTGAAGTCTTCGATATTATCTCGATATTCAAAGCGTGAAAGCACCTGCGTAGGAACAAGATTATCTGGATTGATAGATTCAGCTATCTCGCGGGCGGCTTTCACGCTGATAATACACTCGTAATGCGGCCAGCCCTTATCGTCAACCAGTTCGTCATAGGCCGAAACTACTAGTATCTTGGCCTGCGGAACAACTTCAAAGCCTGAATATATCACATTGATAGTATTGAGTTTATGTCCCAAGATCTGAAATTCACGGCGGGACTTGGCACTATACCTCCGATCCCTAATCTCAAGTTTCTTAGAGCGAAATCTAACTGAGAGAGTAGTATTATCGTCATTCATTTGCACTCTGTCGATTATGACGTCTTCCACACGATTTCCAATGTGCCTAGAAATGACGTCTGTATCACCTTGCTGAATACGTTCGGCATCCCGGATCTTTTCGCTATGTTCTTTCCATCTTAAGAAGATACCGATAATCAGCAAGAACATACTTATCATACCTATTATCATCCTCACTGCCTCCTCATGCCATGGTATTCTTGGAAGCCTCTATAAACATGCTTTCACAATTTCTATCTGGAACATTATGTGTGGTATTGTAATTATTTCCATGGGACATGAATGAAGTCCTTCTGAACGATACCCAAAACCTCTGTAAAACAAAAGAAACTAAACTCTTTACTGTGACCGTTTTGGATGTAGGCAATACGACCCGAGCATAGGACTTCACGGCTTTGGCTATCTTGTCCGAGACATATATCGTTCCCCGTACTAAGTTGGAGTCTCTTGGTGGGATCTTGAGAAGTCTCCCAGGCCTTATGCCGTAATTATGGCCACCTCCGTTTTCGCGATACATAATAGGCAGAGAGGCTTCTTCCATTTCGAGAGCAGTATTGGACTTATGGAGCAGAAAAAACAAGTGATGGCATTGACAAAACAGAGAAAACGTTGAGTGGAGGATTGTGGTAAGAAAGGCTGATCTTCCGAAATATCAGCAAAAACCTACACGGGAAGAATTCTTCTGTCGACATGAAGGAATATGTAAATTATTTGTGGAATTGTACGTACTGAAGATAGACATGATTGGGCCGAGACCGTTGTCCTTAAAGCGGGATTTTCGGGGGAAAGGGACACTTAAATACTTCCGAAAGGCCACGAAGCCTCTTGACAAAGGGATATAGCGCCTGTTAGAATGACGATACAATCGAATTTGTGATTGCATTGTGTAGGGGAGTAGCTCAATTGGTAGAGCAACGGTCTCCAAAACCGTAGGCTGCGGGTT
>Ga0208198_1002264_pt1 | contig 14716 bp, 15 predicted proteins | sample AD_JPNTR2_MetaG_FD_184446 | JGI IMG/M metagenome (GOLD analysis project Ga0208198, IMG submission 184446) | Active sludge microbial communities of municipal wastewater-treating anaerobic digesters from Japan - AD_JPNTR2_MetaG (SPAdes) (version 2) | ecosystem: Engineered > Bioreactor > Anaerobic... | reverse complement strand
TGATCGAGACCTGCACGGTCGGATCTTCCTTGGCCACCTGACGGAGAACCTCAACCAGTTTCGGGAGGTCCTTCATGTTCTTTGCCTCGACAGCGACGGTCATGACAGGTTCGGAGTAGTGTTTCAGCGACTCGAACGGGGTCATATCAATGAGTGTCGTCACGGTCGAACCAACGATGGCGTCTTTTAAGCCCGTCACGGCGGCGATGTTGCCTGCCGGGAGCAGATCAACCTCAACCCTCTCGGCGCCCATAAAGATGCCGACCTGGGCGATACGGTTTACCCGCTTCGCCGTCCCCATGATGTAGCACTCTGTGCCCCTGCGGAGCGTTCCTGCGAAGAGGCGGCCGGTGGCGACCTCTCCGGCATGAGGGTCAAACGAGATATCTGTGACCATAAGGCATACGGGGCCGTTAGGGTCACAGTTGATCATAGCCTTCCCTTCGGGGGTGCTATAATCACCGTGCCAGATGATGGGGATACGTCGGTGCTGGGCCTCGATTGGGTTCGGGAGGTGCTTGACCACCATGTCGAGAAGGACTGAGTGCAGGGGGCTGTTCTTGGCCAGCCATTTCATATCGCCGCTGTTGCACTTCTCATAGACCTCTTTGAATGAGACCCCGCTCTTTTTCATGAATGGTATGGAGACGGCCCACTTATAGAGGGCGGACCCGAAGGCTACGGTGCCCTTTGCGGCATCCAGTTTCCAGCCTTCGTTGTACATCTTCTCGTTCATACCCTTGATCAGTTTGTTGACCTTGTCGATCACCCTTGCAAGGCGGATCTGCATCTCCTGCTCGTTCACCTTCAGCTCGTTGATCAGCCGGTCGACCTTGTTGATGAAGAGAACCGGGCGGACACCTTCTTTCAGCGCCTGACGAAGCACAGTCTCCGTCTGTGGCATGGTCCCCTCTACCGCGTCCACGACGACTACAGCACCATCCACCGCACGCATGGCGCGAGTCACGTCGCCCCCGAAGTCCACGTGGCCAGGGGTATCGATCATGTTGATCAGGTACTCCTTCCCGTCGTATTCGTGGACCATCGAGACGTTGCTTGCGTCGATGGTTATGCCGCGCGTCTGTTCTTCCTCATCGGCGTCCAGGAAGAGCTGCCGGCCGGCAAGCTCCTCGCTGATCATGCCCGCGCCGGCAAGCAGGTTGTCTGAGAGGGTTGTCTTTCCGTGATCAATGTGGGCGACGATGCCGATGTTCCGGATCTGCTCCGGTTTGTCCATCAGTTCCGTCACCCGCTCTACCATCTTCTTTCGTCGGGTCATGAAAAAACACCAAAAATAATGGAGGGTCTTTAGCGGGCTGCCTTTGCAATACGTTCGCGCTCTTCTTTCTTCGATATGGCATATGAACGGGTGTCACCGTTCGCAGCTGCTATAAGCTCCTCGGCAAGCGCCTCGCTCACGCTCTTCTTCTTCTTGTGGCTTGCCTGATATACGCCATCTGTTATGAACCGCAGCGCTGTATCGACGCGGCGCTGGGGTGCGGTGTCGACCGATTTCGGAACGTTGATGCCGCCGTACTTCAGCCTGACGGTCTCCTCACGGGGGCCGGCATTCGCGACAGCGTCAACCAGAACCTGTACCGGGTTCTTTCTGGTCTTCTGGTAGACGATCTCGAAGGCATCACGGACGATGCGGATGGCAAGTTCCTTCTTGCCGGTGTTGTGTTCAGTCTGCATCAGCTTGTTGATCAGGCGCTCCACGATCAGCATGTTGCTCTTGTTGAACTGCTGGCCGGCGAGCTTGCCGCATGTATGCGGCACGATCATTGTGTGGAGGTTCACGTAGCGGGCAAGGCTTGGATCCCGGATCTCAACCTCGCTCATGTCCCAGCGGTTGAATAATAACTGCTGGACGTTTGCTTCCGTCTCTGCTTCCGTCATTGTCGCTTACCTCCGCGGCTTCTCCTTGCGCCCGATGACCATCTCACGCAGGCTGACGTTGTTAACCTTGGTCACAACGTAGCGGACACCGGGGATATCACCCATCGACCTCCCCAGTCTGCCGCCGATGCCTTCGATCTCGACCTCATCATGCTCATCGATGAAGTTTATGGCACCATCACCGACGGCAAACGCCGTTACCTGGCGTCCGTTTTTGATCAACTGCACGCGGACGCACTTCCGGATGGCCGAGTTCGGCTGCTTCGCCTCGACACCCACCTTTTCGAGAACGATCCCGCGGGCCTGCGGCGCCCCTTCCAACGGGTCGGACTTCACATCAAGTCCGAGCTGGCGCCGCGCGTAGACAGGGTCGTGCCATCGCATCTTCTTTGAATCGCGCTTCAGTTTTCGGGCTGCAAATTTACCGTTTCCCATCGAATACCCTCGTATCTGTTAAATTTGTAGATAGGAGCAACTCCTGCTGTGCTATAAAACAACGCGCGTTACGGATTTATATATTGTGGAAACCCTCCTCTGCGCCGGTTGCTTATCCAGGTAATTTGATCTCGACCTGATATAATATTATATCCCGGCGGGCAACCTTCATTGATGAGAGCCCGGATATATAAAGAGGTCTTTTTCGAGGCGACCCACCGCCTGATCCACTACCGGGGAAAGTGTTTTCGATTGCATGGTCACCAGTGGCGGGTTGAGGTATGGATCGAGGGAACGGCCGATGAGCGCACGGGAATAGTCCTTGACTACAACTGCATCAAAGAGGTCGTGGGAAGGTTCGATCACCAGGTGATCCTGAACGAGGACGATCCCATGGCGGCGTGCATCGAGACGTTTCATCCGGTCGTCACCACCCGCGGTGACCCGACAAGCGAGACCCTTGCCGGTGTGATCGCGGATATGATCGATGCCGAGGCTGCACGGCAGGGGAGTGACGCCCGTGTTGCAAAGATCCGGGTCTGGGAGTCCACATCCTGTTACGCAGAGCGCACCTATGATCGTCAGTGAGATCTTCCGGAGCCTTCAGGGGGAGGGGAAAAACCAGGGGCGGCCCTGCACCTTTGTCAGGCTGGCAGGCTGCAACCTCCGGTGCGCCTGGTGCGACACCTCCTACGCCTGGAACGAGGGGGAGGAGATGAGCGTTGGGGAGGTTCTCGACCGGGTCTGGCTGCTCCGCGGCGCATACATCTGCATCACCGGCGGGGAACCGCTCCTGCAGCGGGAAGATCTCCTGGAACTTCTGAAAAAGTTCAAACTTCATGGTTATTCAGTCGAGATCGAGACGAACGGCAGTCTGGATTTCCGGGAGATGCAGCCTTACGCCTCCATATGCATGGACGTTAAATGCCCTTCATCTGGCGAGAGAAGCGATCTGTCACTTCTTTCGGCGATAACCGCGCATGACAGCGTCAAGTTCGTGGTGGCTGATATGGACGACCTCCTCTACGCGAGGGCTGTTATGGGCCGCTGCCGGATGGGGGGCGAGGTCTTCGTCTCGCCGGTGGAGGGGTCTGATTGCCGCGCCATTGCAGACTATATAGTGAGTGAGAATCTTCCTGTGAGGTTTCAGGTGCAACTTCACAAGGTCCTGGGGATGAGATAGATGAAAGCAGTCTGCCTCCTCTCCGGCGGCATGGACTCGAGCACGCTTGCCTACGTTGCAAAGGATATGGGTTACGATATAATCGCGCTCCATTTCACATACGGCCAGCGAACGGAGGAGAAGGAGCGGGAGTGTGCCCTTTTGATAGCGCGTAAGCTTGAGGCCATCGAGTTTGTCGAGATTGGCCTTGAGCACTTCAGGAAGATCGGCGCCTCGAGTCTGACGGATCCATCGATCCCGATCGAGGATTACGCTGGTGAGAAGGGAGGTGTACCTACCACCTATGTCCCGTTCAGGAATGCAAACCTCCTCGCCATTGCAACCAGTCTCGCGGAAGCCCGGCGGGCGGAGGCGATCTTCATCGGCGTCCAGACGGGGGATTACCCGGGGTATCCCGATTGCCGGCCGGAGTTCATCGAGGCGTTCCAGCGGGTGATCGACCTCGGAACGGCGGCTGACCCGCGGATCACCCTGATGACACCTTTTGTCCGGATGACGAAGGCGGATATCGTCAGGGTGGGTCTTGCTCTCGGCGTCCCCTACGAACTTACCTGGTCGTGCTACCGCAGCAGCGGCCGGGCTTGCGGGGTATGCTCATCCTGCCACTACCGGAGAGAGGCCTTCCGTGAACTCGGGCTTGAGGATCCAATCGAGTATGAGGCATGAACATGGAGATCTACAGTGGAAAACGTCTCACCGTTGAGAAAAAAGTGGTCACGCTCCCTGACGGCGAGAAGAAGGAGCGGGTGATAGTCCATCCCGGGGGGGCGGTTGCGATCCTCCCTGTAGAGGGGGATGTCTGCCACCTGATCCGGCAGTACCGGTTTGCGATTGACGACTACATACTGGAAGCCCCGGCAGGCACGATCGATGAGGGCGAGAAGCCAGAGGAGACCGCCTACCGCGAACTGATCGAGGAGACCGGCATGAAGGCGGAGAGGTTTATCCCTAAAGGCTGGATCTACCCATCCCCAGGTTATACTGACGAGCGGATCTGGCTGTTCTTGGCGGAGGGTCTATCCCCGAGTTCTGAGTATAGGAGGGATGATGATGAGTTTATCGAGGTTTTCCGCGTCCCGCTTTCCGCCCTTCCTGGAATGATCGCTAACGGAACGATCATCGATGCAAAGACGATCTGCCTTGTCTGCCGCTGTCTTGGTTGAGTGTTGCAGCGAATGGGCGCAAGTTTATGCGATCCGGGGATAAACAGATAGTAGCTTCGATGAATGAACATCAATAATAAAGCTTGGTGAACCCCGATGGTAGAGACGCAAGAGATGGAAACCGCGCGAAAGCGCTACGAATTTAAAAAGACGCTTGAGAGGCTTGCGGAGAAGGAGGGGAGCGGCACCGAGCTTATCACACTATACATACCGCCGGATAAGCAGATATCCGATGTGACCGCCCAGCTCCGTGACGAGTTCGGGCAGTGCTCAAACATCAAGAGCAAGCAGACCCGGACAAACGTCCAGAGTGCAATATCCTCCATCCTCTCCCGCCTGAAGTACTATAAGCGCCCCCCGGAGAACGGCCTGGCGATCTTCTGCGGCACGATAAACGTTGGTGGCGACCGCACAGATCTCCAGTGCGAGATAATCGAACCGCCCGAACCGCTCAACACCTACATGTACCGCTGCAGTTCCACGTTCGAACTCGAACCCCTGCAGCAGATGCTGGAGGAGAAGGAGGTCTACGGCCTTATAGTCATCGACCGGCGAGAGGCTTACATTGGTTTCCTGCGGGGCAACCGGATCGAACCCGTCCGCGGCGTCACCTCGACCGTGCCCGGCAAACAGAGAAAAGGAGGTCAGTCGAGCGTCCGGTTTCAGCGGCTGCGGTTGATCGCCATCAACGAGTTCTACAAGAAGGTTGGCGATCTCGCAAGTGAGATATTTCTTGGAGAGAAAGATTTCTTCGAGAGGTTCAAGGGTGTCCTGATCGGCGGCCCGACCCCGACAAAGGAGGAGTTTGAAGCCGGCGGCTACCTGCATCACGAGGTGCAGAAACGGATCATCGGGCTGTTTGACGTCTCCTACACAAACGAGTCAGGGCTTGCAGAACTCGTCGAGAACGCAGCGGATGCACTTAAAGGGCTTGAAGTCATCAAGGAGAAGACGGTGATGAACCGGTTCCTCCAGGAACTGGTAAAGGATGACGGAGCGGCCGCTTACGGTGAGGAGAGCGTGCGTAAGAACCTGGAGCTTGGTGCCGTCGATACCCTCCTCCTCTCCGATAAACTTCGTAGAGCAAGACTGAAACTTGCCTGCCCGAACTGTGATTACACCGAGGAGCGAACGGTCAGCGTCGAGCCTGGCAAACATATCAAGGATCTCGACCTCGGCACCTGCCCAAACGACACCTCGCCGCTCTATGTGGCCGAGGAGAGCGACATCATCGATGAACTGACCGCGCTTGCTGACCAGAGCAACACGACGGTCAAGATCATCTCGGATGATTTTGAGGAGGGCTCGATGCTCTACAATGCGTTTGGCGGAATCGCTGCAATTCTGCGTTACAGGACCGGCTACTGATGTATCAGGAGAAATACCACCATATTGAACGCATGCTCAGGGCATGCACCGGTGAGGAGGACGTCCTCCTCACCGCCGGAGGGGATCACGCCGATCTTGCCTCCACGGTAGCGTTTAAGCTTGCAAAGAAGGAGAAGCGGCCGCCGCAGGAGATCGCCGCTGATATCGCAAAGAAACTGGGGAAAAACCCGGAACTCGGCGATATCCAGGTTGAGGCGGCCGGGCCCTATCTCAACTTCCGCTTCGGGCCGACACTCCTTGCGGAGGCGGTCAGGGAGGCGGTCGAACCCGGTTACGGAAGCCGTCCCCGCCGTTCCAGCCGGGTCGTGCTCGAGCATACGAGCGCGAACCCGAACGGCCCGCTTCACGTCGGCCATATCCGCAACACTGTCATCGGGGACAGTCTGGCCCGGGCGTTCCGGAAGGCTGGCTACCCGCTTGAGGTCCAGTACTACTTAAATGATATGGGCCGCCAGATCGCCATCGTCTCCTGGGGTTTCGATCACCTCGACATCCCCCGCGGGAAGGGCGAGAAGGAGGACCATTACGTTGCCCGTGTCTATATAGCGGCGAACCGCGAGATCGAGAAGAATCCGGAGATCACCCACGAGATCGACCTTCTCATGCAGAAGGTGGAGCGCGGCGACCCCGTGGCCGTCAAGAAGTTCCGGAGTGCGGTCTCTCTCTGTCTTGAGGGGATCAGGGCGACCCTCGCCGCCTTAAACGCCTATCATGACCGGTTTGTCTGGGAGAGCGATTTTGTCCGGATCGGTGACGTGGACAGGGTCATCGAACGTGTCCGGCGGCTGCCGCAGGCCGTGGAAGATGAGACCCTCTGGGTTGACCTATCTGAGTTTGGTTTTGAGAAGAGGTACATCCTCCGGCGCAGCGACGGCACATCGGTCTACAGCACCCGGGATCTCGCATACCACATATGGAAAGGGCGTAACTATGATCGGTTGATCGACGTGCTCGGGGCGGATCATAAACTGATCGGTGCCCAGCTCCAGGCCACCCTGAAACTCCTGGGTGAGAAATCCCCGGAGATCGTCTTCTTTGAGTTTGTCTCGCTTCCTGAAGGCTCGATGAGCACCAGGGCAGGCAAGTTCGTCTCGGCGGACGAACTGATCGAGGAGGTTGCCGCGAAGGCGTTCGAGGAGGTGACCGCCCGCCGGCCGGAACTCCCCGAAGGGGAGCGGTGCGCGATCGCAAAATCGGTCGCAATCGCTGCCGTCCGCTACGATATCGTTAAGGTATCGCCCGAGAAGAGCACGGTCTTTGACTGGAAGGAGGCGCTTGACTTCGAGCGGCAGAGCGGCCCATACATCCAGTATGCCCATGCCCGTGCATGCAGCATACTGGAGAAGGCCGGTGGGTTCGAGCCGGCGTATCACTACGAGACCGACCACGAGATCGCGCTTGCCAGACACCTGGCCAGGTTCCCGGCCGTTATTGAGCAGGTTGTGGCGGAGCTCCGGCCGCACCTCCTCGCTGCTTACGCTCGCGACCTCGCTGACCTCTTCAACGCCTTCTACCACTATGACCCGGTTCTGAAGAGCGAGGGTGAGACCCGCAACAGCCGTCTTACACTCGTGGATGCGGTCAGGAACACCTTGAAGGAATCACTTGAGACCCTCGGGATCGATGCACTCAGAAGCATGTAACGTCCTGCGCAGACAGGGCTACCAGTTCATCACCCCGGCCTCCTCGGCAGCCGTGAAACCATGTATGTGGTGCAAGCGGGCGCTAAAAGGCGGGGAGATGTGCTACAAGGCGCAGTTCTATGGCATTGAGAGCCATCGCTGTGTCCAGATGACTCCTACCCTGCGGTGCAACCAGCGATGCCTCTTCTGCTGGCGGTCGTTTGAGCACGAGGTCGTGGAGGAGGAGGAGTGTCCGCCGGAGGTCATCATCGCAAACCTCCGGCGCGCCCAGAAGAAGGCGCTCGCGGGATACAAGGTATCGCCTTACGTCACGCCGGAACGGTTCGCCGAGGCCCTGAATCCCACGATGGTCGCGATATCCCTCTCAGGGGAGCCGACCTGCTACTCACGCCTCCCGGAACTGGTGGACGGCCTCAACGCCGAAGGCTACACAACCTTCCTGGTCTCAAACGGCACGAGGCCGGAGGTTCTCGGCCGGTGCCGGCCCTACCAGACCTACGTCTCCCTGGACGCTCCCGACCGGGAGACCTACCTGCGCCTCTGTCGACCAAAGGAGGATTACTGGGACCTGGTGCTGGAGAGCCTTGCAGGGCTTGCCGGGCGGCGGTCGGCCATCCGCACCACCCTGGTTCGCGGTTACAATGACTTCGCGCCCGAACGTTACGCGGCGATCTACCAGGGTTCCGGCGCCAGGTTTGTGGAGGTAAAGGGTTATATGTATCTTGGGTACAGTAGAAACCGATTGCTGAGGGAGCAGATGCCGGAACACGCTGAGATCCGGGAATTTTCAGAGATGGTTTCGCAGCACTCGGACTATTTCATTAAAGATGAGAGCCCGCTTTCCCGCGTTGTCTGCCTGGAGAGAGATGTATGAGATTTGATGTGGAAGAGTTCAAAAAGAGGGCCAGAGAGGACTTCGAGCACGCCTGGTATGAGGGGCCGTCTGTCCTGACGCCGCCGGGGGTCTCGGGCCGCTATCCCCGGCTTCGCTACGCCCGGGCGAGGGAGCACCCGATCTTCGATATTGTAGAGCGGCTTCGCGAGACATACCTCGCGATGGGGTTTGACGAGGCGATGAACCCCCTGATAGTCGAAGAGTCTGATATATACCGGCAGTTCGGTCCTGAAGCAATGGCGGTCCTTGACCGGGTCTTCTACCTCGGCGGTCTGCCGCGGCCGAACGTCGGGATCGCAAGAAAGCAGATCGAGGAGATCGAGGCTATCCTTGGCCGTGCGCTCACTGCCGGAACCGAGGAGAGGCTCCGTGAGACCCTCCACGGCTATAAGAAAGGAAAGATCGACGGTGACGACCTGGTGCACGAACTTGCGGCCGTGCTCGAGGCCGATGATGCTGCCGTGGTGCATATCCTTGATGCGGTCTTTCCGGAGTTCCGCGACCTTGCTCCGGAGTCGTCGCGCAACACGCTGCGCAGCCACATGACAAGCGGCTGGTTCCTGACGCTCTCATCTATCTGGGACAGGCAGCGGCTGCCACTCAGGCTTTTCTCGGTGGATCGGTGTTTCCGGAGGGAGCAGGAGGAGGGGCCAACCCGCCTGATGGCCTATCACTCGGCCTCGTGTGTCGTTGCCGGGGAGGACGTCACCCTTGAGGAGGGGAAAGCCGTCAGCGAGGCGCTTCTCTCGGCGTTCGGGTTCACTGAATTCAGGTTTCAGCCCGACGAGAAGCGGTCGAAGTACTACATGCCTGGAACGCAGACGGAGGTCTATGCACGCCATCCCTCGCTCGGGTGGGTGGAGGTCGCTACGTTTGGCCTCTACTCCCCGTCGGCGCTTGCGGAGTACGGGATCGGAGTGCCGGTGATGAACCTGGGTCTTGGGGTGGAGCGTCTTGCGATGATCGTTTACCAGTCAAACGATATCCGGCAGCTGACCTACCCGCAGTTCTTCCCGCAGGAGGTCTCCGACCGCGAGATCGCCGGTGCAATCCATCTCCGTGAAGAACCGGCGTCTGTTGCGGGGCGACGTATGGCAGAGGGTATCCGGGCCACCGCTGCGGAGCACGCCGCCGCCCCCGGGCCGTGTGCGTTTGTTGCCTGGAGTGGCGAGATCGCGGGGCGTGAGGTTGAAGTGGTGGTCGAGGAGACCGAGTCCAACACGAAACTCTGCGGCCCCGCCTGCTTAAACGAGGTCTTTGTCCATAACGGTTCGGTGCTCGGCGTACCCGATACCGCGAAGTGGGCAACCGTCCGCCAGGAGGGCGTCTCCACAGGGATCACCTACCTGGACGCCGTGGCAGGGCTTGCAGCCGCCAGGATCGAGGAGGCGGCCAGGTGCGGGGAGGAGGTTCGCGTCCAGGTGAAGATGGCAAAACTCCCCTCCGATGTCAACCTGCGTATCGAGGACTACGTGATGCGCTACATCACAGACCACAACAAAAAAGTGGATCTCCGCGGTCCGGTCTTTCTGACGGTCAGGTCGGTCATCCGGAAGCCGGGGGGTTAAAAGGCTTAAACCACCACGGTTTATACCTTTTCGGTCTTTCTTGTTCTTATTGGGAGGCCATCAAACCAGTTCGATCATGGTTTGACGCCATCGGATCACCACCGTGGTGAAACGTCTTTTGAGGCTGGCCTCCTCCATCCGGTGGGCGGGCGGTGCATGATGACAGATCCTGGAAAGCCGTGGCAGCGACGGAAACGGGATCTCAGGGAAGTATCTCACCGAGAACGTGGTAAGGAGATCTCCTCCCTGGCAGTGTATCGAGGGGGAATCACCCCCCTGGGGGTGGGGCTGACGGGGAGGGGGGAGGCGGAGACGACTCCCCCCTCTCCTGTCTCCTGCGTTTCAACCGGACACTCTTTTCCGTGTGAGGTAAAAACACCCCCACCGCCCGATCGCCCCGGATCCGGATTGGAAGAGGCGGGCGGTGATGTGTCCGCCCCCGGAATCCGTCCACACAGGCCGGGGCGCAACCCCATGAACGCCGCAAAAGAACTCCAATTTCAGGATATTTTCTTCTGGCGTCTATAAACAACCGCCCCATCTCTGAATTCTGCCCCGGCCTGAGGTATTGGTTTGATGGCTTCTACTGCACTTTATGAGACCCCTGGCAGGTGAGCAGACATCTCTGGGAGGCGAGTTTCAACCTGACCCTGGCCGGGTGCGAAGAGCGGTAAGGTTATGTATTTCTAACACCATGTTAGAAATATACAACTGGTGTGACTATGAAGCGAACCTACGCTGTAAAGATAGGGGTGGGAGTGATCCTCGCGGCTGCGGGCATAATCCTCCCATTTCTCGTGGACGGAATGGAATCTCTCTCCTCGGTCCTGGTTGCTATCGGTCTTGTGACCGTTGCGGTGACCGGTGTGCAGCACTGGAGATGCAGCGACGATCTGGAGAAGGACGAGAGGACTCAGAAACTCGGGGCATACGCCATCTCTTACTCCTGGTTGCTGACCCTGGTCTTCCTTGCAATCCTCTTCTGGGTTGACTACCTTGGTCTGCTCGTACTCAGCGTCCAGGCTGTTCTGGTCTCCGCCATCCTGCTGATGGGGCTCTCCGCGCGGCTCTTCCAGTGGTACCTATTCAGGCAGGGTGACGTGGCTTGAGGGGGGATGCCGGGTGAAGACCCGGATCAAAGAATTTCGGGCGAAGGCCGGGATGACCCAGGAAGAACTGGCCAGGCAGGTGGGCGTCCGGCGGGAGACGATAGTCTTCCTTGAGAAGGGGAAGTACAACCCCTCCCTGAAACTTGCCTACAGGGTGGCAAAGGCGCTCGACTCCACCATCGAGGAGGTCTTCATCTTCGATGAGGAGGATCCGGCATGAGAACCTCCTCTCCGGTCGGTGGGAAGGTCACGATTGCGGCTTTATCTCACCCCTCTCATCCCCCATTTCTGGTATAGGCGCCTCTATAGTTGCTGCAGTCCTGTCATCTCCCCGGAGAAGCGCAAACAACCGGGCAAGAGAGATGATATCCTGCCTGTTATGCTCTACGATCGGGATGAGCGGGCCGGGGTTTCCTGTTCGCATGTAGGTCTCGTAGAACTCCGGAACCATCGCGCCCGGGAGATCGTCTGTCCGGGTTATGTTGAGGACTGCCGTCTCAAGACTGCCGAGACGGCAGGAGGATAAGCGGCCTCCCCAGCACCGGCGTGCAAACTGGAGGACGTCAAAGTGGGGGAGGTCGAGGGCTGCCGGGACACCGTGCCGGGCGAGTCGATCCCGGATGTAGGGGAGGTCAAAAGCCCGGCCGTTGAAGGTGACGAGGGCGGCTCTTTCCGCCTCCAGGTCGGGGAGGATGGCGGTCAGCGCCGCTCTCTCCTCCTTGATCGACCTCGGGAGGTGCTGACGGACGACGATAGAGCCTCTTTCCACCCGGCCCAGGCCTATCAGGATGATCGGCCTGGAGGAGAGCCCCAGCGTCTCGATATCCAGGAAGAGGAAATCTTCCGGGGCGTGAAACCTGCTGGCCTCGAGGAGGAGCGGATCGCTCTGCCGGTGCCGCCGTTCAATCCAGTTCACGAGTTCCCGCGTCTCCCCCCTTGCCACCAGATCGAGGAGCCGGCTGGCATCCTGATGGTAACGGGGGTGCCCCAGCAGGTCAGGGACGGTGCGGTAACCGCGCTCTTCCAGCCGCTGCCGGGTTGCCGGGCCGATACCCTGGATCAGGCTGATATCGCCCAGGATGGCTGCCGCCGCGCGTTCGCGGTCTCGAACGGCCAGGGGGATCGGGCTTCGGGAGTCTATGACGTAGCACCTCCCGCCTGAGCACCGCACCTCCCGGCCGTTGAAGACGTCCTCGATCGCCAGGCCCCGGCACCTCTCGATGAGATTGGCCCGGAACCTGCGGGCCTCCTGGTAGCCGGAGTGGTGAAGATGCCCCTTCTGGAGATCCCGCACAGACCACCTCACCCGATCAGGTGCTTGAACCATTTCATCCTGATCTCTGTCTTTGCATAAATTCAACCTGACTCCCGCGGGGTGAAAGTGAACCGCCCCGGCGCCTGACAGACCGGTCACCGGAAGCGAGCGTTTTCAAACCGGCATCATGTGGTTTTTTGCAATTCGCCGTGCATACGACCTGGAAAAACCTGGCGGGTTTATATTTCAGATCGGTGATTCGATACCACGCGCATGTAGCACCTCCTCCACCTCCGCGGCCATCCACGTAAATACTCTCAGTGACAATCGAGAGGAGAGAGATGAATATTGGTGCAGTCCTGATCGATATCGATGGCGTTCTCCACGTAGGTGACCGGCCGGTTGAAGGTGCCGGGCGGGCGCTCCGGGAACTCGACCGGCGCGGGATACCCTACCGGTCTGTCTCCAGCACAACCCGTAGTTCCAGGCGTTCGGTTGCGCAGCGTCTGCATCGCCTCGGTTATGAGATCCCGGAACCCTGGATCGTCACCGCCCCGGCTGCGGCCGCCGTAGACCTCCGGGAGAGCGGGCGGACGCGGTGCTGCCTTCTGACCACCCCGGATGCCCGGGCGGACCTTGAGGAGAACGGGATCTCGGCCGTGGATGGGGGTGCCGATGCGGTCGTGGTCGGCGGCGCGGGCGGCGCTCTCACCTGCGAGCGGTTGAACCGTGCGTTCAGGCTCCTGATGGAGGGGGCGGGCCTCATTGCCCTCGAGAAGGACCGTTACTGGATGGAGGGAGACGGACCGATGCTTTCGGCCGGCCCGGTAGTGGCCGCGATCGAGTATGCCGCCGGAATAGAGGCTGAAGTGATAGGAAAACCCTCGCCGGCGTTCTTCCAGCGGGCGCTTCAGGGCATCGGGGCGCGCCCTCTGGAGACGGCGATGAGATCGTCACCGGTATCGGTGGTGCGCGTGGCTGCGGTATGAAGGGCATACTTGTGAGAAACCGCGAAGAGGCCGTCCGCCGCTCAGGCATCACCCCTGACCTGGTCATCGACTCGCTTGCAGAAGACCTTCCCGACCATATATGATGGCCATGAAGAAAGCGGATTCTCTTCCTGGTTCTCCTGGCCGCCGCAATCGGCGGAGGGTGTCTCGGGTTTTTCCTCCGTCCGGTGTTCGTCCCGCCGGCGATCGTACCCCTGGAGGGTGCGAGCCTCAACCAGACGCCGGTCTATACCTTCGCATTTGAGGACGGGATGGAGACGATCCGCATCGACCCCGACCCGGCAGTCTACGCCGGTGCGAAAGCGGCAGACAGGAGCCTCCACCTCTACACGGATATGCCGGAAGAAGAGTGGATCCCGATCTACTACCTGGCGTTCATAAACGAGCCCCACCAGGAACCCTTCTATGCTGACCTGCTTGGCGCCCTTCGCGAGATCCGTGACCGGAGAGGGCTCGATGACGACCGCTACCTCGAACTGATCGCCGTATTCGTGCAGTCTATCCCCTATGAGACCGACGCCTCGGTGACCGAACCAAAGTTTCCGATCGAGACCTTCGTGGACGCTGCTGGAGACTGTGACGACAAAAGCCTCCTTCTCGCAGGGCTCCTCGCGCGGGAGGGCTACGGTGTTTCGCTCCTCTACTTTGGAGACGAAAACCACATGGCTGTCGGGGTGAAGAGCGCAGGCTGCGGCTACCGCAACACCTCTTTTGCCTACATCGAGACCACAAACATAAGTTATGTCGGCATCCCGCCTGCAACGCTCTCGGGCGGCGCGACCCTCTCCTCCGACCCGCTGGTGATCCCGGTCGGAGAAGGTGAACGCAGCTACACCGCCTGCAACCAGGTTCAGACGATTGAGCGCGCCCTCTCCGCATTACGCGACCGTGCCGCGGTTATCGAGACGGAACTTGAGGCACGCGGTCGGGAGATCGAGGCGATGCGCGATGCCCTCGACGCCCTGAATGCCCGGATGACGCCACTCCTGCGTGCGGGCGATATCAGTGAGTACAACCGCCTCGTCCAGGACTACAACAGGATGGCCGGGGACTACAACCAGGCTGTAGACGCTTACAACGCCCTGCTCGATGAGGCTGAGAGGGTTGTCGACCTCCACAACGACCTGGCCGCCGGTGCTCATGACCGGCCCGCCTCATACATCATGG
>Ga0208198_1002254_pt1 | contig 14766 bp, 15 predicted proteins | sample AD_JPNTR2_MetaG_FD_184446 | JGI IMG/M metagenome (GOLD analysis project Ga0208198, IMG submission 184446) | Active sludge microbial communities of municipal wastewater-treating anaerobic digesters from Japan - AD_JPNTR2_MetaG (SPAdes) (version 2) | ecosystem: Engineered > Bioreactor > Anaerobic... | reverse complement strand
GAATTAATGCAATACAATATCTTGTAAATAAATAATTTATAAGCATATTTTTCTATTGGTGTCCATTAGAAAATACTGACTAAAAAAAATAATCCTAATATCATATTGTTCTAATGGACAATTTGGGATAAAATCAACAAATGACAACTGAAGATCAAATATTGTGGAAAAACATACACGAGGCAGATGACATTGAAGCTTTTGAAGAGCTACATGCTAGGTATTTTTCGGCATTGTGCAACTTCACCTATTCCTATTTAAGAAACAAACAACTTTGCGAAGAAGTAGTATCAGATGTATTTGTAGCACTGTGGCAAAAACGCAAAGAATTAAATCATGTCAGGGCTATTAAATCATTTATGTATACTTGTGCTAAAAATCTATCAATTGACACCATTCGTAAAAACAAAATACGCATTCAATCAGATACAAGTTTATACGAAATTGAAATACCAGATGCAGACGACCATATCCTTTCACCACTTGAACAAAATGAGTTTAAAGAGCATATAAATATAGCCATCGAGCAACTTCCGCCACAATGTAAACTTATTTTCAAAATGCTAATAAACGATCAACTTACATATAAAGAAATTGCTGAAGTGCTCAATTTATCACGAAAAACAGTTGAAGCTCAAATAGCTATAGCATACAAAAAAATCACTTTACATTTAAAAAAAATATATCATTGCTAAATTCAAGTTAGAAATGCAACTTTTTAATTTTAGACAAATTTGTAACTTTGTTCTACGGTTAAATGTTTCATCTTTGTAACTTTTTAAGGGTAAGAGAATAAAATTAAGCATTTATTGCATGAGGTCAAAGGGTAAATACTCTTTTTTCACCTTTGACTTGAAAAATAATTTTTCTTCATCTTTTATTTTCCCTTAAAAGGTGGCATGATTTAGTCGAATTTACGATTTATTTTACATTTTAAGGCAAAAACAAAAATCTTTCGTCTACAAGGAAAAGGGTTAGTTTTTAAAAAGTATATTAAGTTTAGTGTTATTAAGCTAATAACAAAAAATGGATAAAAGAATTAAATATATAATTGAAAAAATTCGGTTCAAAGACGCAATTGTCGTCTCAGAAGAAGATAGGAAGACATCATTCGCAAAAATTAAAGAGCGCATTGCTGCTAATGAAAAAGTAAATATCCCATTCGAGCAAAAACAAACAACATTCACACTTACATTTTTACAAATTGCAGCCGCTGTAGCATTTATTGTTTCAATTTCGGCATTAGGCTTTAATATTTATTTCAATCAAGAAATTAATATCTCAAACAACACGGCAACCATTAAAAATATTGTTTTACCAGATGGATCACAACTTGAATTAGCAAAAAACACATCGGTTTCTTATAAACGTAATTTCTCATATAAACGTAATATCAAGCTCAACGGGCAAGCTTTGTTTTCAGTTAGTAAAAATCAACAGCGCCCATTTACAGTTCAAACAAAACTAGGCGAAATACGAGCATTAGGGACACAATTTAGTGTTAAAGCATTCGAAAACAATGATTTCTGTAAAACATATCTCATCGAAGGAAGTGTAAGCGTGTCTAACTCTATTAATGAAATATTGTTAAAACCGGGACAAGAAGCTTTGATTACAAGTAACAATAGCGCCATAACAGTAATTGAAGTTAGAAATCCGCAACATGCTATGGCATGGAAAACTGGAATTTATATTTTCGAAGACGAATCGTTGACAAACATACTTAATACTATTGCTGATGCACACAACAAAAAACTATCAATCAACAGCTTAAATGCTATCAACAAACATTATTCAGTAAAATTCATTCGTGGTGAAGATTTATCCACAATGCTCGAAGTCTTGGCTGATATATGCCCAATGAGATTTAGAATTACTCAAAATGAAATCATAATCGACGAAAAATAGTTAATTAAAAGTAAAAAAAGAAGGTGTCCTAAAAAGACACTTTTTTTTTTAGATTAAGCAGCTGATTTAACCCAACTTTCCATTCATTGAATATGGAATAGCGTCTATAGAAACTCAAGGTAAAGGTGGAAGGAGGCATTCATACTTAAGTAAGGAAGAGGAGGAATTATTTGTAGTTATTTGGAGAAAGCCAGGGAAGGACAAATAATAACTGCCATGTAAATCAAAGAAAATTTTGAAAAGAAGACAGGAAAGAGAGTTAACAAAACTACTGTTTACAGGATGCTTAAAAGAAATGGTTGGAGAAAAATTGTACCCCCTTCCTGTACACCCCAAACAGAACAAGGAGGAAGAAGAAGCTTTTAACAAACTTCGGTAATAAAGTGAGTCAATTGATTGAAGAGAAAAATCTTGATAAAAGTAAAGTCGTTCTCATGACACAGGATGAATGAAGATTTAAAGAGTAAATATTTCAAGAGTTGTTGAGCACCCAAGCAGGTTCGTCCTCTGGTTGCAAAATAAGTAGTAAGAGAAAGTTTTTTTATGTTTATACAGGAATATGTCCAAAGTTAGGCCACATTAGTTCTTTAATATTACCGCATGCAAATACGGAAATGATGAGCTTATTTTTATAAAATATATCCAATGAATTTAAGGAATTTGAAATTATCATGCAGATAGATGGAACAGGATGGCACAAAGCAAAAGGTTTAAGAGTGCCCGGAAATATACATTTCATATAGCAACCATCTTTTAGTCTTGAAGTTAATTCAACACAACATCTTTGGGATGAAATAAGAGTAAAGTATTTACACAACAAGATATTTGATTCTTTAGCGAAAACAATGGAAGTGGGTTGCCGGGGAATAAACGAATTAAATGCAAACCTAATTATGTGAAATCTATGACTTTGTTTCCTTATCTAAATATTTTAGATATCAACTTGGTATGAGACATCGAAATAGTATTAATAAATGATAAATAAATACATAATTGTTTGCAGTTTATCGCGTACATTTGCAATAGAAAAATCAATTCTGATATGAAACCCACATGTATTGCATACACAAACACGAATAAATATAATATTCAGACATTGGGGTTCCATCAGACCTTTAAAAAATAAATTATATTCTGATGAAACCACATATTCTTATCTACAATGCACTATTTGTCTTTTTAGCCGTTAGTGTAAATGCTCAACCAAAATTAATTATACGAGGCGACGATGCGGGTTCCGCACGTTCGGCAAATCTGGCAATCATCCAAAACTACGAAAAAGGGATTTTAAAAACAACAGAGGTGATGGTGCCTTGTCCCTGGTTTTATGAGGCAGCAAAGCTTATGCAACAACATCCCGGGCTAGATGTGGGTGTTCATCTGACAATTACAAGCGAATGGGATGGTTATAAATGGAAACCTCTGACTCACTGTCCCTCAATTTGCGATAGCGAAGGAAACTTTTTGGCGAATACCTGGGGTGGTCAATCCGGAAATTCGCTTCAATATGCTAACATAAATCTTACCGAAGTGGAAGCTGAGTTAAGAGCACAAGTTGAAACAGCAATCAAACTAATTCCACAAATAAGTCACATTTCGGAACACATGGTTTTTGGAAGTTTATCACCTGAGTTGCGAAATCTGGTTAAAAAGCTTGCATCCGAATACAACCTGCTTTTTGAAGATGATCTGATAACCCAAATGGGTGTCCGAAAAATGATTGTAAATCAAAGTGAAGACTACAAAATGTTGAGAAAAAACTTTATACAGTCTATTGATACTCTCCCTGCCGAAGGAATATGGATATGGATTGACCATCCTGCCATAAATGGTTTCGAAACGCAGGGAATGAAGCTTGCAGATAATGTAAAAAATGTTGCTAACGACAGAAATAATATCTATAGATTGTTGAACGACAGGAAAGTTAAACGCAGGATTTCCAACAAAAAAATTGAATTAATTAGTTACGACTATTTTTTGAAGAAATAATACTGATTTGATTACATCCAGCAATTTATCCTCTTTACTGAAACCCATCATCTTGCGCAAATCATCCTCCTCACTGGTTTCGAAATACAGTGTAGTCAGGTCATAGAACACAACATTAATTTTGCCGCCTAAAACTTCAAGGGTATGGGCAAAATCAATTTGTTCCACTTCTGGTTTGAGTTTCCCGCTTAATTTGCCCAAAAACCTATAAACCGTGTTTATCTCTATTTCTTTCCCTTGATAGCGACGAAGGTAATCAGCTGTTTTTAACTTGCTTAATGGAAACGCTAACCAGGCTATAACCAAATGCCTGAAAAGCTCCTCTTGAATGGAATTAAAACCAATATAATCGTAAATCTTGCCGAAAATCAACTCCGGACCAACAGGATGAATACTGCCATTGTGAAGCAGAGAAAAAACTTGTTCAATCCTCTCATCACTTTCGTAGCCAAAAAGCTTCGTTTGATTTCCGCTTAAACGATTCATTTCTTCTCCGGCCAATTGTTCCAACCTTTCAATTTCGTGTTGCGTGGTGGCACAACCAATCGTTTTTCACTACTTTACACTTTCATCGAAACTTCTGTATCACTTGTACAGATTGACTTCCAGATCGATTTTTTACTTTTCGGATAAACATAATAATAATTTTGCAACACCCAAAATTAAAATATTATTATTATTGATATTCAAATACTTATAAGGATGTTGCAAAAAATGCGGAAAACAGGAAAAGTATTTTTTACCAAGATATTTTTTCTTACTTTTAAAACGCATATTTGACAGGCGAGCCGATTTTAGCACCTTTTTCCCTGACAAAAATGCAGTAACACTGAAATTGTTGCCTTGTTTCGGGTAAGGAAAATACTGTTAGTATTCTTTTTGCTGAGAAAAAACCACAAAAAGTTATTTTACCGTTTTTTAAGTCCGAGTTTGCATATTTTATTGAAAATCTTTTATTTAAATAATCAATAGATTAAGTTGTTTGTTTTCTGAATGTTTTTTAAATAAAATTTTATACTTTTGGAACTCATATTTTAAACCAAAGTATTTTTAAAAATCTGGGTAAATTATTTAAATCATCATGAATACAACCGATACCAATTTAGTTGAAACCACCGAAGTAAGCTTCAATGTGGAATCCATCAATGAAATTATTGAAAATATTCATCGTTACCTTAATAAGCACAAGGAGTATATTAACAGTTTGAACGTTTTCCCAGTTCCCGACGGAGACACGGGATTGAATATGGTGCTAACTATTCAGGGTGCTATTGTCCAAATGAAAAATAATGGCAGAACAGAGAAAAATTCCGGAGAATATTTGAAAGATTTTGCCGAGCAAATGCTGCTCAACAGTCGTGGTTGTTCAGGCGTTATTTTATCGTTATTTGCTCAGGGATTTACCCAAATTACTGCCAACAACGATTTTTCCAAAGAAAATATTTACCGGGCTATTGAAAATGGTTACCGCAATGCTTACGAAGGCACGGAGAATCCTCGAGAAGGTACCATGCTTACCATCATGAGGGCTTTAAAAGAAAAATATGCTCAACTCATGGAAAAAGAAGAAAATCCGCTTGTAATCATTCAGCAGACCATTCCTTATTTGAAAGAAGTGTTGGATCAAACGCCTGAAATGCTTCCCGTACTGAAAAAAGCCGGAGTGGTCGATTCGGGGGGCGCCGGTTTTATTATTTTGTTGGAAGGAATCGATAAGGAACTCAGTCAACTGGCGGTAAACGGCATTTCTTTATCCAGCTTGCTTAGAATTGGACGCACAACGCGAAAACTACTAAGAAAGAGATTGTCGGAATTACGAAAAAGTCCATTTGCTCCACTGATTTTGAATATAGATTTTTCCCGTATCCAGAATAGCCGACTTGTTGAAACGCTACAAAGCGCCAGAAATTTATTAGGGAATATTCATTTGAATCACAACAACGGAAAAACCCTGAACAGGGAAAAATTAATCGATGAGCTTCAGGAAATTGATGATTCATGGAATCCTGAAATAAAAAATAAATACTGTACCGAATTTGTGCTCGAAAGTGATGTAATTACTTCTAAAGATCAACTGAAGGAAAAAATTGCTCATTACGGCGACAGTCTGATTATTATCAACAGCAACAATAAATACAAAGTACATATTCACACCAATAAACCCAATGATTTGTTTGATGATGTTTCCAAATTTGGTTCTTTGCTTTTTACCAAAGTGGACGATATGAAAAAGCAGCATCGAAATTTCCTTAGCGAAGATGTGTTGGATTACGAAAGAGACAAAAGCGTATTCTGTATTGTTTCAGGGAAAGGTTTTGCTGATATCCTGAAAAACTTGGGCGCTGATGACATACTGTGTTATGGCAAAAACAAACCTTCCGTCAATCAGCTGGTGAAAGGATTGAACAATTTGAAGGCAAAAAATATTATTGCAGCTTCAGACGACAGCGATATTCTGATGGCATTGAAATATGCCGCGTCGCTTTGCAAGTCGAATGTTTACATTGTTGAATCGGATAATCCGATTTCGTTGGTCAGTATGTTGATGAATATCTCAAAAGATTACGACATCAACACCATTTTTGATGAAGCCATGAACAGTATTCACAATATTCCTTTTTGTGGCATTGCACGCTCTTCACGAAATGTTACAACAGAAAATGGTGCTCCGGTGAATAAAAACGATTATTTTACGGTGTATAAAAAGAAAATTATTCTTGCCAACAAAAATCTCGATGAACTTCTTTTCGATACTGTTCGGCAACTTTCAACGGAAGGGAGTTTAATTACCCTGTACAAAGGCGCAGATATGAAGAAGGAAAATTCTTTTATTGAACGTTTGAGGAGTAAATTTCCCGATCGGGATTTTGAAGAGTATTTTGGTGGACAATACAAATATTCTTATTATATAACCTTTGAATAAAATTTGAAACTATGAGCAAGAAAATTTTTATCATTGTCGGAGACAATCTCGGACTTTCACACAAACAAATTGACTATGATGCGTTGGAAATTGTAAAATTCCCAGTTTTTGTGGATGGTGTGGAATATCGGCAAAGTGAGGAACATAATGCAAAATGGCTGATTTCGAAATATGAAAAGGAAAAAGTTGTGGCAAAATCTTCTACTCTGATTCATAACGAAATTGCGGAAATTATTGAGAGAAATCATGCCAATTACGATGTGTTTATTCATGTGGTGATGAGCAGTGGGCTTTCTGCAGCTTCATTTCGTGTAGCAGAAAATGTTCGCAAACAGTTCGAAAATATTGTGCCGGTCATAAATGTTGATACCCGTCAGTCTATCAATGGTGTCGGCAGCGTATTACTCGGAATTATCGACTTGATAAAAACCCATCCCGATTTAAGTGTGGAAGAATTGGCAGCAGCCTGTCAGCAAATAGTGGAGAATACTTTCAGCTGGTTTGTTTTTCCCGATCTCAATTATTTGTATAAAGGCGGACGCATCGGAAAAGCACAGTCGTTGATGGGCAGTGTTCTGCACATTATACCAGTTGTCGGCATGATGGGAAATGAAAAGGATGGATTGATTTTGGCTATGGGGAAAGGCAGGACTTTTCGGCAAGTGAACGATTTGATTATAGAACAAATCCGGGCCAAAATGCAGGAAAAATCGGTTAACCGTATCAAGCGGGCTATTACATTGAGTGGTTACGGAGATAAAAATCAGGATGCTTATGCTGCTCTACTGGAAAAAATTAAAACGCTGCCGGTTGACGATGTTGTTGAAGGTGAAGGTGGATTGGTAGATGCAGTTTATTGTGGACCAGGTGCTTATGGAGTATCTATTCTTCTGTAAAGCTTACATATTATGAATCAGTATGTTTTATATTTGGTTTGTCTGGTTGCGGGATATTTAATTGGTTCCGTATTATTTGCCGAGCTTATCACCAAGCTGGTTTCGAATCAAAATATTCGTGAATTAGGCAATGGAAATCCCGGCGCTTACAATGTTTTCAGAAATGTTGGCAAATTTTGGGGCGTTCTGACCGGACTGCTGGATGCAGTGAAGGCGCTTGTTCCCATGTGGATAGCTTATCAATTTTTTCATATTACCGATACTACCGCTCTGGGATGTATAGGAATTGGCGCCGTCATCGGACATGGCTATCCGCTTTATTACCATTTTAAAGGAGGAAGAGCCGCCTCAACGTTGCTGGGTATGTATGCCTATTTTATCGGTATCGAATTACTTATTGCCCTGGCAGTTGATGTAATTGTGTTATTTGGTTTTATCAAAAAAGAATACGGTATTTGGGGACCTTCCCTTCTGATAGCACTGAGTGGATTACTTTGCCTGTTTTTTCCTCATGAAATGGGTGTCAAAATTCTGGTTTGGATTGGCGCACTTATTACCTTGTTCTTTAATCGGGACAAGCTGATGGAGAAAAAGGGAAAAGTTACGGAGGAAGTTTCGCAGCAATAATCATTGGTGAGAAATGCAAAGAAAGTAATCTTTTTAAAAATGAGTCTGATTTTTTTGGGTTTGGGAAGCAATCTTGGAGAAAAAGAAAAAAATTTGCAGGATGCTGTGATGATGTTAAAAATGGAGATTGGGAATTTATTGTCCCAATCTTCGTTTTATATTTCCAAACCATTTGGTTTTTCTTCCGAAAACGATTTTTTGAATGCGGTAGTGCTGATGGAAACCCATTTATCTCCCTGCGAATTGTTGGACAAAACCCGGGAAATTGAGCAGGAGATGGGTAGAACTTCAAAAAGTTGCGGGCAACAATATGCTGACCGTATTATTGATATTGACATATTGCTTTATGATCATCTTGTCATCGACCAACCTACTTTAAAAATTCCGCATCCCGCAATTGCGGAGCGCGACTTTGTATTCATTCCCTTGCTGGAAATTGCTCCCGATCTCGTTGATCCGCTCTCAGGAAAAAAGTTTTCAGAATTGGTTGAAGCAAAAAAAATAACAAGCGAATTAAAAAATTTCGTTGTCGGAAAAAAGGAAGAGAAATTTCGTTAAACATTTTCTTCGATTGAGCTATGATATTCTTCCAATACCTTCCGTGCTTTTTCCAAATCTTTTTCAAAAACAACTATTTTCAGCCCTTCATCAATGTCGGCAAACATTGGATAAAGCTCCACCAACTGCTCATTGTTGATAAAGCATTCGATGTGGTTGGCACGTAAAATTTCCTGATCGAACATGGCTTTCACTATTGTGTCGTAATTTTTTAGTGTTACAATTTTGTCTTCCATACTGCTTTGTTTTGGGGTATTGGTAGAAAATAAATTATGCATTTGCTATGTCCTTTTTGGTTTAGAACAAGGTAAAGATAAAAATTGTTTATCAAATTTTTCGAAAGTTGACTATCTTTTTTTGAGATGGGGCCTGAAAGATTTCACCGGTTTATGTAAAATAATTTTCTTAATTTTGTACCTTAAAAATTTTCATTGCTACAATGAATAAGTTTTATTGAAATTATCATGAGTATTGACGAATTGCCCGATCATATCGTTTACAGTGCCAATGTTATTGAATTTGTAACAGTAGTTGCCGAAACCTGCCTTTTTCTGGAGCATACTTCGGAAATGGGGAAGGATGAGTTTGTGGAAAAATCGCTGAAACTATTGCCGTTGCTTTATCTGAAGGCTTCCGTGCTCGATATTCCCGAACCGGTTTATGAAAATCTTCCTGAACGTTTTGTTACGGAGGAAGATTATCAGTTTGTTCGTGAACAAATCGAACAACTTTTGGGCAACGATGATGTGTACCTTGAGGTGTTTCATCCCGACATGGCCATAAGCGATACACCTGTTGCAGCTTTTATTTCTGAAAATCTGAGTGATATTTATCAGGAAATCAAGGATTTTGCTGCCAATTATCAAACTGCTGATGTGGATATAATGAGCGATGCTCTATCTGAATGTCTTACGGCTTTTGGCGAACATTGGGGTCAAAAGTTGCTGAATGCCATGCGTGCCTTACATGCTTTGAAATACAACCCGCAGGATGATACAGAATGGGAAGAAATGCATCAACCTGATGAAAAACAACTTACGCGCGATTCGTTTCTCGATTTTCAACATACTGCCGAGAACGACGATGTAAGTCCTTTTTTGAAATAAATTTTTTATGTATTCACCAAAAATTTCGAAAGAGGAAATCAATCAGTTACCCGTAGTCAGTTTTCCGGGAGAAATTGTTCTTGTGGATAAACCTGAAATGGTAGCGCCCGCTATCGACGAACTTCGAAAAAATCTCGTTGTGGGGATCGACACCGAAACAAAACCTTCTTTCAAAAGCGGTACTTCCAATAAAGTTTCCCTGCTTCAACTTTCCGAGTTGGAACGTTGTTTCCTTTTTCGTCTAAATTTAATCGATTTTCCACAGGAATTGCAGGATTTTTTAAATGATGAAAACATCAAGAAAGTCGGCTTGTCATTGCACGATGATTTTCGTTTGCTGAACAAGCGTCAGAATTTTCATCCGGCTAATTTTGTAGATATTCAAAATATAGCAAAGAGTTACGGTATTATGGAGTTGAGTTTGCAGAAAATTTACGCCATTATTTTCGGGAAAAAAATTTCCAAAGCACAACGTCTCAGCGATTGGGAAAAACCGCAATTGACGGAAAAACAGCTTCGCTATGCCGCAACCGACGCTTGGGCAAGTTTACAGATTTATCTGCAACTGATGAATGAGCCACAATTGACCCCCAAACAAATTGAGAAACTGGTGCAGGAAAACACGCCTCACAAGCAACCCGAAACATCCGAAAATGCCGAAACCACAAATTCGGATCTTAAGCCCGATGCTCATTCAGAAAAGCTTTCCTGAGTTTGTTTTGTCGAATGATAATTATTCAATTTTTAAAATCCAACATTTAATATGCATGTTGTTTTTCTGAAACCCAAAAAAGAAGAAAGTGTCCGCCGATTTCATCCGTGGGTATTTTCCGGTGCTATTCAAAAAATTGAAGGTCAGCCTTCGGAAGGCGATTTGGTAAAAGTACTCGACAGTCAAGGGAATTTTTTAGGAATAGGCCATTTTCAGCAGGGCAGCATTATGGTTCGTCTTCTTTCGTTTCAGGAAGAGCCAATTGACGAAAACTTCTGGAAAAACCGAATAGCTGAAGCTTATCAAATGCGTAAAGCGTTGGGATTGATGATCCAAAACCGGAACAACTGCTACCGACTTGTTCATGGAGAAGGAGATGGTTTGCCGGGATTGATTGTAGATGTATATGGCAATACGGCTGTCATGCAGGCTCACTCGGTGGGTATGCACAAAATCAGGAATGTGTTAGCGAAATGTGTGGTAGAATGCGTTCCCGAAATCCAATATCTTTATTACAAATCGGAAGCAACCCTGCCTTTTCGTAATGAAAATGCTCCTGAAGACGGCTACTTAATTGGAGGAGATTCCGAACAGTTTGTGGTCATGGAAAACGGACTGAAATTTTTTGTCGACTGGCAACATGGCCAAAAAACGGGTTTTTTTCTCGATCAACGTGAAAACCGCGTTTTGCTGGAACGTTATGCTTCCGATCGAATTGTATTAAATATGTTTTGCTACACAGGCGGTTTTTCCGTTTATGCTTTGCGTGGAAATGCCAAATTGGTTCATTCAGTCGATAGTTCGGCGAAAGCTATAGAATTGACCGATAAAAATGTAGCGCTCAATTTTTCCGATAATCGTCATCAATCTTTTGCCGAAGACGCTTTTAAATATTTGCAACTTTACGAAAAACGTGCACCTTTTTACGATTTAATTATTCTTGATCCTCCGGCTTTTGCCAAACACAGGGATGCCGTCCCGAATGCATTGAAAGGTTACAGAAAGCTCAACAGAAAAGCTTTTGAAATCATTCGGCCCGGAGGAATAATTTTTACTTTTTCCTGTTCACAAGCCATTACACGGGAACAGTTTCGTCAGGCAGTGTTCAGTGCAGCTGCCGAAAGCAAACGAAATGTGCGTATTTTGCATCAACTTTCGCAGGGAACAGATCATCCCATCAATATTTATCATCCGGAAGGAGAATATCTGAAAGGCTTGGTTTTGTGGGTAGAATAGGGAAATAGAATAGAATGACTCAAAATTTGTAACGTTTTTTGAAAAATTTTGTTGTAAAAAATTTTTTTATATCAATACAATTATTATTTTTGCGTACTAAAAATTTTTTAATAGTCAACCTCTAAATCTTCAATGCCTATTGCCGATTCTTACCCTTAACCAATAAATTAGCAATAATGAAAGACTTCAATCAATTTACCGATGATGAATTGGTAAAATTGTACAAAGAGGGTAACAATCAGGCTTTTGAGATTTTATTGAAACGTTATCAGTCGAAAGTATATACCTACATTTTTTTGATTGTACGCAACAGGGAACTTACCGAAGATATTTTTCAGGATACTTTTATCAAGGCCATAGCTACCATTCAACAGGATCGTTATGTCGAATCGGGAAAATTCCTGGCATGGATTAATCGAATAGCCCATAACTTAATTATCGACTATTTTCGTCGCGAAAAGAACGAAAACACCTTTTCGGTAGAAGGAATTAACTTTGATATTTTGAACTGCACACGTTTTTCCGAAAAAAGTATGGAAGATGTGTTGTCTAATGAACAGGTTTTTGTCGATGTGGTTCATTTGGTCGAAAAACTTCCTCTTTCTCAGCAGGCTGTGGTTAAAATGCGTTTTTTCGAAAATTTGAGTTTCAAGGAAATAGCCGAAAAAACAAATGTCAGCATTAATACGGCTTTGGGCAGAATGCGTTATGCGCTGATCAACTTGCGAAAAATAGCTTCAGAAAAAAATATCTCTCTCGAAATCAAATAAATTCAGGTAAGCGAAAAAAATATTTTTATTTTTGTTTGTGTCCGTACACTTTTTTGGCAAGTGTCATCGTTTATTATTTGAGAGATAAAAATGTATTTAATAATAGACATGCCTATGCAAAAAGTTACTACTTCCGACAACAGTGCTGATGAGGTGGACTCCGGTCAGCAGAAAAAGACAAAAGTAATGTGTCCTCAAATGGAGACGATTGAAAGAATTTTACAGTTTGCAGCTGCTTACAGAGCAGAAAAATTCAACGAAGGACAGTATGTAGAATTATTGCTGAATTAACAAAAAAGAGCGCCCACAAGCGCTCTTTTTTGTTATAAATATCTTTTCCTTTTTTTTTGAAAAACTTACAGTTCCAAATCTACATTCACCAATTCATGCCAGGGCAAACCCTGCTTGTTGAGTTGTTCCATAAAAGGATCCGGATCAAATTCTTCCACATTGAAAACGCCGGGCTTTTTCCATTTTCCCTGCAAAAACATCATGGCTCCAATCATGGCAGGAACGCCGGTGGTATAACTTACACCCTGTGTGCCGGTTTCCTGGTAAGCTGCTTCGTGGCTGCAATTGTTGTAGATATAGTAAGTTTTTTCCTTGCCGTCTTTTATCCCGCGAATGCGGCAACCAATGGAAGTCCAACCTTTGTAGTTTTCACCTAAATCGCCCGGATTAGGCAACACGGCTTTTAAAAATTGAATTGGCACAATCTTTTGTCCGTTGAATTCAACTTCGTCAATACGAGCCATGCCAATGTTTTGAATGACACGCAAATGTGTTAAATATTCCTCTCCGAAAGTCATCCAGAAACGTGCTCGCTTAATGGTTGGAAAATTTTTTACCAACGATTCCAGTTCTTCATGATAAATCAGATACGATTCTTTCGGCCCGATTTCCGGATAAGTCAACGGTTTATGAATTTCGTGCGGTTCCGTTTCCACCCACTGACCATTTTCCCAGTATTTTCCGCGTTGCGTAACTTCGCGGATATTGATTTCGGGATTAAAATTTGTGGCAAAAGGTTTGCCGTGATCGCCGGCATTGCAATCCACAATATCGAGATATTGAATTTCGTCAAAATGATGTTTGGCAGCATAAGCCGTAAAAACGCTCGTAACGCCCGGATCGAATCCGCAACCCAGAATGGCTGTCAATCCTGCTTTCTCGAAACGATCCTTGTATGCCCATTGCCAGCTATATTCAAAATGGGCTTCGTCTTTCGGTTCGTAATTGGCCGTGTCCAGATAATTTACTCCGGCTTCCAGGCAGGCATCCATAATGGTCAAATCCTGATAGGGAAGCGCTACGTTGATAACAAGTTCCGGTTTAAATTCTTTAAGCAGTTTTACTAATTCAGGAACATTTTCAGCATCAATCGAAGCCGTTTTAATTTCTACACCATAACGATTTTTTACCTCTGTTGCTACGGCATCACATTTCGATTTGGTACGGCTTGCCAGCATAATGTCGGTGAAAACTTCCGGGTTCTGTGCAACCTTGTGCGTAACGACCGTTCCCACTCCTCCGGCGCCGATAATCAATACTTTCCCCATTTTTCTTTTTTGTGTTGAAAATTAATAAGTTAAAAATATTAGCCTGCAAAAGTACATTTTTTTAAGGAAACGAAAAAGAGTGAAAACAAAATTATTTGTTGTGAGCATGAACTTTGGAAACCTGCCAATAGTTTATAGAGACTGTTAAAAATAAGAGTTTTATGGACAGAAAAAAATATTTGTTGACTTTTACAATTTTAAAACGATTGTTTGTATTGAACATTCAATCCTGTATTGTGGTGCATTTTGTCCCATATTCTTTTTACTTGTCCCAAAATTCACATTTTTGTATGGTTTGACCCCCTATTCTTTGGACAGTATTAACTAAATAGTTTGAGACAAAAGTTAGCCTCGCTTGTGTGTTTTTCTTTTTCTGACCCCAAGCAAATTTAGCTTCAACTTCCGCACTTGTCAAGGGCAAGCCAAGTGGCTTCGCCACCCTTGACAAGCACTCCAGCTTCCGCTTTTTCTTGCTTGTAGTC
>Ga0208198_1002253_pt1 | contig 14773 bp, 13 predicted proteins | sample AD_JPNTR2_MetaG_FD_184446 | JGI IMG/M metagenome (GOLD analysis project Ga0208198, IMG submission 184446) | Active sludge microbial communities of municipal wastewater-treating anaerobic digesters from Japan - AD_JPNTR2_MetaG (SPAdes) (version 2) | ecosystem: Engineered > Bioreactor > Anaerobic... | reverse complement strand
TATCCTCACCATAAAAGTTAAATAGACGCATAATGGTATAGGGCTTTTTTTTAATACTAGAATAAGTTTTTATTAATTCTTCAGCCATAAGTTTGGTTAATGAATAAGGAGAAGCTGGATATGGAATTTGATCTTCTGAAAAAGGAACTTTATTTGATGTTCCGTAAACCTCACTACTACTAGAAAACATAAATTTTAAATAATCAATCCCCGATAAAGCTTCTAAAACATTGAAAGTACCTTCTACATTAACTTTATATAAACTTTTATAAAAAGTAAAATCTCTACTTCTTTCTAATACAGCTGCAAAATGATAAATTATATGAGGTTTAATCTCATTACATATTTTTGATAGATGCTCATAATTAGTAATATCGCATTCATATAAGTTACAATTATCGTAGATACATTCAAGTTGTTGTGATAAATTATTAAAATTTACATCTAATAAAAATATATTAGAATTATAATTAACTAATTTCTCCGCAAGTTTAGAACCTAAATATCCTCCTCCTCCTGTAATAAGAATATTATTATCTCTTGATATTGAATTCATTTACTCCACACTAACCCTTGTTTTTTAGCATCAGAGACATAATCATCTAAAATTTGTTCAGAACTAATAATTCCCAATTCATAATAGGTTTTGTACCATTCTATAGTCTTCTTTATTGATGTATCTATATCCCATACTGGATGCCAGGATAATCTTTTATAGGCTTTAGTGCTATCTAACATTAAATAATTACTTTCATATGGATGCTTTCTTGTATCAAATTCATATTTAATATTATCCCAGTACATTATTGATTTTAAGACTAACTCTTTTACAGTAATATTATTTTCCAGATTTGGACCAAAGTTCCATGCTTCAGCAAATTTTTGATTACCTTCTAATAATTTTTCTCCCAAACATAAATAACCACTTAATGGTTCTAAAACAAATTGCCAGGGACGGGTTGAATAAGGATTTCTTATAAGTAATGACGTATTTTGTGAAGCAGACAAAACAATATCAGTTAAAATACGATCTTTTGCCCAATCTCCTCCACCAATAACATTACCAGCACGAACGCTTGCTATTAAAGTATTATTATTACCATTATTAAAAAAAGAATAGCGATATGCAGCAGTTACTAATTCAGCACATCCTTTAGAACTACTATAAGGGTCTGAACCTCCCATTTTTTCATTTTCTCTATAACCCCATATCCATTCTTTATTTTCATAACATTTATCGCTGGTAACAATAATTACAGCCTTTAAATTATGAATATTTCTTGATGCTTCTAAAATATTAACGGTACCCATAACATTTGTAGTATAAGTATCAACTGGATTTTCATAGGATACTCTAACTATGGGTTGTGCTGCTAAATGAAATATAATATCAGGTTTTATTATTTGAAACAATTTTTCTACTTCTACAAGATTTCTAATGTCGCATATATAACTTTCCATATTTAAATTAAGCAAGTTCCAGTGATTTGGCTCAGTATTTGGTTTAAGAGCAATTCCATAAACTTCTGCCCCTAATTTTTGAAGCCATAAACAAAGCCAGGAACCCTTGAATCCAGTATGCCCAGTTACCAGTATTTTTTTATCTTTATAAATATCTGAAAACAAATTAATCATCCCATACTTTCCAGGGAGCTTTCCCACTATTCCACAATTCTTCTAATTGGATTTTATCCCTAAGCATATCCATAGGTTTCCAAAAACCATAATGTTTATAGGCAACAAGTTTATTATCCTTAGCTAATTGTTCTAATGGTTCTCTTTCCCAAATTGTGTCATCGCCCTGTTTTATATAATTAAATATTTCAGGTTCACAAACAAAAAAACCACCATTAATCCAGGCTCCATCGCCTTGAGGTTTTTCAATAAAATTTGTAACTAAATCAGTTGTATCATCCAATTGTATAGCTCCAAATCGCCCCTCTGGTTGAACTGCTGTCATAGTTATAGCTTTATTATGATTCTTATGAAAATCAATAAGATTTTGAATATTTATATCACTAACTCCATCACCATAAGTCAGCATAAAAGTTTTATGATCTAAATATTTTTGAGCCCTTTTTATTCTTCCTCCTGTCATAGTATTAAGTCCGGTATCTAAGATTGTTACTTGCCACGGTTCAGTATTATTATTTAGAATCTTAATAGAATTATCTTTTAAATTAAAACATACGTCTGATTTATGAAGATAATAATTTAAAAAGAATTCTTTAATCACATAACATTGATATCCACCAAGGATAATAAAATCATTAAATCCATAATATGAATAAATCTTCATTATATGAACAAGAATAGGCATATTCCCAATTTGAATCATTGGCTTTGGTATAACATCTGTTTTTTCGCTGAAACGAGTACCAAAACCACCTGCTAAAATTAGAACTTTCATAATATTATTCTCATTTTATTAATTTTTTTTTATTCTACATAGAAAGCCACCGAGAAATACTAAGTAATCTATTGAATGATTGATTATATTTATTTTCATTATAACTTTTTAAATAATTAATTATGTTTTCAGCATTAAATAATTCATTATTAATTTTTATATTATTATTTAATATGTAATTATAATATAATTTGGACCATTTATTACTAATAAATTCTTTAGGCGTTTTTTTTAAGTTATTTTCATTCTTTAAATATAATATAGCAGATTTAAGTTGGCCCTTAAATGATAAAATATCTGCAGGCGCGAAACCGCGATCTGTTGGTATATTAGCTAATTCAGGATAATTTTTATTTATAATAGTAGCTTGTAAAATACGATTTTTTCTTTTCCAAAAAGGGTTTCCCCTAAATGGTTTCTTAAATACTTTTTTTCTCTCAGAGAACATTATCCTTTCTAAAATGTCAAGATTATAAAATGGAGTGTTATTTTCAATATATGATCTTTCTGTATGTATTTGACCTCCATAAAAAGTACGAAAACCTGTATCAATAAAATCATAAATATAATAAAGGTAACCACTTTCTAAAGTTTTTAATTTATTAATATATTTTTGTTTATCATTAATAAAATCCTCTAAGCTTGATAGTGTCCCAGGTTCAATAAAATTAACAAATGATTTTAATTTATTATTATATAGAGCATCATCTATATTAAATGATTGTCCCTTATAAAATATATCAGAGTAATATTGAGAACAAAAAGGAACATACATAGTCATAGGAGCAAAAATTTCACCACCCACTAACCCTGAAATATAGTTAGTATAATTTTCTTTAAGTTTTTTATCTACATATAAATAATTAGCTCTTTCAAAAATAGAGAGAGCATCTGACCAATAAATAACTTCTTCAGCATAATAAGAATAACAATTTTCATAATTATAATCTAAATAAAAAGGAATATGGTTTATTCCTAATCTATCTTTTATCATTAAAGGTACAATAGTATTCAATCCGCCTTCCCTTCCAAAAGAAAAAGTCGTTAACGGCAGGTTATATTTAAGAAAAACTGAAACTATGCTTCTACTATCAAATCCACCAGTAAGAGATACAAGATTCATTTCAGATTTTTTTGCATAAGATAAAACCGAATGATTAAAATCATTAATTAATTCATCAATATCTAAAGGATATTTTTTATTATTAAATATTATATTATCTAATTTATATTCATTATAATATGATATAGTAGTTTCATTTATATTATATATCAATCCTGTTTTTAAATAATCAACATTATCTATAATTGTATTATTTGATAGAGGTTGATTAAAAATAATATTTTCTAATACGACTCGTGAGTTGATCTTCCAATTATTTATCTTATACTTAGATAAATTTGTAGAAATAATAATATTGTGATTAACTTTAGATATATATAAAGGTAATAATGATAAAGGATCTGAAATAATCATAACACTATGGCTGTCTTTTTTATGTAATATAATCCAATAATTACCCTTAAACAACATAAATGGATTTTTATTATTTATCAATGTATCAATTATTATTTGGGGCTCCGGAACAAAAGAAGAACAATTAACATTACGTCTAAAAAAAATATCTCCTAATACAATTAAAATATATTTATTATTTTCAAACCATTTATGATCATCTTTAATATAAGACACTGCCTCTATAAATAAATAATTTGATTTATATAAATAATAAAATTCCTCATCATTTTTTTTCTTTAATTGATTATTTAATGTTAAAGGATCAACATCTCCAATTTTCATAATTAAGTCATACATTAAATTATCCTCTATATCTTCGTTTTATTAAATATTTTTTTAATGAGAGATCGAATAATATTGTAAATGCCAAAATTATGGATAAGAATTATAATTCTTATAAATTGAAAATCATTAAATAATGATTTAATTTCATTAATAACATACTTATCATTCATTATAAAATAATCTTTCTGTAAATTTAAAATTCCATTATATACGATATTTAATCTTTTATTTTCTTCTAAAATATCTTGATTGGATAAATATTGTAAATGCTGCTCATTTGTTAATTTGCAATAATTATAATAATAAGTTAACTCTAAATTATCGTTAATAATAACTGATAATATCATTCCTATTCTTGATAATAAAAATGGTTCATCAAATAAAAAATTACCTAATGAACATGCAATAATAGAATTTTTATATTTTAAAATAGGTTGTATTAGATGAGGATGATGACCTATAATTATTCTTAAATTAGGATATTTATCAATTAATGAATAAATTAACTCAAGAAGTCTGGGAACGGGATATTGATTATAATCCAATCCCCAATGAATTGAAAGGATAATAATATCATATTGTTTGTTGTACATAAGTATCCGATCTAATATATGATAATCAAACGTAGCGACTCCATAATTTCTCTTAGAAGCTATCCTGACAAAACTAGTAAATGCAGTTACAGCAAGTAACCCTATTTTTAATGGAGAATTACAAATCTCTAATATTTTATAGGCCTCATATCTATCTTTGCCAACACCACAATAATCTATTTTATTTTTTTTTAACACCGATATAGTTTCTCTAATTCCCTCAATGCCATAATCTGTTATATGATTGTTGGCTAAAGTAACATATGATATATTAATTTTATTTAGAAAGTTGCATAAATCCGGGTCCACAGCAAATGAAAGATTAGGATTTTTTCTCTTATATTTATTTGAACTTTTTGTAAATGGAGCTTCTAAATTAGCAATATTTATTAAACAATTATTAAATATTTCTTTAACTTCACCAATTACTTTTATATCATCATGCCTTAAAAGACCTTTTTCAATATCTCTTCCTAGCATTATATCGCCTACAAAATTTAGTTGGAGCATATTATTTTATTAAATGAATTGCATGAAAAAATGGAGTCATATCATTAAAACATAATAAACCAAAAGAACGAACTTTCCTATAATTAAATAAATATTTGATAAATAATAATGGATTTATTCTTATATATCGTAAACACAGTAAAAAATCAAAAGGAAAGTCAACCCACATAATATGTCTTAATTTTTTATATTTATAATTAATAATATTATGTTCATAAATATCAATATAATTTTTTATATAGCTAATATTTATGTGTTCAGTCAATTTAATTTGCCACCAAACACGAGCATTACATTCTATAAAATAATATTTCCCATCTTCTGGATTATATTTAAATTCTGTGTTACTGAAACCCTCAATATTATTTTTTAATACATATTCTCTTCCTAATTTATTTATAATTTCTTTGGAACTTATTTCAATACAACAAGCAGAACCATAAGGCTCCTTATATTGTCGTATTTTATGGATAACAGATTCACAAATTATTTTACCATTATATACAAGTGTATTATACTCATAATTGTTAGTTATGGGACCAGGGATTATTTTCTGAATTATAAATGTTATTTTAAGATTAAATAATTTTTTTGATATTTCATATAATTCTTTATAGTTTTTTACAATATATGATTTTGAAAGTTCTTTATTTTTCCATAAAGGTTGATTATCACCTTTAATTAACAGTGGAAAATCAAATTTTTTTACTTTAATCTCTTCAAACGCATCTTCATTATCAATTACTAAATATTCTGGAAAATCAAATCCAAGATTCTTGGCAAGCTCAAATTGCCCACTTTTATTTATAATCTTTTTTAGAATCTCATTATTAGGGAGTATCATAAAAAAATAATTTTGTAATATATGCTTATACGTTAATATAAAATATAAATATATTTCAGAAGTAGCTAAAATTATGGGTTTATTATTATATTGAGAACCTAAATTTATTAATATTTTGAGATTTGATTCAGGATTTTCAAGGGGATTATTTGTTAGTATTGCTTGTAATTTCTTGCTATAAAAACCATTATTTTCTTTATCATAATCTATACCATAAACTTTATAGCCATATTTAGAAAATAATTGAGAAGTATACAATCCAGTATCATTTAACCCCAGTATAACAGCAATCTTTTCATTCATGATTTAACAATTTTTCAGTCTTATAATTTACTACCTTAATTTTATATTTTTGAAAACCTAAAAAAGATATGTAATTAATTTCTTTTATTACAGTTTGAAAACCACATTTCATATGCGCATTAATACCAATTTTATTTTGTTGTAAAACCCACAAAATTATTTTCGAATATCCTAACTTTTTAATATATTTTTCAAAGTTTAAAATTAATTCTTTATAATATCCTTTATTTCGACATGAATTTTTTGTAAAAACATCAAAAATGGCTACAGTATCTTTATCTATTATCATCATATAATCAATCATTTCTATATAAATATTATTAAAACCATACCATAAATAAGATACTGGCACGTTATTATTATAAAGAACAGCACAATTATAATTATTATTTATTCTTTTATTATAAATTGATAATATATTATTTTTATCAATATTATTTAATGGTTCTTTTATACTAATTAAATCATCTAAATTAGAACATTTATAAATTATATTATCATTATATAAATTATTATAATCTATATTTAATTTATTTAAATTTAATGATAATATATATATGCATCTTTTATTATATTTAATATTATTCCATAATAAATTAAATATAATAATTATAAATTTAATAGAAAATATATTTACTATATTATATTTATTTTTTAAATATATCAATTTGTTATATATATTCATAAATAAATTAAATTTTATAATATTAACATTAAATAATAAAATTTAACATTTAATAATTATTTATTTCATTTAACCAATCTGCATAATCAGAATGGGTTAGACATTTTATTTCTTGAGATTTATAATTCAAATAAGCTAATATTTCAGGCAACACATAATCAACAAAATTAGTTTCTAAAGAGGGATGAAACCAAAAAACGCAGATTTTATTATATTGAATTGCTCTATCAATAATAGTTTTATATCTCTTTATATGATAATTTATACTCCATTCCTTTCTCCAGCAAAATTCCATTGTATTCCTGAATTCCCATAACTTAGAAAAATGCTTTTTAGGATAGGTTAACTCATTAGCATAATTAGTTCGAAATGAAGTAAAACCTAATTTTTCTATATCTTCAAGATGGCCAATAGTAAAACCTGGATGGACAAAAGATTTTAATTCAATGCCAAATTCTTTCGCTAATTCCTTACATTTTAATATTTCTGATTCAAAAACATCTTTAGAACATATTTCGTCTCTACAATCTATATGTGAAAAAGTGTGACAACCTATTTCATGTTTAATAGAATTTTCATTGATCATTTTAACTAAATCCGGAGCATACCATGCAGGATCCTCTATATAATTAGTGCAGGGATCAGAATCAAACCAATCTCCTAAACTGTATTTCCAATATAAGTTTTCAAAATAAGGCAATCTTAGTATTTCAGGATGAGCAATTTTATTCACTCTTTTACAATTACTTAAAAAAAGATGACCCACAGTAGCCCATGTTATAGGTATATCATATATTTCGCATAAATTTAGAATCTTGGGCACATTTTCTCTTGTTTTCATCCCATTTTTTTCCGCTAAATTAAAAGAATTCTCATTTTTTTTCGCCCATCTGTAAGCCCAAGCTAATTCAAGATCAGCAGAAATTAAACATACTGCTTTATATGGCTTTGGTATAAAATTATTATATTCCTTATCACTTTTGTCAATTTTGGGATTAAAACCAAAAGAAAATTTAAATTTACTAAATTGAGCTTTAATTATTTTATTTATTTTAACATTCATTTATTTAGTTATTAAAATCTTTAAATAGTTATAAGTTCTTGATACCATTTATAAAGCAATTCGCAATTTTTTTGGGGATTAAATCTTTCATCTAAAGTTTTATAGGCATTTTGTTTTATATTCCCCATTTTGTCTTTATTATTTAAAATATAATTTATTTTATTGTATAAACTTATAGGATTTTGGGGTTCATAAAGAAATCCATTATATCCATCTGTTATTATTTCTGGAATACCGCCAATATTAGGACCAATTGCAATCAACCCTGCACCCATATATTCAAGAATAGAATTAGATACGCCTTCTTTATATTTCTTTGTTGAACATAAGACACCAACTCCATAATTTAATAATTCCTTTTCAACATTAGACACAAAACCTAAAAATTTTATTTTTTTTGCAATACCCAAAGATTTAGCAATTTGCATATATAATTTTTTATTTTTCCCATCTCCAATAAAAGCAAGTAATTCTATTTTATCTTCTTTTTTAATTAATAATTCAGCAGCTTTTAATAAAGTTAATTGATCTTTATAATCACTAAAATTTGCATTCATAATTATTCTTCTTAATGGAGCATTAGTTTGTTGGAATCTTTTTCTATCAATAAAATTATATAATATTTTACCATCCACTTTGTAAAATTCTAATCCTGCTTTGCTGTTTGAAATTCTCATATCAGCACATTTAAGTAAAATTTTTTCAATTTTATAATCTAGACCCGAACTAACTCCCGCATGTTGTATTGATCCATTTACAAATTTTATATTTAATAATTTAGCTACTGGCAATGCATAAAAAGAAGAAAAACTATCCATTGTATGAATGATATTTGGTTTTATTTTTCTACATATTTTATAAATATTAAGTAAAGATAATAATATCCTACTTTTTCTTCTATCAATATAATATATTTTATCATAAAGATAATTTTGGACAATAAATGAAAAAGGAAAGGGTATGTTTAAATCTATTAAATATATATAATTCCCTTTTTGCGACATAAATCTAATAATTTCTACTAGTTGACGTTCCGTTCCGCCATATCTTAATCCATTAACTATATATAAAATTTTCATAATAATTTATTTACCTCATAAATAAGATAATTGTTTTGTTGATTATTTAAAAAGATAATATTACATATCATTCTTTATACTTAAAGTAAAAATTTTTATTGTTTTCTAAACAATTTTTAAAATTTATTTGTATTTCACATCCTAAAAATTCAATAGTCTTATTTACCCATCTCTGAGAGTATGTTACTACTATAATAATTTGTTGAGCAAAACAAAGTTAAATATTCTTCCCTAAAATCTAATTTATAAATTTTATAAATTCCAGAAGGGGGTACGAAACTTCCCAGTTAATATTTATAACTTTTCTAACTACTTTATCTTCAATAAAGGACAATATATTTGCATAAAAAACATTTTCTACATAGGTAAAAACACGAGATTGCGTTCCATCACCAACATTATTCAATATAAACCTTTCACAGAATACACAGATAACATCGATATAAAAAATTATAATGAAGAGGTGTTGCCATTAACGATACGAATAATGTTGTTATTTAAATTTATAGTATTAAAATTGATTAGAAGGCCAAGAGGTTTATTAGATAATTTTAGATAAGTATGTAATTGTTTTTTGTTTAAATCTATTAAGAGGTCTACTGATTTGAGTTCTAAAACTAAAATATCTTCTATGAGCATATCCATTCTATATCCTAAACCTAAATCTTTACCTTTATAAAGAACATTTATAGGAACCTGAGTTTTATATTCTAAACCTAATGTATCAAATTCATAGCCTAAAGCTGCTTCATAAGTACTTTCTAATAAACCTGGACCTAATATATTATATACCTCAAAAATAGCACCACGCACTTTAAAGGTTAACTCATTTAAATTCATTGTATTTTTCTCACGCTGATTACGCCGATTTCGCAGATTTATTATTTAAAATTAGAATAGGAAAAATCATTATTTATCTTTGCTCTTTTGTAATTAACTATTCATTTATAAATATTGCCATAACTCTATGTTTTATAATTTTTCAATAGTGCTGTACTTTAAACTTTTATATATTTTTACAAAACAATAATCTGCGAAATCTGTGTAATCTGTGAGAGACATTATCTGCGTTATTTGCGTTATCTGCGTGAAAAAATAAATTTTTTAATGAAAGAAATCAATCGTACGAGTTAGTCCTTCCTTAAAATCTACTTTTACTTCATAGCCTAATACTTCTTTAGCTTTACCTATACTTGCCAGTGAATGTTTTACCTCACCAGGTCTTTCAGGAGCAAAACGAGGTTCAATATTTTTCCCTAAAATCTCATTTATCATTTTTATTAAATCCAGAAGAGTATAGGATTTCCCACAGGCTATATTTATAATTTCTCCTGCAGCTTTCTCTGCATTGCAGGCTAATAAATTTGCATAAACAACATTATCTACATAGGTAAAGTCACGAGATTGAGTGCCATCACCATAAATCACTGGTTCTTTATCTTCACTCATAAGTTTTATAAACTTTGGAATGACTGCACTATATTGAGAGGTAGGATCCTGATTAGAACCAAAAACATTAAAATAACGAAGAGCCACAGTTTCTAAACCATATAAATTATAATAAATCTGACAATATCTTTCTTGAGCATATTTGGTTAAAGCATAAGGTGACGTTGGATTTACTGGCATAGTTTCTACCTTAGGCAGTGTTTCAATATTGCCATAAATAGAAGAAGATGATGCACAGATTACTCTTTTTACTCCAAATTCTTTTGCAGCCTCCAGGATATTCAAAGTTCCCAAAATATTCACATCATTGGTTGTTATAGGGTCATTAATAGATCTTGGCACAGAAGGAAGAGCTCCCTGATGAAGAATATAATCAACACCTTTTACTGCTATTCTAACAATATGAAAACTTCTTAAGTCACCTTCTATTAAGGTTAAATGAGGATTGTTTATTAAGGGAAGGATATTTTCTCTTTTGCCAGTAGCAAAATTATCCAGGATACGGACATCTTCATTCATCTCTAAAAGTTTCTTGACTAGGTTAGAACCGATAAATCCTGCTCCACCCGTAACTAAATATTTCATATTTTATCCTCTCACGCAGATGTTATAGATATGGTCTCTCACAGATTTCACAGATAACACAGATAAAAAAATAGGGATGTTAAAATTAGAATTTTAATCATATAATTGATTGAAATTTATATGAATAACACTTAAATACAAATCAAAAAACATATTTACTGAACAAAGATTGTAGAGATAATAATTATAAGGAAGAGATGTTGCCATTAACGATACGAATAATGTTATTATTTAAATTTATAGTATTGAAATTGATTAAAAGTCCGAGGGGTTTATTAGCTAACTTCAGATAGGTATTCAATTGTTTCTTATGGGCATCTGTCAATATTTCAACTGATTTGAGTTCTAAAACTAACATATCTTCTATGAGCATATCCATTCTATATCCTAAACCTAAATCTTTACCTTTATAAATAACATTTATGGGAACCTGAGTTTTATATTCTAATCCCAATGTATCAAATTCATAGCCTAAAGCTGCTTCATAAGTATTTTCCATTAAACCTGGACCTAATTCATTATAAACTTCAAAAATAGCACCACGCACTTTAAAGGTTAACTCATTTAATCTCAAAATAAATCCTTATCTGTGAAATCTGTGTAATCTGTGAGAGGCCTCATCAGCAATATCTGTGTAATCTGTGAGAGACATTATCTGCGTTATCTGCGTGAAACATAATTATATTAAAGCAGTGAGTTGTTGCCAATCACGGACTTTATCCAGATATCCTGCCTTAATAGCTGAAGCTATAGAACAACAAGGTAAATTCTTCTTTATTATTTCTTCTTTGGTTAATTTCTTTAAATCCAGATTAGGATATTCTTTAAGAAGAGCTCGCATAACCTTCAAAAATACATTGGGCCAAGTACTCATTACTTTACCTAAAGAACGATTTTTACGATTATATCTTTGAATATATTTTCTACAATCTTCTTTATATTCTTCACTTATATCAATTCGTTGAGCAAAATTAAAAATCTCTTGCATTAATTCATTGTTGATAGTTGGTTTAGGTACTACTTTTCTTCTTGCAATATACTTATTTAAATGAGAATTATAATAAATCACATAATTACCGCTGTTATCATCTCCATCAGAAATGTTTACATTATCCGGAATTTTCAAATTTTCAGGTATGTTCAATTTTCTTGATATTTTTACTTTTGGTGGAATATTCCTTTTTTCTCCTTTATTCATTATAATCTCCTCATCAATTTTTATTAACTACATAAACTATTTATAAATGTTAGAAGTAAAGAATTTTAAAGAAAGATCTATTTTATTATATATAATTTATTTTCCTAATATAATCCACCGTTCAAATTAATCTGAGAACCCGTAATGTAATCATTTGCAATAAGATATTCTACTGTTCTTAAAATATTTTCAGGATATCCTAATTTCTTCATAGGAATAGTATCTACTATTTTATCAAGATATTCTGGAGGAACATCTTTAATCATCCCAATATTGAAATAACCAAGATTAATAGTATTTATAGTGATGCCATAAGTTGCATTTTCTGATGCTACTGCTTTGCATAATCCCCATAATCCAGCTTTAGAAGCAGAATAAGCGCTTGTTCCTGCCACTCCAATTTGTGGAACAACAGAAGAAAATAATATAATCCTCCCAAATTTATTTTTTCTCATTATATGTAAAATATGTTTTAAAACAAATTGGGCTCCAATTAAATTTACTTTAATAACTTCAATCCATTTATTCATTTCCGCCTTATGAGAGAAACAATTATAATTTATCCCTGCACTATATATTAAACATAATCTATCTGAACTATTTGCAACATTATTTATCCAACTTTCAATATCCGATTCTTTGTTTACATCTACTTTTGTCATTTTATAAGCTAAATCTTTCATAGGAGGATGAGAATTATAAGTCCCATAAACTTGAAAGCCTTTGTTGCAAAATTTTTCTGCTAAGAATTTACCTATACCTCCGGAGGCACCTGCAATTAAAATTTTCAATTGTTAACTCCATTTCATAATTGAGGCACCATAGGTCCAACCGGAACCAACGGCAGCAAATAATACTATAGTTCCAGATTTTAATTTACCAGCACGATTAACCTCATCAAGTAAAATTGGAATGGTTCCACCAGAAGTATTAGCGTAATGATCCATATTTGTCATTACCTTGTTAAATGGTAAACCAATTATCTTTGCAGTATCTTTCAAAATCTTAATACTCGGTTGATGTGGTATCATATAATCAATATCACTAATATTTAGTCCAGTATCTTTAAGTACCTGGCTTATAGCTTTAGGAAGAACATTTATGGCAGTTTCATAGACAGCTTTCCCATTCATTTGAAAATAGCGATATCCTGCATCTACATTTTCATAACTTAAAGGAAACTCAGATCCCCCTCCTGGAATAGTAAAATTCCATTTCCCTCTTCCATCAGTATATAATCTAAAAGCTAAAAATCCATTATCCGTATCTGTATAAGATAATACAGCAGCACCAGCACCATCTCCAAAGAAAACGCAATCCCTTTTTGTCCAGTCTGTTATCTTTGAAAAAGTGTCTGCACCAATAACCAAGGCATTATTATAAACACCCGTTGCAATAAATTGTGAAGCTGTGGATATTCCAAAAAGAAAACCTGAACAAACAGCTGCAAGATCAAAAGCTACAGCATTATATGCTTTTAATTTATCCTGGACAATAGCAGCAGTTGAAGGAGCAAGTCGGTCAGGAGTGGCTGTAGCAACTATTATAAGTTCAATATCATTTGGAGATAATCCTGCATTTTCTATTGCCTTAAGTCCTGCTTTACTTGCTAAGTCACTAGTTGTCTGGTCAGGTAAAGCAATCCTGCGCTCTTTGATACCAAGATTGTCTTCTATCCATTTAGCATTTGTAGGTACGATAGTTTCAAGATATTCATTAGTATAAATTATTTCAGGAACATAAGAACCGGTGCCTATAATTTTCACATTTCTCACAAATTGTTTCATTTACCCTCTTAATTTAAAAACCATAATCTTTTTTTCTCTTTTCAAGTATTTTATTGAATTCTTTGTCATTATAATTTTTCTTAAGTTTTGGAGCAATATCCTCTTTTACTTTAGCAGGAATTCCAGCGGCAAAGACAAAAGGAGGAATAGATTTTGTTACTACACTTCCAGCAGCAATTATTGAACCCTCCCCTATTTTTACACCTGGTAATATAGTCACATTTATAGCTATCCAAACATTTCTTTCAATAATCACGGGTGCAACATAGGATTTACTAACTTCACTATGATACTGTAGGGGCTTATTATGAGTTAATATAAAGTTATTACCAGCAATGGAAGTTCCTCTACCAATAGATACAAAATAGGGGTATACATCATCAATTGTGACTAAGGGTCCTAAATGTACATCCTTTGCAATTTTAACTCCTCTCATCTTTTGTAACTTAACTCGTATACCGCT
>Ga0208198_1002252_pt1 | contig 14779 bp, 17 predicted proteins | sample AD_JPNTR2_MetaG_FD_184446 | JGI IMG/M metagenome (GOLD analysis project Ga0208198, IMG submission 184446) | Active sludge microbial communities of municipal wastewater-treating anaerobic digesters from Japan - AD_JPNTR2_MetaG (SPAdes) (version 2) | ecosystem: Engineered > Bioreactor > Anaerobic... | reverse complement strand
GCGTGTTGAGTATGCGCTTGCGTGCGCCGTCGGGCATTGCGGGCAGGGTGAATGAAGATGAGGCGCGGAAGGTGTTGCCGGTGAGGACGGTTGCGGTGTAGATGTCGCCAAACCGTACACAAGCATAAACATCATTACCGAGGGTAGTCATGCCAGTCCAGTATCTTGTAGTCTGCCCTAACGCAATAAAGTCACCGACTCCATTTGTTTGTTTATAAATGTCGCCAGGGTGGACGCTAGCATAAATATCATTCCCGAGGGCTGTCATTCCGTACCAGTATCTTGTAGTCTGCCCTAACGCAATAAAATCTCCGGTTCCGTTTGTTTGTTTGTAGATGTCGCCACCGTAGACACAGGCATAAACATCATTACCGAGGGTAGTCATTCCGTACCATTTTCTTGTAGTCTGCCCTAATGCAATAAAGTCACCGACTCCATTTGTTTGTTTATAAATGTCGCCATTGTAGACACTGGCATAAACATCGCTTCCAAGAGTTGTCATTCCGTTCCAATTTCTTGATGTTTGTCCAAGCGCAACAAAATCACCGACTCCATTTGTTTGTTTATAAATGTCGCCACCATTAACATAAGCATAAACATCGCTTCCAAGAGTTGTCATTCCGCGCCAGTATCTTGGCGTCTGCCCTAATGCAATAAAGTCACCGGTTCCGTTTGTTTGTTTGTAGATGTCGCCATCATTAACACAAGCATAAACATCATTACCGAGGGTAGTCATGCCAGTCCACGCACCCGAAGTCTGTGATAATCCAGTTAATGTACTTAGTACCGACGTAAAATCAACCACGCCCTGAATCTCGTTCACGCCTGCGACGGCTCCGACGATGCCGGATTCTATGTTGTTCAGGCGGTCGGTTGTTACTTCGGTTCCGGCAACAGTGACGGCGTCAGGTGAGTTAACAAGCTCGACGGTTGATGTGGTTTCGTTCACCTTTGTGAACTTGTTTAGTTTCGTTCCTTCGCGCGCCTGCCAGTATGTTCTGTTGTATTCCATTTATCGGCTCCTTATTGGATGGTTAAAGTATATGTAATGAGATATTGAGTTGATGCGTTCTTTTCGACATTCACGTTTACACGAGATAATAGATTACCGCTTCCAGGCGTGTCTGTAGCCTCCATAAATAACCCTATCTCTCTGATCGTCATTACCGCTTCGGTCGGCGCGAGAGAAAGTTTCACAATCAAAGATGTCGGCGTCGACGAGATTGAAGTGCGCGCCTTCCTGAAAGTCTCCGTCTCAAGCGCGGTGTTTGCCTTCTTCGCCGTCGTGGTTCCGGTTCCGAGTGCGAAGTGAGTTACCTCCATCGGCGTATCGGTTCCCTGAAGGTGTGTGAAAAGACCGGTGAAAAATCCTTGCACTACGACGTTGTTTTTTTCCTGAACGGTCACCCATTTATCGCCGGCGAGCCGTTCAATCTTGTAATGCCCACGAACTCTTTTTCTCTCAAATATTTTCATCAGCAACACCCCATTGGATAAAATCCGGGAAGCCCTGTATCAAAGAGCACCCCACCTGTAGCGCCTACAGGATAACACACAAGCCCGGCGTGGTCAAAGGCAACCGCGTCCGTCGCGGAAACGCTTTCGCCGATAACTGCGTTTTTATAAACCTTCGTTGTGGCATTCCGGCTTTTCTGAACCGTTTTCAACGTCTGCCCGTAACGAGAGAAATACCCCTTGTTTTTGAGCTTGCATTGTATCCAGTATTCATCCGGGCCGAACGCGGAAATAGTGCGCTCGGTAACGACGTATTGACCGACGATATTTATGTCAGGACGATTGATTTCCCACATGGTAAATATTTCGGTATTCTCGAAGTCCCGGCATGAGCATGAGATTTCCTTCTGTCTCTCTCCGTATTGCTGTAGCAAACTGTTCGCCTTCGTCTCGGCGTCTTGATAATTATCGATCGTTTCGTCGGTGTATACTTCTTCGATCAGCCCGCTGGTTCCAGAAAGACGCGCGATTGATTCTTTTAGCGCGTCGTTCGAGTTTGTGACTACAATGTCATAATATCCTTTGTACACAATAACTACGTTATCGCCGGTTGCAGGTTTTACCGTCGCGCCTGAATTGAGCGTAATTGAGTTTGATCCCGGCTCGTAAAGAAAGGTAACACTTGAATCTCCATCATCAACACCCTTTAAACCAAACCCGGCTATAACTCCGTTGATTGTGAATCCGGTTACGCTTGATACCTGATACCCAAGAAGCCACGCTGACTGATCCTGCAACCAGTAGGTTTGCTCCGTCTGCGCGGAGGTCTCTTCGCTCGCTCCGGTGACAATCTGAACCGTGCGAACATCGGCAGAGTCGTCCTCGATCTGTAAGCCGGTGACACCTTCAGGCATCGTCACAAGTGTGAAAGCGTCGCGGGTAATAAAGTAGAACTTTTTTTCAGGTGTAACAAAATATGATGCGTTGATATCATCTGCAAGCTCTTCCAGTATGTCTGAAAGTTTTGAAAAACTGTAATTGAAGTTTTCATACATCTGCACGCTTGTTGATATTGCCCCGAGCGTTATCCCTTCCGCTGAAATATAGTTGTCAAAAAGAGATTGAACAATTTCATGCGTGTACTTCGATTCAAAGGCGTCTGAGATTACGCGATTCTGAAATATCCGTTCATACGATGTAAGCGTGAGTCGGTACCGCTTAACCTCTTTTCCGCCGTTGAAAGAAGGAGATTGAACAGATTCGACTATACCGGAAAACAAAGTAACGCCGTCATCTTCAATCACGCACGAAGAAAGAGAAAGCGGGACAGATTGTCCTGATGCTACTTTTATATCAATTTCTGAAGTAGACGCGCTCCCTGCCTGCTGTCTGATGCTATATGAGTCCGCCGCGCTGTAAACCTCTCCTGCGATTGTAACTGTCATCTTGCCACCTTGTCCCAGTTTTCATAGACCGCGCGCGCTGTCTGTCGACCGTCGATTACAACCGGAGCGGTTATCATGTTGTGGATCGTAAGCCCGTTTGATCCTCCAAGTGACCCGCCTCCCATGAACGACTGCAAACCGCCCATTATTGACGAGAGTATGCTTGAGGTTTCTCCGGCAGGGTATATGCGTTCACCACCGCGAAGCTGTACAAGCTCGGGGCCATCCTCACCGACAACCGCAAGCCCTGGCGGTGCGCTCTCGGTTCCCGTTGCCCAGAACTTCAATTTTTTAATAACTTTACCGGCTCCTGACGCAACTGCCGAAGCTCCTGACGCTATCGCGCTTCCTGCGGCCTTCGCTCCGGACACAATCGCGCTTCCAGCAGCCTTCACTCCGGACACAATCGTACTGCCTGCATTTTTTGCAAGGTCTACGACTCCTGACGAGACGCCTTTTATTCCATCACCAATTGCTGAAACAATGTTACTTCCAAGTTCCCACGCGCCAGAAAATACGTTCTTTATATTGTCCCAAAGCCCGGTAAAAATACCTTTTACTGCGTTCCAAATTGCACCGCCGGCTGAAAGGATTCCATTGATAAGCCCCTGAATCATGTCTTCGCCGAGGCCTGCGAAAAGTGTTGACGGTGAATGTATTCCGAAGAACCCCTTTATCGCGTCGACTATACCTGTGAACACTGATTTTATTCCGTTCCATATTCCAGACGCGGCGGATGTGATTCCGTCAACAAGCCCGTTGATAAGGTTTATTCCTACATCTTTAATGGCCGAGAAAAATCCGCCCACCGCTTCCGTCACTTCTTCCCAGTTCGCAATCAAAAGGATGATGCCTGCAACCAGTGCGGCGATACCAGCGACAACTAGCCCAATAGGGTTTGCATTCATTGCGACGTTGAACGCCATTTGCGCGGCCGTCGCAATTGTTGTGGCTGTTGTCATTACTGCTGTCGCTATTGCTGCTGCGTTTACTGCGATTGCGTATCCGGCTATTGCCGCAGCAAGAACAATGAGTATTCCGCTAACAAGATCAGCTTCGGTGAATAAGTCTATAAACCCATCGAGTATAGATTGAGCTAGCGACGGCATCGCCTGAAACACGCCGACTATAATACCGGCAACGATAGCAAGCCCGAGCTTTATGATGTCATCCGCGTTCGCGATCAACGCGCCAGCGAGAAACCCGATAACCTCGACGATGGTTTGCGAGATTGTGTCAGATGATCCGGATAGGCCTTCCATGAGTTTAAGAAGTATGAAAAAACCGTCTGCAATGAGTTGAGGCGCGCTTGAGATAATGAGCATCGAGATTTCGCCGATCACGTTGCCAATTATAGTTACCGTCTGGCCGATGTCTTGTTTCATACCTCGAAGGAATTCAGCGATCATTTCTATCCCGGCCTTGAAGTATATCGGCATCGCCGGAAGTGTGGTTGTAAAAAACTTCTTTACGTCATCAAGGAACCCTTGAAGATCATCAAGCGCGGCCTGCGGGTTAAACCTGATGAGCGATGAGAAAAGCTTGAAGCCTGTTTCAGATGCCTTCGCAATATTCCCGACCGCGTTTTTCACTGCTGTTGTCGCCTTCGATAGATTCGATTTCATCCCTTTTGCGAAGTTGACAAGGAATGTTTTCGCGGCGTCGATGCCCGCGGCCTTCGTCATCTCTGCCTGACGGTCAATCTCGTCAAGAAGTGTGTCCGTTTCTTCCATTGTAAGCTTGAGATATTCTCGAAGCTGTTCGAGCGCCTTCCCTCCTTGCGTTGTCATGTCTCCAAAGCGGTATCCAAGAGAAAGAAGTGTGTCCATGTATCGCCGAGCAGCTGAATTCACGTTCTCGGTATTCTCTTCCTGTGTAATCAATCCAGCGTTTGCTTTTGCGTTTGATATATCGATAGCCTTCTCGTATTCTTTTTGAGCTTTTATTGCGTCGTCCAGAGCTTTTTCATCTATTTCTGTTATTTCTGTGCTTCCATGTGGCGCGTCATCTATCGTCTCATTAAGTAGTTTCTGAGCTTCGGCAGATGCCATTATTTCATCATACAAAGCCTTATTAGTCATTTTGTATATGTCTATATTTAATGTTCCGTCATTAACTGCCCTTCCAAGCTGTGCAATCGTTTCGGTATACTCTACAGACACGCCTTGCAGTTTTGTTTGTGTCTCAATAAGCTTTAAATTTTCTTTTTCAAATTCTTTCGCTGCTTTTACGTAAGATTCTTTCGCACCCTGTATTGATATTCCGAGAGTTTTTGAAGCTTCAAGAGCGGCGGATGTTGGGCCAAAGGCAATAATCTCTAACTGCTTCATCAAAGTTGATTGCTTTTTCAGATTTTCCAAGTGCTCTGCTTCCTCACCCTTCAATTTTGCAAGTTGCTTTTGCGTATCTGCGTATCCCTTCGATGTTTTGGCAAGTGCTGTCTGCAAAGCAAGGCGCGCTAATTCTTTTCGCCCTTTCAATAACGTTCGTTCTGTATCTGATATATCTTTCTGCGCTCCGTCGAGATTCTCAACCGCCGTCTTGTAGTTATTTGTTGCAGTGATAAGCGTATTTGTTTCTCGCCCGAGTTCAGTGCTAAACTTTACAGAACCAGATATGTTTGACGACATTGTTTCTATCCAACTCGCAACACGTTGAATGGCAGGAATGAATGGCGCTATAACTGAATTAAGCAAAGACGAGAGTGAAATTTTCAAGTCTTCAATCGTGTCTCCAAGAGCAACAGCACTTGTTACCGCTTCGTCACTCATGACCGCGCCCATGTCATGCGCTTTCTTTATGAGTTCGTCCATGCTTCCTGATTGTTGATTAAGCATAGGCATGAGATCTTGTGCAGATCGACCGAACACTTTCTGCGCGAGCGTTGATTTTTCTACCCCCTGTTCCATGCCTTCAAAACGTCTGACAACATCTTTCATTACGTCGTCTTGTTTTCTCATGCTTCCGTCTGTGTTCTTTATTTCAACGCCTAACTCTTTGAATACGTCGGCATTTGTTTTCATGTTTTCTTGTAATGTTTTTGCACCGATAGAAAACGCGTCAATGCTTGCGCCGTTTTGTTTCATGACATAATCAAGCTCTTGAAAGGTTTTTTTAGTCACTCCAATTTGCTGACTAACCTTGTCTATTCTGTCTGCCTCTTTTAGCCACTTTCCGGTTGCGGCTGCGATAGATCCGATTGCTGCGGCCATGACGCCAAGAGATGCTTTCCCGAATGATGCAAGCTTGCCCATCGTGTCTCGGATATTTGAGTTCATCTCCTTGAGTCCGGATTTCACACCGTTTTGGTCAATCTTTGTATCAATCTTTATGCTACCGTCTGCCATGTCATCCCCCAAAGAGTGCGCCGAGCCCCGGCGTGTCCAGTCTTACCGCGTCCTGTGCGCGCCTGAGCTTCTGTCTATATTCTGCCGAGTCGTTTTTATCCGGCTCTTTTAATCTCAGTTCAATTGTTTTTTGCATGATCGTATCATCTGGAAGTCCGCGGAATAGTTCAAGAAAAACATACCAGTGTAATTTCGCAGTCGTCAAATCGATTCCATAGGCCTGAAAGAATGATGCAAAAATACGCCCGGAGTCTATCGCAAAATCGAAACACCTTTTTCCTTCGCCTCCGCGCTTCTCTCCGCCTGATAAGAAGGTTTCCATGAACGGCCACGGGTCTTCGTTCGGAACACCTTCAGGGAAAAAAAGCGCGGCTATCTTCGCCGCCTTCTCGTCATCTGGAATGTCGGACTCGAAAACCTCGAAGAACTTCAACGCTGCGCGAAAGTCGGAATTAAATCGCTTCCCTCCGAACGTTGTAGGAAGCTCTTCGAGGAGGATGTTCATTTTTTTATTGCTCCCATGAGCCGGCAGTTTTCTTCGATGCTGTCGGTAATGAGTTTTGACACCTCTGCAAATACCGGGAACAGGGAGAACACGGAATTATTGCAATCCTTCTTGATCTGCTTCCAGTTTTTCGCGCCGAGTACCATCGTGATAAAATCACGCTCAAGCTGGTAAAGGACTTTCATTTCCTGTCCGTCTACATTGCTTTCTGCAAGCCCTTTAATTTCCTCGGCCTTCGAGAGCCAGAGTTCCAGGATATCAGGATCGCCAGTCTCGAAGCTGTAGACTTTTTTCTTTCCCTTGAGATCTTCTATCTCGAGAGTTTTAATACTTGATCTGATTTTCATTTCGTTACCTCCATTTTAATAAAGGGCGGAGCCGAAACCCCGCCCATCCGATTAGGTCGCCGCTTTGATGTCTTTGACTTCGAGCTTTGCTACGGCGAACTTGACAACGCGCTTGTTTGCGTCGAGTTCGTACATTCCGAGATACTGCCCAGCCGTTGCGGGAATATCATCGCCAGAGGTGTACGCCGTGAGTAGTCCTGGGTATCCGTTCGCGTATGCTGTCTGCGTTGCGGAAGTGAGCTTGTACGCGAGAGTATTTCCCTGATCGGCGGTTGCTGTGAATTTGGTGCATCCAACAGTGACGGCGGCGGCTACGGTCGCGGTGAGAGCGGGAGCGGCAGCCTCTACAACCAGCGTTGGTTCACCGTTCAGGTCGAGCGAGCAGGCAAAGTCTACCTTGCCCTGAGCGTCTCCGCCACCGATGACAACCGAGTTTATCGTAACCGACCCGGAGATCTTGCGTCCGCGAGAGTCGAACGCCTGGAAGTTGGTTTTGCAATCATCCCCAAGCGCAAGCTCTTTCGAAGCAATGTAATCCTGCGCAATGTCTCCAACAACACGATGACCAACAACGTCATACGTTCGCTGTTTCCCGATAACGTCCGAGGATGCCCAGCCATTGCCGTCGAGATACGCGGTTTGATCCTTATTCTCGTTATTGTTCGGCGTGATGCTTGAGATCCCGCGAGCAAGGCGCGCCCATGTACGCGTAGCGCCTTCGGGCGTGGTGTCTATCTGGAACAGATAGTTAAAGTTCATTTCAAAGGTTCCAGCCATTCAATTACCCCCTTGTGGTAAAATAGTTCAGCCGGAAACCGGCTGTATATGTATAGTCTCCCGCCTCTGTCTTCTGCACAAGCGAAGGGTTAGAGGTCGGCGACACTGATACCAAAGTTTCATCTGTTAGTTGCACATCCGTGAGTTCGAGTACAGGAAATAAATCACACAACGCATTATATGCCTTCCCGCTGTCATCGCTCCGAGCGTAAACAGAGAATGGAAACTGTCCGTCTCTCGACCCATCAAGATATCGCACCTCAACCGGGTTCCCCGGGTTTGCGCGTATCATCATCGCATCGCCTGTATCTGTTGGTATCATATCGATATACACAAGCGAACCTAGTATGGTAGCATGCGCGGTTATGTACGCGGAGAGGTCAGCGATTATATTCTTCATTGGCCAAAGCCTCCCAGTTTTTCAGCTCTCGCGCCTTTGCCTGCTCGAACCATTGCGGCGAAGCGTTCGGGTTAGAGTCTTTCGACTTGTTCGGAAGGCCGTAGTATTGTCTCTTAGCATACGGCTCGTTCCATTCAAGCGTTCCGTCTCCCTGTATCGGGAAAACAGAACCCTGTAAAGCCCCAGTGTCGACCGGGCAAAAATAGTTCGAGTCGGCGGCAATTCGATTATCAAGCACAAGCTGTGCGCGTCCGATACGGTCGTCTATCTTGCTGAGTATTGCGCTTTCGTTTATATCGACCGTGATCGTCATACTAGCGCCACCTCGTAATGATGCGGATTTCCATATACCGTATATTCCGGAGTGACTTCACGGATTGTAAACGTCCGTCCTCCAAAAACGATTTGATCGTTAACGGCGAACGTGGTTCCGGAAGGAAGCGAGTTCTGCATATCAAAGAACAATAACCCGAGATCATTCCGCTGTTCTCCAAGAGCTGTTAGCGCGTTCTTTCTTGCGGTCTCAAAGCGAACATAGTTCAGTGTTTGATTAGCCGCGTATGTCGGCTTCCCCCTGGCATCAACACCAGTAACTTTCTTGAGCGTCGCAGTGTGCGGAAGAAGCGATCTTGGGATCGGGCTAATCGGCATACTTAGCCCCCGCAATAGAAACACCGGCATACATCAGACCGGTCGCTGAAAGATAGTTCATCGCACGCGGTGAAAGCGTAGGCCTTGAAGATCCAGACGATCCACCAGAGTATGAGAACTTCCCGATGCTCGCAGATTGCACCGCGTCTGCGTTGTATGTCTCTCCATTCGTGACGTAAAACTCAGCCTGAGCGCAGCAGGCTTTTTTAACTTGCGTGAGCTGCCAGAGCGACAAATCAGATTCAACGATCTGAAATCCAGTCATAACATCGAGATCATCGGAAGCGCGTTCAAGCCACTTCGTCGTTTCTGCATCGACAACAGACCGGCCGCCGTAGGTAGTTTTGTAATATGTCAGATCAGCGTATGCCATTTATGCCACCTGCTCGATATAGTAATTGACCGCGCAGTACAGTTTTTTCAGCCCTGCGCGCTAGCTTCATTTCAGCTTCCAGCCCTGTGCGATATACGCCGGAACTTCCGAGCGAGCACGGATGCGGGTTACTCCGTTCTTAACGATTTCAACCTTTTCGTTCGGGCTTTCTTCTACTATCTGCTCTGCTGGTTTTTCTGCGGTTTCGTTCTGGTTCTCTTCGATTTCTTTTTTCTTGTAAGCCATTTTTCCACCTCCTGGAAATAAAGCCCGGGAGTTACCCCGGGCCAGTTATTACGACGCGGTAGCAGCCGCGTGGCTGTACTGGATAATCCGCCCGTTTTCGTCGAGCTGGACAACCCTTACGTAATGCGTCGCGGAAACCGTTATGGAGACCTCGGTCGCTACCGTGATCGCAGTCCAGCCGGTGGTATTAAGATCATCATAGCAGTTTGGAACCGCAGGAGTGTTCGCGCTGCCCGTGTTGATATAGTAGAACTTGTGCCCGGTGTCGCGGTACGTGTATGCGTCACCAAGGGTGACTTTAACATTCAAGGCACCAGCGACAACTCCGGTCACGCCTTCGACAGCGGCGGTCTTGAGCGAGACATAAATTGCGTTGTGTTTGTTATCGTAAACCCAGCAATCGTGATACAGGCGCATCATGATTTTTTCCGCATCGGCGCTCTGGTTGTCATCAGCGGAAACAACCTTCACCTTCTGATGCTTCACGAAGGCAACGGCTGCGTTCTGGCTCATGATTATCCAGTTCATATCCTGGGCCCATGACTTCGCGGAGAATCCGTTCGACCCAAAAGCGTATTCGGTTTTCATGCGGGCGGAGGGAACGGGAACAATGCGAACACCGTCGATCTCGTAGGTTTTTGTGTTTATACCGTTTCCGCCATCGCGTACCATAAGCTGTTTAGAAAGCTCTTTCGAAGTTGTAAGGTATTTCCATGCCGCCATGCTCATGAAGGCAATCAACGGCTCCTGCTCGCCTATTGCGTCCTGAATGTCGGCTACGTTACCCTGGAATGTGGAGAGCAAATTATCTACTGTCGGAGTGTAGTACCCATAACGAACAGTCGCGTCATTGACGATAGCGCCGAAAATGGAGCTATACCGGTAGGCGTCGATCTCGGGAACTTCCTTGTCTTTCGCGAACTCGCCGATGAGGTTGGTAGCGGAAAGAGTCTGCATCGTCTCGTCGGCGTCCATGACATCAACGTTGAACGACTTGCCGCGATCCATACGAATGGTGTGGTCTTCCCATGCGAGTGTTGCGTCGCCCGCGGCGTAGCCGGTGGCTCGGTTATAGTCGCTGTAGCCGTCGGTTGAGAGCTTCGCGATCTTTACAGAGTTTCCGCCTGAATAGACAAGGCGTGACTGGTTCGCCGTAAGAGGCGCGGAGGTAAGGCCTGCGGTTACAACCTCGTCGAGAATTGCATTATAAACCGCTGCTTTAGTTACAGTATTTGCCATTAAAGGCTCCTTTTTTCTTTGGAGCCTTTAAAACGCAAAAGCGGCTTGCGGCTCCAAAAGTCGGTGACGCATCTAACTGATGCTTTTGTCTACCAAGTTTTAGAGGCGCTTGCCGCCTTTACCTCGGAGGATGCCGAGCCATCTACAAAGAGTATACGCGTTTATTGCAGTTTTGTCAAGCTTTTTTCAATCCCAACTGAGCACGAGCTTTTTCAAGAAGTGAATCGGCCTCGCTCTGTGTTTGCCCGTGCGCCGGCGCACCGATGTCCTTCACGGGCACGCGAGCAAACTCCGGGAAGTCGGCAAGGACCGCAGCGACGCGCTCTTCTACGGTATCGCCCTCGTATCCTGCGGAGAGCTTTACAACGCGGTCGACCTTGTCAGCCGGCACACCCTTCTTGAGCGCGGCGTTTTCAGCCTTCACTGCATCGGCGGCTTTCTTGCTTTCGGAGTTGGCAGCCTTGAGCGCGTCGAGTTCGGCCTTAAGCTTTTCGGCCTCGGTCATCTGTGACTCGCGGGCTTTCTTTAGCGCCTCGATTTCGCTTGCGTCCTTAACCCCGATTGACCCGAGCAATTCAGCGCGGGCTTTCTCGGCGGCTTTCGCTGAGTTCTTGGCGATCAAGTCGTTCAGTTGTTTGTCTGTGTACTTTGCAACCTCCGGCGCTTCTGTCTGCTGCCCTGACACTGTTGTTTCGGTTGCCTGTGTTTCTACTGCATCACTCATTTCTCTATCCCTCCTAGATTACTTGTATATCTGCTCGCGGTCTCGTCGCCGCGTTCGTCCCGATTCGTCTATAAAGTCGCGCATCGCGGCTTGTTTGCCGGATACCTTGTCTTTCCAGTATTGAACCTCTGCCGGGTCGCCGCCTAATTCCTGCGCGAGTTGTAGGCCGCGCTTCGCCTTGCGTATGTCGCGCTCGATCTGTCGCTGTTTCTGGCTCTCCTGATACTTGTCCTCTGTCTCGCGCAAAGGATACGGCTCGAAGGTCTTCTTCTGGCCGGGTGTGTAGATCGTTGATGTGTGCCTACAATTTATCCCAAAAATCCCGTCCGGCTCTCCATAGCTGGTTTCTGAAAGCAAAGGATATCCTGGTGTTTTTCCGTTAAGCGAGTATACATTCCCCTGGTACGGCGCGCACCCTGGCCTGGCGTCAGCATGGCTTGATATTTGGATGAGGTCTAGTCCGTATTCGTCCATGCGCTCGAATTGCGCTTCTCTACGAACATTCGCAATAGTTGTTCTCGTGATAGTCTGCGCGTATGCTTCCGGCGTCCACGTCCTGCCAGCGCGATCAGTAAACGCCTTCAATCCGTTCTTACTCCACTCTGATACAGTCTCGGCGATTGCCTGGCGCCCGGTCTTTGCCCCGGAAATGGCCTGCGCCGCGATTGACTCTGTAGCCGACACATATACCTTATCAGCCGACGCAAGCATAGTCGCGCCCATGCGGTTAAACTCGTTCGCCGTCTGGTTGCCAAACATCCCTAAAAGTTGGTCAAGCTTCGCATCTGCGCCAGGAGGTAGCTTCAGTTTCTCGATTACGGCGTATGCGTCGATGATCGCCGCACCCATGCGTCCACGTTTAACGATCTCTTTCTGCGCCGCTGCGATTGCTTTCGCGAGATTTGTCTTTATCGCCTGCGCGTTCATCGCCCTGAGCGTTCCGAGTTGCGCAAGCTTTTCCGCCTGCCATGTCGCCGAGCCGATTGACCCGCGCTTCAAAAGCCGGATCATGTTGGTGAGGATGTCGGTTTCGAGTTGGTAGACAAGCTCTGCGGAGGTCATGTTGATGAAATCTCTCTATGCCTTTTATTTACTGCAATTATCGCGTCTGTGCTGGCTTTGGCATCACAATGAGTTTCATGCCATTCGTAAAAGTCTCTTATATCTTTTGCGTCCATCTTTTCAACCCGCTTCCCGTTCCAAAAATGAATTAAAGGCGCGTCTTTATAAGACGCACTTTTTTCTGCTGTTATGTCAAACGGTAGCAGTGTGTAATTAAATGATGCAACAGGAGCCTGCGCAGCATTTAATTCTATATTAATGCTCGTACAATTTTTGCAGATTACTTTCGTTATATCATTATTCTCTTCATCAAAGACCTTAACACCTAAAGGGGAGCCATCTGATACAATTCTAATCGCCATTTTTGCATCCTCCTGATACCTTCTTCAAGAATCTTTCCCTACGCCTTTTATTATGAACGGTCATACTCTCAAAACGGTGCTGTTGTTTCTCCGACTGTTCAAAAAATCGCTTTTCCATGTACCCACGCAAGAGCTTTGCTGGTAAAACCCACGCAAGAAAGCCAAGAGACTTATACCCAAAGTACGAAGCCTGATACTTCTCAGCGCGAACGAGTGCCGGGCGGCGATACTTCTTTACTTTTCCGGTTCCAGCGTCTTTCATCCTATGCCTCCAAATAAGCTTGATGCGTCAACGGTCGCATTTTCCGCGGCGATCTCTTCGGCACGTTTCCGCGCCTCCGCTTCGTCCACGCCGTCAAGCATCATTATAGCACGGTATCGCGGTAATGTCCCGCCGGTTAAGCGTGACTGCACATAGGCGGTCTTTGAGTTGCGATCCTCAATAACCGAGTCATCCCACTCAATGCTGATGGGTTCTGCACCGACTGATCCTCCGGTATACACAATGAGGCCTGCGATTGATTCCATCATTGCGACGATTGCCGAGCCAAGCGCGTTCTCGATATTCTGCTTCGTTTTGAAGGTTTTCGAGTTCTCGCTTATAACCTCTGTAGCTGTTTTCATGCTCACGCCGTCGAACGAGAGTGAGCCAACGCTCAATCCTATCTGGACCGCGAGGATGTCAAGCAGCGTCTGGATAGCGCGTCGGATCTCTTCGATGCGAAGCTCGACCGTGTTGTCTGTGATCTTAAGGTTTTCTTTGTCCTCAGTGTCAAACGCCTGAAAAACCTCGTCGGATGGGTCGAAGTATTTTTCCGCCTTTCCTGTTTCAGTGTTTACAATGTGCCTCAAAGCCCGAGCAGGCACGATGATACGCTTCTTGCCGAGCACGATCTCAGAGTTGAGCGCGTCGAAAGCGATATCAAGACACTCGAGCGTGTCGCGCGCGTTCTCGAAAATGGAGATTGAAAGAGGTGAATCTGTGTCGAGATTGTTCGCCTCAGGATTACCGCAATAGAAAAACATCTTAACAGGGCTAAACGCCTCTGCTTCGGTCAGACCAAAAAGCGCGATGCTTGCCGGGTACATATCGCCGCCGCGCTGCTCGAACACCTCGCTGGTAATCTTGTAGCCGTCTCCTTCCTTCCGGTGTCTCTCGATGCGGATATATTGCTTCTTGTCGATTACGCGCCGGTCGATTATGTCGGCCTCGGTGATTACGCCAGCTTCCCATGAAACAGGAATAAACCTGTCCGGCTGCACGAAGTCGAGTCCTATCTTCCCGTCTGAAACATAAAGCTTTAAAACCGTCGCCCCGAGAGCGAGCATCAATTCTGTCTCTGCCTGGACCCGGTCAATAAACCGCGCACCCTTGAGAACATCGAGAACGCCTTGAGGCGCGGAAAGCTTCGGCGTCTCCGCCCATACAAGACCTGCGAGTTCGGAACAAACCATCTTCGCTGGTCGCATGGTCTTTCGCACGCGCTTCTGTAGCTTGCCCTTGAGCGTCGGATACCAGTAGTCGAGCCATTCGGGAGTACCGCGATAGATTGCCCGCCAGTCCGCGATGCGCGATTCAGCCGCCATAATGTCCGGCGAAATATCCTTGCCGGTGATCCTGTTCCATATCATTTTTATACCCCCGAGTAGGTTCATATCATATCCCTCATGTACTTTTCAAACGAGTATTCGGCAGCATCAAGGCTGTCAATATTTGACGTCCCGTTATCAAGGCGCGTTTCTTCCGTGCCTTTTGTTGTCCATACCGCCGATTGTACCGCACGTATTGATTCTTTGCAATCTTTATGTATCGTAGCTCGTCCCAATGAAAACATTAAGTCAAGAA
>Ga0208198_1002250_pt1 | contig 14785 bp, 7 predicted proteins | sample AD_JPNTR2_MetaG_FD_184446 | JGI IMG/M metagenome (GOLD analysis project Ga0208198, IMG submission 184446) | Active sludge microbial communities of municipal wastewater-treating anaerobic digesters from Japan - AD_JPNTR2_MetaG (SPAdes) (version 2) | ecosystem: Engineered > Bioreactor > Anaerobic >... | reverse complement strand
ATACGGCTGCTTGATGGGCCCTGGAGCCGGCCGCTTTCCTGATCAAGTCTTTATTCAGCGCCTCCCGGGCGATCAGGGCCAGGTCGTAGGCGGTAGTATAATGATCGGGATCATGATACCCATCAGGGTTGGCAAAGTGCGTGTGCAGTGCGCCCAGCTCCCGGGCCCGGTCATTCATCAACCCGGTAAAATAGTCAAGGGCTTCCTGGACCGGCATTTCCGGCCGGCTACAGGCCTGCCTGGCGGCATAGACAGCGGCGGCGTAAGCGGCTTCATTCCCCGAGGGGAGCATTATGGCGTAGAGCAAGTCCTTGACACTAATGCGGTCGCCCAAAGTTAAACCGGAGGTGCTGCTGTCCGGCCCGACCATTAAAACTTCTTCCCCGACCGTAACCATATCATCCGGCGCAGCATGCTCGAGGAGCAGCAACGCCGTCATGATCTTGGTAGTACTCGCCGGGTAGAAACGCTCCCCGGAGTTTTTCTCGTAGAGAATTTTCCCCCCGGGCTCCGCCATCAATACTACCCCTTCTGCTTCAAGCCACGCACCAAGGTTTTCCTGGGCTTGAACCACCGGGGATAAAACCAATAAAAGCACAACGAAAGTCAACAACGGCAGCGACAGCCTCTGCAGCGTAGCTCCCCTCCATGCTTCATCCATGCAAAAGATTATTCCCCAACTTGTAGAAAAAATCTTATATGTGCGGGAAGGTTCTTTTGACCTATTACAATCCCCTGGGCCAATTCTCTCCCCCGCTCTTGTTCCCGCAGACAACAAAACTGGACCAAAGAAAGTAAATACGTTTCCTATTATAGCAAAGTAAGACGCAGAAAAGCGTTCTTTTTTTTATTTCCATCTCCTGTTATCTATTCCGCTCAGCATTCTTTAAGATGACCGCCGCAATCCGAGCTAACTTGTCCGGCAAAGTCTAAATAGTGTATACTTATGAACTAAGTAATATTTATTCAAAGGGAGAGAAAAAATGGATCAAACTATTCATGCTGTGGTATTTATTCTTTACCTACTTGCAATGCTTGCGATAGGCATCTATTTTTTTAGACTGAATAAAAGTCAAACCGACTATTATCTGGGCGGCAGAAAACTCAACTTTTTGGTCACCTCCATGAGCGCACAGGCTTCGGACATGAGCGGCTGGTTGATGATGGGGCTGCCCGGCACGGCATTTCTGCTGACTAAGAATTTTGGCATGGCCGAAGCATTCTGGACAGCGCTGGGATTGTCCATCGGAACGTACTTAAACTGGCTGATTCTCGCCAAAAGGTTGAGAAATTATTCGGAGAAATCAGGAGACTCCATCACGATTCCCACATACCTTGAAAACAGGTTTAGAGACAAGACTCACTTGATCAGAATCATATCCGCCATATTCATCGTAATCTTCTTCCTGATCTACACTGCAGCCCAATTTTCAGCGGGAGCGAAACTGTTTAATGCCGTATTCGGCCTTGAATATAATATTGCGCTGCTGATTGGCGCCCTGGTCATTGTATTATATACATTTCTGGGCGGTTTCCTGGCTGTCTGCTGGACTGATTTGGTCCAGGGAACGCTTATGTTCTTCGCCCTGCTTATCCTTCCAATTATAGCCCTAGCCAACCTCGGCGGAATTGCGGAGACTTTTAATCTGGCGGCCGCGATCGCCGGCGTCCCGGAGGGTTTAGGATTTAGTGAATGGACCGGCATTGGAAGCGGGCTTAATGCCCTGGCTATAATTTCGATTGCCGCATGGGGTCTGGGATATTTTGGACAGCCTCACATCCTTGCCCGATTCATGGGCATTGAAAAGGCTGAACATATCAAACCCGCCCGAAGGATCGCCATGGTCTGGGTTTTGATAACCCTATTTTCCGCTGTTGTTTTAGGAGTAATGGGCAAAGCATTCATGTCAACAATTGTTTCAGCGGAAGAATTGATCGCCATGGACGGAGAAAAAATATTTATCTACATGGTCCAGCATCTGCTTACCGGTCCTTACGCCGCCATACTGGCAGGCCTTCTCTTAACCGCCATACTGGCCGCGATTATGAGCACAGCCGATTCGCAGCTGCTGGTTACCTCTTCAGCCATTTCTGAGGACATTGGCAAAAACCTCTTTCGCAACAAAATTAACGAACAAAACACGATCTGGATCAGCCGCATTAGCGTTCTAGCCATCGCGGTGATCGCATTTATTATCGCCGGCGACCCCGACAGTTCGGTTTTTGACCTGGTTGCCTACGCCTGGGCAGGTTTCGGAGCGGCCTTCGGCCCCGCCATTTTGATGTCGCTTTACTGGAAGAGAATGAATTGGCAGGGCACATTAGCCGGCATATTGGCAGGGGGTATCTCCGTTCTGGTCTGGCGCAACTTCATCAAAGAATACATTGACTTGTATGAACTGCTCCCGGCCTTTGTCATATCGGTAATCTTTATTGTAGTAGTCAGCCTGCTTACCAGCAAGCCGGACGAGGAAATAGAAAAGGAATTTGATGAATTTATAAAGGCTGAACTGCAAAATTAATCGCCATCCATCACACGAAATGGCATGAAGCATCTGGGGCTGTCCTTGCCCACTTTGAGGACAGCCCCGTTTAAATAGGGTCTAGCGCCACCATTCTTCCGCACAAAGTCAGGAACCCGTCCCCGATGTGTTAGGCTTCCCTCAGCTCGGCAAGAATCCTTTCCGCCGCCGCTGCGGGATCCGGTGCCTGGGTGATGGGACGGCCCACCACGATATGGCTCGCTCCGGACCGGGCGGCCTCGGCGGGAGTCATGATCCGCTTCTGGTCGCCCGCGGCGCTGCCGGCAGGGCGGATGCCCGGCGTCACCCGCAGAAAATCCCGGGGGAATTGGGATAAAAGCGGGAGCTCGGTGGGCGCGCAAACAACGCCGTGAATTCCTGTCTCGAAGGCCAGCTTAGCCAGGGCCGCCACCTGCTCGGCCACGGGCCGGTTTACCCCAATGCGACCCAGGCTGTCCTGGTCAAGGCTGGTCAGAACGGTCACCGCCAGGAGCCGCATTTCGCCGCATTGCTCCCGGCAGGCCTTGAGCATCTCCAGGCCGCCGGCAGCATGGATGGTGCATAAATCCACTCCCATTCGGCTGGCCGCCGCCACCGCCCGCCCTGCGGTGTTGGGGATGTCATGATACTTCAAGTCCAAAAAGACCTTCTTCCCCTGCTCCTTGAGCCAGCTGACCATGGCAGGGCCGGCGGCAGTAAAAAGCTCCATGCCCACCTTGAAGAATTCTACCTGCTCCAACTCTTTAACCCAGGTCTTGGCCTCTTCTTGCTTATGTATATCCAGGGCGACAATGAGTTCGGTCATGGCAACCTCCTTATCAATCATCAATGGCCCATATTACCGTAACCGATTCCGAGATATTTACATCCTCCGGTGTGAAATCATAGCCGGGGCTTGCCATCGAATCTTCTACCGTGCCATATTCCAAGCTTGAATGAAATCGTATTTCAGACCAGCTATAATCTATGTGCACAAGCTCGCCAACCATGACGCCGGCTGCTTCGGCTAGCACCTGCGCTTTGATTTTAGCGTTTTTAACCGCTTCAGCTATGGCCTTATGCCGCAAAGGCTCCGGATCTTTAAGCTGGAAGGAGACTGAAAAAGAAGCCTGCGACTGGGTACGGCTCAGGGCACGCAGCACTTTATTTAAATAATCCTTCTCAAAGGGAAATTCAACCTTTAAATGATGGACCGCCTTATACCCTCTAAAAACATACCGATCATTTACCTTTTCAAAATGAGTATCAATGTCAAAATCGACGGTTTTCAGGCTGTCCCGTTCAAGCCCCACCGCGGCCAGGTCCTTCTGCAGGCTTTCCGTCTGCACCGCCATCTGTTCCATGCATTGGCCATAATCATAATGCTCGCTGTTTATGGTAAAAGAAATAACCACCCAGTCAGGCGCCGCCGATACCCTGGCACTGCCCCGCACTGTAATGGTCCTACTGTTCACAATAGTTGCCTCCTTTCATGCCTAAAACAAACAAAAATCTTTTTGGAACCAAGAAATACATTTTGAGAAATTTTATGTTACCTTAACTGCTTTTTAAATGTGTCTTTAAATTTAATTATCATTATCAGGCCATAACTGTAATATGTTACCTATCTCAACAGGTTCCCGTTCAGTTTTTAAAGCATCGAGGATGTGAATAAATTCCTCTTGTGATAGATTATAACCTTTTACTTTATAATGATATAACACATCTACAGCTCTAATAATTGCTTTCCATGCCAATCTACGGGCTAACCAAGACAACTCAGGTTCAATTGAATCAATTTCTGTTCCATGAAGTAACTTTGATCTATATTTATATATTCGCTTAAAATATCTCTCAACTACCTTGCACTTTCTCCGATCTATAAGCGTGCCAATTCTTTGTGCCAGTCGACCTGACATGCCTGGTTTATCATCCCCCAAAAGAGCTTCTAAGCACAAAACATGATCAATAAATTGGTCAGCTTTACCTGGACCATCCACATCCCTAATAGCAGCTCTAAGTAAATAACGTAATATATGACGCACCACAAATGATGTGTTTTCCATTCCTTCAAGCTCTTGTAGCTTTCTTTCTAGCTCAGTCAGGTAAGTTAAATTAGAACATGTATATTGCATAATAAGAGGTATCGGATATTCTTCACTCAAATCATAAGCCATATTATTAATTACAGGCTTGATTGGATGCTCAAACCAATTGTCAGAAACCTTAATTAGAGTTCCTAAAGGGAACCCAGTCCACCAAATATCATTATTGCTATTGTTATGTAGGTGCCAATCCAAAAGTATTAGACAGCCTAAAGCTCTTTCAACTATAGATGGTAGATTCGTATAGGTGATCCTCCCAAACAGCGAGGAGAAATCTATAATAAGTCTATCGATAGGGGGAGGTAGTTCAATATCATTAACTTCCAGCCAACATTCTTTGGAAAATAAAAAAAGTGTATCTTTATCAATTGAACTATAAGGGAAAAAAACTCGTCTAACTTGATTATTTAGGATATTTTCTAGATCTTCTTCAGACAATTTACTTACCCTAAACTTACCAAACTCAACTGGTAAAGATAAATTTGAGGTGCCGACCCATGGTAGACTAAGTAAGTATGTTACGCCAACATCGCGTGTCGGAATAAGATGCTCTTTAAGACGCTCTAAGAGTGTGTCAATAAAGGATTCATTAATATCTTTATCTTGTAGGTATACACCACTTTGTTTTAAAAACAAAGACAATGGGGCCTCTAGGTGCGAAGGATATTTCCCTGAGACACCTGCACAAAACTTAACAAGTTTTGCAAATTCATCACTTTTTTCAACACGTTTTGCAGCAGTTATAAGTAAATCACCTTTTAAGTAATCATTAGGCTCAATAGCAACTAGTTGCTGTTCCAAGTTTCTAATCTCAGTTTGAATTCGTTTGAGACATTCCAACAAGATATCTCTCATTGTTAAAACATCCTAATTCTCTTAACGTTCATAGAAAGTTAGTAATCCATAGTAAAAAAGATGTTCACCAAGCCGGGCTAACCTCAATATATTATTTATCGTTTGACTTCCAACCACGCATTAAATGCCTTTTTCTCTCAACAGAATCTAAAACCTTTACACAGTTTTCCCAATCTACTTTTTCAACTTTTTCCTGATATCTAATATCAAAGGGGTGTTTTTTAGGCACTTCGTTGATCTTCTTTTTAGCTTCTTCAATTTCGTTTAGAGCTACGTAAACCCAAACGTCCTCCAGAACGTCGGGAATTTGCCCAAACATATCCCTGATGTCTTCGAAACGTTCGGATAACAACTCGTGCACTCTGTCTTCAACCGAATCCCTGTAGCGCATATTATAAATCCAGATTTCCTCATAAATTTGCCCTGACCTCTGAATCCTTCCTTTCCTTTGTTCCAGTCTTGTAGGGTTCCAGGGCAAGTCGAGATTAATGAGTGAGCCTAGAGTCTGCAGGTTAAGACCTTCACTTGCTGCATCCGTGCCCAGAAGTATTTTGATTTCCTTGCTCCTGACCATTTTTTTTATTTCTTCTCTTGATTTTCGTGAAAAAACTCCCTCAATCATCACACCAGACTTTTCTCCACCTGCATAAACCCCAATACTTTCCTTGGGTAGATCTTTTGAAAGGTTCTCTGCCACCCAGTAAACTGAATCGTAGTACTGAGAAAAGACGATACAACCCCTTTTCATCCACTGCTTGTCAACCAATAAATGATATACCTTCTGATATTTGGGGTCTTTTTCCTTGCTGGCTTCAAGGGCTTTAATAAAGCTTTCCAGAAGATGTCTTTCTTCCTTGGTCAAATCTTTTATAGTGCTTTCAATCTCTTCTCTGCTTGTTTCGTCTTCTTGCTCTACTTCTTCAGCCAGGCGCCCCCATTCATGAAGCATCATTTTAGCAGTATTTTTCCCGGCTATGATTGTACTTCCTACTCGCCTTAACAGCAAAGTCCTGATAAAACCGCTTGCAGGAGCACGGGTCTTCAGTAGCCTACAAAACTCTTCGGCGTGCTCGTATGCTTTTCGGAGATAGGGGGGGAGGTCAATAATTTCCTCGTCCCTTTCGCCAAATAGTTTAACCTCTATTTTTTTCATGTAGGGTTCATTGGTTTCAGGATCAATTGTGTTTTCGAGATAATTCCTGGTTCTTCTAACAATATGCCGTATAAATGGGTTGTGGTTTATAAAGAACCTTTCGCTCTTAACTATTCTCTCGCACCTTTGTCGATCAGGAGAAGATAGGGTTTGATAAGCTTCGGGAGAAATAATAAACTCATCCGGTGGAACTCGCAGGCGCTTTCTAATAACCCCGTAAGTCCGTTCATTTTCCTCTGCAGGCGGGAATGGGTTGCGCATCCAGTCCCATGTCTCTATGTTAAAGTCTTTAATAATCTCCCTCCCCATTGCCAAGGCAAGTGCTTTAGCGGGATTTCTTCTCCACCGGCTGTATTTGTTCCCCATTACATGATCGCTGCCCTGCGATAAAATGTTAAGCAAGTCCCAAGCTTCGATGGGGTTGAGCTGTACTGGCGTAGCAGTGGCCAGCAGCATGCTTTTGGTTCTTGAAGAAATCTCCATCAGAAATTCCATTAAATTATTGGGGTCTGGTTTTTTACTTTCTTCGCCTGGGGTAAGCTTCTTGCGCCTCGCCTTGTGAGCTTCGTCTACTATTACGCATTCATATCTTAGCTTTTTTAAGTGTTCGACTACCGGAGATTTAGCGGTAATCAAGCCCTGAGAGACTATTCCAATGCGCCTGGGGCATTTTCTTATGTGTTCCTCGTCAATCCCTGGGTACCTGATACCGTTTTCATCAATCCATTCTTTCCCTATCCACACCGCTGAAGGAAGATCAAGCATGTTAATTAATTCATCCTGCCACTGCCAAATCAGAGTTTTCGGAACTAAAATAAGTATTGGCTTATCCCCGTAAAGAGCCATAAGTTGGGCAGATAGAGCAAGCTGGATGGTTTTACCAAGGCCCACCTGATCAGCAAGGATGAATCGTGCATTGTGTTTCAAATGTTCCTTAAATGCCAGGTGGACAAAATATTTCTGGTGCTCCCAAAGACCATATTCCTGGCGGTATATGGGGGTCTCGATAACAGTTGGCGGCGCATCAGGATCTTTAACCCAGTCATCTATGGAGCGGAGCACCTGCCTTTGGGATATCCTATTGATATCATTAATTACAAACTCGGGGAGGGGGATACTCATCGGGTCATTCCAAAGAGCGTCGAATTCCTCCTGCACCCAATTTACCGCATCTTCAGAACTGTCTTCCCAGAGAATTTCGTAATTAAGTTTCCATCCTGCGAGAGTTTCATTGGTACTGCCGATAAAAGATGTTTTTGTACTGTCTTGAAGGGTTATGACACCGGCTTTCCCGTGTATTAATCCGAATTTCTCATCGGGGACCACTTTGACCTGCATCTTGCCGCTTTTAAGAAGCCCATATAGTTTGCTAAAGCGTTCCGGTGCTCCAAGAAGCTCGGGCTGGGAGCTGCACCATTCTCTGCGTATTTCGTTCTTAGCCTGCTGCGCCGTCTTCACATCTTCTAGATCCAGATGAGAATTGCAAACTACCCTGATCGGGCCGTCCATTTCTTCAAGCACTTCTCCGGCCACTTCCAGTATAGACGAACTAAAGTAACCGGCAATACGGTCGTACTGCTTGGCTCCTTTAAGCCGCCTGTTTAAAAAAGAATACTCTAGTTTTTCCCTTCTCGAAGAGTAACGGTAAACCATATTATGCCCCTTCTTCAGTAACCATCGTTTCTTACTAACTCCCTAATAATCCGGGCATACCTAGCGTCTTCTTTCCAGTGAATCATGTGATCATGATGTTGAAGCTCAGAAAGAAAACCCAATATTTCTACCAGATGTTCTCTTTTCTCCCAATATCCCTCGAGTTCGTTCCGAAGCCAGTTCCTGCCGGTCTCTGCCTTTTCTTCTTTTCTAGCCCGGTATATTGCAGCTAGAGCATTGCGAACCGCAGAAGCCTTAAATTCATCACTTTGCATACCGCTCATTTTAAATTCACTGGCAGTTTTAAGGCGTGCTTTATTGGCTTTTGTATTAGCAAGCATCTCTTTATAGTTATTTACGCCGTAACCACGGGCAAGCTCTTGAAAAATGCTCAGTTGTGTACTTCCCTGCTTCTCCATCTCCAAACCTTTGATAAAAAATCTTTCAAATGGGGCAAACGTTCTCCAGATAAATGAGTCGAAGCCCTTTGGAATAAGGTAATCATAGGCAATCTTTACAGCAGAATGGATCAATTTTTCGACTGGTGAAGGTTCACTACTTTTTCCTCTATCTTTTGATAGCTCATGCTGAACGTTAATTCCTTCGATATTTTTATAGGAGGTGAGCACTTTCAAAGAAGAGGCATAAGCTGCAAGCAGATAGTCGGCATCGTTAAAGTTAGGATCTTCCTTGTCATCTAATTTTCTCATATTGTCAATTTGTTGTTTAACTTCTTCCTCTATCTCGGGGTATAGCTCATCTTCAAAGACAGTTTTCTCAGAAGTCTGCTTACGTAATACAAGAAGTACCGTTCCTTTAACGTAATTACCTGCTTTTAGGCCACCAGAATCTGTTTCGGTTGCAATATTCCAGGCTGCGGTTACTCTAAGGTTAGCCGACCATAAAATTAATGCAAGCTCTGCCCATACTTTAACGTTTTGATGGGTAAACATAACTATTTGCATGCCATTATCGGGCATATGATTGGTTAAATTCCTGTATATTTCCACCATACTGCTGTTAAAATCATAACCTGTTCCCTTCACAGCTAAAGCTCTTTTACTATCTGTGTACCAGTCTGGGAAAATAGTTTCTATAATTTTTTTATCCCAGGCAAGGAAAAACTCAGATAGCTCGTGATAGTTTATCGCATCAGCATAAGGAGGATCAGTAATCCAAACGTCGGTAAAATTTGAAATATTTCTAGCATCTGATAAAGCAACTTCATACTTGGAATTTATTATAGTTCTTGACATCTTAAAAAACCAAATGCTTTTTAATTGTAACAATGCTTTAACTCCATAATTATATATCGTATTAAGTGCTTGATTATAATAAGTTTGAAGATTGTGTTCCTTCCCAGCATTATTTGTCCATCTTGATAATTTAGAACTCCAATCATTCCATTTATTCACACCGAGCAACCCAATGATTTTTTCTTTTTCTGTAGAAGAATTTTCCTTTACAGCTTTCAACATTACACCATGAATTAATAACTGCCTCGGATTAAACAACTGATGCCAATAAGACCAGCCTTGTTCCCTATATAACCTTGATGTTTCTTCTCCTTCTTCAATTCTAGCCCTAGGAATAAATCCTCTTTGCTGCCAATCCTTAAACCTCTCCTTAAGAAGATCCACTACTTTCTTTTCTCTTTCCAAATCTCTTTCGCTGGGGGTTACATAATGGCGGATTATTTTCTTCTTTCCATTTTCATCTATTTCTTTTGTATAACGAATGCAATATAAACGTTCCTGAAAGACATCTTCAGGCCGAGGGACAAATTCATCTGCTTCCCATTTTCTCAAGCCATATAACATATTTCCTTCTGAGTCTTTTCTATCGCCTCTGATAACTGAAATAGGAGTTTTTTGAGCACACGCCGGGCAATGTAAGGAATCATCTTTTATCGTCCCTGATGCTTCTGCATTTTTTATAGCATCGTCCTTTACCCCAGACTTAATTAAAATTTCAAATCGTTTATTTTGTTCATCTTTTTTTAAGATAGCCACGGTTTTAGTTCCCTTGCCTATCACCCATGACGGCGCTAAAGGGACTGCATATCCACATTCAGGGCATTTAGTTTCAAAACAATAAAGGTAAGAATCCGCGCGCCATCCCTTTTCGTTGTGTTCAATACCCCACTCGTTAATCTGTTTATCTACCAGAGCATAAACCTTTTTTTGAAAAGCCTTAAGTTTGTTGATTTCTTCTTCGCTGCTGCTTAAAATATAAAGAGATGCCCAGGTTAAAAGAACTGCAATGGGGTTTAATTCTGAGGCATATACGTTAAGGCCCAACCTGGCAGCCTCGAAAGGAATATTGCCTCCACCGCAAAAGCAATCACCGACAGTAGGGACATGACCAAACCTTTTCTTTCCCAGCTCTCGAAACAGCTCCTGTATATTGCTTGCGTTGGTTCCCAGGTGAGAATTAATAGCCTCCCAGTCAAGAACACTGGTGTCGTTAATGTGCTCAGGCCTTACACAATATTTCAATTTTTCGTCATAAGACATTTTCGTGAAAGCCTGTTTTTGTAGTTCTATCTTTTTTCCCTGCTTAACACCCTTGTTATATCTAATTTTCCCATCTCGCTCTATTACAAAATATTTTTGTTTCTTTTCGGGAGAAACAAGCTCGTATACTCTTGCAACAGGAATAGCTCTGTTTTTCCTTAACCACAAACCCTCATCGTCCATGATAAGGATCTTTAGAAATGTCTCCATGTCCTTTTTGGAATCATTGCTGGCTGGCATGAGCAACCCCAGCAAAGCGGCTCTAACCATAATAAGAGGCTTACGCCCCCACCATTTGCCAAGGCCGGTAAGGGTCTGCCCTAGGTTTGCCATGCGTTCTTTATAGCTTTCTTTTGACACTTTAGACACAGGAAATTGTACTTCAATAAAAGACTTTTGGTTATCCATTCAAGATCTCCTCTTGTTGCACGTGTTGCCTGAACAATTCTTCAATTAAATTCCTTTGTACGCCTCTTTCATCCACAGGGTTTTCGGTCAGAGCATAGCGAACCGCCTTTCTCCAACCTCTTTTATCGAAGGCATGCCCTGTAGAAGCATTGGTCATGGTGAATAGCCACCAGCGCTCTTCCTTGGTCAAGCCCAGCCAGTTTTTCACTGCATCCGGGATTACAGAAGGGTCGCTATCCTCAATGGCCCACATCAATAGAACCATTTCTTTACCTAAAAGTCTGTCTACCGGTACTCTTCCATTACTCCATCTACCAATATTTAAGTTATATTTTTTAAGTCGTTTATTAAATTCTTTTTGTAAAGGCTCTTTGATCTGTATCCATTTATGTTTACTAATGCTTACTTTGTGTTGACTTTCCTCTAAGGATTCATTTTCAAAATTCTCATCCCACTCAAAACGTTCATATACTTTTACACTGCTGTTGTCTTTCGGTATTAACACCAGGAAATGATGATTTGTTTCTTCAGGTATAAAACCGAATCCTAAAGCCCTTTTCCTTGCCATCACTGGGTCACCTCACTTTCGCTAAACTTTTGTAGATCAAGCCTGTTATCTTCTACCCAGTTGAGGAAGTGTTGTCCGGTAGGAAAGTAGGCATACCCAAACTCCAGTCTTACTCCAGTGCTGTCTTCTTCAGTCAAAATGTTCCTTAATTTCTCCAGCTGATCTTCTAACGTTGATGGATCAATACGCGTTTCAGGATCAGTAGTTAATTCTATCCACCTTTCATTTCCCTGGTAAACTACAGCAGCAATATCAGATATAGTTACCTCGTGATTTTTTAAAGAATTAATGAGCTCATGGGTTTTTTGGCTGTCATCGCTACGCTGCCTTTTTGAGAGTACCAGTGGCTTGCTTTTATCAATGATTATCCCGCCAGGGCCCCTACCAGTAGGTACTCTTACTGATAATTCGTTAGAGTAAACATCATGTTTTTTGGAAAAACCTATTGCCAAAACAAATTGTGTCCCCTCGGGAATTTCAAAATCTCCCTCATATAAGGCACCATTTTCCAAAGGACTCGAACCATCAGTAGTATAGCGTGTCTCGACCCCGGTTGGAACTGACTCTAGCCTCATCATTCTTTTACCTTCATTATTACTATAAAACTCATATTTCAGCTCTATCTTGTTTGTCCACTCTACCGGCTTACCGGTTTCGTTTTCACCTGTGCTATCAGCGCACAAGAAGGAAATACGAAGCTCTTTGGTTTTAAAATTATTCCAATCAGTTACCTCTAGCGATCCCTCAGTAGCAGTGGCATTGATTTCATAATAGATTTTGTCGCCGTGGATAGGCTCAAGCTTTAATGTCGCTTCGCCTGTTTTCTCGTCCCTGTAAGTTTCTCTTACCAGAACCGCGGTCTCTTTAGGAAAGGGACCTTTTTCTATATAACCACCGCCTGTATCCCGCCAGATTTCTTTCCTGAGCATGTCGTTTTTGAGATCCTCAAGAGCGCTAGGTAGATGCCATTGCCATGCTGTATTGGTTGCGGCACGTTCTTTTATCTCGCCCCATTTCATTTCTTTGCGGGTAAAAAGCCTTTGTTCGCATTTTTGCCTGAACATGTCGCTTGAAACATCCTCTTCCAACTTCCTGCACTCAATAAGCACCTTTCTGACTTGCTCTTCACCGTTAAAAGCGTTTCCAGTGAACTCCATTAAAAAGTTTGCCGATCTCAGTTTGTTATCTTTCACTGGATAAAACAGCGTTACGAAGGTCTCCTTAGCAGCAGATAAAAAAGCGATCCTGGCTTTGTCCAGTTTTTCCTGCGCCTGTTTATACTGGGGATCGGTTTGGGTCACTTTATCTTCGTTCTCCATACGGTCGACTATAGTTTTTACGGCACGGTACTCCTTGGCCTTTTCGAGAAGGTTTTCCATAGTATTTCTCTGGCCAGTTAAAAACAGGATGCGGTTTTTATAAGAAGTTTGTTCAAAAAACTCCAGTAAATCGGGATGCAACCCTTCTCCACGAGGGAAGGGTTCTGTAATAACCAGCGTTACCTTATCCTGGGATAGTTCAATTTCATCCATGCCGGGGAAAACCAAATGCTTTTGGTAGCAGTCCCCATAAGTCGTGGGCTTGAACATACCCCCAATATATTCCCTGATCTGTTTTTTGGCGCTTTCATTATCGTAAGAGTCCTTCAAGGAATTAATCTCAGCATTGATATTTTTGACATGCCTGAAGTGGAGTTTCCCATCCCGGTCTACATAAAGATACCAAGCCTGTGTTCTGAAATCTTCGAGCCTATCTTTCGCCTGTGAGATGTCCCTTCCAGGTTCGCAAATATAGCCGATAAGTTCCGGCAGAGAAAGCCCCAGCAAAGCGTTAGGTATATCAGCCAGGGAAGAAACCAGTATGATCTTAGCTAAATCCTGAGTAATGGTAGTATCAAAGTTTTTATCTATCAATTCAGCGATTGCTTTGCCATTTGAGGCAATATCATGGGAAATTGCGTTTTCAAGGGAGGATTTGATTTCCTTTATCTTCGAAAACATCTCATGATCGTTTAAATCGAAATCGTGAACGCCGATTAAATATTTGTTTTTTGCCTTAGGCTCGTTTCCGCTGTATAGTTGAAAGACTATATGCCTCATCACCCGGATCAAACCCCGAGTTTGCTGAAATCCCGGGTTCTCTTTAAACCTTGCATATAGATCCTTTATGGAGGGGTGGAAGGGATATGAATCCCTAACACCTACGAATATGTCTTCGGGAGACTTGTTGGTATAACCCATCTGCTTTGCTTCATGTACTGCCTCTTTATAACCGTCGGCTACTTTAATTATTTCCTCATCCGGCGGAAGCGTATCGAAAAGCCTTTTCTTGAGCACTGAATATACCTCATCGGATACTGAGCTTACCGGCTCAATGTTGATGGAAGATCGATTGATTTCACTTTCCAATTCCCTAAAAGATCTCTGGAGTAACTCGCCGCCTTTTTCATATGCTGCCCTAAGATCAGAGATGACAAGGCAGACATTGGAAAGTTCTTCTTTGTTAATCGCCGTAAAAAGATTGGATAGAGCTGTTGTAGTTATGGAAGATAAATCGGAGTTCCCTATAGTAATCGCTCTGGCATAGTCGAGATAAGGAGGGAGTTCGTCCAGTAGTATAAGGAGAGGTTCTCCTTTTAGCAGGTTTATCCAAGCCGTCTGGCCGGGCGCCTGCGGCGGTCTGTAGTAAGCATTGAATACTTCTTTCTTACCTAATTGATCGGCTATAGCTCCCCATATCCCATAAGGGACATCACTTTCTCTTCCTGTAAAGGCTACTACTCTGATTTTACCTAACTGCTCGTCGTCAAACCTTCCATCCAGGATTGTTTTTCTTAATTCCGGACGACTGGCGATAAGACCTAAAATGATCATCGAATGAGTTTTCCCACCGCCCATAGCCTGGGACAGTTTAATTATTCCGGAAGATCCCTTGCGTCTAAAGCGTTTAAAGGCTGATTCTATAAGTTGTTCCATGCCTTGTGTGACATAAGTTTCCTCAATAAATCTTTCTATGTCAATTCTCCC
>Ga0208198_1002249_pt1 | contig 14790 bp, 18 predicted proteins | sample AD_JPNTR2_MetaG_FD_184446 | JGI IMG/M metagenome (GOLD analysis project Ga0208198, IMG submission 184446) | Active sludge microbial communities of municipal wastewater-treating anaerobic digesters from Japan - AD_JPNTR2_MetaG (SPAdes) (version 2) | ecosystem: Engineered > Bioreactor > Anaerobic... | reverse complement strand
TCCGGAATTGGTCCCGGCGTGGTTATAAATCGTCCACGGGCCCGGCGTATGTTTATAAATTGATTCCTCTTTCTGTTCTTGTTTCGGAAAACAAAAGTCTTTGAGACTTTGCGGTGCTTCGTCGCTTGTCATTCGTCCAAAATTGTCAGGCATGATTTTCTCCTTTGCTGTTAACTTCCGGGTTTCTCTCGCTGTTAAACGATACATACCGGAAACATTTTTTGATGTCGTTTTCCGCTTCGTCGGGATTGGCAATGCCTTGCACGATTCGGAGGCAGTTGCCGCACTGCTCCGAGTAGGCGTTCCGAGTGTTTGGGCTGTCTCCGATCCTGGCTCCGCAAAAAGCGTTGGACTGGCCCGGTATCCGAGCATGACAGCGAAATTTCGACCAACCGGAATCCTGGTTTTCGTAAGCCATTAATCTTAAAGCCTTTTGCGCACAGCTTGTGGCTTCAAGGTCTGAGCGAAATTTCGATGAAGATTCAATTTCAGGTAATCCGTTCGCGCCGGCGGTAAACCGCACGCCTTTATTATTTACCTCTGTGATGATCCACCATCCGATAGGCATCCACATCGTCATTCACTCCTGTTAAATTCTCCCGCTGTTAAATCGGGAGGCTGGTTTTTCACCTTATCTTCTGTTTTGATGGCGTCGTCAAGCCAGCAAAAAAATCGCCAATACTCGCCGACGTCATCCTTGTAGACAATGCTGCGGCACCACTTGCAATACGCAACATCGCAGCCAGACTCGATTAGGTCTTTTAAGGTAATCATCTTCATTCTCCTTTCTTGCCCGTGCTTTTGCAGCCAGGACATCTGTGATGGTATGCCTTTTCTTTCACCCAATCGTCAGGTGCAATGTAATCTGTAGATTCATAGGCCGGTCGTCCGTCTGGGGATTCCGGCTCCCAAAAACTACGCGGCATAGGCCGGCAGGCGGAGATTTCAACTCCGCAGGACGGGCATATCCAGAAGAATTTCGTCTTTCCGCCGACTACTGCTGACGTTTTTATTTCCGATTCAATCCTTGCTTCCTTTTCTTCCATTTCTTTTTTAGCGGCTGCAAGCATTGAAAAAATCTTATCCATTTCTGTCCACTCGCGCGCCGTTTCACGCCAACGGCCTTGTTTTGTTGGCGCATAGTTGCGGAAGCGGACAAAAGAAAACCTCGTTTCTTTTACTCCATTTTCTTTTTCGACGACCTCACGCCGCGTGGTAGAGTGCACCACACGAAGGCCGAGGTCTAAAAATATTTGGGTTAAAGTAAAACAAAACCCCTGCTCACCCATCAGGTGAATAACAGGGGTTTGGCGCATTTCGTCTTCCAGCACCGCTTCTGCGGCTGGAAGAAGAACTTCCTTAATTTTTTCGAGGGTCTGCTTTGAGAGACCCTCAATCGTTTCATATCCACCCTCCGGCGGAACAGAGGGGAAGGCGATGTCAACGATTGTGCCATCGCAATAGCCATCATCATCGGCTATCATTGCGAGAGCGGCTTCCCGTTGTTCGTCAGTCCATTTGCTGGACGGATGGTTGCTGATGTTAACGAAAATCATTTTCCATTCTCCTTTCTATCTTAAGTTTTTGTTTCTTGTTCGTCCCTTACTCTATATATAATTTACGACATCCCGTACAATTTGTCAAGTACTTTTTTCAATTTTTTTTTGATTTTTCTAAAAATTTTGTTGACTTGTCCGACTGACTTGGGTATGATTCATCTGGTGTCATAGGAGTTTTTTCTCAATTTACGCCCTGCCAGCCAGCAGGGCTTTTTTTATGTTCTTGGTTTATGTTTCGTTTGTTGTGGAGAGCCGCGGTCGAGAACTTAATTATTGACACAAAATCAAGGGTTGTGTATGATAATAGGGAGAATATATGGATACACAAAGTCCACAACGTGAGAAAAAAAATGTTGGCCGCAAACTCCCGCCGATTGAGAGACGATTTTTGGTGCTCAAAATATTATCACAATATGGCGTCAAAAATCTGGAGAAGATGACTAATCAGCAGGCGGTTAAGGAACTTAAAAAAATGCTGCGGCTGCCATATCCGCCAACAATGACGGAAGAAGAAAAAGAGTTTTCCGCGCGGCTGCAATGCCATCGCGCCAGCACGCACTCTGTGAGTTATTTGTTTTGCCGGATTTTCGAAACGATGGATGAGGACGACGAGATAGGGCGAGAGGAGTTGATAGATTTTCTGCAAAATCAAGTACAATGCAGCCGGAGCTCAATTACCAAATTGATTTCCAGGGCGAAAAAAACTTACAGCGGCAATCCGTTCTATTTCCGCCTTGCGGAGTATCGCAAGGGCGGCGAACAAATGCTGCGCGTGTGTGCAAGGATACTATGGCAGGAGAAAAAGGGAACGGTACGACCGGTGGAATATCGAAATGAAAGAGATTGGATTGAGTACTGAAGAAAACAATAGAGAAAAAAATTTGCCGGTGAGGTTAGATGAATTAAAAACTTCGCCTGGCACTTTAGCAAAAAACAAACATTCTTCCGTTGCCTTGAAGGCACTTTTTTTCCAATGCATCACCGCAAAAGATTTTCGCGAGGTCGTTAAATTATTGATACAAAAGGCGAAAGACGGAGAACCGTGGGCAATCAAAGAACTGCTTGACCGCGCCGTCGGGCCGGTTGGAAAGCAGGAGACGATGGACGAAACTGGAAAGACTTATCCAATCAGAATCCTAATCGAGATGGAGCCCAATGCAGACCGGCTGGGGAACCATAGTTGATGGAGTAAAAACTTTTCCTCTGCACCCAGGACAATCGCGGGTTATGCAGAGCAGCGCTCGATTTACCGCTGCCATTGCCGGTACTGGCGGCGGAAAAACCTGTATGGGCCCACTATGGATAATCAAGCAGATAAGACAATTGCTTGCAAGCGGCGTCAAAGAGATATTAGGTCTTGTCGTTGCGCCGACGTATGCAATTCTTAACAGAGCAACAATGCCAACGCTTGTCGAGGCCTTTCGGCAGACTGACCTTGAGGGGTTTTATTCAGAGGCGAAAAAACAATATACGCTGCCTTATGGACTTGGCACGATATGGACGCTGTCGGCGGATAATCCGGAGGGGCTGGAGGGCGGACAATATCATTTCGCGTGGTTAGATGAAGGCGGACAATTTTCCGAAAAAGCGTGGATTGCCATTCAGGGGCGCGCGGGATTGCATCGCGCGCCTGTGCTTATAACATCGACGCCCTACCGATTAAACTGGCTCAAAAAAGAAATTGTCGATAGAGCCAAATCCGGCGACCCTGACTACTGCGTGATTAAGTGGCGAAGCATTGATAATCCATTTTATCCGCTGGAAGAGTACGAGCGGGCCAAAAGAACTTTTCCGCCGAACATTTTCCGTATGCGGTACGACGGCGAATTTCTTGCGTCAGAGGGACTTGTGTTTTCATCTTTTAACTATGAGTACAATGTGCGGCCTGTGATTTATGACCCGCAGAAGCCGATTCTGGTTGGCACGGATTTTAACGTTAACCCGATGTGCTGGGTACTTGCACATCGCAATGGAGATTTTCTTGAGGTGTTCGACGAGATTTTTCTGCGCAACACAACGACGATGCAGACGATTGAGGTGCTTGTGCAGCGGTATGCAGCACACAAGGGGGGCTTTGAGTTTTACGGCGACGCCGCAAGCCGCGCTCGAAAAACCAGTGCAGAGAGCACGGACTACATTTTGATTTTGCAATCCGAACCGTTAAAACGATTAGGGCGAACACTGCACATCGACAAATCTAATCCGCGCATCCAAAACCGATTTGCATCGACCAATGCAAGATTGTGCAATGCATCCGGCCAACGATACGTTTTCATTGACCCCAAATGTGAGCATCTCATCTCTGATTTGGAGACACGCAGTTATAAGGAGGGCACGCGCGAGCCCAACGACATCGGCGACATCGGACATATCACGGACGCACTCGGTTATATTATTTACAAGTTATGGCCTTTGAACATATACTCTGTGCTTGACCAGAGCAGGCCGACGATTGCAGTTTCCGCCGGCCTGACGATTCCGACCGCGGAACCAAAACGACCTATTATCAGTTATCTATAGAGGAACAAACAAAATGGCAAAGATAAAAGCAAACAAAAAAACGCCTTTGCAAAATGAAAAAACACCGCCGCAGATTGTCAGTTATGCATTGCTGTCCTATGGCGCCAACATCGCAGAGTTATCGCCGACAACAATGGAGGTGTCGTCTTACAATGAGTATCGACGGATGCGCAAAGACCCGACGATTGCACTGGCACGCAGTGTTGCAATCTCTGCAATCCTGTCAGGTCAATGGACGGTGCAATGCGCCGACGATGTGGACAATGCAATTGTCAAGGCGGTGCAGGACAATTTTGTCAGGCATCGTCAAAAAATTATTGAGTCAGCAATGGCCGGCTGCATTGATTTCGGCTGGCAGCCCTTTGAGGTTGTCTGGCGTGCGGTGGACGGCAGAATTGAGATTGATAAGTTTAAGCCGCTTTTGCAGGATTTTACCATCGTGCTGATTGACTTGCAGACCGGCGCCTTTGCCGGCTATAAGCAGCAGACGGCGCTTAATGCAGCACCGATAATCCTGCCTAAAGAAAATTGCCTGCACATTGCATTAGGCGTCGAAGGAACGCAATGGTACGGAAGCCCGCTGCTGGAAAACGCAAGGGAAATACAAAACAAATGGATTGCCGCGGATTATACCGCGTCTGTGTATGATAAAAAAATTGCCGGCTCTCATTTTATTATCCACTACCCGCCGGGCACATCAAAGGTCAATGATAAGGACGTCGATAACGGTGTGATTGCAGCGGAACTGCTAAAAGCATTAGAGGGCAGCGGCTCTGCCAGCGTGCCGCGGATGGTGGCGCCGTGGATGGGAGAGTTAGGCGCCGATGAAACCGGCTGGAAAATTGAAATCCTGGAAGATTCCGGCGGACGACAGCCGCAGTTTGTCGACCGCGAAAAATATCTGGACACGTTAAAAGTGCGCGCTCTGCTTACGCCGGAGCGGGCGATTTTAGAAGGAGAGTTTGGAACGAAAGCAGAGGCCAGCGTGCACGGCGATATAGCCATAATGATTACGCAGATACGCGACAGGCAGATTGTGCAGTCGCTCAATGAGGTTGTAGATAGATTTTTGGTGCTCAATTACGGCGAGCAGATGCGCGGAAAAGTCTGGCTGGAATCGGCGCCGCTTGTCAATGAAAAATTACAAATGCTGAAAACTGTCTATGCATCCATCCTGACCAATCCGCAGGGATTTGCAGAGGAGTTTGACCAAATCGACACAGACTCTCTTAAGGACTTAATCGGCATACCAAAATCCAAAGAGGTTGCAGCGGCTCTGGACAAAGACGACACAAGCAAGGTATCTGTGCCCGGAATGCAGAATGATAAATTGCAATTGCTCAAGGACGTACCAAATCCAGCACAGCCGGAAAGTAAAGAAGAATGAAAAGAAAAATCTCACCACTGGAGCGCCGGCTGGCTATCCAGCGGCAGATGGAGTTAGAGCGATGCATACGGAAAAGTCTGCTGGCCGCTGAACGCATCGGCTTCAGATTGCAGCGGCACTTTCTGGCCGCGTACAAAAAAAATACGGCACTCAATCCGCGAGAGATAATCCTGAAAGAACTGCTCAAAGGGAAGGACGAATTGCGCGATGCAATGGTAGCCGCACACCTGCTCGGCCTGAAGAGTTGGAGAAAAGAATCGCAGCCGCTGTCTTTTTCGACGGAAGCGGAAAAAGCAATAAAAGTACTGCGAAAAATGACAAACCTTCCGCAGGAAAAAGTCGAGCAGTTGCGCCAGATGTATGACGCAGAGGCGTTCAGGGTCTTATCCAACGCGGGTTATGCTATTGAGACACGCCTGCTGCGCAAAATGGAAAAAATCACCAGTGAGGGTCTGCACGTCCGCGATGGTGTTAAAGAGTTGCGAAAGACTTTTGACCGATTAGGGATTACACCGACCAGCAATTTTCAGCTGGAGGCAATCTACAGGACGCAGACGCAGACGGCCTATCACGCGGCTAAATGGCTGCAAGGGCATGAGTTAGGCGATTTTCTCTGGGGCTACAAATATACGACGGTCGGCGACGACAGAGTGCGCCCGGAACATCTGGCGATGGAGGGAACGACACTGCCGAAAGACCATCCGTTTTGGAGGACAAGTTTTCCGCCGAACGGCTGGGCGTGCCGGTGTACGGTGATTGAATTGTTTGAGGAGCGGGACGTACTGGAGCCGCCGAAGCGCTTTGAAACGACGGACGAATATGGAGAACCAATCACGGTCGAGCCCGTCCCCGATAGAGGATTTGCGTACAATCCAGGGATGGTTTTGGCGATGTAAAAAAATTTTTTTCTTGACTTGTTAGATGGAAACTGAACAAAATAGAAAAATAGAAAGGCAAAAAACTTATGCCGTATCCAAACGAACATGCCGCTCGGATTAACAATCCTGACAAGTACGTGCGCATCAGACGTGAGAACGACAAGTTTGAAAAAGGCATCCACGTCCTCTGGGGCGTACTCCCCGACGGAACAGTAGAGGTGCAGGCCATACGCTTTGACGCAGGCAAGTTTACGCCGGAAGAGGCGAAGCGGTGGCTGAAAGAACACGACTATAAAAAGTTTCAGTTTGAGAAGGCCAGCGGCAAAGAGGAAATTTCCGCGTCGATGTATTATGCACGATGTCCGAATGAGTCGATAGCAATCTCTGCGATGTCCTTGCAGGACAATGTGCCCGTTAGAAAGTTTCGCAAGGAACTAATCAAAACGGGAACATACATCAATAAGTTTAACGGCAAGCCCTTTGAGATTACGCGCGATACACTTAAGCACTGGGAATGTACGTTTCAGCAGTGGCGCGATAATGGATTAAAAGTGCCCGTGCCGCTGACGCACAAAGGAGCGGACGACCCATCGAAAAATCAGGGATGGGTAGTGGATATGTTCGCCGACGGCGATTCACTCGTCGGCATATTAGAGTTGGTGGGTGAGGACGCAGAGAAGTTGGCCAAAACTTCCGACGTGTCCATCTTCTCACCGGAGGAGGCAATGGACAGCAAGGGCAATTACTACATCCGGCCTATCACGCACGTTGCATTGTGTACTAATCCGGCAATTCCGGGTTTAGAAAATTTCAAACTTGTTGCAAGTTTGGAACCGATAGAACTCAATCAGGAGAATAAATCTATGAAAGAAATTGCAAAACTACTGGGACTTGCAGAGGACGCAAGCGAAGAGCAGATTCTGGCTGCGTTGGCCGAGCTGCTCAAAAAGGTGCAGGAAACAAAAGAGACGCCGGTAGAAGCGGCGGCAAAAGAAGAACAGAAGAAGAATGCAATCAGTATGTCAGCGCCGGAGCCGGTTATGCCAGACCCTGTGCTGGTACGGCTAGCGTCTGAAAATCGCGAGATGAAGCTGAACACGCTGGTTGCTGCCGGTCGAATCACGCCTGCGGTCAAAGAAAAACTTGCTAAACGGTACGTCGAGACTGGAGCGCTGCAGCTGTCGATGTCCAAAGGCGACGATGGTTTTGACGAGCTGGTGAAAATCCTTGCAGAGAATGACCCCGTGATTCTCAAGGAACACACCAGCGCACAGACGCTGGAACTGTCCGGCGGGCCAACAAGAACAAACTATAATCCGCTGATTGCGGACGCGGAACGCCGCGCAGCGGAAGCAAGCAAACGATAACAAAAAAACAACAGGAGAATATTATGAGTGCACTTGTAAAAGGTTTGACAGTCGGAGAGGTAGTGAAGTTTGAACTGCCTCTGAACTACAATAGGGAATCAATCACGCTGAAACAAAACCAAAACGCCACGGCTGATTTAGAGATTGGGACGGTGCTGAAGTATGCAAGCGGATGGGAACCTGTCGTGTCAGGGAGCGAATCATCGGCTGCGGCAATCCTGCTCGAAAAAGTATCCAAAGAAAGTCTGGCTGCTGTTGGCGGTGTTAAGGCGCTGGCTTTAGTCCGCGGGCCGGCAATCGTGGACAAGGACAATTTGTCTGTTAAGGTGGTGGCTGTTGTCGCGGCTCTTGAGGCGCTGGGCATTATCTGCCGGGCTGAACCGACGAAACAATCAGTAGGTTTGTAAAACACAAAACAAAACAAAAAAATTATCAGGAGATAAAAAATGTCTAAAATGATACTGGATGTTTTCAACAAGGATATGTTTAGATGCGCATCACTGACAGCGGCTATAAACAAACTGCCGTATAAGCCGTCGCGCATCGCGGAAATGAGACTGTTTGCCGAACAGGGCGTTACGACCGACAAGGTGGTGATTGAGGAGCAGGACGGCATACTTGCTCTTCTGCCGACCAGCAAACGCGGACAAGCGGGCACAGTTGCAAAAGTCGGCACACGGCGTGCGCGGGCGTTTGTGATTCCGCACATTGAACAGGAAGATTCAGTCCTTGCGGACGATGTTCTAAACGTGCGCAAGTTTGGGTCGGAAAATCAGGAAGAAGCCATCGCCGAGGTTGTCAATAATCGTCTTGCTGCTATGCGGCAGAATCACGAGATAACACTGGAGTATCAGCGTATCGGCGCCTTGCAGGGACAAATCCTTGATGCCGATGGAAGCACGGTTATTTACAATCTCTTTAACGAGTTTGACGTTGTAGAGCAGACGGTTGATTTTGCGCTGGATGTAACGACGACCAACGTATTATCCAAATGTGTCGAGGCCGCGCGATTGATTGAGGACGCATTAGGCGCCTCCATCTATACAAGATTGCACGCCTTCTGCGGCAAGAACTTTTTTGACGCTCTGACTGGACACGTCTATGTGCAGGACGCCTATCACAGGTATCAGGATTCCTTGATGCTGCGGTCTGATACGCGCAAAGGTTTTGAATTTGGCGGAATCACGTTTGAGGAATATTACGGCAAAATCGGCAGCGTAAGTTTCATTGACGCCAACGAAGCGAGAATATTTCCTGTCGGCGTGCAGGATTTGTTCATAACCTACTTTGCGCCGGCGGATATGATTGAGGCCGTCAATACAATCGGCCTGCCATTGTACGCAAAGCAGGAGAGAATGCCGCTGGACAAGGGTATCCGACTGCACACGCAAAGCAACCCGCTTTCGCTTTGCCTGCGCCCACGGTGTTTGGTGAAGGCAACCATTTAAGAAAAATCTGAAAGGGAAACTATATGAATATACATACGTTCAAACGATTGTTTGCGCTGCAATATCCCGTATTGCAAACAGCGTCCATTGTCGATGGCTCCGTAACGGCTGCAAAACTGGCAGATGGCTCCGTAACGGCTGCAAAACTGGCAGATGGCTCCGTAACGGCTGCAAAACTGCCAGATGGCTCCGTAACGGCTGCAAAACTGGCAGATGGCTCCGTAACGGCTGCAAAACTGCCAGATGGCTCCGTAACGGCTGCAAAACTGGCACAAGTTGGCGGCCTGTCAATGATTCCATTGGTGCAGTTTCGCAAAGCCGATGGAACTCGTTCTGCGCTCGGCGCCGCCGGAAGCAACTCGTTGGGAATAAGTACAGCAAATAATGTTAGTTTTTTGATAAGTTCCAACGCAAAAACAACAAGCATCGCAGAGACGGCCGCTGTTGAATTAACTATCCCAACGGATTATGTGGCTGGTGAGGCGATGTCGCTGCAATTCCGCTGCGCAATGCAGGGGACTCCTGCGGTGTCAAAAAAATTAAAGGTCTTGGCAATCTATCATCCTTTTGACGAGGACAATATAACGGTTATCAATAATGATGAGCAAACCATCCCAGATGGGATAAGCACACTAACCTATAACATCACAAGCACTGCCTTGCAGCCGGGCGGTCTGCTGTCTATTGTAATCACCTGCACGCTGAATGATACAGGCGGAGACGAGGGTAATAAGCTTGTTACAATCAATGGCGCGCTCCTGTCCTACAAGCGATATGTGTAAGGAGACAATATGAGCCAGCATCTAACTACATATTACGAGGGCGATAACCTCTACATCCGCATCGTCGATAAGGCGACCCTGAAGATGTGGCTGCCGACGACAAAGACATTCAGCGACACGGCGAGCGATTTTGCCAACTCCATCATTACGCTGACACGCAACCAGATAACGGGCGGTTTTGTTTTTTTCAGGCCGGATGAGTTTCCAAACGGCGAGTATGATTTTCTGATTTACTTCGACTCACCGACGGATTACACGGTCGCGCCGGAAGCGCCATTTCGAATGGTTGCAACGGATGCGCAGATGTTTTTTATCTGGCCAAATCAACCGTTTGTTCCGGGCGTATCTAACACAATCAGTAAGTGGGTCTAATAAGGCAATGGAAGGATGTACTGCGATAAAAGCGATGTCATTGATATATATGGAGCGGTCAATGTAAGTGCGTGGGCGGATATTGACAATGATAAAAACTCCGCAAAGATTGACGCACGGATTGACCGCGCCATTGCGTGGGCAAGCGATGAGATTGACAGTTTCCTGCTTAACAGTATCTATCAGACGCCTGTGTCGTCCGCTGATGATACTGTTCCGGCAGACATACGCAATTTAGCCGCAACGTTGGCCGGCGTATGGCTGTATGAGTCGCGCGGTGTTGTGGATTTCAGCCCGGAAACAGGTCAGGTCGTGCATAAACTGCAATGGCAGAGACGTCGTGTCTATGATACCCTTCGTTCTATTCTTGCCGGCCAGCGTGCGCTCAAAGCAAAAACAAAAGCAGACTGCTACCCAAAAGGTGTCAAGTGATTAAAGTACAAATCAAGTTTTTCAAGCAAAATCTGCCGCGGCTGAAATCCTTGCTTGCTTTTGAGTACGGTCAAGACGAGTGGGAAGACTGCTGGAAAAAATGGGGGTTGTATTATCGTTCTGAAATGAAAGAGCGCTTCGACATTTATTCCAAAGGCGGCGGGGACTGGGCGCCGCTGAAACCATCGACCATCTATCGCAGACGACACGGCAAAGGCGGACGATACAAACGCGGAAAGAAAGCATACCTGAAAGCACTTGCAACCGGCGGCGGTCAGGTAAGTATCCTGCGTGATACTGGCACACTGTTTAATGCGCTCTCTCCAACATTAGGAAAACTTGGACAAAGACAAGACATCTACAAAAACGGTGTCGGAGTTGGGTTTGCCGATGTTCCGCACCCGCGCGGCGGAACGGCAACGATTGCACAAATTGCATCGTATCACCAGACCGGCGGGAAGCATCTGCCAAAGCGCGAAATCCTTGTCGAGCCGAACGACACAACCAAATTACAAATGGTGAGATATGCAGAGCAAACAATGCAAAAACTGCTGAAGGGAATGAAATGAAATTGCTCTACGTAAAATGCGAAGCGGTCGAATCCATTGAAGGATTATACCCGCAGTTTGCAATCTGGAACGGCCAGCCGCTCTATGTGTGCAGGAAAGACGGGCTGTCAAAAATCTATTTTGACGGCGTATGGAAAATCTCTCACGGCTCTATGATTTGGACAGGCAATGCAATCACACCCATCGGAATATACACGCCGGATACAGACAGCGGAGCGGAAGGTGAAGCCGTTGTCGGCGAGATGGGATTTCTGCCGGCGAAAGTTTTTGTCAGCGGAAACATCAGAGAAGAAGCCAAAGGAACTTATACGCTGATAAATACGGAATCTCCTCTGTACAGAAAAGATGGGGACAATTCTCATATCATTAAGTTTTCGGCGATAGATAATGGATATTGCATTATCCGAATTGTCGATGATGACGAGTATGTCCTTTATAGAAAAATATCCAACTACTGGGATGGTGTGCTTGGTGTCTATCAATTGGACACGACGACGGCAACGGTGGAAGAGTACAAACTGTATATGGACGCCAGAGACCCATTCTCGACGATTTATTACGCACTGTGGGACTTGCTGGAAAGCAATGAGGAGTTTTGCAATCGTGTCGCGCCGGGCAATCGAATAAAGTTTTTAGGCGAGAACATCAATCCGCTAAAAGAAAACACGCTCACAGCAGATTATCCAGAAGTGCGGATTGTGTCGCTGTCCACCGCGCCACACCTGCTGCGCACATCCAGCAGCACGACCTTTTCAAAAAAGTTTCAGATACAAATCATAACCAACGACAAGCGACTCGATGCTATGCTATACCCGCTCGAATGGCTTATTTACATCATCCTGGTTAGAGGGATTAACAATCTGTTAGGCCTTAAGTGGCGAGGAAAAACTTTTGTCTTAAACGTTTCAGCGGAATCGTGCACGGACTCATACGCTGCACCGGCAGATTTAGGACAGTCCATCAGCGGATGGGTCTCTGTTATCAATCTGAATTTTAATCTATCATTGAAAACTTCGGAAATTTAAAAAGGAAAAAACTATGGGAATCTTTAGCGGTATCTTGGGCGCCATAAGCGACATTGATACTGTCCGCGATTGGCGCGTCTCGGAAACATCCTCATTGCAATCATTTATCACGTCCAACACCAAAGGGATGACGGGCGTATGCAAGGGCAATGTAGACTGGAGCGGCTCATATAACGCATACGGCCATACGCCGCCAAAAATGCCTGGAGAGATAATTACATTTCTCGGCTCGATGGATGGCGTCAAAGGTGTGTCCGGTCAAGCCATTATCGATTCTGTCGAGATGAGCATTGACATTGAGGGCGGCGGGATTATCAGTTATTCCGCCGCATTCAGCGGCGACGGCGCGCTGTCCAAAGGTGTGGCAGCAGCGATTAGCGACACAAAAGACCCAGCCGCTTATTCAGCAGTCGGGCGGAAGGTGGAGATTGCTGCACCTGCCGGCACTCCATCCTTTGCCGCATTGCCTGATGTGCGCACGGCTACGCTGCGATTTACAGCCAACAATCAGAGTTATGCATCGTCTAACACTAACGGCACAATCAGACGATTGCCAGGCAATCTGTCTGCGTCGCTGTCTCTGACGATGTATGCCAGCAGCAATGACCTGGCTAATCTGCTGTCGATTATGCCCAACACGCTTAAGATTGTGCGTGTCTATGTGGACGCGACAACCTTTTGGGAGTTTGACGCCGTACTTTTCGAGAGCATCACCGACCTGACCATTGACCGCGAAAATGCAGCAGTAGTTGGATTTACGGCCAACGCTCAATTCACTGGATTCTATCAGCGCGATACGTCGTGGATTACAGGGAAAATTACAAAACCATCTGAAGATATATGGTGGCCGCCGGCTGGAGCATAAAATGACAGAGAAGGATACACAATGACTACTCACATTACAGGCGCACCGATTGAGTTAAACTACAATGGCAAAAACATTATGATTTATCCGTTGCGCGATGGAGATTATGCAGCGTTTGAAATCTGGGCACAGGATAGATTTATCCAGACGGTCAAACGCAACATCAAAGACCTGCCGGAGGCGCAACAGACAATCCTTCTGTCGGACGCACTGACCAAAGCATCCCTGATAACTTTTGGCTCGGAGGAGTGCAGGATACTAATGAGCAGCATTGACGGCGCTGCAAAACTGCTGCACTTAAGCATCCGGCGGGGCGACCCGACAATCACGTATGACGACGTGCGGTCAATGTGCACAGACCCTGAATTTGTGGCTTGCGCCTTTGAGAAAATCGTCTTCTTATCTTCACCGGATTTATCGCGAGAAAAAGAAAAGTTAAAAAAAAAGAAAACAAAAAAGGAAGTTCTGGAAAAGCAAATCCCCAACCCGACCGACGAGAAGAAATCTATATCGCCCTTGCAGAAAAATACGGATGGACACCCGACCAAATTGCCAACCTCACGCCGTATCAGCAGAGTGTTTTTTTGGCCGGTCGCAATATTTCTGGCCGCTATCAGACGGCGAAAACCTTAAAAGAGGCGGAAGCGATTTTAAGAGAGTTAAAAAACAATGGCGACTGACATTTTTATCAAGATGCTTGTGGACAACACGCCGGCGCTGCGCGGCTTTGAGCAGGTGGAAGGGTCTATCGCGGACTTGCAGGCAACAGCAGAGCAGGCCGCCGCGACAACGACAGGAATAATTCCGCCTCAATTGCCGCGAGATACAGACGCCGCCGCCGTCTCTCTGCGTGAGTTGTCGGCCGCCTATATGCTGTGCAATCGCACCTCTGGGATTTTCGGCGGGCAGATTTTGCGGACGATTACTATCATCCGGTCTTTGCAGCGGATGTCGTTTGTTTCCGCGTTTTCAATGCAGTCTTTTTCCGACGCGATTGCCAGCGTTGGACTATCGCTCAAAGCATTCTTGACTTCTATCGGCCCTGTCGGCTGGGCGATTGCCGGCGTCTCTGCGACGATTGCCGCTGCGTCCGCCGCGTGGAATAGATACTCCAAAAGCGTAGAGGATGCAAAGCAGGCAACAATAGAGCACTTTAAGGCGACCAACGAATATTATGACTCAATGAAAGAACTGCGGCTTGAATTAACGCGGCTGACAAAAGACGAGTACGAGACGCAGATTGAAGAAGCAAATTATACTTTTTGGAAGAGGATGGAGGCGCTGTCAAAAGAAGAGGTTGAAAGCAAGGCGCTGCTTGAAAAAATGCGGCTGTCAAGAGAGGAGTATGCGGAAAAAGTCGCTGACATCGAAAAAAAGATGGAGGAGAAACGCAAACTAATCAGAGAAATCTATGACGCCGCGTGGGAAAAGGCGGCAGAGGAACGACGGAAAAAGATTGAAGAAGAAGCGAATAAAGAAAGCGAAATCCGACAAAGGCAACTGGAGCAGTTGAAGCAGAGCATTAAGGAGGAGAAAGAACTGCTTGGCCTATCGACAAAAGAAATCACAAAGAAAAGTCTGACCAA
>Ga0208198_1002232_pt1 | contig 14872 bp, 16 predicted proteins | sample AD_JPNTR2_MetaG_FD_184446 | JGI IMG/M metagenome (GOLD analysis project Ga0208198, IMG submission 184446) | Active sludge microbial communities of municipal wastewater-treating anaerobic digesters from Japan - AD_JPNTR2_MetaG (SPAdes) (version 2) | ecosystem: Engineered > Bioreactor > Anaerobic... | reverse complement strand
CGAAGGGAATATAAAGGAGGAGGGGCGGTGGGTGAGCCTGAGCGTTACCGATACCGGCAAGGGGATACCCGCTGAAGACATCCCGAGAATTTTCGAGCCGTTTTACACCAAGAAGAAGATGGGGTATAGCGGTACGGGTCTTGGTCTTGCCGTGGTGTGGGGCGCTGTGCAGGACCACGATGGCAGTGTTGCAGTGACGAGCAGAGAGGGGAAGACCACCTTCACCCTCAACTTCCCCGCCACCAGCGAACAGATCACCGAAGCCAAGGCAAAGCAGCTCATGAAGGATTATCAGGGAAAGGGCGAGCATATCCTCGTGGTGGACGACAGCAAGGAGCAGCGTGAGATCGCCGCAGAAATTCTCATGATGCTGGGATACCGGGTCGACACCGTATCGAGCGGGGAAAGCGCGATCGAGTATATGAAAGGTCATTCGGCTGATCTCATCCTCCTGGATATGATCATGGAACAGGGCATCGATGGGCTTGAAACCTATGAGCGTATCCTGGAGCTGCACCCCGGCCAGAAGGTGATCATCGCGAGCGGATACTCGGAGACCGATCGAGTGAAACAGGCCCAGAGCCTCGGTGCCGGCAGATACATCAAGAAGCCGTATCTTATCGAAGACCTGGCAATGGCGGTAACGCAGGAGCTCCGCAAAGACAGAGCATGACGCGCGGCCGGCCGCCTTGCTCCGGGCAGGCTCAAGCGGGATCGATATACTCCTTGGGCAAGAAGTTTTTCATGCAGGTTCAGCTGAAGAAAACAATGCAGTGCCCGTTACCCCGGCCAGTGGCGATAACGTAAAATATTTTTCGCACATTCTGGGAAGTAATTGAAAAAGGTCTTCCCTTCGGAGAGAAAGGTTTTGGGAAAAACATCAAACCGAAGGAGGACCTTAGATGAGTAAGAGGGATGGTACGAGCGAGGGGAAAGCAAGTCAAGGGAAAATCATTCAGATCAATGAGGAGCAGATCAGGGATCATTTGGATGAGATGGTTCGGGGGATGGTAGAGGAGATGCTCAACGGGCTTTTAGATGCTTAAGGCTGAACGGCTAGTTGGGGCCGGCCGCTATGAGCGAAGCGAAGGCAGGCAGGACACCCCAGCGGATCATTACGAGCAGAATTTTGACATGAGGGCTAGCCGGGTCAAACTGAAGATGACGAAACTGCGCAAGCTCTCTTTCGAGACCTCGATCTATGGCTCTATAAGTACAACAACCAGAGGACTCATCAGGGAAAGCGCTGTCAGGGGAGAACGCCCATGGATATATTCAATGACAACCTTCCCATGGCAAAAGAAAAATGTATCGGGTATATGGATGAGGGGCATGTCCATGGTATTCTTACTGATGACCATCTGACAGCTCAGATCTGACCAGACAGAACTTCAGAAAGGGGACCAACTGTCAGATCGAGTCTTAGCTACTATACTACACATATCAGCGGAGTTGTGTTCGTCAGGAAGGTCTTTACGAGATTGACCACGATGTTCATCCACGTTATAGGAACATCTGGATAATGTTTCATGTCTCACTGCCCTCCCTGATCCCGCCAGACCTGGGAGGGATTTGTTTTTAACGCCCATAAGCGTGACCTTTCATCACAAAACTCTCCTGGCAGATCTCTATACAAGATATTCCTTCTCCGGCCCAGTGCATTCATGGGCTAAATTAGGTTAAGTCTGATTCTGGACTTTAATCGAGATAAAGTGCCGTATAGGTGCCGTGTGCCGTCTGGGAATCAAGGCAGGGCCTCAAGGATCCAGTGTTCAAATCTCCAACACCGTAACATTCGCGGATTATTTGTGCCCTGTCTGTTAAGCTGTGCACAGAGCCACGATTCACGGATTCAAATCCTATGTGTTCAATAATCAATTTATATTTTAAAATTCCGATATACTAACAATTAGCATTCAAATGAAGGAGGTTTAATTATGTACGAAGGAGAATTGGAGTATGCTGGCTTCTGGGTTCGAGTAGGTGCCACATTGATTGACTCTATACTGATAATGTTAATTACACTTCCTATTCTCATATCAATATATGGCTGGGATTACCTTTTAATGGAAGAAACTGGTCTTATCGCAGGTCCTGCTGATTTTCTTATAACATGGGTTCTGCCCGCTGTAGCTATTATCGTGTTCTGGATTACCAAGCAGGCCACACCAGGGAAGATGGCTATCTCTGCCAAAATAGTTGATGCATCTTCAGGGATGGCGCCCAGCACTGGGCAATGTATTGGCCGCTATCTAGCTTATTTCATTTCAATGTTTCCTCTCTGCTTAGGCATTCTCTGGGTTGCTTTCGATAGAAAGAAGCAGGGGTGGCATGACAAACTTGCCGGAACGGTTGTCGTACGCCAGAAAAGACGCGGACCTGAACCTGTTAGATTTAACTAAAGAAATTAATCACTCTTAGCACTTCCCAGGAATATCATGTGCCGTAAAAGTGCAGAAGAACACCTGGGAAGGCGTATAAATCCAAGAAAGACAACGTGTTCAAATCCCCGCCTCTGCCATCCTGGATCACACCAGGTTTATCCTGGATACGATATCATGGAAAAATTCCCTGGACCATATCGACAGCACCTCCGGGTCCTTGATGAATGGTGATACCTCTTCACGTGCCTTATCGATATCGAGAGAATCTATGGCTGCATGAAGAGCCTCGAAGAACGTTTCTACAGTCAGTTCCTCAGTGCTGTTCCAGTCACCGGTCTGTCTCATCCTCTGTTCAAGGTGACCGAGATGCAGTTCAGGGTGGTGGGATACGTACCACACTAGGTCGTACCAGTCTCTACCCTTCACCCGTGTCTTCCATCTCCTGTACAGCACAGCGTGCATCTTACCTGCGAACAGATCTGGCAAGGTAAGCACTCTCACCGGGAATGGGATGGGAGCCAGCAGATACTTCATCTCTGTGGAGAAGTCCGGGGGAGGGTTCGTATCTACCTCCAGCTTGATCTTGATCATCTGCCCCTTGGGGACTTGCCTGAGGATCTCTTCCCCGATCTCGATGACGAGCATCTGACTGAAGGTGTCCGCCTTCAGGAATGCTGATTGCACAGGACTCTGAACAGCCCTGTTCTTCTGCTCCAGATGCATCTCAAACCCGAATCCCAGGAGTTCCTTCTCAAGGGATGAACCGAAGGAGCCAAGATCGAAATCACCCATAGGTTGGAGCAGGGTGAAGTCCAAGTCCTCTGAGAACCTGTCGAGACCGTAGAGAATCCTCAGTGCCGTTCCTCCGTAGAACGCAGCCTTTTCGAAGAATTTGCCTCTCCACAGGCCGAGCAGGGCGATCTCCTGGATGATCTCCCGCAGAGCCTTGTTATAGTCTTCGAGTCTACTTAATGGATATTTCTGTAGCATCTGGATTACTGCTTTATGCATGGCCTTCCTCACTCTCTTGTCTTTGATGCTTTCTGAGAAGGCCGCTCAAGAGCTGCAGCTTGGCTGATGAATAATGATTTACGTAATCGAAGATCGCACTCTTGTCGAGCTTGCTGAAGAGATCCTGGTCGATGCGGAGATCCTCAAACAGGTATGCCTCCAGTCCCTTGAGGGTTCTTATCTCGGATGTACGATCAACGAATATCTTATCTAAAAGGGCCTTCTCAGGTGTGGCAATGAGGAAGGCCCCTCCATCATCCAATTCGACTCTTGTCATGCCTACCTGGAACGCTGGAAGAGGGATCATGTGATACGTGAAAACTCCAACCGGAGTAGTGAATGTCCTTGTTCTCCCTGTTGTAACTGACGTGAGGGCTTCGACACGTTCGGGAATGAGACCATGGTAGGCCAGGGCATATTCGAGGGAGATGTAAGAAGGGCCATAGATCAGGTTAGCCAGGATTTCCCGTGAGTATGGTCTCCTCCTATAGTCGGGGCCGAAGATGTACAGGCCTTTCTTGACCCGTATGATCTGTCCCTCTCTCAGGAGATTGGTGATCTTGTCCCTGGGATAAGAGTATCCCTTCAGGCTGGAAGTGAGCACCTGATAGTCAAACTCCTCCCTATTGACAGTCTTCCTGATCTGTTCGATCGCTGACGGCACTTAAGCCCCTCATCCTTGCAAACCAAATCGGCTGGAGGAGCTTACTACCTCCAAGGTTTTGGACCTCTTTTTTCTTATCATTTTGTGCACGCTATGTCGATATATTATCGACATACTATGCATAAATATCAAATTAACTCAATCGAAAAATACTCAAGAGAATGGGATTTCCCAGGTTAAGGAATGTGTCCAGGAGTAGCGAGCTGGTAGCGGTATCCCCGTAAGCATGCATTAAACCAAAAAAGTCGGAGGTTCAAATTTCTCAACCTCCGAGTGCGTTGATAGTCTTTGGTTTAATCTCAGCCGGGTTAATTCCTAGCAGTTTGCTACGCTCCTTGCTTCTCCTTTTGATACCTCGCAGCTTGCAGCGGGGCAATTCATTTACATGCTTCAAAGGTAGGTACTGCAGAGAAAGTTTTGGCATAAAAAACCTGGAGTACCCCAAACAGTACCCCAAGGATTTTTTAGAAGCCTGTAAACCTTGGTAGTCCCAAGGGGAGTCGAACCCCTGTCTCCGGCGTGAGAGGCAAATGATAAGGCAAATATATTGACGCTCTTGGCTAGAAAACAAGCCGTTATGCAGGGATAGCTATAAAAGGTTATTGCAAATATATTGACATCTTCTGTCTATTTCATGCCCTGAAAAATAAAGTGTCAACACTGGAGTCAACATTTTCAGTAGTCGGCAAGAAGAGAATAATTTGGAAAACGGTTGTTAGACCGAAGCATGCTAAACTTGTTTATCCAACTGCTAAAAAGGCCCTGAAAAGATCAATGTGATGCTTCTTCTGATATATTCTGAAGATCATAGCCTTCCTGTACTTTTAAAAGTATATAGTTATTACAGAGATGTGCAATCCAGCAAGAGCTCCAATCTCTTATAGATACTATAACTTTTCGTAATCTTTATTCTTATTATGATAGTCAAAGGATATCGTTAGTTCTGAAATTCCGGATTGCCTCACGTTATCATTCTTGGATTCTTTTCAGATCGCGCGGGGGAATAGATGCATCCTCGCATTCAAGGGTACGATTTGTGATGCTGACCAGATACAATGGAGAAAGCACGGTTAACCCAAGGGAGAGGATCATCAGCGCTTGTCCCAGACCGAGATTATCTGCCATGAGACCGATTACAAAGGCCATGATGGCGGTGTAGAAGGCCGTTATCAACGACCGCACAGACAGGGAAGTGGCCAGAACCTCGCAGGGAACCGTATCGCTCACGTACGTGACGCTCATGGGCGATCTCAGGTTCTGAATGACAAAAATGATTGTGAAAAAAACGACTGCAGCAAAGCTGTAGTGCAAATAATAGAAAAGTCCGCAGAGGATGCCGAGGCCAAAGCCTACAAGCATTGTGAGATTCAGGGGCGTGGTGAGCATTTTGAAGCGGGATGCGAATGTGCCTGAATGCCGGCTGGCCCATGATGTCATCAGATAGATGAAAAAGTAGACAATGCCTACCAGCACAGCCGAGCGCTGTTTTGCTTGGAGCATGAGCAAAAGGGGCATGGTAAGGGCCAGCGTCTTCACTATGGGTTGCAGAAAATCTTTGACCGCGTTGTAAAACCCGTCGTAGATGCATACGTTCGTGGTAGCCCGCAGGGCTCCCTGCCCCCTGAAGGTGATCACCAGGCTCTTCCATACCGAGTTGAAGCTGTCCCTGATATTGCCGCTTTTGTTTATCTCCTGGTCAAGCTCTTCGGGGTAGGAGAGCATGAGGAGCAGGTTCAGGACATAAGGCAGGGTGGACACGAGAAAGACGATGTCATAGCGGCCGCTCACAAAGACGATGGCTGCCGCGATCAGGGACGATATCGCAGAGCCGCGCTGGGACCAGGCACGGGTATGCCCGTAGTAGTCCACCTTCTGGTCCTGCCAGCCGTTCATCTTGAGGTATTCAAAAATCATAGCCTTGTGCGTGCCTCCCCTGAAGGCCTCGCCGAAGGCGAAGCATGTCATGCCGATCATCAGGGCCCAGTAGGACGAGGCAAAGTAGAAAATCAGAAAGGACACGATGTAGGAAAGAAACGATTGAACCATGGTTCGCCTGCGTCCGACAGCATCAGCGATGACTCCAGTGGGCACTTCCAGGAGGCTCGACATGATCTCCCGGTAGGCGTAGAGCATGCCGATCAGGGTGAAGCTTAGCCCTTTGTCCAGAAGGAACAGAACCAGGAACGGCTCGAAGAGCTTCAGGTTCTTCAGAAAGCCGTAGGCACTGAACTTGGCATACTGGATATCCTTCTTGTATTTCTCAGCCATGGATTATCCGTCATCCCCATCGGGTGGTGATGCTTCCCCAGCCTTCCGATGCACGGATTCAGCATACACCCGGTCTCCACACATGATAGCAGTACAAACGGAATATCCCAATCATTATCTCGACATTATGAAGAATTAGCTTTTGGCGATCTTGGGGTACTCCATAGCTGACAATGATGGATGAAGATGTATTTACTTATACCTGTAATATATTGAATTCCCTTATCTTATGATATCCATGTCATAGCTTTACTTTTTGGAAGAAAACTCGGACTCTTGATCATGACACGGTAGCAAAAGTTTGGATGGGCCTTTGAAATGAACGATTGCGTGAGGTTAGCATAAGTTGCATAGTTTTAAACGTATCATCATGATATCTCATCTCATCATTGCACTCGGATGTATAGAATAGAGAGGTCTGCGGAGTCGCTATCTTTCCTTCTTGGTAGGAGAACTACCCTTTTGTTAAAGTGACATATCGATAGTAGGTTGCCCTCGAAATCCTCAGAGTCGAGCAAATGTCATCGATGCTCATGCTCTTATCTTGGCTCATCTTCTTAGCCATCTTAACCTTCGGATTATCAATTTGAATGGGCTTCCTTCCACCCTTGCGGCCTCGAGCTCTTGCAGCGGATAACCCTGCCCGGGTGCGCTCTTGAATCAGCCTTCGTTCGAATTGAGCGAGTGATGAGAAAATATTGAAGATCAGCTCTCCTGAAGCCGTAGTCGTATCAATCGCTCCATCACAGAGTGATCTGAAACCGATGCCTTTCTGTTGCAGCTGCTCCACTAGAGCTACCAGATGGGACATCGACCTGCCGAGTCTGTCTAACCTCCATACCAGAAGAACATCACCAACTTTGAGTTCCTTGAGGCATGTCTCCAATCCGGGCCTGTCTGACTTTGCACCGCTTGCTCTGTCAGTGAATACCAGACTGTCTTTACATCCTGCTTTCTTCAAGGCATCGATCTGCAGATGCAGTTCCTGGTCGTTGGTTGATACTCTTGCGTACCCTATCAGTCTGCCTTTCATATCACCCTGCCTATTATCTTATTAATATTAGCACAATATGAGAAGATGATACAATGATTAATGAGATGAGAAATCAATACAAGGTAGTATTGGAAACATGGTCGCCAGGAAACCCTTCTTTAGAGTCTCATCAAACGGTCGTTTAATAAGACTAAAAAAATTGTTTACCTAGCCATTCCTTAGAATTGCCAGGCTGAATGGTATCTGATTAAATATCTTTAATCTTGTAGTGTTCTCTGACAGTACCGAAATAATAAGGCCTTAATGCGAGAATTTTTCCTTTTCACAAATTGACTCAAATGATGCTATGATATAAATGACATAGAAAATTGACTGCATTTTTTGCTCTTGATTATTAATAGGCAATTTCTTGGAGGGGCATATGACGAAACAGCCGACTGCTATGTTCGAGCTATTACCTGTCGACAGCATCGTATTAGATCTTAAGAATCCTCGTATTGCAAAATGGCTTGAGATATATGAAGGAGCCCCCAGTCCTGAGCAGATAGAGCTAGCTTTACGTTCAGGAGGAGGTCAAGATGATGTCGGAGGACCAAGCTACCAGAGTCTAAAACAATCTATTCAGACCAATAAAGGCATTATCCATCCGATAATCGTAAATAGAGAAGCAGATGGTAAACTCATCGTCATTGAGGGGAATACCAGGACGCATATTTATAGGGAGTTGAGAGCAAGTGATCCCAAAGGACCATGGAATAGTATTCCTTCAATGGTGTATGATCAATTACCTCTGGAAACCATTGATGCAATTCGATTACAGGCCCACCTTGTTGGAACCAGAGAGTGGGATCCGTATTCTAAAGCGAAGTATCTAAATCTGCTTCGTAATAATGAACATCTTACATTTTCTCAATTGGTTGACTTTTGTGGCGGTGACAAGCGTGAAGTCCAGAATTACATTGAAGCTTACAATGATATGGAAGAATACTACAGACCAATATTGGGTAGCGACCAAGATTTTGATCCATCCCGATTCAGTGCATTTGTAGAGGTTCAACGTCCTCGGGTTACCGAAGCGCTTCTTAAGGCCAAATTTACCAAGACCGATTTCTCAGAATGGGTCCATACTCAAAAAATATCTCCTTTAGCTACTGTCCGAAAGCTACCCCAAATACTCCAGAATGATAAAGCTAAGGCCATTTTTCTTAAATCAGGAGCACAAGAAGCTATTAAGGTATTAGATGTTCCTACCCCTGAATCTGCTTTGCAAGATGCTACATTGGAGCAACTTGCACGAGAACTGTGCAAGCGCATAAGTGCAATTCAGTATGGTGATCTTCAAAAGCTGCGAAGCCGGAAAGAAAGTCCTGAGATATCCGTTGTGTTCGACGCTAGGGATGCTTTGCGCGACCTCTGTCAGGATATTGGTTATGATGTGGAATAATAATGGGAGAATCCATCAATCATATCCAACTCGTCGAAGAACTAGTTCATTGGATAGCAAGAACCTATCTGAATGGGGATAAAGGTTATCTGTTGATTGACCATCCAGAATCAGATGTCTTTAGTAAACCACCCAAGATAAATGGATATGTCCCTGATGCATTCACATCGAGTGCACCACACAACAGAACTATCATTGGTGAGGCCAAAACTACTCGTGATGTTGAGAGGCCGCACTCTGAAGAACAAATAAAAGCATTTCTTCGTTACTGTTCAGTTCATGAAAACGCCGTTTTTGTTTTTGCTGTCCCTTGGTTAATGACAAGATATGCAAAGATTCTCCTTAAGCGACTTCAAAAAGAGACCAATACGTCAATGGTTACAGCCATAGTGTTAGAAGGCCTTCCAGGCTAGTCAAACCAAGGAGACTGATGCAGGAATGACTAAAATCATCCTAAAAAAAGAACCACGGCTTGATGCGAAGCATCAGGCATTCTCATATCAAACCGAGGCTGTTCAGGCTGTCCGAGAGCTTGATTATGCAGCGATCTTTCATGAGCAAGGACTAGGTAAATCAAAAATTGCAATTGACCTTATGCTTTATTGGCTTGAGAAGAGGGAGATTGATACCGTTTTGTTTATCGTTAAAAAAGGACTGATAAAGAATTGGGAGCGAGAACTAGCTGCTCATACTTTCATAAAACCAAGGATAATTACTCAAAACCGCAAAGCTAACTATTATGCTTTCAACGCTCCAGCCCGTCTTATGATTGCTCATTTCGAGGTTATAATTAGTGAGCTTGATCGGTTTAAGCTGTTTCTCAAAGCCAGAGATGTTGCGGTTATTGTGGATGAATCCGCAAAGATAAAAAATCCTGATTCGACATTAACTAAGTCGTTCTTCGAACTAGCTACTCTCTTTAAGAAACGTATAATGATTGGCGTCAATTAGAAATCCTCTTTGGCGACAATTATTTTTCCCGTTTTTCCCCATGATCTTTTCTCATGTATTACGCGATAGGTTCTCTACCCCTTCCGCCCCCTAGGGGGCGGCGCTGCGCCGCCGGGCCTGTTCCATCCGGTAGCTTTCACAGTTCATCTCAAGGATGATACTGTGGTGGACCAGGCGATCAATAGCCGCTGCCGTGGTCATGGGATCTTTAAAGATGCTCTCCCATTTTGAGAACGCAAGATTGCTGCTGATCATCACGCTGCCCCGTTCGTATCGCTGGGCCAGAAGGGTAAAAAGGACCTCTATCTCGTCTCGATCGTGATGTACGTATCCGATATCATCAATGATCAAGGCATCGTACCTGGACAGTTTCTTGAGCTTCCGGTCAAGCTTCAACCCCTTCTTCTCCCGGAGCAGTTCCTCGACCAACGAAGAGCACTTGGTAAAATACACCTTATATCCCTGCAGAATCAGTTCCTGCCCAAGGGCACACAGCAGATGCGTCTTGCCACTGCCCGGATTACCAAAGGCTAAAACGTTTTCCCTGCGACCCAGAAAGCTCCCATCCTGAAGAGCCCTGACCTGGTGCATTACCTTGGTGGGCACGCGTGATAGATCAAAGGCTTCAAGGTTCTTCTCCAACGGCAAGCGGGATTCTCGCAACCATCGCTGGGTACGATTCTGACGCCTGTGATCACTCTCCAAGCGCAACAGCTCCAAGAGATATTCGGGATAGGATATACCCTCCGCCTGGGCCTGGTGAGCCAGATCTGCGTAGCTCTCCCTCACCGCCGGCAGGCGAAGCTCTTTTGCATACAATCCTATTTGCCTCTCGAGTGTGGAAGCACTCATAGCCCTACCACCTGCAGGTTCTCATACAGAGCGTCATAATCATGAAGATCAATCGCCTCTATATGGGGATCGTGAATCTCTTGGTCGTGTTGCCCCTCATAAAGCATCTGCTCTACCAGATCTGAACTGATGGATTCATTCTTGCCGATAAGCTCGCCCAGAATCACATCCACCCCATGTTCATTCTCCCTGGCCGCCAGGTGAAGAATCTTCAGATACTCTTTATCCGCCTTCGCCGGCCGATCATCTTTGAGTATGTCGTAGACTATCCTGAATCGACTCGTGGGAAAGAGATCACTGCGGTATCGATAATTCGCAAAGGCTCCCGGCTTCCTTACCAGCCAATCAATGATGTGCCGGTAATTCACACGGTGTTTGCCCTCACCCCTGAGACGGGGAATCCTCTCCAGGCACCTCTGGGCGTACCACACCTCAAGATGCTCGGCGTATAAGCGAACCTCGACCTTTTCCCCGATCAGTCGGCTATGCACCGAATACACATTCTTCTGTACCCTGATCGTGCTGCTTGGATTAACCCTTGCCTGGATCCTCCGGCAGTCTTCCAATCTCCTGTCCGGCAGCCTTCTCAGAACCTGCAGTTCTTCCCTGAAACGCTCCTTCCTGCCTGCGTTGAGCTGCCCAAGGGCCCACTCCAAAAACCGCTCATAGTCAGCACGATCCTTGAAATCCCTGCTGCCACGCAGCATCAAAGCCTGATCAATGGCCTCTTTCACTCGGTAGTGCCTCTGCTCGATATCGCCATTCTCATTGCCCTTGCCAGCTTGTGTCTTCGATCCTTCCACACCGTAATGTCTCAACAGACCAGAATAACGGCGGGTAAACTCCTCTTTGTCATTCAGGTTGTTTACCGCCGCAGACAGACTGTCTGTACGATGCTTCCGGGGCACCCCTCCCAACTTCCACAGCGCATCCTGCAGCCCCGAGCTCAAGCTCTCGTAGCTCTCGGAGAAACAAACACTCCCGGTCTCCCAGTTCGAATAGGTCAGGACAAAATGATACAGCAGGTGATCAAATGGCTGCCCGGCTATCGTCACCCCAAGGCTACCCATGTGGGTGAAATCCGATGCCGAAAGCTCTCCAGGCCAGTGCTCTTGAGGGAAAAAGACCTCTTTGCCAGGACCATAGAGCGCCTTCCATCCCTTGACACGCCGCTGCAGTGTCCTGAGCTGGCCATCGGAAAATCGCCCCGGATACTCCCGCTTCAGCCACTCAAATAACGTCAACGCCTCTATGCCGGGAAATATCTTCAGCTTTTCCTCAACATCTGAGAACACCCCTTCAAAGGGATCCTTCCGAGTTCGCCAGGTGTGTTCGCTCTTCAGATCCTTGGGCAATTTGCCCGCCTTTGCGTATTTCCGGGCTGTCTTCTCGTCCATCCCCGCCTTCATGGCGGCAATACCCTTCTTCTCTCCACTCTCCAACAATTGCATGAACCTCCTGACTTGCTTGTCTGTGACCATCGTGACGCCTCCAATCCATCAGCATCACAATAATCTATCCCCTTTCCTAAACGGGAATTCTAATTGTCGCTCGTCGGGAAGTTTGATTGTCGCTCATCAGTATAATCATGACTGGTACGCCAGTAGCTAATCGTCCCTATGATATTTGGGCTCAGATCTGGTTTTTAGACCAAGGTAAAAGTCTAGGCAATGACTTCAATAAGTTCAAACACGATGCTGACCTATCTAATGATCTGGCTCAGAATCAAGAAAGAAGAGATGAATTCGAGGACACAATCGGATCCATATTCCATCGAATTTCGAATTTTTCCGTACGAGAAACAAAGAATAGTGGTATTATCGAGTTGCCACAAAAAGTGATTATAACGGTACAAGCGGATTGGGAGAAGCATCAATACAATCTTTACCGTTTAGTTAAAGAGGAAATGCGTGCTGTTGTTATTCAGGAAGGTATTCCCAAAGAAGATGATGCTGAGCCAGTCTTAAAAAGGCTTCTTAGACTTGTTCAGATAGCTTCAAACCCTCATCTGATCGATGAGAATTATCACTCAACTCCTGGTAAGCTGGATGTACTTGAAGACATTATATCCGATGTCTGTAATAAAGGAGAGAAGTGCATTATATGGAGTTCCTTCACAGAAAATGTTGATTGGCTTACAAACCACTTGCACTCATTTGGAAGCTGTAAAGTTCATGGGAAACTTGATATCGAAAAGAGAAACAGATCAATAGATCAATTTATCAATGATCCTTCCACTCATATATTAGTGGCAACACCGCAAGCAGCCAAAGAAGGACTGACCTTAACTGTATCTAATCATGTAATTTTTTACGACAGGACTTTCAGCTTAGATGATTATCTTCAATCCCAAGATAGGATCCATAGAATATCTCAAAAGAAGACATGTTATATTTACAATTTGATAATGAATGACTCGATCGACGAATGGGTCGATATCCTACTCAGGAGTAAACAGCTCGCTGCCCAACTTGCCCAAGGTGACATTTCACTTGAATTCTATCAAAGTCAAATATCATACGATTTCGGGGCAATAATTAGCAACATTTTAGGGATAGATAAATAGTTTGATGGAGGTGCATCCATGACAAACAAGTTTGCAGAAAAGCATACAGTTACGCTTCTCGGACAAGAGGTGCCTGTTCGAACATGTCGAATGCCCCAGGCCGATTTGAAGTTTTACCCCGAAAACCCCCGAATCTATTCTTTTGTTCATGGAAGCACCGAGTCTATGAGCCAGCAGGAAATCGAGAATCGTCTAAAAAAACTTGATCATGTTAATAAGTTAGTCCAATCAATCAAAGCTCATGGTGGATTAATTAATCCATTGATTGTCCGTGGTGGTGACAATGTAGTCCTTGAAGGGAATAGCAGGCTGGCAGCATATAGAATACTGGCTCAAATTGATGCTATTCAATGGGGACAAGTGAAATGCACTTTATTGCCTAATGATATTCAGGATGACCTGGTTTTTGCTCTTCTCGGACAATACCATATAATTGGTCAAAAAGCTTGTGTCATTGCCGGTGCTAAAAGTCCCAAAAGTATCGGGATAAAAAGTCCCCCAAATTGAGCGAGGCGTAGTACCTTCAGAGGGACGAAAGAAGATAACTCTGGAGGGGGCGCCGATGCTCAACAAGGAGGACTGGATGAAGATTAAAGCACAGATTGAAAAGGGAGTCTATCAGAAGGACATTGCGGATGAGCTTGGGGTACACCCCAAGACGATACGCCGTGCGCTTGCCCGGCAGGGTCCGCCTTCGGGCAGAAGGCCCAATGCGAGGAAGAGCAAGCTCGATGCGTTCAAGCCGTTTATCGATAAGCTTTTGCGGGATGGCGTATGGAACGCGAAGGTGATTCTGATGGAGTGCCGGCAGCGGGGATACACCGGAGGTTACACGATTATCAGGGACTATATCCATCCCAAGCGACCCTTGAGGCAGACCCGGATGACGGTGCGTTTCGAGACCGAGCCCGGCCATCAGATGCAAAACGACTGGGGCGCAAAAACCGTCCTTGTAGGAGGCCGTCTTCAGAAGGTGCATTTTAGCGTCAACACCCTGGGATACTCCCGGAGGTTTCACTTCTGGTGCAGCGGGTGTGAGGATGCCGAGCACACCTATGAGGGGATCATCCGCTCCCTGGAGTACTTTGGCGGTGTGCCGAAAGAGGTGCTGGTGGACAACCAGAAGAGCCTGGTGATCGAGCACCGCATCAAAGATGGCGTGCGGTTCAACGAGCGGTTCGTTGACCTTGCTACTCACTATGGGTTTACTCCTCGTGCCTGCCGCCCGTATCGGCCGCAGACCAAGGGCAAGGACGAGCGGATGGTGGGGTACATCAAGGGCAACTTCTTTGTGCGCTACCGGAGCTTCGAGAGCATCGAGCACATGAACGCTTTGGCCGAGCAGTGGCTTCGTGAGGAAGCGGACAAGAGGATGCACGGGACTTTGAAGGAGGTGGTGGAAGAGAGATTCCTTCGAGAGTCTCCTACGCTTACGCCCCTGCCTGCCGCCCGGTTTGACACCTCCTACCGGGAGCGCAGGCTGGTCCACTGGGATGGCTACATCGATGTGCGGGGGAACCGCTACAGCGTGCCTGCTGATCTGTGCGGCAAAGATGTTCTGGTCCGCATCAGCCTGGATGGCAGGCTGAGTGTCTATGCCGATGACATCAAGGTGGCCGAGCACTCTCTTCGCAATGCCTCTGAGGGTTGGGTGAGTGTAAGGGATCATCATCAGGACCTGTGGCAGAGTATATTCTCGGTGCAGAAGCGGGATCTGTCCGTGTATGAGGAGGTGGGG
>Ga0208198_1002229_pt1 | contig 14883 bp, 8 predicted proteins | sample AD_JPNTR2_MetaG_FD_184446 | JGI IMG/M metagenome (GOLD analysis project Ga0208198, IMG submission 184446) | Active sludge microbial communities of municipal wastewater-treating anaerobic digesters from Japan - AD_JPNTR2_MetaG (SPAdes) (version 2) | ecosystem: Engineered > Bioreactor > Anaerobic >... | reverse complement strand
GGGGCAGAGCTTGATCTTCTTCTCATAGACCATAACAGACGCTATGGATTTGAGATGAAGTTGAATGAGGCTCCAAAGCTGACTCGTTCGATGATGGTGTCTATAGAGGATCTCAAACTCGATGGCCTATTCGTTATCTATCCTGGAGCACGACAGTATCCTCTCTCAGAGCGCGTAAGCGCGGTTCCCATCAGCCTTCTAGAAGAATATAGCGGCCTAAAAGTCATGAACTGAAAGTCTTGAACTGAAGAATTCTATAGTGAGCCTGCAATACTAACCAATTTTCTCGTAATCTTGAAGCATGCCTAGCCATTTTAGTAGTAGTAAATAAGAGAGGATTATTATGGTCATAAGCACTTCTAAACATCTGAAAAGGCAAGAGAAAGCTCAAATGATTCAGCATATCGAAAGCTTTTCTGATCGGAAAATTTCATCAAATTATCGTCAATTTAACTTGAATATTGCCGTAAATTTGATATATTGACAGTATGAAGGTTATAAGTCCTTATATACGTACCATTGTCGAGAACAATGATACTTTTACTCTTGACGAAGCATTGCGCTATGTTCGGCAACGGGTACCTGATGCGTCAGCATCAACGGTTATATCGAATTTGCACTATCTTGCTGAAAAGGGCGAATTGCAGCGTGTACGACGTGGTGTATATGCAAAGACAAATCACAAAAAGAAATTTTCTCTTGTACCAGAGAAGTCTCTTTTGAAAAAAGCAAAGATAATTGCTAAAAAGCTTCCTTATACAACGTATTGTGTGTGGAACGTTGCTATCTTGCAGAATTATGCGCGCCACCAGTTTGCGAGTAACTATGATATTATCGAAGTCGAGAAAGAAGCCCTGGATGCTGCCGTCGAAATTCTTTCTGATATCGACTCATGGTCTATACAGGAAAAGACTTTTCGGTCTCTTCCGTCCGCGCTCACAGCCAAGCGTGGAACCGTAGTAAAGCGTCTTCTGCATGAGGCTCCCTTGGAGATGAGGGACGGGGTTTGGGTTCCTAAGTTGGAAAAGATCGTCGTTGATCTTTTGTGCGATTCCCCTGCATTAGCTTTTATCCAAGGTGCAGAGGCGACGACCATAATTGCAAATCTCCTCAACATCTATACCTTTAACTGGAGTAAAGCGAGCCGCTATGCATCTCGCCGCGGCAAGAAGGAAGAAATAGAAAAGATATATTCAAATTATCGTCAAAATAATCAATAGATTGCCAATAATTTGAAAATTAAGAATTGCTTAAATGCTTGTACGCTCATTAGATGCTGAAAAGCTCAAACAGATCAGAGGTAAAACCGGAGATCCTACTCTTGCAGAAAAGGTATATCGGGCATTTTGCTTATTGGAGACTTTGGTCAAAGAAGGATTTGAGTTTGTCTTCAAAGGCGGGTCTGCGGTCATGTTACTGCTCAATCAGGCTCAGAGATTTTCAATCGATATAGATATTATTTATCAAGATGAGCTTTCTGAAGAGCTTCTGCGCACAATTATAAAAGATACTGGCTTCTTAGAGATAAAACAAAATAAACGACATGAAGAGCAGCAAGTTCCAAAATCGCATTTTAAAGTCTATTACAAGAGTATCTTGAAGAGCACAAATGAAGAGGATTCTATACTTTTGGATGTGCTTCACGATGATTCTGCCTATCCTACATTGCAGGATACACAAATCTCTCTTCCTTTCCTCCCAAGCAATGGTGAATCGCTGACCGTAAAGACTCCGACTATTGGAGGTATTTGTGGAGATAAACTTACCGCATTTGCACCATCTACAATCGGAATACCTTATTTTAAGAATGGTCATTCTTGCGCTCTTGAAATAGCGAAGCAAATGTTTGATATTGCATCTCTCTTTGATAAAATGCAATCAATGCAAGATGTTGCAAGCGCTTTTTGCTCCATTGGCAAAAAAGAAGCCTGCTATAGAAATATGACTTTTGATGCAGAAGAGGTCATAGCGGATATCCTCAACATCTCGCTCACGATTTGTACTGAAGGTAAAGAAGGCAAAGGAAATTATAGCGAGCTCAAAAAAGGCATTACATCGCTTAAGTCTTATGTATTCTCGAGGAGATATTCCTTTCAAAATGCACAAACCGATGCTGCAAAGGCAGCATATCTCGCTGCACAAATATTGGTAGGAATGAGAGAGCTTTCGAAATTTGAACCTGCAGTCGATTTGAAGTCTCTTGAAACATCACAAAAACAGATAAATGTGCTCAAGAAATCTGCTCCTCAAGCCTTTTTCTATTGGTATAAAATCTCCGAAATTGCTCAAATGAGTCAACAGACAATACTGTTGTCATTACTTGATCAACATAAAGTATGAATGAGGATTTCGATTCAGAGCAAAGCTATAGAGGAGTCAAGGTACTCAGTCATTTGCAAATCTCACATTTCCTAGCGCAGCAAGAAAAATCCCGTTCATCCTGCCCATCCTATCAAGAGACTATCCCGTACATCCTATTTCATCCTGCTAAAAAATTATCCAGCTCATCCGGTCAAAAAACCCCCTACATCATGCAAAATTCTGAATATCCTGTCGAAGCTTTCTTGTTAAACAGGACTGCACGAATATGCGTCGATGATATAATATAGTCAGAAACCCAGAGAGGAAGGAATGTCAGATCAGAAATTAGAAATGGAAGGTCAGGTCGCACAGAGTAGCCAAGAGAAAAACAGAGACAACGATGAGATTAGCCTGCTCGATCTTGTCGCGGTGCTCTGGAAGCGCAAGTGGCTCGTAATTGCCATAACCGGCCTCGTAGCCTTTGGTTCGCTCGCTTATTCGATAGGTTCGCTGCTTATGCCTCCCGACAAGAGCTATCTGCCGAATGTCTACACACCCAAGGCGACGATGCTTATTTCATCGGGGACCACAAGCAGCCTTTCGTCATTGTTATCATCGTCGGGGCTCTCGGGCCTTGCAGGCATGGCGGGAGTCTCAGCAGGAGGCAATGCGAATCAGCAGCTTGCAAAAGTACTGGCTACTTCCAACACAACGCTCGATAGGCTCAATGAAAGGTTCAATTTTGCCGAGCATTACAAGATGAAGGAGCCAAAGGTAGCAGAGGTAAGAAAAGCTATCTCCAATAATCTGTCGGCCACCATTGATGAAAAGTCGAATATCTTCACGATCTCATTTACCGATAAGGATCCGGCCTTTGCCAAAGAGGTAGTCGATGAGAGCGTCAATATCCTCTCCGAGCGTTTTGCGCAGTTGAGCGGTAGCCAGGCGATACAGCAGAAGGCCCTTCTAGAACAGAGGCTTGCGGATGTCGATGCCGCTATCAGCACTCTCGAGGCTCAGGTCAAAGAATTCCAGAAGAAATACGGCGTCGTCCAAGTCGAGGCTCTCGCCACAGAGCAGATAACAATTCTCGCGCGCCTCCGGTCGGAGCTCATCTTAAAGGAGATGGAGATCGAAAATTACAAGAAAGTCGCGCGGATCAACGATCCCATGCTCACTCAGCTCAACAACGAACGCGACGCGCTCCTTGCTAAGATCAAGGAAATCGAAACAGGCTCCGGTTCGGGCTCGAAGGTTATGCCCAGTCAGCAGCAGCTGCCCACTATTGCTTTTGAATATGCCAAGCTCGAGCGCGATCTTGCAGTACAGGCTGAGCTCTTCAAGATACTCACCCAGCAGTACGAAGTCGCTAAGTTCAATGCTGCAGGCCAGGAGCCTGTTTTTCAGATACTTGAGATGGCGGAAGTACCAGACATGAAGTCAGGCCCTTCGCGCAGCATGATCTGCATTGTGGCGACCCTTGCAGCATTCTTCGTGTCGATTCTCCTTGCCTTTGCCTCAGAATCGATTTCCAAGATCCGCCGCGACCCAGAAGCAGTAGCAAGATTCAGAGCAATAAGCAAGGGCGAGAAGCCTGGGATATAGCAGAGGGGCAATCAAGGGGCTATTCCTATGAGCGTGATATTCTTTCTATGAAAGCAAGAAGGCAAAAGGACGAGAAATGAAACGATCTCTTTTCATTCAGGGAAACATGGCAAAAGCAGGCGCGGCAAAGAGCTTTACCCGCGCATTCGCTGTTCTGGTTCTGATCTCAATGATTTTCGTCATATCTCCGCTTGCAGAGATGTCGTTGCTCGCAGCTCAAACACTCGGCGGCTCGAGTATTTCAACAGCAGTGCAGTCGGGCATGACTTCTGGCGCTGCCCAGGGATCCAGTGCTGGGCAGTCGGGGGGTGCTTTGCTTCCCGAAGCGACCGCGCGAGCTCAAATCGCCATGGCGACAGCGGACTATCCGGTAACGCCGGGCGATGTGTATTCGCTTATCTATATGCGCGCTTCTCAGACTGATTCGCTCAGAATCGTTGTGGAAGGAGATGGAAAAGCCAATCTCGGATTTCTTGGCAAGCTTTCTTCAGAAGGCATGACTTTCCGGGCATTCAAAGCGCTTGTGGAGAGTAAAATCGAAGCAGCATATCCTCAATCCACACCAAGCCTTTTGATTGTCTCCACGGGCGTTTTTCCCATTAAGGTTCAAGGGCATGTCCAGGAGACTTCCATTGTAAGTGCATGGGGTCTCACAAGGCTCTCTGAGGTAGTTGCTGGCAAGCTTCTTGCCTATTCTTCGCTTCGCGATGTGCAGGTTGCCTCATCGAATGGCAAAGTTGCGGTTTACGATCTCTTCAAGGCGGAACGAGAGGGGGATTTAGGTCAGGATCCGTACATGCGTCCTGGGGATGTGGTAGAGCTGAGGAAGGCTGATCGGGTAGTGAGGCTTGAGGGCGAGGTGAGGAGGTCTGGGAGCTATCAGCTTAAAGCAGGAGAGGGGGTGGGTGAGCTAGTTGGGTACTATGGCGATGGCCTAGGGGTGAGTGCAAAGAGCGACATGGTAGTGTTGACTAGGAGTGCTAGTGAAGGGAAGCCAGAGAGTGAGAGTGTGGTCTTTGACTTAAGCAGTGAAGAGCTTCCGGCGCTCTTGGATGGGGATAGTGTGCGAGTTCCGAGTAGGGAAGAGTATTTGCCCATAGTGTATGTAGAAGGAGCCGTAAAGCCAGAAGTTATGGTAGGGCAAGAGGAGAAGGCTCAAGAGGGTGAGGAAGAAGCAAAGGAGACATATGGATTAGTAAGGGTAGTATATAGGGAAGGGCAGTTACTATCGCAGGTAGTTGAGCCCTTAAAGGAGAGGTTTTCTGAGCAAGGGGATTTAGAGCATGCATATATAGTGAGGGGTAGTGAGCGGATAGGGGTAGATCTTGAGAGGCTGTTGTACCAGTACAGTAAAGAGAAGGATATCCTACTCATGGCTGGGGATCGTGTAGTGATACCCTATGGGTATGCGTCGGTATATGTGAAGGGTGAAGTGAAGGGTGCGAGTGTAGTAGAGGTTTACGGAGGTTTACGTTTATCTGCGGCGATAAAGAATAATCTCACGTCTCTATCGTCGATGAGAGATGTGGAGGTAAAGGGTACTGATGGAAAGCTGACGGTGTATGATCTGTTTAGATACGAGCGAGAAGGAGAGATAAGCCAGAATCCCTTATTGCGGCCCGGGGATGTGGTGACGGTAAAGAGGGCGGAGCGTGTAGTGACGTTAGAGGGGGAAGTACTGCGTCCTGGTACGTATCAGTTATTGGAGGGAGAGGGTATAAGGGAGCTTATAAGCTACTATGGGGATGGTCTAGGGGTGAGTGCAAAGAGCGATATGGTAGTGTTAACTAGGAGGGCTACAGAAGGGAAGCCAGAGAGTGAGAGTATTGTATTTGATCTAGGGGCTAAGGAGCTACCTAGTATAGAGGATGGGGACAGTATAAGGGTAGCGAGTAGGGAAGAGTATTTACCTATAGTGTATGTAGAGGGAGCGATAGTAATAGAAGGTAGCCCTATAGGGGAGGGAAGGAAGCCATATAATCTGCAGAGGGTTTTGTTCAGGAAAGGTCAGAGTGTGATGCAGGTTATGAAGCCATTGGAGGGGAAACTCTATTCGAGTGCGGATTTACAGAAGAGCTATATTATACGAGGTCAGGAGAGGATAGGTATCGATCTAGAGAAGCTTTTGCATGCGTATACTGCGGCAGAAGACATTGAACTGCAAGCGAATGATCGGATAGTGATACCGTATGGAGTTAACTATGCATATATTACAGGTTTTGTAGCGAGATCGGTATCAGTGGAGATTACCTCGCAGAGCAGGTTATCTGAGATATTGAAGGATCTGACTATAGAACGATCTTCCAGGCGAGACATTATGGTGAGGAGTGCTGATGGGAAGGTAGCTGTTTATGATCTCTTTAAGGCGGAGCGTAAAGGGGAGGTAAGTCAGGATCCGTACATAAGGCCAGGTGACACTGTAGAAGTGAAGCGAGCGAGTAGGCAAGTGAATTTAGGTGGGGAGGTACGGCGTCCTGGTACGTATCAGTTATTGGATGGGGAAGGTGTACGGGAGCTTATAAGCTACTATGGGGATGGGCTAGGGGTGAGTGCAAAGAGCGACATGGTAGTGTTAACTAGGAGGGCTACAGAAGAGAAGCCAGAGAGTGAGAGTATTGTATTTGACCTAGCGAGTGAAGAGCTTCCGGCGCTCTTGGATGGGGACAGTATAAGGGTAGCGAGTAGGGAAGAGTATTTGCCTATAGTGTATGTAGAGGGAGCGATAGTAATAGAAGGTAGCCCTATAGGGGAGGGAAGGAAGCCATATAATCTGCAGAGGGTTTTGTTCAGGAAAGGTCAGAGTGTGATGCAGGTTATGAAGCCATTGGAGGGGAAACTCTATTCGAGTGCGGATTTACAGAAGAGCTATATTATACGAGGTCAGGAGAGGATAGGTATCGATCTAGAGAAGCTTTTGCATGCGTATACTGCGGCAGAAGACATTGAACTGCAAGCGAATGATCGGATAGTGATACCGTATGGAGTTAACTATGCATATATTACAGGTTTTGTAGCGAGATCGGTATCAGTGGAGATTACCTCGCAGAGCAGGTTATCTGAGATATTGAAGGATCTGACTATAGAACGATCTTCCAGGCGAGACATTATGGTGAGGAGTGCTGATGGGAAGGTAGCTGTTTATGATCTCTTTAAGGCGGAGCGTAAAGGGGAGGTAAGTCAGGATCCGTACATACGGCCAGGGGACACTGTAGAAGTGAAGCGAGCGAGTAGGCAAGTGAATTTAGGAGGGGAGGTACGCCGTCCTGGTACGTATCAGTTAATGGAGGGAGAGGGTATAAGGGAGCTTATAAGCTACTATGGGGATGGCCTAGGGGTGAGTGCAAAGAGCGACATGGTAGTGTTAACTAGGAGGGCTACAGAAGAGAAGCCAGAGAGTGAGAGTATTGTATTTGACCTAGGGGCTAAGGAGCTACCTAGTATAGAGGATGGGGACAGTATAAGGGTAGCGAGTAGGGAAGAGTATTTACCTATAGTGTATGTGGAGGGTGCGGTAGTAATAGAAGGTAGCCCTATAGGGGAGGGAAGGAAGCCCTACAATCTGCAGAGGGTTTTGTTCAGGAAAGGTCAGAGTGTGATGCAGGTTATGAAGCCATTGGAGGGGAAACTCTATTCTAGTGCGGATTTGCAGAAGAGCTATATTATACGAGGTCAGGAGAGGATAGGTATTGATCTAGAGAAGCTATTGCATGCGTATACTGCGGCAGATGACATTGAACTGCAAGCGAATGATCGGATAGTGATACCCTATGGAGTTAACTATGCATATGTTACAGGTTTTGTAGCGAGATCGGTATCTGTGGAGATAACCTCGCAGAGTAGGTTATCTGAGATATTGAAGGATCTGACTATAGAACGATCTTCCAGGCGAGACATTGTGGTGAGGAGTGCTGATGGGAAGGTAGCTGTTTATGATCTCTTTAAGGCAGAGCGTAAAGGGGAGGTAAGTCAGGATCCGTACATAAGGCCAGGTGACACTGTAGAAGTGAAGCGAGCGAGTCGGCAAGTGAATTTAGGTGGGGAAGTACGGCGTCCTGGTACGTATCAGTTATTGGAGGGAGAGGGTATAAGGGAGCTTATAAGCTACTATGGGGATGGGCTAGGGGTGAGTGCGAAGAGCGACATGGTGGTGTTGACTAGGAGGGCTACAGAAGAGAAGCCAGAGAGTGAGAGTGTGGTATTTGACCTAGCGAGTGAAGAGCTTCCGGCGCTCTTGGATGGGGACAGTATAAGGGTAGCGAGTAGGGAAGAGTATTTACCTATAGTGTATGTAGAGGGAGCGATAGTAATAGAAGGTAGCCCTATAGGGGAGGGAAGGAAGCCCTACAATCTGCAGAGGGTTTTGTTCAGGAAAGGTCAGAGTGTGATGCAGGTTATGAAGCCATTGGAGGGGAAACTCTATTCTAGTGCGGATTTGCAGAAGAGCTATATTATACGAGGTCAGGAGAGGATAGGTATTGATCTAGAGAAGCTATTGCATGCGTATACTGCGGCAGATGACATTGAACTGCAAGCGAATGATCGGATAGTGATACCCTATGGAGTTAACTATGCATATGTTACAGGTTTTGTAGCGAGATCGGTATCTGTGGAGATAACCTCGCAGAGTAGGTTATCTGAGATATTGAAGGATCTGACTATAGAACGATCTTCCAGGCGAGACATTGTGGTGAGGAGTGCTGATGGCAAGGTAGCTGTTTATGATCTCTTTAAGGCAGAGCGTAAAGGGGAGGTAAGTCAGGATCCGTACATAAGGCCAGGTGACACTGTAGAGGTGAAGCGAGCGAGTCGGCAAGTGAATTTAGGTGGGGAAGTACGGCGTCCTGGTACGTATCAGTTATTGGAGGGAGAGGGTATAAGGGAGCTTATAAGCTACTATGGGGATGGCCTAGGGGTGAGTGCTAAGAGCGATATGGTAGTGTTGACTAGGAGGGCTACAGAAGAGAAGCCAGAGAGTGAGAGTATCGTATTTGACCTAGGGGCTAAGGAGCTACCTAGTATAGAGGATGGGGACAGTATAAGGGTAGCGAGTAGGGAAGAGTATTTACCTATAGTGTATGTGGAGGGTGCGGTAGTAATAGAAGGTAGCCCTATAGGGGAGGGGAGGAAGCCATACAATCTGCAGAGGGTTTTGTTCAGGAAAGGTCAGAGTGTGATGCAGGTTATGAAGCCATTGGAGGGGAAACTCTATTCGAGTGCGGATTTGCAGAAGAGCTATATTATACGAGGTCAGGAGAGGATAGGTATCGATCTAGAGAAGCTTTTGCATTCGTATACTGCGGCAGATGACATTGAACTGCAAGCGAATGATCGGATAGTGATACCGTATGGAGTTAACTATGCATATGTTACAGGTTTTGTAGCGAGATCGGTATCAGTGGAGATTACCTCGCAGAGCAGGTTATCTGAGATATTAAAGGATCTGACTATAGAACGATCTTCCAGGCGAGACATTGTGGTGAGGAGTGCTGATGGGAAGTTAGGGGTCTATGATTTATTCAAGGCGGAGCGTAAAGGGGAGGTAAGTCAGGATCCGTACATACGGCCAGGTGACACTGTAGAAGTGAAGCGAGCGAGTAGGCAAGTGAATTTAGGAGGGGAAGTACGCCGTCCTGGTACGTATCAGTTATTGGAGGGAGAGGGTATAAGGGAGCTTATAAGCTACTATGGGGATGGCTTAGGGGTGAGTGCTAAGAGCGATATGGTAGTGTTGACTAGGAGGGCTACAGAAGAGAAGCCAGAGAGTGAGAGTGTGGTCTTTGACCTAGCGAGTGAAGAGCTTCCGGCGCTCTTGGATGGGGACAGTATAAGGGTAGCGAGTAGGGAAGAGTATTTGCCTATTATCTATATAGAAGGAGCTGTTTCTGGCGACATTGTAGGCATATCGATAAGGGACCAGACAGTTGCCCAAACGAACTATGCTGTTCTTAGAATACCGTATCGAGAAGGGATAACCGTATCGACTCTTTTGCGACCTCTGAAAGATAAGATTCTTGCATCAGCCAATATGCAGCAAGCCTTTATAATCCGCAAAGGCCAAGAAACACAGATAATGATCAATCTTGAAAAATTACTTTATGGTACCGATTTAAGCGGAGATGTCGTACTCAGGCCAGAAGACAAGATCGTTATCCCTTATGGCTCGATGTATGTCTTCGTAACAGGAGAAGTGACCAAGTCAAGCTGGGTAGGCATAACAGGTCTAACACGCTTGCAAGATGCCATTACGCCGCTTTTTACACGCTATTCTTCTATTCGCGATGTCAAGGTCAAATCTGCCGATGGCTACGAGAAAACCTTTGATCTTTTCAAGGCAGAGCGCTATGGGGATCTTTCGCAGAATCCATTCCTGAGGCCTGGCGATGAGATCATAATTTCCAGCCTTACGAATCTTGTTACAATCCAAGGAGAAATAAAGCGTCCAGGGACCTATCAACTTCTGCCTGGTGAGGGTCTCAAAGAGCTCGTGAGCATATATGCGGATGGCTTTACTGAGAAAGCCAATACTTCGCGCCTCACATTGTTGCATTATCTTTCCGAAAGCTCGCCCGTGGGCGAAAAAATGCAGTTCGATTACACCAAATTTCCGGATATGGAGCTGAGACTCTATGATGTAGTCACCGTTCCATCCTTGCAGGAGCTCCTTCCTGTGGCGTGGTTTGAGGGCGCAGTGGGCTTGAGTAGCACTGGTGCATCACCTGAAACCAGCCAGAGACTGCCATACACCTTTGTACCTGGAGAAACGGTATCGCAAGCAGCTCTCGCAAACCGCAAGCTTTTCTCAGCTGTATCCGACCTGGCCTCCGCATATATCATACATACAGATGGCACAAAGACAGCGGTCGATCTTGCCAAATTCATCTACGACTATGATTTGACAAATGATTTTCCATTGCAAACGAATGATATCATCATAGTACCCTTCCGTCAGTTTTTTGTGACCGTATCGGGCGCCGTGCAGTTTCCAGGCCGCTATCCCTATATTCCGAACCGCACCTGGGAGTACTATATCGGGCTCGCAGGCGGCTTTGATACCGATAAGAACTCAGGTCAAAAGATCACAATCTACGATGTCAAATCGCAAAAAGTCGCGATTGCAGGCCGAGAGATTCAACCTGAGGATAATATAGTCGCAGAAAGCAATTCATTTACTTACAATATGATGAAGGTTTCTTCGATTATCTCGACCGTTCTTTCGTTTACAGTGCTTATAATTAGCCTATTGGGCTTGTGAAGCTTGGCTGTTTCATATTCCCATTGATCTAGGGCTAATTCATGGATCATATCGAATTATTGTCTCATATATAGTTACATAGATGAATTATTCTAATCCGGAACTCCAGCTCCTCCAGTCGATATATAAGGCGACAGAAGAAGGGGATAGCTACGCCTCCGTATCTCAGCGGCAGTTGGCTAGCAGCGCTGGGTTATCTATTGGCTTGACGAATATACTCTTGAAGCGCTTCATAGAAAGAGGCTGGGTCAAATTCCTCCATATCGATGGGAAAAAGATCAAATATGCGCTTACCCCTTCTGGAATGGAAGAGATAGCCATGCGAGCCGTGGAATACTTTGCCAGGGCGGAACGAAATACAGAGCTATATCGGAAAAAGATCGATATCTTTATAGAAGGAATTGTACGCGAGAGATATAAGGCGTTGCTCTTAATTGGGCTTTCGGAGCTCGATTTTTTGTTCGACTATGCTTGCCTTAGATATAAGATCGGATTCTACAAGAATATAAAGGTATTCATGCGAGAAAAAGATGAGCAAGATTCCAGTTGGGATGGGCTAGTGGTGGTCTGTGCCGATAATTTCGAAGATAGCGAAGAGATGAAAGGCCAAGTGGGGGTAGATATAAAACAGTATATGGGCATACCCAAAGAAATACCGCTCATCAGATTTTCGCAGATTCTCATGAATATTGCAGTGAAAAATACTAGTTCATAAAGCAAACCGATAAAAGGGCTTGCAAAGTACACACAAAATAATCAATAATAGTATTATCAAAAAAAGAAGGATCGAATGCGATGTCATACGAAGTGGCTATAAGTTCCGCATTTCTATCGGCATTCACAATGCCTATTATCTTGAACTTTGCGCATAAGAATAAGCTTTTCGATTCTTCTGATGCAAGAAAGAACCATAATGGAAACATTCCGCGTCTGGGGGGTGTTGGAATGTTTTTTGCCTTTGCAACTATGATGTTCGCGCTCATTTTGATTCAGCCCGGGACGGTTGCAAAAGAGCTTGCTTCTCGCGCAAGTCGGCTTTGGCCAATTGGTTTGGCGGGAACACTCATGTGCATAATCGGGCTTCTAGATGACATTAAGTCACAGCCAGCAAAACTCAAACTCGTTATACAGATTCTGGCGGCAATATTGGTAGTTGCAAGTGGATATAGATTTAGAGGTTTTGGGTTTCATCAGAATGCCATGCAAGGGGATCTTGCATGGCTGTCAGTGATAATTAGCCTGGGATGGATTGTGGGAGTTGCAAATGCGATAAACTTCATAGATGGCGTAGACGGTCTAGCCGGAAGTATATCTTTTGCTTCTTCGCTTGCCTATGGAATTTTCTATTATCGAGTTGGGGATCAATCTAGTTCGCTTATCTGTCTATGCATCGCGGGTGTAATTGTAGGATTTCTATTGTTCAATTTACCCATGCCCAGGGCTAAGATATTCATGGGAGATTCTGGGAGCCTCTTTCTTGGATTCTCTCTGGCGGTTATGCCTTTCCTGGGACAGGTGCCGGGGATAGACTCTTCAAAGGCTGGCTTGGGCTTGATTCCATCGATTACCATGCTTGGACTTCCTGTCTTAGATGCGCTGCGGGTCATGGGATTACGGATATCTCAGGGCAAGAACCCAATGTCTCCAGACCGCCAGCATTTGCATCATCTCTTTTTTGATTCAAACCATGGCGCATTAAGAGTCGACATCACTTTCTTCCTCGTATCGGCTGGGCTCGCTCTTGCGGTATTGGCCAGCTCAGTTATGCCCAGAAGCCTGGGGTATATGATCGAGTTTATCGCTTTAGGGCTTCTTATGTTATTTTTTAGATATGGCAGATATGTGAATATTGAGCACTCTGCAAATGCCGAGCGCTGAGGAAGCCGAAATTTTCGGGATTCCTGTGTCTTGGTCTTGTATAAAGTCTGTTTATATTGCTTGTCCTAATAGACCGAATCAGGCTCGAATAGACAAGATCGGATTTCAATAGGCAGCTCAAGAGAAGTTATTTTCAGTAGGTTTACATAAGGTGGAGAGAAGGCCGCCGGAATTCAAGCAAAACCAGAATTCCGGCGGCCTTTTTTTGCTTCGGCGAAGGTACTATGCAAAGGTTCTATGAAAAAGGTGCAGCGGAGCTAAATACTGCAAAATATAATGCGCAAAGGTAGAAAAAGCATTATAATTCAAGATATTGGCTGAAAAAGCTCAGAAGAACAAGAGGATTAAGAAGGCCAGAAAGATTAAGAAGATTAAGAATATGAAAAAGATTATTTGCTGGCTTCTCGCCCTGTCTATCGCGTTTATCTTTCCTGCAATGCTTACAGCGCAGGAGAGGCGCGTCGCTCTCGTAATAGGAAATGGAGATTATCAAGCTGCTACAAAGCTCATCAATCCGATAAACGATGCTGCGGATATAGGAGAAGTGCTCGCCGGTCTTGGCTTCGATGTAGAAGTTAGAATCGACGCCGATCTCGATATGATGGAAAAAGCTGTGTTACGCTTTGGCAACAAGCTTGCTGGATCCACTGATTCTGTTGGATTTTTCTATTATGCCGGCCATGGTGTGCAGTCCAACGGGGAAAATTACTTGATTCCGGTGGATGCTCGCCTTAGCGCGGAATCGATGCTCCGGACAAGGGCAATTCCTCTGCAATTCGTTCTAGATAGCATAGGAGAGGCTGGGAATAAGTTAAATATTATAGTGCTCGACGCATGCAGGGATAATCCATTTTCGTGGGCGCGATCGAGCGCTCGAGGGCTTGCGGTGGTTGGAATCCAACCTGCAGCAAGCATCGTTGTGTATTCGACAAGCGCTGGGAAGGTTGCCCAGGATGGAACTGGTCGAAATGGCACATTTACAGAAGAGCTTTTACGGCATTTGCCAACCCCTGGGCTCGATATAATGGAAGTATTGCGGCGCACAGGCCAGGATGTGCAGGCAAAAACCGCCAGCGCGCAGATTCCGGCGATCTACAGCCAGTTCTTTGGATTTTTGCAGTTGGTGCCAGGAGAAGCTCCGGCAATGGCAGGTCCTGCGGCTCCAATGGAAACAAGCGCCAAGGCGAGTCCTGCTGCAGGCTCCGTAACCAGCGCTGGTTCTAGTTCTGGATCGAGCTCTGAGTCAAGCGGAGTGCTGGATTATCTACCGGCCTTTTTTGATGAAGCGCCTGCGAATAGCAAGCTTACCATTGCTAAGGCTGAAGAGCTAACATGGGATGGTCAATGGCTCTCGGCCTGGAAGATTCTCGAAATAACGGACCCAAATAATCGCGACCCTTACATGCTTGCAAAAAAAATACGCACAATGCTCGATGGCAACACATCGCTCGATTTGTTTCAGGGTTTTTCGATAGCCAATATGCCACCAGATGGAGATTGGGAGGCTGCTTTCGAGGCAGGAACTCTAGATGAGGATTATTTCGATTTCGACCCCCATAGTGCAGTACAAGCTCTCTTAAAGCGAGGCGTCAAAGTTCCGCCAGTGCTGGCGGCAGCGCTCGGCGATTTCTATTACAGTGCCTACTATGATTATGACGATAGTTCTTTTCTGAGCCTCGATGAGATAAGGGACAATGCTCTCCACTGGTATGATATCGCGAACGAAAACTTCGTTCTTGTCGAGTTGGAGAGTATTATGCACTATGCCGAGCTTCTTATGGACGCAGGCCGGGCAGATGAAGCTGTTTCAATTCTTGAAGATGAAACAGAATGGGAGCCCGAAGACA
>Ga0208198_1002227_pt1 | contig 14905 bp, 13 predicted proteins | sample AD_JPNTR2_MetaG_FD_184446 | JGI IMG/M metagenome (GOLD analysis project Ga0208198, IMG submission 184446) | Active sludge microbial communities of municipal wastewater-treating anaerobic digesters from Japan - AD_JPNTR2_MetaG (SPAdes) (version 2) | ecosystem: Engineered > Bioreactor > Anaerobic... | reverse complement strand
CCTTTATTTGTTCTGTGGTGTAATTGTGTAATTGTTTTACTTTTCGTCCCATAATGTATGTTGCTTTTAAAATTATGAGACAAAGATAATAATTTATTTGTGCAATAATTTAATGTAATGTATATAATTCGCTTTGTTTGAAAGAAATCATACCCCATCAATATTTTAGAAATCATTGCTAATGGGGCGTTGCCCCAACCCCCTCTTACTTTTTTATTATTTTCAGTAGAGACGTTGCATGCAACGTCTCTACAAGAAAAATTGACGTTCATTGGCTAAAATCTTTTAAACTCGTTCCTTCGTCGCTCAAACAGAGAAGATTTTTTAACGCCAACTTCACTGATTTTTCGGCTCACCGGGCAAGGTCATTTTCTTTAACCTTATTTTGTTTACAACCTTAATAACAAGAGAAAACCAAATAAAACAAACCTTATTCGCTTATTAAAAGCAATGTTGAAAATCAGGAGATTTTATTTTTTGCGACGTAGCCTGGAGGATGCGTCGAACTCGGGGAATAGCCCCGCAAATGCGGGGCTATTAAAAATTAGGGTGTAATATTAGTAATATCACTTCTCAAAAATACAATAGGATAAATGGCTTTGACAGTTTCGCCTCTGTGTGATGCAGGAATAAAATCGTATTGACAAATTATTTCAGCAACCCTTATCGCTTCATTATCCAATTCAGTATCATTTGAACTTTTTATAATTCCTTTTAACGTGGCTTTACCTTTTTCATCTACGACAATATTGACTACTAACGGAACTTTACCAAAACTACCCTCTTTGTGTATTTTAAAGTTTGAAGATATTAATTTTCTTAAAACATCTTCGCCCAAAACAAATTTAGGTTCATTCTCAACCTCGTATGATTGATAAACTTCGTTTTTTATGGTTTGTGATACTTTAAAGTATTTTTTGGCCAAACTTTCTATCTCTGATATATCTTCACTCGGTGAACCTTTGTAAGTTCTCATTTTGCAGAAAGATTTGTCTTTGTAAAAACAGATTTGCCAAACGTTCGGGTCATATTCTGTATAATTATCCTTACATCGTTCCTTTTTTTTGATTTTCTCATTTACAGAATAAAACATAGAACTTTCATCACCAAATATTCTTACTAAATGTCCTAAATACATTGTTTGTCCGATAAAATCCTCTCTACAAAATTTATATTCTTTACGATTGTTAGCAAAAACAGAGAGATAATAATATGAAGTATCCGCAACAGCAGTAACTATTATTTCATCTTTTCTGTTCTTTGCGTTAATATTTGCAACGTCATTGATATACAGAGAAATTAAATCCTTTGTAAACTCTGTTAGCATTACATTATTATTGTCCTTTTTTGCTTGACAGGAGAAAAAACAACAAGCCATTAACATAATATTGAAGATTTTTCTTACTTTCATAGTAACTACTAATTACGGTGTAGGTAAACCAACGCCAGGATATTGTCTTATAGGATAAACGGTATGTTTTCGTGCTGTGGAAGGTGTAAAAATTAACCTCCAAGACATAGAGCCTATAATGCCTTTTTCATCATACGCAACTAAATTACCTGTTCTTGGTTGATATACATAACGTTCAACTTGATAACCGTGGGAGTTAGTTAAAAGATTTGCTGCAAATTTATCGCCTCTCGTATCGCCTTTTCTAAATCCTGAAGGATTGGAACTATTAGGGTGATTATGTACAACAGAGGTAACCGTTTGCCCTTTATCACTTAATTTTTTTGCCGTTGCACTTACACTGACCGAACTTTCTTTATGATTGGTCATAACAGTTGAACCATCACTTTGCGTATTTATTAAACCATATTCTATTTTTGTGTTATCCTCAAAAAATTTGAACAATTCAGCCCCCGAAGACTCACTGTTTACGCCAAAACTTGTAGCATCTCTAAACCACCCCGCCTCTTTAGAGCCGGTAATTGTACCGTATTCAAATGAAATTGAATTGTAATGTTTATTTCCGTCTGCATCAGTTGAGAAAGTTCTGTTTCCGTTTTTATCAACCATATAAAAAGCATCTTGATTCTTATCCTTTATTTGATTGACTATTTTACCCTGATTGTTTATTTCCCAAACATCTCTACCATCAGAGTCAATTCTCATTATCGGATTATCTCCACAATACGCATACAGACTGAAGGAATAGTATTTCTCTGCCAGCGGATTAAGGGTGATCAACTGCATATTTAATTTATTAATTTTTTGTATTTGTTCAATTAAATTAATTAATTTATTGGGAGTTTTATAAATATTATTATTCATTCTCATAGTTAAATTACCCATACAAATAGAAATTATATCTTTTTTAGAATACAATGTAATTTTTGCTCGTGTATCAATTTCTTTACTATATGTTGAATCTATTGGTTTTAATTCATTTATAAAAGTTAATAATTCTCTGATAATATTTGGACTAACTATAGAAACTGTTTGATAATTTTCAAAATATTCTTCAAATTTATCGCATTCTACTGATATAATAGTCATTATAGAAAAATCAACCGATTTAATCTGAATTTTATCAATTTTATTAATATCGTCAACTCTATTTTTACAATTTTGGCAAGAGCTGAAAACGAAAATTATTGAAAATACTAATATACTAATTATTTTTTTCATCTTTTTTCGGTTTTATAACGATTGGATTTTTCCATTGAATTGAAGTTGGACTAATGGTTTGATATAATGTGCCTCCATGATCTTTACGTGTAACTTCTTTCTCCTTAATTTCACCAAGTTTTTTTGCTGTTTCTTGTTCTGAACCTTCAATTACACGTTTTTCTTCTTTATTTCCATATCGAGCATCTGGTGTTTTTCTATCCTTTTCTTGTTGTTCAGGACTTTTATCATCTTGCAAAGCATGATCAATTTCATGATTTAAAACAGTTGTTGGAGAAAGTTCATGACCTTCATTTGTTAAAAGGGCTTTCGTTGGATCCCAACTAATAGTATTTGTTCCAGAATTATAAAAACTTCCTCCATTTGTTTCAGTTATATAGTATATACTTTCAGATTTTTCTAATTGGTAAAGCATTCCAGCAGCTTTATGCGTATTTAAATATTGCACTGATTGAGCAAAATTCTTTTTAAATTCTTTTGAAGCACTAGCTGCATAAAGAATCTTTTTTCCATCAGGATCTACAAACCTTACCGGATTATTTCCACAATACGCATACGGACTAATGGAATAATATTTTTCTGCCAGCGGATCAGGGGTGGAGAACCGCATTATAGCAGGATACATTCCTCGTACTCCGTAATCGTACTTGTCGTAACCGTGCATCTCAACAAACTCCTTGCCGTTGTATTTGTAAGGCTGAAGTCCCGGATTATTACCCGAACTCGTTGCCCACGACAAACCGCTCTGGTAATACTGCGTTCGCTAATTTCAAGCAGATTTTATGGAACAACTTTTTCAAATTTCAAAGTAGTTAAATTTAGATTTATCAAAGTTCCATCGATAATAATTTTAATAATTTCAGGGGCTTCCCAATTTACAAATTCAATAGGAAATATTTCAAAATTGTCTCCAAATAATTCTGGTGATAATTTAAATCTTTTTTCTAACTTAACTTGTCCATCATCAATAATATTTATTTTTTCAACATATACACTCTGCATTTCTTCGCTAGAAGAAAAAAGTAACCGATAATAACCATATTTTTCATCGTTATCTGTAAAAGGATCACCAATCTTTATACTATCTAAACTTAAGTATAAGTTTTCTAAAATAATGGTGGAATCCGTTTTAATATAAACAGTATCTTTTAAACTGTCTGAAGAACTTACATTCGATTGATTATTTCTTTTACCACTACAACTTATAATTAGACTTATAACCATAACTAAAGGAATAAAATACATTGTTTTCATAATACTTATAATTTATTTTCTATCATAATACCATTTAAGAAAATCATCAGAATAAAATTGATCTGTTATTCTTCCAGGGTTATTATACTTTCCTGTATTCCCATATGCATTTGATTTTACTGTTGTCCACAACGCATCTTGTATGCGTTCTTCAAGTGATTTTTCAGAATATAATTTTTTTGCAATTATAACAACTTCATTTATAATTATATTGATTTCTTCTTTAAAATCTTCATCAGTAGGAATGTAGTATATCGGTTCATAAATAAATTCTCCTTTGTAATTTTTAATGTCTAAATGGAAATGACCATCAGCATAACGACCAGAAGGATCTAATCTCATTCCCGTCAAATTAGCTGCAGCTTTAACGTTTTCGTAAGATACACCTTTGGCAAAGGCCAAATCAACTCCTAATGCTCCACATTCTCTTAAATGAGGCGAAAATTTAGCAGATTTTTCAATAATAGTATTTTTTGTTGCAGAATAGATTCCCCCATTCTTTTTATATCTATCACCTCCAGTTATATTAAATGTATACGAATTTCTATCTAATCCTGTTATCATTGAAATAGCTTTGTCGAATTTTGCCAATTGTTCCATTAAGGTTCTATTATGTAATACATATTTTCCAGGATTTGCAATTCTTTTTCCGTCAGTATCAACAAACTTTATCGGATTATTTCCACAATACGCATACGGACTAATGGAATAATATTTTTCTGCCAGCGGATCGGTGGTGGTGAACCGCATAAGGGCAGGATACATTCCTCGTGCTCCGTAATCGTACGTGTCGTAACCATGCATCTCAACAAACTCCTTGCCGTTGTATTTTTTGTTTTGTGTCCATGAAACCTTACAAAAATAAAGTTTTTTATTTAGAAGAAAAAATGGACGTTCATTGGCTAAAATCTTCTAAACTCGCTCCTCCATTGCTCAAACAGAGAAGATTTTTAACGCCAACTTCACTGATTTTTAGCTACGCTGACCGTTGGTTCGGCTCACCAGGCAAGGTCAATTTTTTTAACCTTATTTTGTTTACAACCTTCATAACAAGAGAAAACCAAATAAAACAAACCTTATTTGCTTATTAAAAGGCAATGTTGAAAATCAGTGGATTATATTTTTAACTCGAAGTAGCTTTGAGGCTACGCCGAATAAAAGACAAAAAAGAGGAAAAAATGTCCTTGAAATTCTTTTTTAGCGGCTAAGCCGTTCGCCCAAAAAAAATGTAATCGAGTAGGTAGGGGGATTACTCCCCCACCTTCCCATCAAATCCTGCGTTAAGGCTCGTTTCTGTTCGCCTGCTTCTTTTACTTGCAACGCCTTTGTCGCCTGAGCTCCACGTACGGCTTCACTCCCTGCAAAAGGGCGAATAACATCCTGACCCATTGAATCAAACAGGTCATATTGGTACGTTATTGCTTGCTGCTGCTCCATAAAACAAATTTTGAACTAACTGCTCCTTAAATTAAAAGATTCAGACCTTCTTCTGTTTTTCAACAGAATACTATGTCCCCTGCTGACTTCTTGTAAGGTGTAAAATACATCGTTGCATTTCTTGCACTGCTGATGCACCATATAAGACCTCTCGGGATAAGATATTAAACTTTCGCTGCGTCTTGCCTGATTTACTCCATTTGAGTTACGATTAAATTTCGGACATTCCCAATCCATTGTTCGGTTGCCCTCTCATTAGAGCCTTCTATCAGATTTTTGTTCGTCAAAACGTCAGCTTTGCTGATGGCTTCTTTCAGATTTGCAGTCACCCGCAACACCCTTGCCATTCGCTAATGTTTCTTATCAACTCGGCACATACAGGAACCCGCATCCTGCAAGCTTAATACCATGCCCGACATACAAAAAAGAGACTGTCTCTACTTTTGAGACAGCCTCCCTGATTTTTCTATTTTTTTATTTAAAAATGGCTTTATAAATGTCGTTTCCGTTGGCATAAATCAACAAAGCCAATAACAGAAGCATTCCTATAGTTTGGGCTTGCTCTAAAAATTTGTCACTTGGCTTTTTCCCCGTAAATATTTCATACAGAAGAAATAACACATAGCCTCCATCCAAAGCAGGAATAGGCAAAAAGTTCATAAAAGCCAGAATGACTGAAAGCAGGGCTGTCATAGACCAAAAAATTTGCCAATTCCATGTTTGTGGAAACAATTTCCCAATTGACCCGAATCCACCCAATTGTTTAGAACCTTCTTTGGTAAATACTAATTTAAATTGTTTTATATAACTGGTTAACGTTTCCCAACCCAGAGAAATACCGGCAGGTATGGAAGCCAGCAATCCGTATTTCACGTGTTCGGTTTCCAAAAATTCGGTAAAAGGACGAACAGCGACACCCAATTTACCTGTTTGATCAAGCTGAATGGTTACCTGTTCTTTTTGTCCATTTCGATAATAGGCAAGTTGTATTAAACTGTCTCGATAATTGGTTAAAACACTTACCACATCTTGGAAAATCGTTAATTCTTTACCGTTTATACCTACAATGCTATCGCCCGGTTGAAGTTTTGCCTGTTTTGCAGGTGATTCCGGTGAAACATCTTGTACCACGAATGGGAATCGATACGAAATCAGATTGCTTTCTCCTGAAGCCAAAACTTTTTGAGGGAAATCGGGGGGCAATGAAATAGTCAAAATTTGGCTGTCGCCTCTTAGAACAGTAACACTTTTGGCATTGTCAATCAGTATTTTTTCAATTACCTCTCCTAAATCAGCACATGATTTACCGTCGACCGATAAAATTTTATCTCCATTTTTGAATCCTTGCTCAATAAAGACCGATGTAAAATGTAGGCCGTATTTAGCATTTTCCAAAGGCAGATATTCTTTGCCCCAAGTAAAAAGAATGGCGGAATATATTACCATTGCAAGGATAAAATTAACCAATACTCCGCCAGTAATAATAGGCATTCGTTGCCAAACCGGACGTGAACGATATTCCCATGGCTGTGGATCGGATTTTAGTTGTGATGTATCCATTGATTCATCAATCATACCCGAAATTTTGCAGTAACCCCCTAAAGGTAACCAGCCTATTCCCCATTCAGTTGATTCGGGATACTTTCTCCAATCATCATCTGAAAGCTCTGAAAGCGGTATAGGTTCAGTTTGAGGTTTCCCCTTTTCTCCCATTACGATATCTCCTTCGGCATCTTTTTTGGGACGCTCATTCGAAGGGACATTTTTCGAAAAAAATTTAAATTGCCATTTGCCATTAATTTTTTTTGCTCGTAATAGAGAGAAACCCGGATTAAAGAAAATATAAAACTTTTCCACACGAACTTTAAACAAACGGGCAAAGGCAAAATGCCCCAATTCATGCAGTACTACTAAAATTGACAAACTAAGTATAAGTTGTAAAGCTCTAATTAAAAATGTTTCCATATTGATCTAAATATTCAACTTCATCCGATAACGAATTTCAACATGCGAATTTTCTTGTTTATCGTCTAAATTATTAAAATGTTTACTTATAAATTAAATTTTTGTTTTTCTCTCATCTGAAGTTTCAATGTACTTGTGCAATTAACTCTCTGGTTATTTGTCTGGTTATTATATCTGTTTGTACATAATCTTCATAAGAGGGATGACCTATATAAAAAGTTTTTGATAAAATAGTTTCAATAACTTCGCTCATTTGTAAAAATCTAAGTTTGCTGTTTAAAAATGCATCAACCACTATTTCGTTTGCTGCGTTTAATGCGCAGGGCATATTTCCTCCTTTGTCTAAAGCATAATAGGCAAGAGCAAGATTGTGAAACCGCTCCAAATCGGGTTTTTCGAATGTCAAACTGTTTAACAGGTTAAAATCTATACGTGGAAAACTGGTTGAAATTCTTTCAGGGTATGTAAAAGCATACAAGATGGGCAAACGCATATCGGGAACTCCCAATTGAGCTTTTATCGATCCATCAATGAATTGAACCATTGAATGTATTATGGATTGTGGGTGTACTACCACTTCGATTTGCTCCGGTGCAACACCAAACAACCATTTTGCTTCCATTACTTCAAAACCTTTATTCATCATGGAGGCTGAATCAATAGTTATTTTTGCTCCCATTTCCCAATTAGGATGTTTCAAGGCTTCTGCAATGGTTACCGATTCCAACTCTTTGCTGGTTTTGGTACGGAAAGGTCCACCGGAGGCAGTCAATATAATTTTTTCAACTTCCGTTTTTTCCCCTTCCCCATTTAAACATTGAAAAATAGCTGAATGTTCAGAGTCGACGGGTATAATTGAAGGATGGTAGCAAGCCACCATTTCTTCGATTAGTTCGCCGGCTACAACCAATGTTTCTTTATTTGCCAATGCAATCCTCTTGCCTGCCTTTATGGCATTCATGGTTGGTTTTAGCCCTGCGTAACCAACCAAAGCTATTAATACGATATCCACTGCCTGCATTTCTACCAGCTGCGCAATGGATTCTTCTCCAGCAAAAACTTTTATGGGAAGGTCGCTAAGAGCTTCTTTCAGCTGCAGAAAATGGTTCTCGTTTGCTATAATAGCAATTTCTGGTTGAAATTTGCGAGCCTGTTTTATAAGTAAGTCTATATTATTATTGGCTGTGAGTGCATAAACACTAAACCTGTCGGGATAATCGGTTATCACTTGCAAGGCTTGCTTCCCAATAGATCCTGTGGAGCCTAAAACTGCTATTTGTTTGGTTGTGTTGGACACTTTATTTCAATTTGTTTATGTTTTTAGGAATAAAAATCTGGTAGTTTAAAAAATTATGATATTTTGTGGGTTAATGGGTTTACCTTGTTGCCACAACTCGAAATACAATTGTCCGTTTTTTCCTTTGGACGAACCGGTGATGGCTATCGGTTCGCCTGTCCTCACTACCTCGCCTATGTTTTTTAGTAAACGATTGTTGTTCTTATAAATTGAAAGATAATTGTCTTCATGTTGAACTGCTATTACCCATTGGTTGTCAAAAGTAAAATCTGCAAATACTACGATTCCATTTAAAACACTTGACACAGCAGCATCAGGTAAAGTTTGTAAGGCTACCCCGTATTGTTTTTTGGAAATATTGAATGAGGAAACAATATTACCTGTTGCAGGACGGAAAAATACGTAGGTTTTCTTATTGGTCGAAGAACTTTCCATGCTTGTCAAATTAAACTTTTCTTCTTCTTCAAATTTTTTTGTAAATTCTTTTTCTCTTTTCGATGTCTCTATTAATTTTTGAGCTTGTTGCTGCAAAAAAGCAGAATCAACGCCAACAACAGAGTCGGGTTTAATATTTCCCTTAATAATATCTTTAACAATTTCCAGATATGCCGCCTGCAAATTCATTGCATGAGTTAAAGAATCGGCTCGGATCGATTCCTGAATAATTTTTGATCGCAAGTTCATATCTCCATAACCGGGCAAATATTGATGCAATGGTGTTACAAATATCAACACAGACAACAACGCAAAAGTTATTATAGTAAAAACAAAAAGATATATAAAAACACTCAACCTCGATAAATGAATATGCCACGATTCTTCGAGTGTGTTTTCATTTAATATGGAAACACGATATTTAAACCGGATTTTTTGAAAAAAAGAGAAAAATTTTTTTCTTTTCATTCTTGAAGTTCAATCGCTCACAAAATAAATACAAAAATAGGAGATTATTTTCATTTTACATAAAACTCCTTTGCCCATTCATGTAAACCTGCCGTAAAAAAGTTTTGTGATAAAACTCTGAATCCCCATTCATGGAATCTTGTGAAACGAACAAAGCATGATGTTGTCTCAAAACATGTTTTTTGGTTTTTTTAGAAAATTTATTCTCCAAAAAGTTTGCTTTGCCATGATGGCCGATTTTTTTTGTAAAAAGAAAGCAGGTAATTTATTGTTATTTTTACCTGCTTTTTTCGTGATCCCGGCGGGATTCGAACCCACGACCCACAGCTTAGAAGGCTGTTGCTCTATCCAGCTGAGCTACGGGACCGGATTCCTTTTGTTAAAGGCGATGCAAAAGTACTTTAATTTTGATTAAGATGCAACACTTTTACTCAAAATCGTGGTAAGGTGCAATTTATTTGCCAAAAAATCACTAATATTGCAACTTAAAATTTTTTGAAGAAAAAATAAAATCCTGACGAATGAAAGTAATGAAATTTGGTGGAACATCCGTAGGTTCTACCGAAGCGGTTTTGAACGTAAAAAAAATTGTCGAATCGCAGAAAGAATCTGTGGTAGTGGTTGTTTCGGCGCTTTCAGGCGTTACCGATCAGCTTTATCGTATTTCCCAACTGGCAGCTTCCGGCAACGAAACCTATCTCGACGAATATAACCAAATGTTTGCCAGGCACATGCAAATGATTGCCGAAACGGTTTTGCCTGAAAAGCAGGCGGAAGTTGAACTGCAAATACAGAAAATTTTTACCGATTTGTTGAATATTTTCAGGGGAATCTTTTTAATTAAGGATACTTCCGTCAAAATCACCGATACGGTTGTCAGTTATGGAGAAATGATTTCCTCCGTTCTGATTGCCAATATAATTCAGGGAGCTGTTCATTTCGATTCGCGTCGATTTATTAAAACTCAAAATCAGTTCGATAAACACATTGTAGATTTTAAAACTACCAATGAACTCATTCAGCAGATTTTTAAGGATGCTCCATCCATAGTAGTTTGTGGCGGATTTATTGCTACCGATGTGTATACCAATCAGGTAACTAATTTGGGTCGGGGAGGTTCGGATTATACGGCAGCTATTCTTGCTGCGGAGTTGAATGCTTCCATTCTGGAAATTTGGACGGATGTTGATGGATTTATGACTGCCGATCCACGTATTATCAACAATGCTTACGTAATCGACCGTCTTAGTTACAGCGAAGCAATGGAATTGAGCAATTTTGGTGCAAAAGTGATTTATCCGCCTACCATTTTCCCGGCTTTTCACAGGAATATTCCCATTGTTATAAAAAATACCTTTCGCCCCGAAGCCAGCGGAACCTATATTTCTCAGGAAAAATCCGGCGAAAAATCAAAAGCCATTAAAGGAATTTCTTCCATCAACGATACTTCGCTCATTACCATTCGTGGATTGGGAATGGTAGGCGTCATTGGTGTAAATTACCGAATTTTCAGAACACTGGCAAAAAACGGTATCAGTGTATTTTTTGTTTCTCAGGCTTCTTCTGAAAATACGACTTCCATTGGGGTAAAAAATGCAGATAGTGCGCTGGCAGTAGAAGTACTGAAAAAAGAATTTGCCAATGAACTGGAACTTGGAGAAATTGACGAAATTTTTTCTGAAGACGACTTGGCGACCGTTGCCATTGTTGGCGACAATATGAAACGTACACCCGGAATTGCTGGAAAACTTTTTGGCACGCTGGGAAGAAATGGAATAAATGTGGTGGCTTGTGCACAAGGTGCTTCCGAAACCAATATTTCTTTTGTTACCGATCGCAGTTCTTTGCGCAAGGCTTTGAACGTCATTCACGATTCCTTTTTCCTGTCCGAATATCAGGTGTTGAATATTTTTGTGGTGGGAATTGGCAAGGTGGGCAGCCATCTTTTGCATCAAATAAAACAGCAACAGCCTAAATTGATGCACCAGAAAGGCTTGAAACTGAATGTGGTTGGAATTGCTTCCAGCAAAAAAATGCTTTTTTCGCGCGAAGGAATTGATATTGAACATTATCAGGACGAATTGAAATTGCATGGCGTTGATTCGACTCCTGAACGTATTGCCGACGAAATTATCAATATGAATATTTTTAATTCCGTTTTTGTGGATTGTACTGCCAATGCACAAATTGCCGATTTGTACCAGACTTTGCTTGATCATAATATTTCGGTTGTAGCTGCCAATAAAATTGCCACTTCATCTTCTTACGACAAGTATATGAAATTAAAGGAAACTGCTCGTCAGAAAGGTATAAAATTTCTTTTTGAAACCAATGTCGGTGCAGGATTACCCATTATTTCCACTATGAACAACCTCACCAACAGCGGCGATCATATCTTAAAAATAGAAGCCGTTCTTTCCGGAACGTTGAATTTCATTTTTAATACTTTGAGTAGCGATATTCCTTTCAGTAAAGCTGTATTGATGGCAAAGGAATATGGATATTCCGAACCCGATCCGCGTATCGATCTGAGCGGGAAGGATGTGGTCAGGAAATTGGTGATCCTGGCTCGTGAAGCCGGTTATCAGGTGGAACAGGATGATGTGAAAAAAAATCTGTTTATACCGGAAAAGTTTTTTAAAGGTTCATTGGAGCAATTTTGGGAGCAAATTCCCGAACTGGATGAAGCCTTTGAACTTCGCCGGCAGGAACTCGAAAAACAAGGGAAACGCCTTCGTTTTGTGGCTTCTATGGATAAAGGTGATTGTCAGGTTGGACTTCAGGAAATCGACAATACCCATCCCTTCTACGACTTGCAGGGAAGCAACAACATTATTCTGCTGACTACGGAACGTTATAATGAATTTCCCATGATGATAAAAGGTTATGGGGCAGGAGCAAGTGTTACGGCAGCAGGTGTTTTTTCGGATATTATCAGCATAGCCAATATTCGTTGAAGAATGAAATTCGTTCGTGTTTTATTTTCCGGATTAATTGTTTTGTGCTTTTTGAACGGTTGCAGAAAAACGCCACCTCAATTGCCCGCCAATAAAAATTTGGACACAACCAATAATGAAGTTGTGGCGTTGGTCGAATTAAACGAGAAAATGGCGTTGAAGGAAGACAGTGTGCTGAAACAATTTGTTAAGAAATTAAAAGGAAATTTTGTCAAATCGCCTGTTGGAATTTGGTATTTCATAGAAAATCAAACCAATGGCACTCTGCTGGAAAATTCGGACAGTTGCTTCATTTCTTGGCAAATGTTTTCACTCGAAGGAAAGTTACTTGACGAAAAATCACATGAAAAAGTAATTATCGGGAAAAAGCAAATTCCTGTTGGTCTGGAGGAAGGATTGCGTTTGATGCATAAAGGCGAAAGCGCTGTTTTTGTTGTTCCCTGGTATTTGGCTTATGGCATGAAAGGACTTCCGCCCGATGTCCCTCCTTATACTTCGTTGATTTACAAAGTAAAATTTGAGTAATAATAAAAGATTTTCCTGTACACTTCTACAATCGTTTCATTTCTTTCTCACCGGCCTCAGTTCCTTTGTATTTGCTTTTTGTCGTATTGAAATTGTAGCGGACAGTTAACTTTAATTGACGTGTATCGTAGTGATTGATTTGAAGCAAATTACCGTCTTTGCTTTTGTAGAGCAAATCACCATTATCTGACAAAATTTTTATTCAGTCGATACTTATACTTGTAACCCCTATAATATAACTTTTTTGTTTTAATTTTCAAAACAGACCATCCTTCAAAATTGCAGGTTTAAGTTTAACTGAGCCGTGAAAAGCAACGAACTAATGTTGTCACAGGAGAGGTTATTAAATTTAAAGGTAACTTCCCTTTTTATTCTAACCTATTCCAATTTTTTATCGGGCAGTAGTGATATTTTATATAGCTTGATAACGAAAATCTTTCTTGCTACAGCAAAAAATTACTACTTTTGCCAACAGAAAACGGCAGTTTATGATGCTGTTTTTTCATCATCAATATAAAATTATGAATTTACCGCTGATTCTTCATATTGAAACTTCAACACAGGTTTGTTCTGTGGCTTTGAGTAGTGGCACAGAATGTGTTTTTTCAAAATCTTCCGAAGAACAAGGCATGAATCATGCAAAATTATTAAGTGGATTTATTGCCGAAGCGATGAATGTACTGAATAATGATTTCCATTCATTGAATGCACTTGCAGTAAGTTCAGGGCCGGGTTCTTACACAGGTTTGCGAATCGGTGTTTCTACGGCCAAAGGTTTGTGTTTTGGGTTGGATATCCCGTTAATTTCGATTGGAACGCTCGATATAATGGCTGTTTCGGCTTTGAATTCGGTAAATGAAAAGGATGCACTTTTATGTCCTATGCTTGATGCCCGCCGGATGGAAGTTTATGCAGCTGTTTTCAATACCGATTTGGAAATGATTCAACCTGTCGCTGCCAACATTGTCGATGAGCGTACCTTTAATGAAATACTCAAACAAAATTCCGTATATTTTTTCGGAAACGGCATGAGTAAATGTAAACCTGTGCTGCAGCAACATGCACGTGCACATTTCATTGATGAAATTATTCCTTTGGCCGAAAATATGATTCCATTGGCATTAAAAGCCTATCAAAAAAAACAATTTGTTGATACAGCCTACTTTGAGCCGTTTTATTTGAAAGAATTTCAAACCACTGTATCAAAGAAAAAAATGTTCTGAAATTATAAGCCAATTTTGTCGATTAAAAATTCAGCTCATCGGCAAGAATCTCCACGCTTCTATTTTGCATATTGCAACATCCTAAAAATTGCCTTTACAATTCGAATTTAAAAATGGAATGAAATTTGATAAAAAACTAAGTGGATTCACTTAAAATTTTTAAAGACATGAAACGAAAACTGTTTATTTTAGGGTTGATGATTTTTACAGCTATCTCGCTTTCAGCTCAATTACCTAAATTTATGGAATTATCACCTGAAGTTAGAGCTAAAACTCATACTGAATGGATGATCACAACTTTAAAACTTAATCCCAATTTGTCAGAAAAAATTTATTCCATTAATCTTCAATTTGCCAAAGAGGTTGAACCTGTCAAATCGGATGAAATAAGCAAGTTTAAGAAAATTAAAATTATCAGAAATGCTGATGGAGAAAGGTTAAAACAATTCAAAACCTTTATGACGCCCGATCAGGTTGAAACCTATATTCAGAAAAGAAAAGAATTATTTGATGAAGAAAGAAAGAGGGAAAAGGAGAGTGCAAAGAATTGAATAATTGACAGAATTTGATTTTTTATTTATCCAAAAAGAGGGTGTCCCAAAAGGACACTTTCTTTTTTATATTAAGCAGCCCGTTTAAGGGTTAAATTTTGATATGGAATAGCCTTGTTTTTAATTTTTTGGAACAAGCGAAAAATAAGAATAAAAATAAA
>Ga0208198_1002221_pt1 | contig 14954 bp, 31 predicted proteins | sample AD_JPNTR2_MetaG_FD_184446 | JGI IMG/M metagenome (GOLD analysis project Ga0208198, IMG submission 184446) | Active sludge microbial communities of municipal wastewater-treating anaerobic digesters from Japan - AD_JPNTR2_MetaG (SPAdes) (version 2) | ecosystem: Engineered > Bioreactor > Anaerobic... | reverse complement strand
AAGAGTAATAATTTTATTATCAATATCTTTAAGTTCAAATTCACTATTTTCAATTATTTTTTTGGTTGTTTCAATACTTTTAATTTTTTCAGTATTAAAATTTTCCTTCAGCTGTTTTAAATCTTTTAGTTGTTTTCTTTGAGTTTCAATACTTCCTTCCATAACCTTTAATGTACTGTCAGCTATAGAAATTTCCGTTTTAAGGGCGGAAATCTTCTTTTTGACTACCTTTTCCATCTCACCAAAGATCTTTATATTAAAGATAGATTCGATAGTATCTCTCTTTTCTTGAGCTGACATCATAAAATATGGTTTATTATAATTTACTGCCAATGACATGATTTTCTTGAACATTTTATAATCAATACCCAAGATCTTATCAATTTCATCCTGATCAAGCTTTTTAGAGGATAATAAAGAAAGAGGTTGATCATTCTTTAAAATCTTTAACGAATCAGGTTTCATTGTTCTTATAATAGTGTATGAATCACTGCCAATATTAAAGTTACACTCTGTATACAGCTCTCTTTTATTAGTACGGTTAATTAGTTCAGAGAGATTAATATTCCTATATGGTTTACCAAATAGGCAATATGTTAACGCCTCGATGATAGAACTCTTTCCAGAACCATTAGGGGCACTTAATAAATGAAAACCTTTATGAAAATCGAAGGTTGTAAGATTATTACCATAAGAAGAGATATTTTTGAACTTCAAGTAATTAAACTTAATAAACATAAGGAATAATTCCCTCTTTTGAATATTTATAACTGTTTTAGTTTTAAGGTTAATTTAATAATTTTAGGAAAATTAAATTAAAAAATATTTATTACCACTTCTCTGTAATTACTTTAATTGTGAGTTTAACCGGTTAAATGAGTTGTATATAATTCAAGAAGAAATTGAAACACAACTGAAAATATCTATCCAAGAGCTTAAACATACTCTTATGATCCAAGGAAACTGGGGATTCTGTGATGAAAAAGGAAATTTTTACTATTGGAAATCAGAATCATGCAAAGAAGAAGATTTTCTTCATACAATTATTAGAAATCTTCTTGAGGTAAATAAATCTAAATTAAATGAAGATGAAGATATCCGTTTTGAACAAATTACCTTATTAGCAGTTGAAGGTCATAAAATCAATAAAAATTTAACTAAGATGAGGGTCTGAGATACGATCAATTTCTTGACGTATTAATTCTAAATCAATTTTACGCTGAAGATATTCATTTTCTATAACCATTTCAGCCATTTTTAATGAGAAATAAAGCTTTTTAATTTCTTCATCATCAAGTTGAGAAAGAGATTCTATATGTTTTTCATCATGTCCGATAGCCATTGTAATGAAAGGAACTTTATTTAATTTCATCTTTTCATCATCGAGATGAATCCACAAATCCAAATCTTTATTTTCACCCATTTTTACCTCGATTTTAAAATAAAATTCCCTCTCTTTTAATTATTTATATAGATTTAATATTGAGCTGAATGCCATGCCTTATAAAATTCATTCAAAATTTTCTTTTGGAGTAATTCTTCAACACTCTTTACATACCAACTGACAGTATCTATAACAAAAGGATGATTTTCAAATACAACATTATCCGTAATCATAATAACAGGTTTTCTTAACATCCAAGCCCATGCAAGCTCATAAATTGTTCCTAAAAGAGGACGATTTTCACCAAAGGTATCAGTATTACAAACAATTAAATCTGCCTTATCTACACAGGTATAATCTTTGTGGACAATTGCTTTTGGTGGAAAACATCCCTTAAGACCATCAGAAGATATTTCATTAAATTTTTCACCATTCAATGGATCTAAAAAACAAATAGGATATGGTTTTCCTGTATCCTTCCAATTTGAATAGAACTCCCTAATCTGTTTCCGCCAAGCAGTACACTTATCAATGCATGCCCCCTGAATAAATCCGGCCAGATAAACTTTCATTTCATCACTCATATAATCACCCTTGTTTTGGATTCTTTCCATCCCGCTGGATGTAAAGATTGGAATGAATTTCAAAGAAAAGTAAAGTTTATTGAGATAAAATATCTTAGTTATATAAATGAATATAAAGTTATATTCATTTTTAATGTTTTATATTCTTTTATATTAAACCATCATGATTAAAAATAATAAGCCATTGCTGATTGCATTTTTTTACCTATGATTTACTATGATTTACTATTTATTAATGATGATGATGATTTAATGAAAGAACTAGCAAGAAAATTCAAACACCAAGCCTGACCCCAAGTAATTGTCTTAATTCCAAAAAGAACAGGTAAAGTATAATTCCAACACCACATAATTGGAAATGCCAACAAAAGACCAATAGCTGCACTAAAAATTAAAACACCTACAATTAAAATTATTGCTTTCATTTTAAATATCTCCATTTTCCCTTAGGGCTTCATCCTCTCGTTTATCTAAAAATCTTCGTCTGAATTCATCAGCACAATGTTGAGCAGCATAAACACAATCATGAAGAGTAGAATAACGATAATGTTTATCAAGCATATAATAACGCATTAATTTAAAAATTAAATATTCAAGTTCTCCCTTTGATTCAATCCAAGGAAGCTTATTGAAAAATTCATCAAATTTTTTGCGTTCGTCTTGTTTGATATATGGCATCGTTCATCTTTGATATAAATCTTTATAAATTTATAAAAATTCAACTAAAGATTTTGTAAAGCCACAACTGATCTTTACTGGATTAACGACAAATCCTCTACTGGCTAAAAACTTATCACCAGCTACTTTTCTTAAGATATTTAATGAACCATTAACATCAGCATTTATTCTTTTTCCTTTTTTCTACCATAAATTTCTCCTTAATCAAAAATTGTTGTAGCTTCTATTTCAACACCCTCATCAATTTTCAAAACAATTTCTACATCTGGAACAACAATATAATCCTGTCCGTTATACTTAAATGGCATTCCAATCATCTTAGAAAAAACAACTCGATCACCAACTTTGACACATGTTGGAATAAAGGTTCCATTTTCGTATCTTCCAGGACCGACTGCAACCACCTTAGCTGTGATTGGTTTTACTTTTGCCATAGATGGAATTACTATACCACCCTTTGTTACTTCCTTTTCCTTCTCAATTTGCAACACAACTTTTGAGTAAGTAGGTTTAAATGGTACATCCATTTTTTAACTCCTTTGTTTATTTTTTACCAACATTGTATTTTTGAACAATTTCATCAATTTGTTCTTCAGTTAAAATCTTCAAAGCTAAATCTAAATCTCTACTTCCAAAATCAAAATATTTACACAAACATTCCTTTTCATTTGCATTAAGTTCTTTAGGTTTTTTAATATATTCAAAGAATATTTTCCTCTGAGGAATCATATTAAAATAAATGTTATAAACCTGTTCTCTTGTCAAGGTTTTACTTAATCTATTAATGGTATTACACAATAAAAGAAAACCTTGATTCATTGAGATGATACGATTAGCCATATAAATATCAAATGTTTTCTTACATTCCTCATAAATATCATTATATGGAATCTTATTCTCGGTTAAATTTTTAATATGATCCCATATCATCTGAGGAGCTAAAGGATCTTTTACAACCGGCGTACTATCAATATTTTCAGATTTTTTTCGTGCCATAATTTTAATTTAATATTTTTTTAAATGTTTTTACCATTATCTTCAAAATGAGAATAATCAGGAGATTTAAATCTACCACCCCATCTTAAACCACAAGATTCACCAATCTCTCCTGCTTGTATATAATCAGGAATTTTATCTTCATTCACATCTACTTTAAGATCCCAAATTGCCTTTTTATCTTTTGTGATAACTATATCAAAGGCTTGAGACTTATCATCAAATTTTTCTTTATTATCTAAATTTACCAAATGTTTTGAATTTAAAGTCCATGTCACCTTTCTTTTGTTTTCAGCTGCTGTAATAGGTGGTAAATTTGCCATTTTCCTTAATCTATTTGTTTCCGATAAGGTAAATCTACCCTGTGCCCATAAAGCATACTGTTCTTTAACGTCACGGGAAGTACAAGTAATAATAAAAGAAATTTTAGCCTCTTTCATCTTTTTTGTAAATAATTCTAATTTTTTTTGCATTCTATCAGTTAAATTTTTAGGATCTCTCGATGGCATTAGCTACTCCTGTTCCAAAACATTTTGTACATCTTTTATACATAGAAAAAAATTCATTTCCAGTTCCATCACATCTTTTACACAATTTCTTACCACTTTTAATATTTTTATTACGAGTCTCAAAATCACCTCCTAATTGTTTTGAACTTAAATTTTTATCTAAAGGTAATTTTCCTGTTTGAATTAAATTTATATAACATCTTAATTCTTTAAGATAATCTTCAAATAACTTATCAAGCCAATCAGTTTTACCTTGATTTTGATATTTTAAGATATGTCTTGAAGATCTAATCATTTTTTAATAATTCCTGTATTTAACTCAATGATTCGTTTCCAATTTTTTAATTTATGATTTCCTGTATCATCAAGATAAATTCATAAAGTTCTCCTTTTAAGATAAATTTTCTGTAAAAACAATATCAGCTTCAGTAGCTGAGGTAATTAACATTTTTTGATTAGCATCCTTAAATGAGTCAAAAGTCAATGGAAAATTATATCCTTTAATCTTTATCTTTTCTACAAATTTATCTCTCATATCTAACCAGTCTTTAGCCAAAAATCCCATTCCAGGTGATTTATGTTGAAGTAAAATATCAACACAAGCAACTCTATATCCCATTTCTAAAACCTGTGAACAGATGGTTACATCATAAAGATGAAAACTTTCATAAGATTCATCAAATTTTAACCCTTTATTAATCAAAGAACCACGAATTGCAATCATTAATCCGTCAACCACAACCATCTCATCACTATAGCCTATACCACCTTTTATTAAATGATATGTCTGATCATTATTCTCTTGGATGATATGACCTAATAATTTTTTCTGATCATTAATCCACCATGAACCATTTTCCAAAAGTTCTCTGGTTCCTATGACACCACAAGCACCCACTTCAGGTTTATTAGTAAAAAGATATTCAATTTTTCTTTGAAATTCAGGATCAAGAATTTTCACATCCTCATGTATGAAACAAACAATATCATTATCCTTTAATCCTTTATCTTTCAACCACTGAATTCCTGTATTATATTTCTGATAAATATTATCAGAACCTTCTATTAAATACAGTTCAGATTGAATCTTCTGAACTGAAGGAATAAGATAATTATTCAAAACATCTTCATTATGCTTAGCGACAATAAAATAAATCATAGTTAATTTCCTGTAGGACAACCCCAATATTGACATTTAGAGCAAAATTTTATCTGATCTCGTTGGCCATCAACATGTAATTTAATTAATTTTTTTCGTTCTTCACTATTCCAAATCTGATCTAAGGTCTGATTTTTAATATTTCCAATAATAAATTCACCATTAGGATCAAATCTAACACAAGATCTTACATTTCCATTTACATCAATTACCAATTTAGATAAAACTTCAAGACAAATTCCAATCTCAGGAATAGTCACCTTATTTTGATAATTAAAAGATCCTTTTGGAGAATGTAGAATCCTTTTAGCAATCAACAATCCTGTTGATTCATATAAATCCATTCTCTCCTTTTCAATGTTACCTAAGCAGCGGAGTATGATTCTTGGTTTACGTTCTCCTTTAATTTTAATGAATTCCTTCAGGATTTCCCACTGTTGTAGCCATTCAGGATCCTTTTCAAAGATGGAAATTGTAATAGTCTCAAGATTATTGATTATTTGATCTGCTTTTTCAATTAACATTTTTCCATTAGTATCTAAAACTCTAATATTATTTTCAAACATCTTAAGACAAGAACCCAATTCAGGATGAAGTGTAGGTTCACCATTGGAATGAAATGCGACAGGAATTTCCGTAGGAATCTGTTTTTTAATAAGATTCAATAGGTTAAGATCTATAAATTGATTAAAATGATCATCTTGATATTCTGCTGAATATTTCCTTCGTCCACATATCCAACAATTTTTATTACATTTAGATGAAAGTTCTATATTGACAAAACTCAAACCATTTAACATTTATTTGTCCTTTCAAAATGAATCAATCAATTCTATTAAATTTAGGTGTTCCATCAGGGTAAAATTCTAAAATGTTTTGATTTTTATCTTCAAAATCAATATTCTTTAAAGCTTTTGATAATTCTAAAAGACCACCGTTACAAATCCAAAATCCTTTTTTGATATATTTTTGAAGTCTTTGAAGAGAAGATAATGGAAATGGAAGTGAATTAATTACAAGTTTTCTTCGAGCAAGATCAATAAAAAAAGTTTCATGATGAATTAAACCACAATCTTTTCCTATAGCAGCACAACAAACAGTAAAATCAAATGAATTTATTACATCATTAGGAGTTTCATAAAAATGTTTCTGAACAATATGAATTAAACCATATTTATGTTTAAATAATTTTGCATTTTCAGATGATACTAAAAGTTTATTTTCAATATTCGAAAAAAGTTTTGAATCTGCTTTATCAAATTCTTCTTGATTAGGAAAAAATATATCTATATCACTCTTTGGTTTTCCAAAAGAAAAATAATCTCTTATAGCTCCACCAGCAATCCAACATTTAATATCTTGAAATTCATCTAAAATTAACCAATTAAAATAAGAAATTACATCATCAATTTGTTTCATCATAAATTTCCTTTCAAAATAAAAATAATAATTTTAAGAAATTTCTTTAAAAATATCTATTCCACAAATATTTTCTTCTTGCCAATCAAAACAAATTTTATATTTTTCAATCTGATTATTTTTATTATTTCTAATTGAAAAGATTTTTTCTGTATCAGCTGAAGTAGTTTGTCTTGTTTGGTCTAATAGAAATTGTAATAATAAATCATCAGGGGCTAATCTACACTCTTTCCACATGTTATTGTCTTTCCTTGAATTTCAATTTTCCAGACTTTTTGGAGTCTTTTCTGAATTTCAATTGGAAATTCATTATAAACCTTAAAGAAATAATTATCCAAAATAATAAATTTTAATAAACTTATTATTTCTGATTCCTGGTGATAGAGGGATTATAAACTCCTCTATGTAAGATATTCACCGAAGCATTATGATCTGCATCATCTGAATATCCACAAACTATACATAAATACCTATCACCATTCCGGGATTCTTTATGTATAGCTCCACATCTACTACATCTCTGAGAGGTATAGGCTGAAGAAACCTTCAACAGTTCTATACCTTGTTCCTCACAGATTCTTTCTAGTTTTCTTGTAAACTTAGCGTAAGACCATCTCTGCATCTTGTTATTTAAAATCTTAGAAAACTTAGATTTATGTTTTACTTTTTTCAAATCTTCTCAAAACAACTTAAACATATATAACCACCCAAATCATCTCTTCTCAAAGGTGTTACTTTAAATTCTTTGCAAATAGCACAATTACTTTGAAACATCTTACATCTCCTTTCATTTCTTAATTCCATAAGGTGAAATTCCAAAATTTGTAGGTTTATACCAAGATTTAATTTGTGCCTCAATATCTACATTAACCCTTGCTGACCACATTTTTAAAAGACTATTAAACATAGGTCCTCTTTTACCTGTTCCAATAGGTATTCCATTTAGACTTGTTACGGGCAGCATACAAAATGGGGTGGCTGTAATGAAACATTCATCTGCAGTATATACATCATAAGGTTCAATATTCTTTTCAATAAAAATACCACCATACAATTCCTTTAAAAATCCCAAAGATATACCTCTAAGAATGTTTCTTGGTTCTGGAGAGATGATTTGATTTCCTTTTACAATTACAATATTATCCCCTGTTCCTTCTGTGATAAAACCATCTTGATCAAGTAAGACAGCAAAATTATTTTTACCTTCCATTTTTGAGGCTTCAAGATTTGCTTTATAATAATGAAGTCTTGACCTATTCTTAATTTTAGGATCTAAAAACTGTGCAGGAATTGTTCTTTGACTTGTAATGACTAAATTTATTCCTTCATCAAATAAAGGACCCATTGATGCTACTGTCCATCTTAAAGGAAAATCTGCAATAATAACATTAGGTCCTGACTCAATTCCTTTGATGTTTCCATCATAGATGCTAAGTAAACCTGGGCAAACATTTATCATAAGTCTGTGTTCGTCATCTGATTCAAATAATTTTTCATTTTCTTCTGTAACAATTTTTATAGCATCTAACATATCTTCAATAGAGTATTTTACTGGAATTTCAAGAATTTTAATTCCATTAAATAATCTTTCAAGATGTTCTCTTAATTTAAAATGTCTTTTATTAAATGATCTGGTCATTTCAAAAATTGTGTTCCCGAACATTAAAGCACTATCATATATAGAAACTCTTGCTTCTGATTCTGGAATTAATTTTCCATTCCACCAGACTTGTCTTTCTTGCATTTTAGCTCCTTAAACCAACAATCTATTAAGACTATAATCAATTTGAAATTTAATATTAAAAATTTAATTATTTTTTTCATTTTTAAAATACTCTGGACATGTATCACTTTCAAAACTATCTCTACCCATCCAAGCTAAAAGTTTTGGATTTTTAATTCTTTTTTCAATTTCATATTCAAAACTATCAAAATCATAGTATAATTCAGCTCTATTTTCAGATTCAAATCCTTTAGAATAAAAAAATTCACAAAGTAATTCTATATCCAAACTACCACAAAAGGCATGTTTTCTCTCTTTATATTCTTGTTCTAAAGCATAAACAATGGCTTCTTCACAAATATTATTATATTCTTCATAATCAAATTTTTTTTCGTGTTGTAATCTTAAGATAAAATCAATTCCTTCAGGATTACTTTGTTGAAAAACATAAGTATACATATTAATTTTTCCTTTATTTATTGAAAATTTCTTTAATTAAATTAAGTTTATCATTATCTAAATCTTCTCTATATGGATTAAATTGATAATTACAATCTTTATTTTGACAATTAAACCAATCCTCTTTTATATATTCTTTAAGAAGATTTAATTGGTCTTTATTTAATTCCATTAAAGTTTGTGGATTATCAAGATAAAAATTACCAAATCCATTTACAATCTGAGAAATTTGCATATAACCATAATGCTGACATTTTGGACAAGGATAAAATACCTCATTATACATTCCCATAATCTTTCCTTCCCACAAATTTCACATTTTTCTTTCAAAATATTTTTCTACCTTTAAAAAATCTTTAGCTCCAAATCCTTCATCTGAATCAATCTGAAAGAAATGATCTTTCTGTTCCTCAAGTATATCTGAATCATCATCAAAAATTAAATAATCATTAATATCATCTTTATGATTATCTAACCATTCTTTAATTTCATCACCTCTTTTACAATCCATTTTTCCTATCGGTGTTTTCCAATCTTCTGTATCAAAAACAGAAGAATAAACATAATCTATTAATCCAAAAACTGCAAGATAGTATTTAAGAGTTCTTTGACTATTTATTCTCCATGTACTTGAAATAACCAATTTGCAATTATGTTCTTTGCAGATTTTTTTAATAATTTGACATGAAGTGATATCCCATGCTTCCATCATTAAACCATCACCAAGAGCAAGATGTGATCTTAAGGTACAAAGAACACCATCAATATCAAGAAAAATGATGTTTGGTTTATTCATTTCTCAATTCCTGAGAAAAGGAATTAAATTAATTTATTATTCTATCTTTACAAAATTCTGGAATAGTTTTTGTTTCTGAAGCAGGAATTAAACATTCTATAACAGTATTTTCATCAAATTTAAATATCAAATTTAATGGAAATGAAGGTTCTATTTTAAAATATTTCCTCAATTTGAAAAATGCTTTATCAAGATTATTTGAAATAACCTTAGGTAAAAAAGAATGGATACAATCATAATCTATACAATGTGTTTCATAAGATCCTTCTTTATTCAATTTATTGATTAACTTCACCATTCGACTTTCAGCAATTTTAACTGCAACCTTCTTTGAAAAGACATCATCTGAAGGTCTTGGAATTGCCCAAGTCATTAAATAACAATTATTTTCTTTTTGAAAAAGAATACTACACTTTCTCTTAATCTCTTTTCGAATGGGCTTACCTTCAAAATCTTTTCCAATTACTTCGTTATGAAAATGAAGTAAAAATTTGTTTTTATCGTTCATTTTTATGCTCCTGTCACTGACTTTAGAAATTTTGTTGCATGAAAAACTTTCATTCGACTTGTACGTTCTTTCCAATTTAATCTATTCCAAAAATCTTTTTTAAGTCTTTTAAGATATTTTTCACCATCTTGAAATTTACTCTCAATGATGACTTCTTCATCATTAACAAGTTCATTAATTCTTTTTGTTACAGAATGTCTCATTTTTTTAATCTCCTTTAATGTAGAAGGATCTGGAAGTTTTCTTTTTTGTTTTTGTAAATTTTCTAACATTTTTTGATAAAGTTCAAAATTTATAGAACCAATCACAATAATTACAACACGGAAACATCTTAAACTCCTTTTAACCAATTTACCAAAATATTTTCTTCTTTAGACAATTTCCACTCACAAAACTCAAAATCATCTATAGAATCAATCTCCTGTGTATAGTCAGTGATAAAAGGAAATTGGTTATTACCATATTGATCACCCTTTGATAATTGAGAAACCTTTATAATGTCAATATATCCATTTGGGTGATAAGCCTTTTCTGAATTTTGTCTTCTTGTATTGGTAGATTTTAAATCTTTTCCAGAAATATATGGTTTGATTAAATTTTTAACAATTTTAACATATTTTTCTGGAGATTCATTCAGTTCATGGAGTGATTTAAGACAATCCTTAGATCCTATATACAATTTAAAATATTTAATGGCATTTTCCATAATCTTAGGATTTCTTATAGGAGTTGTAGGTCTTAAAAGAACAATCAAATCATCCTGAGAAAGTTTTAACTCTGTTGCTGCATGAATTAAATATTCTAAATCAGTTGAAGTATCCTGAGATATATTTTCAGGTCTTTTTATTGGAATTGCATCAAATTTCTTACCAATCTCAAGATATTCATCAGAATCTGAAGTCAAATAAGTTTCATTTATTGAAGAACAAAGTTTTGATGCTGCAATAGAATATGAAATTAATGGAAAACCAGATAATAGTTTAATATTTTTATTTGGAACTTGTTTTGATCCAGCCCGTGCTGGAATTAAGGATATTATTTTCATTTTAACCCCTAAAAATTAATATAATAATTTTTTTTCAATAACAATCAAGAATAAATTTATCCAATTTTTCTTTATTAATCTTATCAGGATATTTAGAATTTTTTGATAATTTTTCAACCTCTAAAAGTAAATCATCTAATTTTTCACCAATTTTATCATTTTTATAGTGAAATTTACCATATTTGATGTCTTTAATAAATTCTCTTTCTTTTAAAGGATAAATTAAATCACCAGTCTCATAAATCTCTTTTAACTGAAGACCTACTCTGAATGCATGAGATACAGCTTTCCAATCGATTCCTTCATTAGTCTCTGCTTGTTTGGCCCGTTCACCATAAGAATTATACATTTCTTTAACGATATTATAAGCATATTCACAAGACATTGTAGGTTGAAGTAATTTACCACAACATTGATATTGTTCAAATCTCTTTTCATTATCATTTTTGACAAATTGACAATATTCATTAATAGGTAACTTATCCCACAATTTATTTAATTTATAATTTTGTTTAATTAATTTATCATTAGATAAAATATTTAAAACTTCTTTCATTGCTTTTAATCTTTCACCTTTGACACAATATCTCGCTGTTTGTTTTCTGATATAACCAAGATATCCAAATAAATTTTTTGAATAAAATTCAGATCTCATATTTCTTAATTTTATCCAAATTGAAGAAGTTTCAATTAACATATTTTCTGGAGCATGTAAAAGATCTGAAACAATCATTTCTCCATTTAAAGCCAATTTCATGAAATATTGAAGTGAAAAGATTTCAGTATCTATATCGTCTTTAGTGTTCTTAGCCGACTTTATCTCTTTACTTGTGGTATTTATGGTATTACTGATTTGATTTAAAAGACAGTCTTCTAATGATGGAAGATAAATTCCTTTGACATCAGTATCAGAATTTTCAGAATTAGTTCCATAAAGCTGAGAACCAAAGATTGATTTAACAATTATTTTCATTTTTGACCTCTATTTCCTGCGGTTTTGAATTAATTTCATTTTCTAATTTATCAATAGCCTCTTCCCAAGTTTTACCTAATTGAAATTGAAAATTTTCAATATAAACTCTATATTCAACTTCAACTATATTGGAAGAATGTTTAAGATAATCAATTTGAAGAGAAAAACATTTTCCTTGTGCTAATTCTTCCATCCTCTTTACAGCTTCTTCAAATTTCATTTTTTAATTTCCTTTTTATAATTATCACATATTCCATGTTCTGAAACTCTATGTTTTTCTGCCCACTTATCCCACTCTCTCATTCTTTTATAATATTTTTTATCATAATTGGGATCTCTTCTATTTAATCCATAACCAAAATCTTCTTCTCTTGTAAACTCTCCAGATTTTGGTCTATCTGTTTGAGTTCCATAAAGACAAAAATATTCACAAGGATCATCATAATTTCTTTTTACATAATTCAAAAGACAATTCCAACAACCATCTTGAATCCTATAATTCTTCTTTTTCATAATTTTCCCAAATTTCTTTTAGGGCAAGCCCACGAGGATTTCTTGGCGGTTCCTTTAACTTTCTTTGTCTTTCTTACAAATAACCGCTACACAATAATCACAACATTCATTTGCTTGATCAAACCTCTCCAAATATTCCTTTTCATTGATCTTACCATTAATAAATAGTTCATTTGCCTCTTTATATTTTTTATGCCATATACATTCATTCATTTTCCTGTACTCCCATGACCACCACGAGAATCATTCTTAATACATTCTTCAACGATTTCGATTTCTGGTGTCTCACAATTAAAGATAATCAACTGAAACAGTCTTTCACCTTTATCAATTTCAACAATATTATCTGAAGTATTATAAACCAAAGCCATAATTTCATCTTCTGGTCCACAATAATCTCTATCAATTACACCAATACTGTTAGCTAAAATTAATCCAGTTCTCTTAAAGGTTGAACTTCGTGGAAGAACACCAATAAAAGTTCCTTCAGGAGCTTGAATTATAAGATTCAAAGGAATTAAACCATAAGATTTTGATTGAATTAATCTTGATTCTCTGACATAAGTATCAAGACCTACTGATCCTGATGTGGCATATTTTGGTTGTGGTAAATCCTTATCAATCTGAAAAACTTTCATTTTTTAAATCCTTTCAAGTTTTAAAATAAAGATGGTGACCTTTCAGTGTAGATTAAAGGAGATGTAGGAAAATAAAGAAAGATCACCATCTTTTTATTTTTTTAAGTTCTTTTTAATAATTTCATGTATTAAATTACAAATTTTTATCTTTTCTTCACAAATTTCAGCTTCTTCATATTGTCGAAGAGCTTCAAAATGTATTTTTTGCTTTACATTTTCAACAGCTTCTTTCATAAAAATATTATTTAAACGATTTAATATTTGTTGAAAATCAGCTTCTTTCATTCTCGGATTTCCTTAAAATATATGTATGTGGATTACTTTCAATTTGAATTCCTGACGTAACTAACTTTACCACAAGATCAATATCATCAAGTTCAGGAATCATCATCTCTTCATTTTTTAACTCAATATTTAAACCAACAACATAACTTCGGAGGTTTTTATTAAAATACCAAGTCAAATTATTCGACTTGAGTTTATTTTTAACCTCTTCAGTTAATTGTTCATTTTCTACAGCAACACCTCTAAAAAGGTTTAATGTTGTCTCTTCTAATGTAATATTTTTTACATCTCTTTTTATTTTTCCTTCTCTGATTTTGAGCTCCTCTTCTATGGCTAATCGAGTTCTTTCTCTACAACCCCTTTTTTTATTGGGATCATTTAAATATTTTTTTAACATTTCCGTCGTTGTATTTTGAATCCAATTAGGAATATTCATTCAAACATCTCCTTTACTTTTTAGGTTTTTTAGGAATTTCTATTTCTTTCTTAGACTCTGGTGCAGTCCTAAAATAACTACACGGTCTTTTTTTCATATCTGGTTGTTTTTTAAAGATATCCAAATATGCACAATCTTCATGTCTAAAACATTCTTTTACATTACACTCCATCTTTTCTCCTTTCTTTAACCCATTGACTCAATTTATTAATGATTTCATACTCTCTAATCAAATTTTTACTATATTTTATTTCATTTTTACATCTCCTTCTTATATAAAAAATTTACATTAATTCTTTATTCATAAGATTATAATTAATAGTCCAAAGTTGGCTCTCACTAATTATTATCTTTATATTTGGATTTATTTGTTGATGAATAAATTCCGTTAATGAATTTATTATATTTCCTTTTGGTCCAATTAATATACCAGGTCTTTCCAATATAATTTTAATATGATATATTCCATCAAAATACCAACATTCAATATTGGTTATACCAAAAGAAAAAATACTCATAGGCACAATAGGATCAACAAATTTTTCATCTAAATATTCCAAGCCTTCAAAAAACATTCTGAAATAATACTTAAATTTGTTTAATACTATTTCTTCACGTTTAGTCATCTTTCATCTCCTTCTTATATAAAAAAATTTACATTAATAATTCTTTATTCATAAGATCATAATTAATAGTCCAAAGTTGGCTCTCACTAATTATTACCTGATTCCGTGAGAATATCGTATGTTAACCATATGGTTCCTGCAAAAAAGCCAAATGCATATTCTATAACGATTTTGCATCAATACGGCACAGCTTATAATTGACATACAATAGTCAATAAGCGTT
>Ga0208198_1002219_pt1 | contig 14971 bp, 17 predicted proteins | sample AD_JPNTR2_MetaG_FD_184446 | JGI IMG/M metagenome (GOLD analysis project Ga0208198, IMG submission 184446) | Active sludge microbial communities of municipal wastewater-treating anaerobic digesters from Japan - AD_JPNTR2_MetaG (SPAdes) (version 2) | ecosystem: Engineered > Bioreactor > Anaerobic... | reverse complement strand
AAAGGATTTAGATAATAATACAAAGGCATTTTTTATAGGTATAAATTTGTATAATAAGTCTTTAATTAAAAAGGAGGTTTAATTTGTTTGAAAAGATTCATCATATAGGAATTGCTGTAAAAAATTTAGAAAGTAGTATGAAATTATATGAAAATAGCTTTAATTTAAAAATTCAACATATCGAAGAACTGAAAGAAAATAAAGTGAAAGTTGCAAGTTTCAAAATAGGTGATGTAAATATTGAATTACTTGAGCCTTTAACTGATGATTCTCCAATTAAATCTTTTCTTGATAAAAAAGGAGAGGGAATTCAACATATAGCATTTCTTGTAAAAGATATATCTAAAACATTAGGAGAATTAAAAGAGAAGGGCGTTTCTTTAATTGATGAAAAACCAAGAGGTGGTTCACAAGGAACAAAAATAGCATTTATACATCCAAAAAGTACCTTTGGTGTATTAATAGAACTTGTTGAAGAATGAAAAAGATATTTACATTTTTATTCATTTTTGTTTTTTCTTTACCTTTTATAAAAGTTGATAAATCTCTTTTTGTTATTGTTTATGAAAAGGAAAATGATTTTTTAGTTTATCCTGTAGCGATTGGTGATAATCAAACAAATACTAAAGAGGGAATTTTTAAAATAACAGGCAAAAGTATAAATCCAAGATGGTATTTTGAGAATAAAATCTATCCTCCTTATATTGAAAATAAAGAGAATGCACTTGGAATAAGATGGATAGCACTTTCTTGGATTACTTATGGTATACATGGAACAAACGATCCCTTTTCAATTGGAAAAAATGTCTCTTTAGGTTGTGTAAGATTACAAAACGATGATGTTAAAGTTTTATATGAAAAGGTAAATGTAGGTGATGAAGTTTTAATATATTCTTCAGAGATAGATGAGGATTTATCAAAATCAATTTCATTATTATTAAATTTTTATGATTTAAAAAAATTCATTGTTAGAGAAAGTCATTAATTGGAGGAAAAAATGGATTTAAATTTAATTAAAGATTTCGTTTTTATTGAAGGTGTTTCAGGTTTTGAATCCAAAATAAGAGAAAGAATAAAAAGTGAGATTGAAAAATCAAAACCTGATGAAACAAAAATTGACACTCTTGGAAATTTAATTGCCATAAAAAAGGGAAAATCAGATGATTTTATTTTATTTGTAGCCCATATGGATGAATTAGGACTCGTTGTTTCAGCAATCGATGAAGATGGTTTAACCTCTTTTAAAAAGATTGGTGGAATTGATGATAAAATTCTACCATCAAGATTTTTTAGAATTTTAGGTTCTAAAGGAGAAGTTATAGGGGTTACAGGATTATTACCTCCTCATTTATCTGTAGATAATAAAACTTCTGAAAATACTATTCCTTGGTACAATCTAAAAATTGATATTGGAGCTAAATCTAAATCAGAAGTTTTAGAAAAAGGAATTGAAGTTGGTACTCCAATAGCTTTTCAAAAAGAGTTTTATGCTAATGATGATTTAATTATTTCAAGAGGTTTGGATGATAGAGTAGGGGTTTATATTTTAACAAAAATTCTTGAATTTTTTAAAGAAACAAAACCATATAATAACATAATTATCGCATTTACAGTTGAAGAAGAGATAGGACTTAGAGGTGCGTCAGTTTTAGCAAATAATTTTAATCCTGATTTTGTTATTGCTATAGATTCTATGTCTGCAACAGATGTCTATAACACTCCGCCTATTTATAAAAATTCTATTAATTTAGGTATTGGACCAGTAATAAGAAAGGTTGATGCAAGAATGATTGTAAATGAAGATGTTTTTGATTTTACAAAAAATATAGCAAATAGAGCTAAAATTCCTTACCAAATAGGGGTTAGTGACGGTTCGACAGATGCAAGTATTATAGAAGTATCTAATAAAGGATATAAATCAGTTCCTTTATGTGTTCCAATTAGGTATACACATTCAACTGTTGAAATTTGTTCTATAAAAGATATTGAAAATTTAATTTCTCTTAGTATAGAAATAGTACAAAATAAATTAGAACTTTTATGATCAATGAAGAATATTTTAATGAAATTATTAATATATATAAAGATATAAAAGATAAAATTGAAAAAAGGTTAAAAGAGTTTAAAGATTTATGGAATAGAGGTAATCATGAAGAATTACTTAACGAATTAATTTTTTGTATTTTAACTCCACAATCAAAAGCAAAAGTATGTCATCAAGCTTTACTTAATTTCAAAAATAGTAACTATAATTCTGATGATATTTTGAATTGTTTAAAAGGAGTAAGATTTAAATATAAAAAAAGTGACTATATAAAAAATATTTTAAAAATTTTTAATGAAGAGGACTCTATAAAAAATAAAATTCAGAGTTTCAATTCAGTTTTTGATTTGAGAGAGTGGCTTGTTAATAATATAACAGGTTTAGGATATAAAGAAGCCTCACATTTTTTAAGAAATATTGGTTTTGGTGAAAATTTAGCAATTCTTGATAGACATATTTTGAAAAATCTATATAGAATTGGTATAATTGAAAATATATCTTCTTCTCTATCCAAAAAAAGATATCTTGATATTGAAAATAGAATGAGAGAGTTTGCAAAAGATATTAATATACCTTTAGAACATTTAGATTTTGTTCTTTGGTATAAAGAGACAGGAGAAGTTTTTAAATGAAAAAAGAGGAATTAACAATCAATAGATTAAAAAAAACTTTGATAGAAAAGGAGATAAGTCCATCAATTCAAAGAATAAAAGTGTATGAATATCTGCTATCACATAGAAATCATCCGTCTGTCGATATGATATATGAAGGTATTAAGGACGAAATACCCACTCTATCTAAAACAACAGTTTACAATATACTAAAACTTTTTATTGAAAAAAATTTAGTTAAAGCAATTACAATAGAAGGAAATGAATTAAGATTTGATGCTTACATAAAACCACATATCCATTTTAAATGTGAAAAATGTGGAAATATCTATGATTTTGAAATGGAAGATGAAATTTATAATAAAAAAGAGATAGATGGCAATAAAATTCTTGAATGTAATATTTATCTATCAGGCATTTGTAAAAATTGTTTGAAAAATAATAAAAATTTAATATAATATAATTATTACAATTTTGTTTTAATTATAAGGAGGTTAGATGATGGATTTAAATGTTTTATTTCAGTCAGGTGACTGGAAGGGAGAAAAGCATGTTCCCTATATAGAAGTTGAAGGGGAATTAAAAAAAGGTGAACTGTTTAATGTTAATGTGATGGTTGGAAAAGAGATACCTCATCCAAATACAACTGAGCATCATATAAGGTGGATTTCATTATATTTTCATCCAGAAGGAGAAAAGTTTCCTTATGAAATTGGAAAAGTTGAATTTAATTCTCATGGAGAATCTACTCAAGGTCCAAATACAAGTACAATTTTTACTCATCCAAAACTTGTTTTTACAATGAAAACTGAAAAAAGTGGTAAACTTATTGCCTTTTCATACTGTAACATACATGGTTTATGGAGTAATTTCGTAGATATTAAATTATAATTCAGGAGATAGAAAATGAAAAAGATGACTGAAAATTTTTTAAAAGAAGCTTTCTCTGGAGAATCTATGGCGCATATGAAATATTTAATCTTCAGTGAAATTGCTGAAAAGGAAGGATATTCAAACATTGCAAGACTTTTTAAAGCAATTTCGTATGCTGAACAAGTACATGCTACAAATCATTTTAAAAACCTTGGAAATATAGGTAAAACAAATGAAAATTTACAGAGTAGTATAGATGGAGAAACATTTGAAGTGGAGGAAATGTATCCTGTTTATAATAATACAGCAAAATTACAGGAAGAAAAGGGTGCAGAAATATCAACACATTATGCACTTGAAGCTGAAAAAATTCATTCTGAATTGTATAAGATGGCAAAGGATTTAGCTGAAAAAAATAAAGATATCGAGAAAGAAGATATTTATATCTGTCCTGTATGCGGTTTTACACATATAGGTGAACCTCCTGATAAATGTCCAGTATGTGGTGCACTAAAAGATAAATTTAAAAAATTTTAAATATAAAAAGGAGATTTTATGGATTTAACAATTTTATTTAAAATAAGTTATGGACTTTATATTATAAGCTCATTTAAAGATGATAAATTTAATGGTCAAATTGCAAATACTGTTTTTCAGGTAACATCAGAACCACCAAGAATAGCTGTATGCATTAATAAAAATAATCTAACTTATGAATTCATTGAAAGCAGTAAGATTTTTACGGTTTCAATTTTATCTAAAGAAACACCAATGACATTAATAGGACAGTTTGGATTTAAGTCAGGAAGAGATATCAATAAATATCAAGGAGTTAATTATTATATAGGTCAATCAAAAGCACCTATTGTAAAAGATTTTACTGTTGGTTTTATTGAATTAAAAGTGATTAATGAAATGGATGCTGGCACTCATACAATATTTCTTGGTGAAGTGATCGATTGTGGAAAATTTAATGATGATGAACCTTTAACTTATGCATATTATCATGAAGTCAAAAAGGGTAAATCTCCTAAAAATGCACCAACTTACATTAAAGAAAATGTATAATTTTTTAAAATAAAATTATAGGAGGTGTTGAATGAAAAAATTTGAATGTAGTGTTTGTGGTTACATTTATGACCCTAATAATGGAGATCCAGAGAGTGGAATTTCTCCTGGAACTCCTTTTGAAGATTTACCAGAAGATTGGACCTGTCCAGTTTGTGGTGCTGATAAAAGTATGTTTGAAGAAATTGAATAAATAATAAAATCATTTTAGAGGTAAATTATGGCTATAATAAAATTAAAAGAGGATATATATTCAGTTGGTTCAATAGATTGGGATAGAAGATTATTTGATGAATTAATTCCACTTCCAGATGGAACGAGTTATAACTCTTATCTAATAAAAGCAGATGATAAAAATATACTGATAGATAGTGTTGATCCAACAAAAAAAGATGAATTAATTAAAAATTTAAAAGAATTAAATATTGATAAATTAGATTATATTATCTCTCATCATTCTGAACAGGATCATTCTGGATCGATTCCTTTTATTTTAAATATTTATAAAGATGCTAAAGTTATAACTAATGAAAAATGTAAAGAGTTGTTAATGTCACACCTTCATATTGACGATGAAAAATTTCATTTGATTAATGACAACGAAATATTGAAAATTGGTAATAAGAATTTTAAATTCATTTTTACACCATGGGTCCACTGGCCTGAAACATTTGTTACATATTTAATTGAAGACAAGATTCTTTTTACCTGCGATTTTTTTGGTTCACATACAGCATCAAGTTCTCTTTATATAGAAAATGAGTACATTGCAGAAAAAAATGCAAAAAGATACTATGCAGAAATAATGATGCCATTTAGAAATATTATTGAGAAAAATCTTAAGAAAATTAAGGATCTTGATATAAAAATGATTGCTCCAAGCCATGGATATATTTATGATAAGCCAGAATTCATATTAAATTTATATAAAGATTGGATTTCAGATGACGTCAAAAATAAAGCTGTTGTTGTTTATGTATCAATGCATGGAAGCACAAGAAATATTATTAATTATATAGTTAAAGGTTTAATTGAAAAAGGAATAAATGTTCAACAGTTTAATTTAACAAATAGTGATTTAGGTGAGATAGCTATTTCACTTGTTGATTCAGCAACCGTAATTCTTGGTACTCCTACTATTTTAACTGGTCCTCATCCACTTGCTTTATATGTTACCTATTTGATGAATGCTCTAAAACCAAAGACAAAATTTTTAGGTATAGTTGGTTCTTATGGATGGGGAGGACAAACATTAAACATACTAAAAGATACAATTAAAAATTTAAAAGTAGAATTAATTGAGCCTGTTTTAATTAAAGGTGATCCTTTTGATAAGGATTATAAACTTTTAGATAATTTTATTGATACAATAGTCAAAAAACACAAAGCTTTGAAATTATTATGAATAGATATAAACTAAGTAATGTAATAAGAAAATTTAACAAATTTACAAGAAAAAAATGTATAGCAAAAACAGTAAAAAATAGTAATGATTTTTTGAAAACATATTTATAAAATTAATAACAATTAAAAAGGAGGTTTAACATGGCATCAGAGAATTTAAAAGAATTATTAAATCAGGCAATTGCAAGGGAGATTCAGGTTGCCATACAATATATGTGGCAACATGTACAATGGAGAGGTGTAAAACATTTTGCAGTAACAGATGAGTTTAAATCAATTGCGATTCAAGAAATGAAACATGCTGAAGTAATTGCAGAAAGATTATTTTATTTAGGAGGAACTCCGACAACTAAACCATCTCCAATTTTTGTTGGTGAAAATCTAAGAGAAATGTTAGAACAGGACATTAAAGATGAAGAAAATGCAATAACTCTATACAAAAATATTATTAAAGTTGCATCTGATGAAGAAGATGTTACAACAAAGAAGATATTTGAAGATATTCTAAAGGATGAAGAAGAGCATCACGATACTTTCACCTCTTTATTTGAAGATATTTGATGAAAATATCTAAAGAAGATTTAAATTTACTTATTCAATTCCAAAGGAATGAGATAACCGAGCATCTTTTTTATGATATATTATCCAAAAGGGGAAAAGGTAAAAATAGGGGGGTTTTAGAAAAAATATCATCAGATGAATTAAAACATTATAATATAATTAAAAATTTTACAAATTTAGAGATTAAGGAAAATAAATTTTTCATCTATAAAAATTTGATTTTAACTTACATATTTGGTTTGACTTTTGGAATAAAACTAATGGAAAATGGCGAATCAAAAGCCCAAAAAAGTTACGAGAATCTTATAAACAACCTTGATGAAAATGAAAAAGAGATATTCAAAAATATATTATTAGATGAAAATAAACATGAGAATGAACTTTTAAGTTTAATAGATGAAGAGAAAGTAAATTTTATTGGTTCAATAGTTTTAGGTATCAATGATGCACTAATTGAATTAACAGGAGCACTTGCAGGTTTAACTTTTACTTTAAAAAATTCATCTTTAATATTTGTTGTAGGATTTATAACTGGATTTGCTGCTACATTATCAATGGCATCTTCAGAGTATCTGTCTAAAAAAGCAGAAAAAGATGAAAATGCCTTTAAAGCAAGTATCTATACAGGTATAACTTATATTCTAACAGTAGTTTTACTTATGTTCCCTTATCTTATATTTAAAAATTATACTGTAGCTTTTATTATAACTTTAATAATGGCTATATTAGTTATTTTAATAACATCATTCTTTGTCTCAACTGTAAAAGAGTTGTCTTTTAAAAATAGATTTATTGAAATGGCTTTTTTAAGTTTAGGAATTGCTTTTGTATCATATATATTTGGTTATGTTTTAAGAATTTTATTTAATGTAGAGGTTTAAAATGGATAAGAAAATTATAGATTTATTCAAAAAAGTTATAGACCCAGAGACATCAACATCAATATACGATTTAAATCTCGTTTATGGATATACCTTAGATAATGATTCAATAGATATCTATATGAATTTTCAAAATAGTACACCTTCATGTTTTTACTGTAAAATAGTTGCATGGAATATTATAGAAAAGATTTCAAATGATTTAATTGAAACTTTTAAAAATAGTGGTTTCAAAAAAATTAGAATATTAGAAGCAATAAATCCAAACATATTCTATAAAGTTTATCCATAGAGTTTAAATTATTAATAAAAAGTTATATAATTTTAATCTGTTATGAAAAAAAGAAAAGGACTTAATAAGTATGTAAAAGTATTATTAATAATTTTGATAATTTTCGCTATAATTTTTGCATCTGTATCAATATATGCCTATAGTGTATATAAAGAATATTCTGCTGCTCTTCCAAATATTAAAGATATACAATATGAACCACCACAATCATCGGAAATATATGATAGAAATGGAAATTTAATAAAAACAGTCTATTTTGCTGAAAATAGAATTTATGTATCATTGAATGATGTCTCTAAAAATTTTATTGATGCACTAATTGCAAGTGAGGATGAAAGATTTTATACACATAAAGGTGTTGACTATATGGCAATGATAAGAGCCCTTTTTTCAAATATAAGAGCAGGGACAATTGTTTCTGGATTTTCTACAATAACAATGCAACTTGCAAGAGAACTCTTCTTAACAAAAGAGGTAACACTTGAAAGAAAGTTCAAAGAGATGATTCTTGCCTTAAGACTTGAAAATATATATTCAAAAGAGGAGATATTAACCTATTATGTAAATCAGATATTTTTTGGTTCAGGAGCATATGGAGTTGAAGCAGCAGCAAGAAGATATTTTGGTAAACATGCAAAAGATTTAACATTAGCTGAATCTGCAATGCTTGTTGGTATTTTACCATCTCCAAGTGTATACCCACCAACAATTAATTTTGATCTTGCAAAAGAGAGACAAAAGATTGTTTTAGAGAGAATGGTAAAGAATGGATTCATAACAGAAGAGGAAAAAGAAAAAGCACTTAATGAAGAGATTATTTTAAAGGAGTATAAAGAGGATGTATCAAATGATCCAAATGGATGGTTTATAGATTATGTAAAAGATAGAGTTAGGGAGATTTTAGGTGAAGAGATTCTATATAAAGGTGGTCTTAAGATATATACAACTATAGATCCAGATATTCAAAATTTAGCCTTTACATCTTTCAATAAGGTTATAGATGATAATGTAAAAGCAAAGATATTCTCAAATAAAAAGGATGAACTTGGTGTAAAGCAACCTCAAGGAGCAGTTGTTGTTTTAAATCCAAAAACAGGTGAGATACTCTCTATGGTTGGGGGAAGAGATTATTCTGAAACACAATTCAACAGAACTCTTGCTTTAAGAAAGCCAGGTTCATCATTCAAGATATTTGATTATACTCCTGCTATTGAAAATGGAGTTGTAACACCTGCTACTATTCTTGTATCAGAAGAAATAGAAATTGCTGGTTGGAAACCAACTGAATGGGAAGAAGAAGGTAAATTTTTTGGAACTTTAAATGTTAGACAAGCATTAACAAAATCTTCAAATATCTGTGCAGTTAAAACTGGATTAAGAGTTGGACTTGATAGAGTTGTCTATTATGCTAAAAAGATGGGAATAAGAACTCCTCTTGAACCATATCCATCAATGACAATAGGAGGATTTGAAGTTACTCCTCTTGATATGGCAGTAGCTTATGGAGTTTTATCTAATATGGGTGAGAGAGTAGATGCAACAGGAGTCTTAAAGATTATTGGAAAAGATGGAAGAGTAGTTTATGAAAACAAAATTAATCCAGTAAGAGTTGTATCACCTGAAGCATCATATGTGATGACAGATATATTTAAAGATGTTCTATATTATTACTTCCCTCAGTTTAAGAATTTACCTATTGCTTGTAAGAGTGGAACATCAGGAGATTTTACAAGTGCATGGTTCATTGGATATACAAATGATTATGTTGTTAGTTGTTATGTGGGTTCAGATAAAGAACTGATTGGACTTGAAGGTGTATATAACTGGGGAAGTAGATTTGCAGGTCAAATATGGAAAAATGTTATGCAAGAACTTATTAAGATAAAGAAACCAGTAGATTGGGAGAGACCAGAGAAGGTTGTTTATGCTAAAGTTTGTAGTGATAGTGGTCTTTTACCAACTCCTTTTTGCACTAACACAAAAACTGAAATTTTTATTAGTGGATATGAACCAAAATATGAATGCCCAATTCATAGAAGTGAATATATAGATGTAGCAGTTTGTATTGATTCAGGACTTTTACCAACACCTTGTACTCCAATAGATAGAATTGAAATTCGAAAGTTCTTAAAAGGTGAAGAACCAAAAGAATATGATGATGCTTATTCATGTGATTTTGATGTTTTAATATTTCCAAGTGGTGTTGTTAAAACAAATATGATGATAAATTTAACAATAAATTTAAAAAATGATTTAGCAGAATCTTTAGAAATTTATATAAATGATACCCTAAGCATTGTTTTAAATAAAAATAATCTAAATTATGCCTTTTCATTTGAAAATGAAGGCATTTATGAAATTTTATTTGTTCTTAAAGATATAAATGGCAATGAAATATCTCATATAAGAAGGATGATTCAAGTCACAAGTGAATAATCTTTTTATATCTTTTTATTGGCATTTTCATCAACCTTATTATAAGGATATAATTGATAATATATATCTGTTACCATATACTAAAATTCATTTACTAAAAAATTATTATATGATGGCAAAAATAATCGAAAAAAATAGAATAAAAACAAATTTTAATTTTACACCGATATTACTTGAACAGATAAATGATTATGAAAAATATAATTCAAAATGTTTAATAACTGAATATAGTAGAATGAGTATAAATCTTTTTGAAGAGCACAAAGAACAGATTGTAAAAAAATTATTATCTTTTTTATCAATAAACACTCTTAATAGATTTGAAAGGCTGAAAGAGTTATCTTTAAAAGAGATAAATGATTATAAAATAGAGGATATTTTAGATTTAATAACTCTATTTAATCTTTCTCTAATTCCAGATTTGGAAAAAGATGAAAAAGTTAAAGCAATTGAAGATAAAGGAAGAAATTATAAAGATGAAGATAGGTATTTTCTTTTAGAAAAACAAAATAAGATAATAAAGGAAGTTTTGCCACTATATAAAGAACTGTTTAATGAAAATTTAATTGAAATAACAACATCTCCATATTCACATCCTATAATCCCGTTGATAATTGATACAGATATAGCTAAGAGATGCGGTGAAAATAATTTACCTCAAGATAAATTTTCTCATCCAGAAGATATTTATGAACAGATAAAATTGGGGAATGAGATTTTTATTGAAAATTTCGGTAAATTTCCTTCAGGAATATGGCCACCAGAAGGAAGTGTTTCTAATGAGGTAATAGATATTTTTATTGATAATGATTTTAAATATTTTGCAACTGATGAAAATATTCTCTTTAAAACATTGGAATCAAATATAAGAGATAATATATATAAAACATATTTTGTAAAAAGAGATAATAAAAAAATATCTATATTTTTTAGAGATAAAATTTTATCAGATTTAATTGGATTTAGATATTCTTCAATGAATGAATATGATGCAGTGAATGATTTTATATCAAGAGTAAATGCTATAAAAGAGAATTTAAACAGAGATAGTTGTTTAATTGTTTTATTAGATGGTGAAAATCCATGGGAATTTTATAAAAATAATGGTTTTGATTTTTTAAATCTTCTTTATACTACGCTTTCAAAAGAAAAAAATATAATTTTAACTACAAATAATGAAATTTTAGATTCAGTTGAATCTGAAGAGATTAATTATATAGAATCTGGTTCCTGGGTTAATGGTGATTTCAAAACCTGGATTGGGGATGAAGAAGATAATTTATCCTGGAGTTATTTAAAAAAAATTAGGGATGAATTTGAAATTTTAGATGATGAAAAAAAGGAAAAAGTAAAGAAAAATTTATTCATCCTTGAAGGTTCAGATTGGAATTGGTGGTATGGGAAAAGTTATGAAAATAAAATAAAAAAGAATTTTGACTATCTTTATAGAAGGCATATGCTTTCTTTTTATTTATCATCAGGATTAGATGTTAAAAATTTTGTATATAAACCAATAATTTCAGATGAAATTAATTTTATTAATTTAAAAGTTAAAGGTTATATGAAGCCAAAGATTGATGGAAAAATCACTGATTTTTATGAATGGGAAAATGGATTTCATTATGATAATGAAGAGAGACTATCAGAAATTCATTCTAATGATAGATTTTTTGAATATATAAAAGGTGGTTTTGATAAAGAAAATTTATATTTAGCAATAAAAATAAATAAAAATTTTCAGAATTTTAAGGTAGATTTAAATCTAAATCCAAAAAATGAAAAATATAAATTAACTTTTATAAATGAAAATAATAACCTTTCTTTATTAAATGACTTATCAATATATGTTGAATATTTTTTTGATGAGATTCTTGAAATAAAGTTGCCATTTTTTAATGAAATTTTTTATGAAGATAACAAAATTTCTTTTTTTGTTATCTTCAATCTAAATAATAAACCAGTGAGTAAAATGCCACAAGATGGTTTTTTTATAATTGATACTGATGAAAAAAATATAATTTCAGAATGGGTCGTATAATATGAAATATCTATTGATTATGATTCATAATCATCAGCCAATTGGAAATTTTAAAGATGTTATTTTGAAAGCATTTTATAACTCTTATATTCCATTTTTAGAAAAAATATTAAAGTATAAAAATATAAATATTGCTCTGCATACTTCAGGTATTCTTTTTGAATTTATGGAAGAGAACAATATCAAAGATTATGAAGATCTAATAAAAGAGTTACTGAAAGAAAATAGAATAGAATTAATAAGTGGTACATTTTATGAAGCGGTGCTTCCTTTAATTCCAGAAGAGGATAAGATAAATCAGATTAAAAAAATGAATAATTATCTTTCAGATAAATTTAATTTTATTCCTAAAGGAATGTGGCTAACAGAAAGAATATGGGAACCAGATTTACCTAAATATATAAAAAGATCCAATATTGATTATACATTAATTGATGATAATGCCTTCAGAAAAATAGGATTTGATGATAAAGATTTAAATCATTACTATATTACAGAAGATGAAGGTTTTACATTGAATATTTTCCCAATACAAAAGAAATTAAGATATTTAATACCATTTAAAGATGTTAATGAAGTTTTATCCTATATTAGAAGTTTTGATGATAATTCAAATATTTTTACATATGGTGATGATGGAGAAAAATTTGGCTTATGGCCTGGAACTTATGACTATGTTTATAAAAATGGATATCTTGATAAATTTTTATCAAATTTGAATCAATGTGAAGATATTAAAACTATGAAATTTATTGATATTTTGAATAAATTTCCTCCGAGGGATCGTGTATATTTTAATGTCTCTTCTTATGAGGAGATGGAGGAGTGGTCAAATGGTAATTTTAGAAATTTTCTTTCAAAATATAATGAGTCAAATAAAATGCATAAAAGAATGTTATTTTTTAGAAATAATATAAATGTTGAGAATAAAGAAACTTATAATCATTTACTTAAAAGTCAATGCAATGATGCTTATTGGCATGGAATTTTCGGTGGTTTATATCTTCCACATTTAAGAGAAGCAATATATGAGGAGATTCTTAATGGTGAAAATTCTTTAAATAAAAGAGATTTTTTTAAAATTGAGGATTTTGATAAAGATGGATTTAGTGAAATAATTTTTATAGGAGAAAATTTTAATCTTTTTTTACACCAAAAAGGAGCAAGGGTAATAGAAATAGATAGAATTAAGGATAAGAAAAATCTATCAAATGTTATAACAAGATATAAAGAAAGTTATCACAATAAATTGTTAGAAGAGATAGACAAGAAAATAGTTGATGATAATGAAATTAAAACAATTCATAACTCATTTATTATAAAAGATAGAAATGTTGTTTCATATTTGAAATTTGATAAATATTTTAAAGAAAATTTTCTTATCCATTTTTTAAACAATTTAGATGATTTAAAAAATAGTATTCCAATATCAGAAAAATTTGATTATAAAATATTGAGTTCAAATAAAGTTGAGTTTTATACAAATGAAATAAATGTTACTTATGAGATTGATAAAAAAATTAAATATAATTTAAGGGTTCCAAAAAAATCTGATTATCTTGCTGTTGAAATGAATCTATATTTTCCTGAGGATAGACTGAAAATTGAAAAAAACTCAATCATATTTAATATTGATGACAAAGAGATGTATATTAAAACAGAGAACTCTTATGAAATTTTAGATGAAAAAATATTCACTATATCAAGTTCTGAGAGTGGTATAGAAAAAATATATCAAGGAACAACCCTATTTTTTATTTTTTATTTAAAAAATGATATAAATTTAATTAATATGGAGATAGGAGATTTATATGAAAAATAATCTATTTATTTTTTTACATTCCCATCTTCCTTTTTCCTTGAATAAAGGAAGATGGCCTTTTGGAGAAGAGTGGCTATTTGAAATAGCTCTTTCAACCTATTTACCTCTGTTAAAAATTTTCATTGAATTGAAAGATGAGAATGTAAATTTTCATTTAAATTTAGGCTTAACTCCAGTTTTAATTGACCAATTAAAAAATCAATATTTTAAAGAAAAATTTTTAGAATATATTGAAATAAAAGAGAAAAAAGGGCTATCTGATTATGAAAAATATCAAGATGACAATAATATAAAAGTTTTAGTAAATCACTACATAGAAGAGTTATATAATTTAAAAAATTTATTTATCAAAATAAATTTTGATATAGTTGATGCCTTTAATGAACTTCAAAAAGAAGATTATCTTGAGATAGCAACATCAGCAATCACTCATGCATATCTTCCATTATTAAAATATGACGAATCAAGAGAGTTACAGATTAAAAATGGTGTTATTGTACATAAAAACTATATCAATAAAGATCCAAATATAATTTGGTTACCAGAATGTGCTTACAAACCAGGTATAGAAAAAATATTAAAAGATGAAAAAATTAACTTCTTTATTTTAAATTATCAATCATTAATTGAAGAGGATAAAGAAATTTTTAGATATGGGAAAAGAGAGATGAAATTCGATTTGAAAGATAAATATTCTACACTCTTTTTATATAAAACAGATGAAGGTCCTTATGTGTTATTAAGAAATCCAGAAACAAGTGAAAAAGTTTGGTCAAGAGATTATGGTTATCCAGGAGATGGAGATTACAGAGAATTTCATAAAAAGAGTGAAAATTCTGGATTTCAATACTGGAGGATAACTGATAAAAATATATCTCTTGGGGATAAAGATTACTATAATTTTGAAAGAGCAAATGAAAAAGCAAAAATTCATGCCTTGG
>Ga0208198_1002214_pt1 | contig 14992 bp, 12 predicted proteins | sample AD_JPNTR2_MetaG_FD_184446 | JGI IMG/M metagenome (GOLD analysis project Ga0208198, IMG submission 184446) | Active sludge microbial communities of municipal wastewater-treating anaerobic digesters from Japan - AD_JPNTR2_MetaG (SPAdes) (version 2) | ecosystem: Engineered > Bioreactor > Anaerobic... | reverse complement strand
TCATCGCCGACGGTGTCCATGTCCACCCGGACCTCTTTACCCTGCTGAGACGGGACAAACCGGTCGATAAAATAGTCCTCGTGACCGATGCGCTCAAACCAACCGAACAAAGCGAAGGGCCCTTTTTCGCAAACGGTGAAGAGGTGGTACTCCGGGATGGGGTGTTCCACAGAAAGATTGACGATGTCATCGCCGGTTCAAGCCTTACCATGATACGGGGTGTACAGAACCTGGTCCGTTTTGGCTTTTCCCTGGAAGAAGCGGTTAAGGCCGCCAGCACCAACCCCGCCCAGGTTATGCGCTTTGCCCGCCGGGGGACAATCATTCCAGGAAACGAGGCAGACCTGGTGGTCTTTGACAGACAATTCCAGATTCTTGCCACCGTGGTGGGCGGGAACCTTAAAAAGAACCTTTTATAATACGCCCAAAAAAAGGAGCATATATGAGACTCATTATCCAACCAAACTACGATGCAATAAGCCGCTGGACCGCCCACTATATAGCCCGCCGGATACAGGAGTTTAATCCAACCGCGGACCAGCCCTTTGTACTGGGACTTCCCACCGGCTCAAGCCCCCTCGGCGTGTACCGGGAGCTCATCCGGATACACAAAGAGGGCCGACTTTCTTTTGCCCATGTGGTCACCTTTAATATGGATGAATACCTCGGTCTCGATGCCCAGCACCCCCAGAGTTACCATCGCTTTATGTGGGACAACTTTTTTTCCCACATCGATATTGATGAACGGAATGTCCATATCCTGAACGGCATGGCTGCGGATCCGGCGAAGGAATGCGCCGACTACGAAGCAGCCATTAAAGCCTCAGGCGGTATCGAGCTGTTTCTCGGTGGTGTGGGAGTCGACGGGCACCTGGCCTTTAACGAACCCGGTTCTTCCCTCTCATCCCGCACCCGGGACAAGGAGCTTACCCTGGACACCCGGCTTGTGAATGCCCGGTTTTTTAACGGAGAGGTCAGCCAGGTGCCCGTCGCGGCCCTCACGGTCGGCATCGGCACCGTCCTCGATGCCCGGGAAGTGGTGGTTATCGCCAGCGGCCACAACAAGGCCCGGGCGCTCCATGCGGCCATAGAGGAGGGGATAAACCACATGTGGCCTATTTCGGCTCTCCAGATGCACCAGCGGGCCATCATTGTCTGCGACGATGCAGCCACAGACGAACTAAAGGTCGGTACGGTCCGTTATTTTATGGAGATAGAAAAGGCTAACCGGCTCCCCGGCTAATCTTGAAACTTTCATTATTAATATATATTCTGGACCTAACAATCAATCATTTTACGAAGGAGGACAGGTATGAACGATTCCGACGGCCCTGGTAGTAGTCAGCCCCCGGAACCTCACTTATGCGTTCAGCAGAACGTTCAAAACCGGAAGCCCTCCTTCCTGGCATACTAAACAGCTAAATCTGTATTAGCAAACCCACAAGCCAGCAGGAGTGCTTCCCCATCTAATCACATCAGGAGGCAATCATGCTGGATCAACTCATTGCACCGGATATCAAAGCCCTCATCGAAGAGGGGAAATTCGAAGAAATTGCTGCGTTTATCGAAGACCGACACCCGACGGAAGCGGCGGAAATTCTTGCAGGTCTTTCTGAGGATGAGGTTAATCTCGTTCTCGAAAAACTACCCCTCGAGACCGCGGCGGACATATTCTGTGAACTGCCAGGTTCACTGCAATCCCATATCGCAGAAAAATTAAATAAGAATGATTTAGCCAAGCTGGTTGTGAACCTTTCTCCGGATGACCGGGTAGACCTCTTAAAGTCCCTACCGGAAGAACAGTTCGATTCGGTGCTCCCCGTACTGGCACAACGGGAACGGGAAGACATCAAAAAACTGGCCTCCTATAAGGAGGGCACCGCCGGCTCCATCATGACCACCGATTATATTGCCCTGCCTGCCAATATCACGGTCCGGGAAGCCCTTGATAAAATCCGGCTGGAAGGTCCCGCAAAGGAATCTATTTACACAATTTTTGTTCTGGATGAGGGCCGGCGTCTCGTAGGAACCGTAGGACTGGCAGATCTTATTTTAGCCCACCCTAATAAAAAACTCCGGGATATCATGGATGACCAGGTGGTTTCTGTACAGGCCGAGGCTGACCAGGAAGAGGCAACCTATAAATTTTCCCGGTACGACCTGGTAGCTCTGCCGGTTGTCGATGCAAATGGAAACCTGGTAGGTATCATAACCCACGACGATGCACTGGATGTTATTGAACAGGAACGAACCGAAGACATGGAACGGTTCATGGCAATCTCAGGGAAACATGAAGATACCAGCTATCTTCAAACTTCCATCTGGACCCATTTCAGCCACCGTGTTATCTGGCTGATTATACTCGCCATGCTGGGACTTGTTTCCGGCGCCATACTCCAGTCCTTTGAATCCACCTTAATGAACCTTATGATCCTGGCCTTTTACATGCCCATGCTGGCCGATACGGGAGGCAACACCGGGAGCCAGTCCGCGACCGTGGTGGTCCGTGCCCTGGCTCTAAAGGAAATTAATCCTAAGGATATCCTTAAGGTAATCTGGAAAGAAGCCCGGGTGGGGCTCCTCCTTGCTTTAGTTCTGGGCGTTTTAGCCTTTGTCCGGGTTTATTTTGCATCCAGCGGAGCAAGCATTCCCGATTCAATGAATATTGCAAATATTGGTTTTGCTATCGGGATTGCACTGGGCATACAGGTTTTAAGCGCAACCATTATCGGAGCCCTGCTCCCCCTCATTGCGGCAGCCCTTGGCCTGGACCCGGCCCTGGTCGCCAGTCCTGCACTGACCACCATTGTGGACATAACGGGGCTCTTTATCTATTTCAGTACCGCCAGACTTATTCTGGGTATATAAGCTAGAAGGGACCACATCAGAGCGATTGCATCCCCCGCCAAGATTTGCCATACTGATATATCATGAATCTGTTGGCCGTTTTGCTTGGCGGGGGTATCGGAGCAGCATCCCGGTATCTCCTTTCCCGTTTTGTCGCTGAACATTCTACTGCGCCCATTCCCCTGGGAACCCTGGCGGTAAATCTTATCGGGTCCTTTCTCATTGGATTTTTCTTTCAGGCCTTTAAGGAATCCACCGCAAGACCAGCTTTCAGACTCTTTGTCACTACGGGCTTCCTGGGGGGCTTTACCACATTTTCCACCTATGCACTGGAAACGATTAACCTGGCAGAAGAACATGAGGTGGGCTACACTCTGCTCAACCTGGCCCTTCACAATGGCCTTGGACTAATCTCGGTTATTTTAGGCATGGCTTCCTATTCTGTGTTAAAATCAATGATATCAGGAGCTTTCCATGCATAACGAAGAGAAGGATACTCTGCTGAGAATCTATATCGGAGAAAATGACCACTACAAGGGTCGACCCTTGTATGAAGCCATTGTAAAAAAGGCCCGGGAACTGGACCTGGCAGGAGCTACAGTACTGCGGGGTATCATGGGCTTTGGTGCCGACAGCCGGCTAAAAAGTGCCCATATCCTGGACCTTTCCAACGACCTGCCTATTGTCATAGAAATCATCGACAATCCGGAGCAGGTGCAAAAGATTTTGCCCTTCCTGGATGAGGCGGTCACTGAGGGGCTCGTTACCATGGAAACCATTCAAGTTATAAAATATCGGAATCATGTAAGGCCCCAGAACTTATAAGTGGAGGCTCTTTCAAAAGCGATTAAAAGGAGGCACCCCATGCAGCACGAGATTACCTGTGAATGGCAGAGCGACATGGCCTTTACCGCTGAAGTCGGCGGCCACAAAATTCCCCTGGATGCGGACGAAGCGGTGGGGGGCAAAAACTCTGGCCCCATGCCCAAACCGCTGCTCCTCGTATCCCTCGCGGGCTGTACCGGTATGGATGTCATATCGATCCTTACAAAGATGCGGGAACCGGTCACCTATTTTAATGTCCGGGTCCAGGGGGACCTCACCGAGGAACACCCGAAGACCTATACATCGGTAAAAATCATCTACGAATTCAAAGCCTCGGACAAGCTCAAGGACGAAAACGTCCGCAAAGCCATTGCACTCTCCCAGGACCGCTATTGCGGGGTCAGCGCCCTTTTAAAAAAAGCAATTCCTGTAGAGTTCGAAGTCCAGTATATCTAACAAATTGATGACTAAAGGGTGCTTATTTTTAAGGGGCCTTACAGCTATAGGGCTTCTGCTCTCTGGTATAAGCCTTCTCTGTAGCGCAGAGGTTTCGGATCTGGCCGCTATAAGCCGCTTTTCTGCCCCCTCTGAGGAATGGCAGCGGGGCACCGAAATTGCCATAGAAGAAGCCTACCGCCAATGTTTTAAGACCTATATCATCGACGGCCGACTCATCAATGTACGGATGCCCTTTGCCGAAAACAATGAACGGTCAGAACTGGTGGAGACAGACCTCGTTATTCAGGGTGGGGGTAAATCCAATCCCGCAGAGCTCTGGGCCAGCATCGATACCATACTTGCTTCGGAAGACTTCGCCCATTATATCCAGGTTCTGCAGGATGGCAAGGAAAAGGTTCTCATCTTTGACCTGGCAAGCCGCCGCTGGACCTGGACCCGGGACCTCTTTGAAATTGCCCGTATGAAAGCTCAGGCCTATCGGGGACTTCCCCACCGTCCCTATGTACTCCACAACGGGCAGGATGTGGAAGGCACCGATGTTTACAATTATCTTTATTGTATCGGACGCCTTGGCATGGACTGTTCGGGCTTTGTCTGGCATGTACTCACCTACACCGCTCAAAAAGCGGGGGTAAATCTGCGCAGTACCGTACAAAAGGCCCTTAAACTTTCCCGGAAATTAGATCCCGGCCAGTTTGTCGGCACCTGGTACTTCGATTCCAGGAGGCCAGAACTGGAACAAGTCCCGGATGCAATTAAAAACCTGAGAAGCGGCGACATTATCCTCTTCAGGGGAAGCGATGGCCGGGCGGTTCATTCAGCCATCATTCAATCCATCGACATGCAGAAGGGCCGGATCCGCTATCTCCAGAGTACCGACGAAGCTCCCCTAGGAGAGCGGGGTGTCCACGAGTCGTTCATCGAATTTGATCCCGCAAAACCCGATACCAGCCTTAAGGACCCGGCCCTTCGCTGGACCCAGAAGCGCTACCCCGCCTTTCCCGGCGAAAAGGCCTCCGCCTTTTCAGACGACGGTGAGCGGTACCGGGCATTCCCCGAATTCGGCGGAGGCAAGGTGGTCCGCTTTAAGTTGATGAATTCGGTTTTTAAGACCCTGAACGCCCGTTATAAGTGATTGCAAAAAATCGTATATCCCGCTGCTCCTGTTTATCTACCAGGATATCAATCGCTTCCGCAGTGACAGGCTCACCCAGGCTCTGCTTTAAAAAGCTGAGGGCTCCTTCGGTACAAAGGACCCTGGTTTTATACCGGCCAGCAAGGCCTGAGAGCACCCGGGCATGGACTGGCACCCGGCCAAGGGCTGAATAGCCGGAGAGCACATCAAAATAAAAGGCTGTCTTCCCATAATCCATACCTATCGTAACAGGTTCATCGGGGAATGCTGCCTCAAGAGCTTGAGCTGCTCTCAGGGCTTCTCTCGCTATTTCAGCCTCGCTTCCGGTGGGAATCTGAGGAAAACCAAGGGCAGCAAAAAGGACTTCTCCATCCATCCACAGAATGGTTCCGCTGAACCGCTTTAAAAGTTCTGAAGTTTTATGCCGGAATCGTTTCACATCCTCTGCAAACTGCTTAAGGGGAACCGCCGTTTCTTCACCAAGGAATGAGGCATGCCGGACACAAATAATAAGGGCATCCCTTTCCTGAATGTCTGCCGGAGTAGGAACTGAACTCAGTTGTTTGAGGGGAATACTGCATACAAATGCCCTGAAGGCATCGGGGGCCATCCGATACTTTAATGCCAGTTCCTGGTGCCGGCGGATATAACGCAACAGAAAAGCCTGCATCAATACATACAAAACAGCTGCACCGAGCAGCATGATTACTGGCAGCATAGGAGCATACCAGTAACCTGTCATGACAAAGAGTCCCGCAGTTATAAGGAAGCTGATCATTGCAAGAATAATTGAAAAAATGAAAAACCAGGGGGGCGAGAATATGAAAGTAGCGATATATAAAAGCGCAAGACCGGCAAAGCCGGCCAAAAGAAGATAGAGGGGACGGCCAGGATTGATGAATGAACGGGAGAGTATGGTGCTGAGCAGGGTTACCGTGGCATCCGCATCTCCTGCAGTGGAACCAATGACACAGTACCCATCCCGAAGCAGCGATTCCAGCCGTGTATGCAACACCATGAGTTCATCCTGGGCTTTCCGTGCCCAGCCAAAGGCCTGGGAAGCGAGTTCTTTAAGAGAAGCAATCCGCTCTTTTCCCCCTTCCTGCAGGGCCTCAGTTTCCAGAAGCTTATCGTAGCCAGCGAGAATTTTTTGTTCCTCCGGTCCCTGAAGAAAAAAAGCAGCCGATATATAAAAAGCATGGCGGGCTTCTCTCCATTGCCGGACCTTGTCCGGCAGAGGATTTTCCATAGCTTCCTGTTCAAGGGATTGGGCATATTCATACAAGGTAGTTGGATACTGAAGTGCATCCAGATTGATAAAATAGCCGGCCCGTTCCATTTCCTTGAGGGCTTCATAGAGTTTCTTTTCCTGGTCCAGATAGGTCTTAAGATCTGAAACAGGGACCGATTTATATGATTCTGGCCGGTGTACCAATAGGCGGCCCTGAGTATCCAGCGGGAGCTCATACCGCTCATTCTCGGTTACTAACTGAAGCCCCATTCCTGAATGATTAAGCTTTACGTCTCCACCAATACTTTGCATGAGGACCGCCATTCCCGCATGGAGCAGTGTCTTGTTGGGAAGTTCCTTTACCGGATACATCCTCCGCAGGATCCCATCTGAGTCCCGGTCCACCTTTGAATAGACCGCCTGTCCACCCCAGATTTCAAGGGCGCTGGCTCCGGTATCAGCCCATTCAAGGTCATCACAGAGAATAACCTGATGAAAAAGGGCCCTCGCTTTTTCCAGCTCCAATGCCCGGGTGTTACCCGATTCGGTGATGGTTAAAAGAAGCCGGTTTTTGCTCTCCTCTACCAGTGCATTGACATCCCGTACATAACGCTGGGCATCCTGGGGCCGTATAGATCCCAAGCGGATACCATCAAACAGGTTGGATATATTGTTCTGTATCCGTGAAAATTCTTTTTGAACCAATTGCTGCCGATCGGTGCTGCTGAAACGCTGGCTTTCATCTGGTAAGGACACTCTGGTCTGAAACACCGCAAGCCTGCTCTGCATGGCAGAAAGTACTTTTAAAACCCGGACTGCATCCTCAGAAGAGAGGGTATCTGGAGCCTCTCCCCTGGTATCTATCACTACCAAATCAGGGGGTGCTTCCAGACGGGGCCTTAGTTTCATCAACACATCATAAAGAGGATCAAGGGGAAGATCAGGAATGGACAAGAGATAAGCCCCTGAAATAAGCAGGACTATCACAAAGGGCACCAATTTAAGATGTTTCATGGATCCATAATACACAATTTCTATTGTTTTTGCAGTTCGCTTCGAGATATAGTTATTATATAACCTATAGATACGTTTTTTTATGCCGATATCTATAGTTAGAAGTGGAGGAACCGATGAAACGAAAAAGCGTATATCTTGCAGGGCTCACCCTGCTGTCCCTGATTGTCCTGTTCTCCTGTGCAAAACCGCCAACAGCCGAGATGGATGCTGCTAACGCTGCGGTAGCAAAGGCCCAGGCAGATACCAATGTAACCCAGTATGCGCCGGATTCCCTGAAACGGGCTGCCGATTCTCTGGCAAAAATGAAGGCAGAGGCGGATGCCAAACGGTATGATAATGCAAAAACCCTGGCCCAGGAGACTATTAAACTGGCTGACCAGGCGATAGCCGACGGAAATGCCGGCCTGGAGCGGGCTAAAGATGAGGCTGCAGGACTTATCGCCTCAAGCAAATCCCTGGTATTGGAAGTAACCAATGCCCTTGCCAGTGCCAAAAAGGTTGCCCGTATCAAACTGAATTTTACGGATCTTACCTCACAGTTTAACAGCGCCAAGGCTACCCTTGCGGACGCAGAAAAGGATCAGGGAAGCGGGAATTATAAAAGCGCTATAGAGAAGGGCAAAAAGGCTCGTACAGCTTTAAGCGATATGCTTGCTGCTATCAGCAGTGCGGTTCAGGCTGCTTCTAAGAAAAAATAAACACAGCAAAAACTATAGTTATCTGCGGCGCAGTGCAAGCTCTGCATTACGCCGCAGCGATGCTGGTCCAAGCCATTGCATACCCAGGGCGGAGCCCTTTACTACGGACCGGATCTCTTCATCACCCGCATTAAGTATCCATTCTGAGGAAAAATAATCAGGCAGTTTTCCCCGCTCAGTATCGATACCCTCTATGGGCTTTTTATTGTAGGGGCAGGCATCCTGGCAGTTCGTGCATCCATACAGGCGCTGTCCCCAAACCGCGACGACATCATCGGGCACTTGGTCTCCATTGCCAGAGGCATACCACTGGATACACCGTTCCTTCTTTAATAACCCATCTCCAGCCAAAGCGCCAGCAGGGCAGGCATTCACACAGGCAGGGCTGTCTCCGCAGATCTTACAGGCTGGAAAAGCCTGTCGCTCAAAATCTATGGGGAATGAAATTCCAAGTCGGGTGCTTTCTGCGGTACATTGTGGGCCGGCGGGAATAAGCTCCTGCATGGCCACTTCTGTAGCAGCAGAATGCTCAGCAGGCAAGATCCCCGGTAAGGGCACATCGGATTGCACAGGAAAGGGCAGGGTCATCGCGGCGATGATAATAAGAGATCCCGCCTCAGGGGTGATTATAAGACTATTTTTACCCAGCCATCCAAGTCCGCACAGCATTGCCAGCGGTTTTTCAGGCACCGGAGAATTGCATAGTATCCGGTAATCGGATCGTTTTCCTCCAAATCGCTCTCTAAAAACCTTTACCAGAGCCTGTAACCTTATCACCGCTTCGGCATAGTAGTTCCGTCTCGCAAAGGGAGCGATCCCTGCGGGATGACCGTCCGACCGGGCCTCTGGCTCGGTTTTCGACTGGGCTATATACAGGGCTTCCTGCTGAGAGACCGGCTGAACAAATAGCTGAGCCTCAGGGGCTGCAATACCTTCATTCCCATAGGGAAGCGCCACCACCATAAGAGAGGGGGCTCCTTCCCAATGGTTATCATGATGCGAGCCGGACCCAAAGATACGTTCTGGTTCATAGGGGGAAAGCAACCGGACCCGGGAAAAGCCGGATCCCAGTGCAGCATCACGAATATAATCCTCTATTGACGACCGGTGCATTTTACCGTTACTGTATGGAAAGTGGAGTATTTTATCTAGGGGTCCCCATGGCAATCGAGTTTTTAGAAAAGCTGTTATCACTTTTTACCGGCGGAACAGACAGTGAATCTGAAAAACGCCGGCAGCTCAAACAAATTGCCCGGGATATCACAAAAAACAAGTATAAATTTTACAAAGTCCGGGGTGAAGAAGTTCAACCGATCTTTGCAAAACTCTTTTATGATATATACAAAATTCTTTCACCAGCCCAGGTGTTTCTGCAGAATGCGGATAAATCCAATCAGCTGAAACAAATTGTGATAGAGACCTTCCTCGATAAACCCATGCTGGAGCTGCAGGAACGGCTTTCAGAAGAATCCATCAAAGAACGGGCAAAAAACACCACTATTAAGGACTTGGTTCAGCAGCTCAACAGTGATCTTACTAATTTTATGGCCGGCTTTGATGGAGAACGGAGCAGTTCCATCGATCGCTGCTATAATCAAATCCTTACCTTTGTACAACTCGTTAATTTTGACTATTTCTTTCTCTTAAAGAAATTTGATGCCAACATCTCGGAGCGGAATTTTACGTATAAACCCCAGTTTGAACCAATCCGCGGTGAATACATCAGCGACGATATTAAGGATTTTCTTGAAATTCTGTATGCCATAGACTTTGATCAGGACTGGAAACAGGCCTTTACAGCCCTTAAAAACTATAAGGGAGTTGAAGTTGTCGCAGTGGACCAATGGAACAAACTGGTAAACGTATTCAGAGACCTTAAACGTTCTGGCATATTTGAACTCATGGTCCGCCATATTGATAAGAACCCTGCCTGGCTTCCCAAACCAAACATCCCCAATGAATACATCCTCGATGCATACCTGCAAAAAATAAGAACCCAGGTGGAAGTCCTCATACAACAGTTGGTGCAGGAGCGGCGAAACGCCAAGATTGATGAACTGGCAAAACTTATATTCGGGACCTCCGCGGTGAGCCGGTTAAAAAATTATACTGAAAAGGCCAACGTTTCCTTCCAAAAAAAGATGCTCGGCGGCTTTATCCATATTCAAGGCTTGAACTACCTTAAAGCCTTTTTACTCGACTTTTTTAAAAAGGATATCCGGGAACTCTGCGATCTGCTGCTTGTCCGTGGCCAATGGTCCACCAACATACTTTCACAGCAGCTCTCAGAAAGCTATCATGAAATTATGACCATATCGGATAAATTAATAACCTTTGATGATTCCCTTGCTGACGATGGAGATATGGGGGGGAGACTCAGAATCGCCATAGCTAAAGCAGACCGGGATAAGGAACAGGTAAAATATGTCAGGACCTTGCTTAAGGGAATCAATGACGAAGCGCTAAAGTTTATTACCTTAAGCGCACAAAATCTAATTATTATAGGTAAAAACCTGAAACAGGTCCTGGAGGATTATCAGCGAAATCCCCATGAGCTCATCATTAACTGGAAAGATATAGAAAACTCAAGTGAAAAACCGATTGATCAGAGAATAACCGAGATTTACAAGGTTATTTATTATTTTGTTCAGCTCATGCAATTCTTTGTAAAACAAGAACAAATCCCTGGTCAATAAGCCTTCCGGCCGGGGTGCTTGCACTTTTTCCTCTATAGATATAGTATAAAGATATCACTTCCATATTTTATCCCACCAACGAGGAAGGCATATGTCCGATAAGAAGATTGTTATGATCGACGGAAACACTGCGGCTGCCCATGTGGCCCATGCCCTCAGTGAAGTAATTGCCATTTATCCAATTACCCCGTCCAGTCCAATGGGAGAACTCTCCGATGAGTATTCTGCCCAGGGTCGGAAAAACCTGTGGGGCACCGTTCCCCAGGTTGTTGAAATGCAGTCAGAAGCCGGTGCAGCCGGTGCTGTCCATGGTGCGTTAACCACCGGTGCCCTGAGCACCACCTTCACCGCAAGCCAGGGACTGCTCCTGATGATCCCCAACATGTACAAGATCGCAGGCGAGCTCACCTCCACCGTGTTCCACATAGCCGCCCGAGCCCTGGCAGCTCAAGGTCTGTCCATCTTTGGTGACCATTCAGACGTAATGGCCTGCCGCCAGACCGGTTGGGCCATGCTGGCTTCCAACAATGTACAGGAAGTCATGGATCTGGCCCTGATTGCCCATGCAGCTACTCTGGAATCCCGGGTACCCTTCCTGCACTTCTTCGATGGGTTCCGAACTTCCCATGAGGTTCAGAAGGTCGAAGAACTTTCCTACGACATCATGCGTCAGATGATCTCCGATGAACTGGTCGCAGCTCACCGGGCCCGGGGTCTTACCCCGGAAAATCCAGCCATCCGCGGTACGGCTCAAAACCCTGATGTGTATTTTACCGGCCGGGAAACGGTGAACAAGTACTATGCTGCGGTCCCCGCCATTGTTCAAAAATACATGGACCAATTTGCTAAACTGACCGGTCGACAGTATAAGATTTATCAGTACTACGGAGCCCCCGACGCAGATCGGGTTATCGTAATCATGGGTTCCGGTGCAGAACCGGTCGAAGAAACCGTAGATTTCCTTAACAAGAAGGGTCAGAAGGTAGGTGTACTCAAGGTTCACCTCTATCGTCCCTTTGATGCATCCCTCTTTGTAGCAGCCCTGCCTTCAACAGTGAAAGCCATTGCAGTGCTCGACCGCACCAAGGAACCGGGCTCTTTAGGCGAACCCATGTATGAAGATGTCCGGACCGCGGTCGGCGAAGCCATGAGCGGCGGCAAGAGCCAGTTTAAGGATTATCCCAAAATTGTGGGCGGCCGCTATGGCCTCGGATCTGCCGAATTTACCCCCGGTATGGTCAAGGCAATCTTTGATAATCTCTCCCAGGCAAATCCCAAAAACCACTTTACCGTGGGTATCTACGATGACGTGGCCTTTACATCCCTGGAATGGGACGAAAACTTTGACCTGGAAGAAGAGGGGGTCCACGAAGCGCTGTTCTACGGCCTTGGATCCGACGGTACCGTCGGCGCCAACAAGAACTCCATAAAGATAATTGGCGAAGCCACCGATAACTACGCCCAGGGATACTTCGTATACGACTCTAAAAAGGCTGGTACGGTTACGGTGTCCCATCTGCGTTTTGGTAAAAAGCCAATCCGCAAGCCCTACCTGGTTACTAAGGCTAACTTCATCGCCTGCCACAAGTTCAGCTTTATCGAAAAAGTCGATATGCTTGCCAAGGCTAAGAAGGGCGGTACATTCCTGCTCGCCAGCCCTTATCCGGCAGACCAGGTGTGGAACCATCTCCCGGTAGAAGTCCAGAAACAGATCATCGACAAGGAACTAAAGTTCTATGTCATCGATGCGGTAAGTCTGGCTGAAAAGGCTGGTATGGGTGGACGGATTAACGTCATCATGCAGACCGCCTTCTTTAAGATTTCCGGCGTACTTCCAGAAGAAGAAGCGGTAGAGCTTATCAAAAAATCGATTAAAAAGACCTATGGGAAAAAGGGTGAAGAGATTGTAAAGAAAAATATCGACACCATCGATATGGCCCTGGCCGGCATTCAGCAGGTGAACTATCCCAAGACCGTTTCGGGCAACCTTAAGATGATTCCCCCCGTTCCCGCAAATGCTCCTGCCTTTGTTAAGGAAGTCATCGGAGAAATTATTGCCTTCCGGGGTGAAAAGATCCCCGTTTCCAAGATGCCCGATGATGGTACCTTCCCCACGGGAACTACCAAATATGAGAAACGAAATATCGCAGAAAAAATACCCGTATGGGATCCTGAAACCTGTATCCAGTGCGGCAACTGTACCATGGTCTGTCCCCATGCGGTTATCCGCATGAAAGCCTATACACCGGACAAACTGGCTGGTGCTCCTGAAACCTTTAAGTCTACCGATGCAAAGGGCAAGGAATTTGAGGGCATGAAGTTTACCCTTCAGGTTTCACCTGAAGATTGTACCGGCTGTGGAGCCTGTGTAAACATCTGTCCTGCAAAGAATAAGACTAATCCTGAACTGAAGGCTATCAACCTGCAGCCCCAGCTCCCCCTCCGGGAAGCAGAAGCGAAAAACTGGGACTTCTTCCTCAAGATCCCCAACACGGATTCCAAACTGCTTAACCTGAACCTTGCCAAGGGTATCGGAATGAAGCAGCCCCTCTTTGAATTCTCCGGTGCCTGTGCAGGCTGTGGTGAAACCCCCTATGTAAAACTCCTGTCCCAGCTCTTTGGCGATCGTGCAGTTATTGCCAACGCCACCGGTTGTTCTTCTATTTATGGCGGTAACCTGCCCACCACTCCTTATGCTAAACGGGATGATGGCCGCGGACCAGCATGGTCTAACAGCCTCTTCGAAGATGCCGCTGAATTTGGTATGGGTATGCGGCTCACCAGCGACAAGTTGGCAGAACATGCCCGTGAAGTAGCCCAGGAAGCGAAAAATGCTGGTATCCAGGCAGCCTTGCTTGATAAGATCCTTGCAAATCCTCAGGATACCGATGAGGCCATCGAGGAACAGCGGAAGCTGGTAGACCAGCTGAAAGCAGCCCTTAAGAGCGATAGCACCCCCCTGGCTAAAAATCTCCTTTCCCTGGCGGACCACTTTATTAAGCGTTCTGTCTGGATCCTTGGTGGTGACGGCTGGGCTTACGACATCGGCTTCGGCGGTCTCGATCACGTTATAGCCTCCGGCAAGAACGTAAACATTCTTGTCATGGATACTGAAGTTTACTCCAATACTGGCGGTCAGATGTCCAAGGCAACCCCCGTCGGAGCAATTGCAAAGTTTGCTGCCGCCGGTAAGGAAATTACCAAGAAGGATCTGGGTGCAATCGCCATGAGCTATGGCTATGTCTATGTGGCAAAGGTCTCCATGGGAGCCAATATTGCACAGACTATCAAGGCCTTCCGGGAAGCCGAAAGCTACGATGGTCCATCCATCATCATCGCCTATTCTCACTGTATCAACCATGGTATTGACATGATGAAGGGGATGGATCAGCAGAAGGCAGCGGTAACAAGCGGTCTCTGGCCGATTTACCGTTACGATCCCCGTCTTAAAGCTCAAGGAAAAAATCCCTTCCAGCTGGATTCCAAAGACCCCACCACTCCTGTGGAAGACTTCATGTATAAGGAAGTCAGGTTCAAGGCTCTTAAAGCTGCAGATCCCGCCCGTGCAGATGCGCTTCTTGCTAAAGCAAAGGCGCAGATCGAGCGGACCTGGAAGGAATACAAATACCTGGCTGAAAGGCCCTTCTAAGGCAGTAAAACCCCTAAAACATAATTTCATGTAGGGGAATAATAAAAAAAATGAACGGGGCTGTCCAAAAGGTTGAGGACAGCCCCCTTTTTATATACAGGCAGCATGACAGTCTGCCTGGTATATTCAGAATGGAGGGCAGCAAACTTTTTAAAATTAGAGAGGCCCTCATTTAAAAAAATGTCAAAAATTTCTATTGTCCCAAAAGGACCTTCGTTGTATAGTTATGGGGATGATGACTATTCTTGCGATTGATGACGATCCGGCCCAATTGGAACGTTTGTCATTAATCCTTAAACACTTGCAATACCCCATTGTAGAATATTTAACAGCAGAAACAAAGCAGGAAGGCTTACAGATCGCCCAGGAACAGATCATAGATCTGGTGTTAACCGATCTCAGATTACCTGATGGGAATGGGATTGAGGTGCTGCA
>Ga0208198_1002200_pt1 | contig 15046 bp, 9 predicted proteins | sample AD_JPNTR2_MetaG_FD_184446 | JGI IMG/M metagenome (GOLD analysis project Ga0208198, IMG submission 184446) | Active sludge microbial communities of municipal wastewater-treating anaerobic digesters from Japan - AD_JPNTR2_MetaG (SPAdes) (version 2) | ecosystem: Engineered > Bioreactor > Anaerobic >... | reverse complement strand
CAGTGAGCCGAATACAAGCAGAAGAAATAAAGCAGAATGCGATGAAAATAGATTGAGTCAGCGGGATTTTTTCATCCTTTATATTCTGCAAGTGCCTGGCGGTTTTTATAGATTTTTGTTATTGCGTTAACAATATCATCCATATCGTTTCGTGTTCCGAGCAGCATACTTTGAGAGAATATGACTGCTTCGCGGCACAGTTGGTCGTTTCCCGGCAGGACATTTTCCTCGCGCCACTGTTTCAGGCGTGATTCCGGGAAGAGTCTTTTGAAACCTCTTGATGTCAGCATCTGTTCTATGAGTCCGTCTTTATTCTGAGGTCCATAACCAGGCATGCAGGGTATGCCTTCGGCATTGAGTGCCCTTATGAATGTTTCTCTAGGCATGTTATTAAATTCCTGGCTTATAAATCTGAACGGGTAAAGATGGTATGCTGATTTTGCTGATTCATGTACGAGTTTGTAAGTTTTTATACCAGGTATTTCTTTGAGTTTTGAATCGAGGTATTTCGCATTTTCAATTCGTATCTCAAAGTCGCGGAGGATTCGCTTCATCTGCGACATCAGGATGAGTGCCTGTATTTGCTGCATGCGGTTGTTGCCCCCGTTAATCGGGTAGTTTGAAGTTCTCTTCACGCTTCCGTAGGGTCTGCCGCAATTGTGTATTGAATGGCAGAGGTCCATCAGTTCGTCGTTATCGCTTATTATTGCGCCACCTTCGCCTGCTGGCAGGTTTTTCGAGTTCTGGAAGCTGAAGCATCCGGTATGGCCAAAGTTACCCACTTTCTTCCCTTTATATTCGGCCAGCCAGGCCTGGCAAGCATCCTCTATCACTTTGAGGTTGTGCTTGCGGGCTACTTCATTCACCCTGTCCATATCTACCGGGAGGCCATAGATGTGTACCGGTATGATGGCTGTGGTTCTTTCGGTAATTCTCGACTCGATTTTAGACGGGTCGATGAGGAAAGTCTCGGGGTCGGTATCCACAAACACCGGGAGGGCTTTCTGATAGAAGACCACATTATAAGTAGCGATGAAGGTGAATGGGGAAACCAGCACTTCATCGCCTGCGTCGACGCCAAGTGCCTGAAGTGACACCATAAGAGCTGTTGTGCCGGAAGCTGTTGCGAGGCATCTCTTTGCACCCATCAATTCAGCATATTTCTTTTCGAATTCGACAATATGTTCGCCGTTGCCGCGCCACCACCTCCCTGTTCTTAGCATTTCGATAATACTGTTTTCTGCCTCACGGTCCCATATGGGCCATGATGGCCATGGAGCTGTTCTCACCTTAGGCCCTCCTAGAAGTGCGGGCTTATCCTGTTCACTTCTTGCAATGGTGAAGGAAGGAAAAGACCATTTTAGAAAAGAACCGACTGCTCCGGCAGAGACTGCCGTTAATGCCTGACGTCTTGTAAGTTTCAGTTTTTTCATATCCGGAATATTAAAATTATAATCTGTCAGAAAAGCAACAAATTATGTTTAAAGTTAAAGCAGAAAAAAAATTTTAAACAAGTTATAAAATTTACCGGAAAATTTACAGAGCAGAGTGTAAATTATTTTTCCTGAACGACATAAATATTTGTATATCCCATGCCTGCAAGTTCGGGGTATAGCCAGAATGTATCCTCTCTTTTGTAAAATCCTGTGATCAGCAGATGGTAGGTATCCCATCTCATCAGTATTTCAACTGGCAATCCATACTTTTTGTTAATCTTTTTCTGTGCACGAATTGCCTGTGACCGTTTCCGGAACTCTCCCACATGAAGAGAGAAAGCAGGTTTGGGTGGCGGTGGTACTACCTCTTCTTTTTCAATAGCTTCTTTCGCCCCAGGTTTGACAGCAGCGGTATCGCTTACAATTTTAGGTAGTTCAACTGCCGGAATCGGTTTTACAGCAGTCGTATCAGGTTTAATTTCTAATTCAGGTTTTACTGCAACAGTATCTGCTGGTGGCTTAACTTCCTTAAGAACAGGTTTTTCAATAACAGGTATTCTAACCGGAGGAACCCATATGTCTTTCATTCCAAGTTTCTTCAGAACTGGTATCATATTCTCCAGTTCCTGTTTATCCCTGAAGCCGGTTATACGCACTTTGTGATACCCTTCTTCCTTGACAATAATTACGGGCTTGCCAACCATCTTCGACAGTTTATCTCTGAGGGCTGTGGCATTCTTTTCATTTCTGAATGCTCCCACCTGAATAGTCATCTCAGGCACCATGACAGGAACAACGGCTTCTTCTGCAACTTCGCGAATTTCCATTATGGTATCCCGTCTCTCAACAAGTCTGACCTGTTGCTCCCTTGCTTTCTGGAAGATAAGCCAGAGTTCTGTAACACCATTTTTATTAAGCATTGCTATTACATCTCCAGCCTCTTTTCTGTCTTTCAGACCCGTTATCCGTACCTTATAGAGGTCGTTTTCAATTATTATCTCTGTTTTTCTTCCCATCAGGCTCTCGATCTGCCTTCTGTAATTCTCGGCATTTGAACGTCTTCTGAAGGCACCGAGCTGAATTGAGTAACTATCTTCTGCCGTTGTAAAGACTTCTTCAGTTACTTCATGAACAATAGTAAAGGTTGTATCTCTGCGAACTTTCGGAGGTTGAACTGGCTTCACCTCAACCTTTTCAGGTTCTTTTGCAGGTTTTTCAACTTCTACAATCACTTTCGCAGGAACTCTGGCTGTTGTATCGGGGGTTATTTTAGTTAAGGTAAAATTAAGGTCTGTAACAAAATCCCCTTCTTTTCCAGCAGCAATTATAAATTCACGCATTTCAGGCTCGGACCTGAAATTAAGCTTCTTCAGCTGGGCAGTATCGGGTCGGACTGTATATTTACCGGGTTTAAAGCCAAGATGGCTGAACAAACCATCATCTTCGGAAAGTGTTTTAGCCACCAGGTTGTACTCTTCATCAAGGAATTCCATGATAATTTTCCCGATACCTCTCTTTAGTCCGTCTTCCAATAGCGAAACATAACCAGTGGCTTCACCCAAAACTGATACTGGCACCTCTATAGTTTTAAGGATATCGGGATCAACTGTTACGCTTATAGTTTTAACCGGCAATCTCCATGATATCTCTTCAAATTCATCCCTGTCTAATTCTATGAAGCATTTCGTATATGGTTCAAGTCCGATAATACGAATTGTTGTATCTGATTCCGATTTTATTATTCTGCCTCCGCTTGCACGTACTCCAAGACCTTTTACTCTTGGTTCTCCCGGATCTCTTCCACTGTTTCCGTTTATATCGAGATAAGCAATTATTGTTATACCTCCCTTCCCCACATTGGGACGGTTATCGGCTTTCACATATCCTGTTCTGGTATCTGAAATCAGGCTTCCTCTGGCATGTTCTATGAACATAGGATTTTTATCCTTAAGTCTGAAAGAGAAACCTGTCTGGGCAAATGAGAAATCGTATCTCAATCCAAACTCTGCCATCCGGAAATCATTCCTGAAATTTTGTTCATAACTGAAATTCAAAAACATACGATTTCCGATGATTTTCTCAATTCTCGCCTTAAATGAAAGAATCTCGTTGTTATTGTAACTATACTGCATCTGGGGCATAAATACAAATCTCCCAGGGAGGCGGAGAGCAAGGGATAGATTACTGTAAAAAAATGGATCCGACTTAGAAGGTATCAGTGCATAGGTGGTGACATTGGTATTTATGCCTAAAATATTGCCAGAAAAGAGCCATTCTCCGGTTGCGTATTCTGTAAGTGGCAGTATAATCTGATTGAGTGTAAACCTCTGATATGTCGAAAACTTCCCCAAGCGTAAAGGAAGTGCAAGAGCCGCTTTTCTCTCCTCCCTGTATTTATATATAATTGCCTGCTGATCTTTATCGTAAAGTGTGTAATTAAGGTCAAGCTGAAGTCCTGTTGGAAGTCGGTATATAAGGTTTCCTTTTGCCCTTACACCGTGCATATATTCAGCTGAAATAAGAATGTTATTTGCTGGTCGAAAGATTCCGCTCACCCATGGCATAAGGGAGCCGGAACTAACTGATGAAAGATATTCATAACCAGCACCCAGGGTAATGTATTTTGTGAGGCCATAATTAAAAGATGCCCTCGAAAACCTGCTGAATAGTGTATCTTCAACGATACCTGCACTCACGTTATATTCAAAAGTACCCGGTGGAAGAAAGCTATAAGGAATATTTATACTTTGTTCCTTTGTTTTTTCTTCTCCCCATGGGCCGAAAAATTTTAGTTTAACAACAGAACTTCCATAAACCAGGGGCACATCGAAAGTATAAAAGCCGGAAGCATCAGATTTTACATAATCCACAAGTACATTGTTCACATAGAGTTCAACAATCCAGCCGGGTTCAGTATAGTCGCTGATCTTATATGTTCCGAAAGCTCTTCTATAGGTTGTAGGGGCATTTGTAACTCTTACTCCCAGCAAAGGATTCTGGATTGTAGAGACAGACTGGGGGGAGAGTTTCCCGACAGTTATCTGACGAAAAAGACTGAAATCGTTATTTACATATTTCCACTGGTAATATTGCTGTTTTTCTGTAAACTTTTCATTTGAATTATAATACAGATTAGCTGTAAGGTCGCCGCCAGCAAACATGGCGCCAAGGTTCAGGTTTGTTCTGAGATCTGATCTTCCGTTGATTTCCTGGGTTGATATTACCGACCAGTCGGCCATACCAAAACGGAAAAACAGATGAGTTGGGCCGAGATTTGTATCTGCCTTCATCTCACCTTTAAGTCGCGTAAGATTACGGCGCATCTCTTCCAGTCTCATCTCTTTTATCAGCGGGAGTTCAAGATGGCTTGTTATAGTAACTGAAAGAGACCTGAAGTTAAAATTACATTCGAGTCCAAAAATTCTTCCGAAATAATCACTTTTAAGATAAAGGCCTGTCTCGGTCCGTATCAGATGTCCTTTAGAAACCGTATAAATTCTATCCTGGAACCTTATTCTGCTTGCATTATAGTCAATCATATAATTAGCTTCGCGGTTTATAAAAAACCCCGATATAGAATCCAGATTCTGTGAAGGTATATTTCTTACTTTCAGATAGTCGAACAGGTCTGTAACAGAAAGAAAGATTTCTTCATTTTCATTAATGACAGCAGGCAGTTCAAAACCTCCCACCCTTGGGATTTCACAAAAAACCAGTATTTCATAGTAATCCTGTTCATTCTGCGCGCAGACAATATTGAAATTAACCTGAAACAGAAGTATCAAGGCACCCACAAACACCATCCTGTGAAGCAGAAGCATACATCCGCCACATATGTTACTGATGTATGCTCTTCCTTTCGCCATTAAAAAATAAAACTTATTTTTTAGTTATAATTTTATTCCTGAACAAAGGTTATACTGAATGTCCCACTGTAGTTTCCCGGTGGGTTGGAAACAGGATTTCCAACTGTAAGTGTTCCTCCTATATAAAGTGGTGTTGATACGGGTGGAACTGTATTGATTACAAATGGTGAAGGGGGGTCTGTACCTCCGATATGAAGAAGCAAAGAACCTCCGTTGCTTCCGGGAAGGCTAACATCCGGACCTGCCAGAATTGATACAAGAGTTCCGGGATTTCCTGTAACCTCAATCAGCGCTGGTGAGTAAGAATATCCAAGACTCAGCAAAATAACGTCACCAGTTGAAGACCTTGTTCCATCGGGATTGACAGTTACTGTTCCTCCTGTAGCACCAAGTGTAAAAGCACCAAAACTCAGGCCCTGTGCCGTTACATTTATCGAAATGGGCCTTGGTGGTGGTTCCTGAGCCGCACTATTAACTACAATACAGAATAATATCAGAAACAAAACAATAATCCTGTCATTCACCCCTTATAATTATTTTAATTGTATACCTTTCTCTGTTACTCTTTAATTCAGCTATATAGATTCCCGGATTCAAACCCGGGTTGAACTCGTATATCCCCGGTACGCTAAAGTTCTTCCTGACAAGTGGTTGGCCGGTTATACTATACAGAGTCAGTACGGCATCTCCCTGTGTCATGAATTCCGTTTCCACTCTTAACATTCCTTTTGTTTCGTAAATGTTTACAGATGTTCTTATTTCGGGCAATTCAATACTGGTTGGTATCTCACCAAATGTTAGGTAAAATCTGTTAAGGTATTCAGCAGCAGAAAGTGTTATGGAGTATGTGTTTCCGTTTAGCAGATCCTGATTGATACCTGTAACGGCATCGTATAAATAAATACCTGAAGAAGCAATAGATTCGTCAATTGACTTAATGCTGAAAACCAATGTACCATTACGGTATGTCTTAACTCCCAGAGGCACCTGGTATGGTGTGGATGTTATATAGGGAAGTGCATTGATTGACAGTTTTCTTGCATCTGATGATACAGAGTACAGATTCGGCACATTCAGATCGGTATTCATCAATTTGAGGGCATCAAGCGTGCCATCCATTGATTCTGTAGCTTTTGAATCAAAATATATTACAGCAGGATCTTCTGATGCCGGATCGTCGGAGAATTTTACTGCAAGTCTTACCAACTGTAATGATTTTGTTCCGTCCGACTTGGTAAAAGGGTGAGTGAGGTTATTGATCCTTACACTGTTATCCAGCCCGAGAGTCCCGGTTACAGGATAGGCGCCGTCAGAAACATGAACAAAGAATCCCTGCATCGATGGAATTATGTTGGAAACCACTCCGTCGCTCGAAACTCCGTTTATATAAGTACTGTATGTTCCTCCGTATTCATCGGTACCGCTTGCCTTGAAGAAATACAAAGCATCATCAATGTTATCCTTTGTCCAGCCCGAAGGTGCATCCCAGTCTATCGGAGATGGATACGGATTACCTACAAGATTGAATCCCTTTGTATAGGTATTGTTATGGTTATAAAGTGTCCTTGAAATCGGTCCGTTATTTACAGTACCGGTTATATCTACTGTCACCGGGCCGTCTCCCGAACCGAAATGTACCGAATAACCCTCAAGCGGATTCAGTATATTAGATGAATTGGTATAACTAACCCACCCCGATGTAGTACGGCTCTCGTCGTATCTGTAAAATGATGGGAATGGAGCTCCCAGATTCATGTCATCTCCAAACTCGCCAACAGTTGCCGCCTGAAATGGAGAAGAAAAATATTTATAACCAAAACCCGATGGCAGATATCTTTGCATCGTAACATTTCCGGTTATCTGTCCTGTTCCGGATCCATCAATCAAAGCAGTCTGTGTGTCGGTTGAAAGAAGAACCAGCCTGTCATTAGTATTTAAGGGGCCATTACACAGGACTATTCCTGCGACTGACATCACCTGATCGTTAAGTGTAATGCCGTTAGCCCTGTAGATTGTCAGATTATTTAAAACAGGGTCAGAAGTGAATGTTCCTGATGGTATTGTAAAAGCAGCCCCTCCTGTATTTCCAGGGCTACCAAAAGCAAGACTTGCCTGTTGTGAAATAGTTATTGTACCTGAAGTCCTTAATATTGGAATATCAGCGTTCTGGAATATCAAATCATTTGAACCTGTTGTCAGTTCACCTGCCGTGAGATAAAGCGTTCCATTTAAGGTAACTGTTTTAGAAAGAGTTACGCCAGAAAGATTGTCTATTGTAAGATCTCTGACTACTGATGGAAGTCCGTCTCCGGTTATCTGGGCTGATGATCCTGCGTACACATAACTGGCATCAGTACTGAAGGTCCTTGAAGCTGTCTGAATATTTCCTGAAAAACCTGATGAAGAGATTCCTTCGGGAGAACCAATTATGAGTGTTGCGGAAGGAGATAGTACAAAAGAGCCTGAACCAGAAATAATATTGGTTCCCGAACAGTTTAGTGTTCCGTTAACTATCATGTCATTTCCGGGACCATCGTCTAAAGTAACACCAGCATTAATAACAAGTGTTCCTCCTGTATCAATTGTAAGTTCGTCGATAGTAACAGGTGAACCGATAGTAACTGTATTGCCGCTTCTAACTGTAACAGCACCCGAATTTGAAGCAGGTGAGACAGGTGAAGATGTCCATGTTCCTCCAAGATATGCCTCCCATGTAGTATTCTGTTCCCAATTTCCTGACGAAGCGCTTCTGAAGGCTGTCAAAACATATCCTATCTGAAAATCACCGAATATTGTCAATCCGGTTACCTGTGTGCTTGTTGGGGTTCTGGTGCCTGCAACAGGATAGTACCATATACCTGAGTTATAGCATGCAGTGGTGAAGTACTGGTAATTCGTTCCGGGATCCATATCACCGGAAACAAAATTAAAGGTAACGTCATAGCTGGTAAAACCAGAGACTCCATTATTTATCAGCGTCCAGTATCGGTTTACGGTATAATCTGGGGAAATTGATGATGTTCCAATATCAGGATGATCACCCGGAGTTGTATATGCAACTATATTTCCAGTTCCGTTTGTGGTGCCTGCGAAAGATATTGTAACAGGTGTATAATTTGAGGCATCTCCTATTTCAAAAGTTTTCTGGGTTGTTCCTTCATCTATGTTTATCCTGAGGTTACCATTAATGTATTTTCCGTCACCAGCATTAAATATTTTTGCATCAGTATCAATAGTCAGTATATATGAACCGGTATTGATTTTACCGTTAATGAAATTAAGCGAAGTTGTGATTGTACGGTTTCCGTTAAGTGTAACGCCGTTTGAGTTATTGATAATAATTCCTCCGCTGGATGAGAATGTTGAAGGAAATTCAGGTCCTGTTGACTGGGCAGTAGTTCCCTTATATTGAAGTGCAGCATTGGGGCCATATACTGGCTGTGCAGAAGCGGTAGCTGTTCCTTCCATTGAAAGAGTTCCGTTTACAGTAGCTGATGTTATTGACTTGACACCTGAACCTGAAAGAATGAGGTTTCCGTACGTTGCATCTGCAACTGTTTGTGCCCCATTAAGTCCATAATTAACAGTTGAATTGTTATCGAAGAATTTCCCTCCACCAAAAATTGTTAATGAATTAACATTATGATTTAGTGTACCTCCATCTTGTATTACTAAGTCGCAGTTTGATGATATGGATACCGGGTAAATTTCAGTAAGGACGCCTCCATTAAAAATTTTAATCATGGTTCTAGAGCCCGACACCGACCATCCCGATGCTGTTGTTGTCATTGTATGGCCGTTCTGGATTACGAATTGCTGTCCAGGTGTTGTAAAGTCTGCCGGTGAGTATCCATCGAGTGTCTTCCAGTTTGAAAGCACTGCCGGGTCGCCTGATGACTGGGAATAGAAAACAGGTGGTGAATATGATATTACTATTTGTCCACCTGCTCCATTACCTCCAGTTTTGTTTGTTCCATCACCTGAGCCACCGCCTCCTCCGCCAGGTAATAGACCAGGTAATCCGTTCTGTCTTTCCATGCCACCATTACCACCTTTTCCTCCTCCAGGAGGCGGATTGCTTGCAACCTCAGTTGTCCATGGATCAGGTCCCGATACTCCGTTTGAGGAAGTACCTGCAGAAGATCCTCCCGGCCCTCCAAAACCCTTGTTATGGTCTCTTCCCCTTCCTCCGTTACCTCCGCTATAAACCACATCACCTATTGATGATGCTGCTGAGCCACCTGCGCCACCAGCACCTGGAGTACCACCAGAAGCGGCATATCCTCCGCCGCCACCTTTTGCCAGCACTGTTGAAACTGAACCAAACCATGTGTCGCCACCGGGGTTGCCGTTTCCACCCGCCACACCTGTGCCACCCGCACCCACCACAAAAGAATAGACTGTACCAGGAACTACAGTTAATGTTCTGCGGGCATAGGCACCTCCGCCACCGCCTCCTCCACCATCACTGTTGGTATTGTTTCCTCCACCGGCACCACCACCGCCCCAGCATTCCACAGTTATAGAGGTAACGCCTGCGGGTACTGTAAAAGTGCCGCTTGAAGTAAATATCTGGCTGGGCGTCCATGAAACAATCACAAGACCCTGTGCACCGTTACCTCCTGTACGGTTTGTATTGTTGTTTACATAGGCGCCGCTGCCGCCTCCCCCATAGTTATATCCTGCCAGTCCGTTCCCTCCTGCGGTGAGACCAGCTGCTCCGTTGCCCCCTTCTTCGGCAGTTCCCGCACCGCCGGTTGTACCTGAAGCATTCCCACCTGCTCCTCCTGAGCCTGCTCCTCCGCCTCCTCCACCGCTGTATGTTGCAGTTCCATTAGCGCCATTGCCTCCAGGAAACACAACATCCCCGATGCTGTTTGCTGCAGAACCTGTTCCTCCGGGAGCCGTCCCGCCATTAGGTGCAGCACCGCCTGCTCCACCCTCAGCATATACAAGTGAAGGCGACCCAAACCATGAAGGACTTCCTGTTGCACCAGCTGACAGAGTGCCGAGTGTAACACCACCAACACTAACAGTATACATCTCACCTGGAGAAACGCTAAGGGTTTTTCTTGCATAAGCACCACCAGCGCCACCTCCACCACCACGCGCATTATTTATACCTGTTCCGCCTCCAGCACCTCCCGCGCCCCAGCATTCAACAATTATTGTTGTTACACCATCCGGCACTGTAAACGTACCACTCGAGGTAAAAACCTGCCTGGTCTGACCATATATGGCTGCAACAGATGCATATATTAGAGACGTAATAACCAATCCCTTCAATACATACAAATGCCTGTTATCTGTCATCCTTACAGCCATACTGCAGTGTCATAAAACTTAATAACAGGATATACCCGTTTTGATTTTCAACGCAGAACTAACTCTGCTTCTGCATATTTCTCAGTCTTAACGTCGGACGGTGCTGAATATGTAATTTTAAGAGTCCCCGACCTGTAATCAACACCCGGCACCCTGACAAGGTTCATCTGAAAGTTTCTTTTCGTATTTGGAGTGTAAACAGCAACGCCGTTTACATTTCCAACACGTGTAACCTTACCCTGAGGGGAAATGTAATCAACAGTAATGTCGCCGTATGTTGACATGCTGCCAGACCTGTTGAAAGTCATCTTCAACCGGGGAACAGTATCATTGACAAAGTCTAGCGAAAGATTTGTTACACTGACATTTGCATTCAGGTTTCCCACCCTAATTATCACAGGTATTGTAATTCCGAAAACAGGTATAAGTTTAACAGATATAGTTGTTGTATCTTGTGTTACCTGTTCCTCACCAAGAGGTTTTGGACGGGGTATGGCCCTGAAATAAAAATGGGACCTGTACTCCCCCTCAACCAGGTCCCTGGAGCGAAGGAGCTGCACTTTAACTACCTGTGATTCATTTGGTCCGAGGGTGACAGTTCGCGGGAAATACCTTATAAACCTGTCAGCAAATTTCTGCCCCGGATCAGGCTCTGTAATTGTTTCAAAACCACCATCTTCAGTCATTCTAATCTGTACAATTGAGATGGCATATGTAGCGGTATCCTGCCCTGTATTTGCCAGATTAAGGTCGAACGACCGCCGGTTACCTTCAAAAACAACACGTCGAGGAGTAATCAGAAGGTTGCCCTGCGCAAAAAGAGTTATATTTCCGTTGAATATTACTCCCGCTAACATCAACAGAAATAAGCAAAATCCCTTCGTCAGCGAAGGGATTTGCCTGCCGTTTAAATTAAATTTTATTATATGCATCAAAATATGTTTTATAACTAACTTTTTCAGTTAAAATCAAAAGTGATATCATAATTCCCAACATATAATCCAACAGGGTTATCGTTCAGAGTTCCAACCTTCAGTGTAGCCCCGACGTAAACCACCTGAAATCCGTTTTTAAGCATGCCTGTTCCGGTTCCGTGTGGCGGACTTGAAACCCAGCTGTCGACAAGCATTGTCTTTTCACTTGATACATGCCGCAATATTACAGGACCTGACGGCAGTGTTACCGAAAACGATGCATCGTTGTCTCCGGAAACATAAAAGCTTGCAGCACTGTGTACACCTGTACTTACAAATACAGAACCTGTAACAGAAATGGTATTTTGAGGGGTAAGAATAATTTCGCCTCCCTGGGGCCCAGGTGCAAACCTCCCAAAGTTCAACTGAGATGTTTCCACTGCAGAAAAGACAGGAATAACTTCGGCTATAACCTGTCCTGTGGCTGTTACCGAAGAAATAGCCTGTGGAAAAGCATTTATACCTGCAGCTAATCCCAGAAAAAACAAGGATATTAAACTTACGAACCCTCTCATTTCAAGAAACCAGTTGATGTTTCTTAAAATTAATTATAGTTTATTGTTACAACAAAAGGTGTACCGCTGGTATAAGTGCCTGCAGCCTGGCTGCCGTTTACATACAATGTAGCCCCGACATAAAGAATGTCAGAACCACCTGTAAGAGTGTAACCATTTGTACTGCTGCTTGTAAAATCATCGACTGTCATATTGTTACCACCAGAAGAAATTGTATGAGGAGAAGCTGGTAGTGTCACAGAATAGTTGGCTCCTGTCAAACCAGAAATATTAAACGTGGCAGCTGATATAGTACCTCCACCCATAAGTGTTACCCCGCCGGTTGGTGTTCTGGTCGGTGATGCAGCAGCAGTTAAAACAACCGTACCTGGATTTGTATTAACAGCAAGGTTGCCAAAATTCATATCGGCAGTTTTTGTAATTGCCAAAGGTGTAACAATAGTTGCCGAAGCAGTAGCTGTTGCCGTTACCTGTGAATAAGTAACCTTTGTGAATGATAGCATCAAAGCTACAATTGCAATAAATCTGAATAAATTTCTCATTTTTAAAACTGATTTTAGGTTAATTTAAAATTAATTATTTAGTTTGACTTAATTTTTCAATAACCAATCCGGCTTTAAAATAGCTCTAAATCGGATAACAAATATCTTTTAAAGTTGTTACAAAAAAATTACAAAAATTTTCTTAAAGCATTTTAATAATTAACATCAACATTAAATTATCAACAATAAATCTTTCTTAAAATTATGACTATTATTAAAATAAAATAGTTGCACAATATTTGAATAACGATTCCAGTTATTTTACCTCATTTTCCCCCTTCACATATCCGAAGTTAGCCAGTATGCCTCCGTCGACATACAGGATATGTCCGTTAATGAAATTGCTTGCCTTTGAGGCAAGGAAGAGTGCTGCATAGGCCACATCTTCCGGTGTACCCCAGCGACCTGCCGGAGTACGGGTCATGACGAGGTCGTTGAACGGATGGTTTCCTTCCCTGATGGGAGCTGTCTGCGCTGTCGCAATATAGCCAGGTCCAATACCATTCACCTGAATATTATATTTTGCCCACTCGCATGTCATATTCTGCGTAAGAAGTTTCAGACCTCCCTTTGCAGCTGCGTATGCCGAGACAGTATTGCGGCCGTAAACACTCATCATCGAGCACATATTTATTATTTTACCCGACCGCTTTCTGATCATGCCCGGGGCAACCCTTTTCGAAACAATAAATGGCCCCACGAGATCAACATCCAGCACTTCCCTGAACTCCGAAACCTTCATATCAAGAATCGGAATTCGCTTTATAATCCCGGCATTGTTTACAAGAATATCAATTTCACCAACATTTTTTTCAATTTCGGTAATACCTCTGTCAACATCTTCCTCATCAGTAACATTGAACTTCAATGTGTAAACATCCAGGCCTTCTTTTTGATATTCATTCCTGCAATTTTCAAGCTTCTCCTCACTGAGGTCATTCACACAAACCTTTGCTCCGGCTTTAGCATAAAGCAGACCTATTGCCAGACCGATACCATGGGTTCCACCTGTCACAAGGGCGACTTTTCCCGTTAAATCAAGTAAGTCTGTCATAAGCAAAATATTTTTAATGTGTTTGATTTATAATTCTTCGTTATTTAATAAGGTTTAAAGGAATAGAACAGGATTCATCATCCTGGTTTAAAACTACCTCAGTGTATCCGGATATCTTACGTCCATATCCCCGTAATCGAGGTTCTCGCCTGCCATTCCCCAGATAAATGTATAATTTGACGTACCTGCAGCGCTGTGAATGCTCCACGAAGGAGACAGCACTGCCTGTTCGTTAACCATCCATATATGGCGTGTCTCGTCAGGGTCGCCCATGAAGTGGCATACTGCCTGTTTCTCCGGGACTTCAAAATAGAAATATGCTTCCATTCTGCGTGCATGAGTATGAACAGGCATTGTATTCCATACACTTCCCGGTTTAAGCTCTGTCATTCCCATCTGCAGCTGGCATGTCTCTATTACACTGTTAACAAGCAGTTTATTAATGGTTCTGTGGTTGGATTGTTCAGGCGAGCCAAGCTCAACTATTTCAGCATCGGCCAGGGTAACCTTTCGTGAAGGGTAGGTATGATGCGCAGGTGCTGAATTGATATATAATTTAGCAGGTTTTAAACTGTTAAGTGAGATAAATTCAACACCCTTTGTTCCTCTCCCCAGATAAAGAGCCTCCTTAAATGCAAGTTTGAAAATGCCGCTGTTAGTTCTTATTTCAGCATCGCCACCTACATTAATAATGCCCATTTCGCGGCGGTCGAGGAAATTTTCCGACTTCAGCTCATCAAACGTTTCAAGCACAACAGGATGATCAACCGGCATTGCACCCCCTACGATATACCTGTCGTACATTGAATAAACAAATATAAGCTCATTCTTCTCAAACAACTTCTCAATGAGAAATTCTTTTCTTATCCTCGCCGTATCATAATGTCTGAAATCGGATGGGTGTACCGCATACCTTAATTCTGTTTTCATGTTAAACTGATTTTAAAATAATGACATATCATTAATTCAGGTGTAAAAATAAATACTTATGCCGATTTTTTTTGCATTATTTGGTTTAATTTGTATTTTCGTGTTCGTTAACGCAAAATTATTCTATTTGTCAACATTTTAAATATTCATCTTTATGTCATTTATTCATCCTGAGTTTCTTCTGACAAATAAAACAGCCAGCAGGCTTTATCATCAGTACTCTGAAGACAAACCAATAATAGACTTTCATTGCCATCTATCGCCTCAGATGATAGCAACCGACAGGCAATTTGAAAATCTTGCCCAGATATGGCTTGAAGGAGATCATTACAAATGGCGGGCAATGAGAACTAACGGTGTGCCTGAAAAGTACTGTACAGGTGATGCATCACCCGTTGAAAAAT
>Ga0208198_1002188_pt1 | contig 15149 bp, 6 predicted proteins | sample AD_JPNTR2_MetaG_FD_184446 | JGI IMG/M metagenome (GOLD analysis project Ga0208198, IMG submission 184446) | Active sludge microbial communities of municipal wastewater-treating anaerobic digesters from Japan - AD_JPNTR2_MetaG (SPAdes) (version 2) | ecosystem: Engineered > Bioreactor > Anaerobic >... | reverse complement strand
CAATATCCGTTCTGCCTTCTGCACCACGAAGTAAGGCATTGATAGATTTATCTCTCCCGCAAGTTCAATGAACCGGGTCGAGAAATCGTACTCCCGCGCTTTCCACGCCAGGTAGAACGGGTCCACAGGAATGCAATGCCCCCCTACCCCCGGCCCGGGATAAAACGGCTGTATGCCAAAAGGCTTAGTAAATGCCGCATCAAGCATCTCCCAAACACTGATGTCCATTCTATCACAAAGAAGCGCCATCTCATTGACAAGCGCTATGTTAACCGCACGGTATGTATTCTCAAAAACCTTGGCCATCTCTGCTACGGCAGGCGACGAGCACTTTATAACCTTAATAATAGTCTCCCCGTAGAATGCTGCAGCTACGTCAGTGCAAGCCTGGGTGATCCCACCGACAAGCTTGTTGGTGTTCTGAGTAGTATACCGCTTGTTCCCCGGATCAACCCTTTCAGGCGAATGCACCAAGAAAAAGTCCTTCCCCACTTCAAGCCCTGTAGCAGCAAGCTTAGGGAGTATTACCTCCTCAGTAGTGCCAGGGTACGTAGTGCTTTCGAGGGATATGAGCTGACCAGGGCGCAGATGCTCCGCTATTTCCCCAGTCACATTCTCTATATACTGAAGGTCAGGCTCTCTATGTACAGTGAGCGGAGTCGGAACACATATGATGATCACATCCGCCTTGCTTAGCTCAGAAAAGTCAGCCGAGGTGCGCAGCTTCCCATCTAGAATAACCTTCTTGAGCTCTTCATCCTTAACATCTCGGATGTAGTTTTCGCCCCGGTTGACCATGCCAACCCGCTCTTCATTGCGATCAACCCCTATGACGGGAAAGCCCACCTTAGCCTTCTCAACAGCCAACGGAAGCCCTACATAACCAATACCAACAACCGCAACTACCGCAGTGTGGGCCTTGAACTTAGCCTTAAGCTCCTCTGCATAATCTCGCCTTACCTCAGTCTCAACTTCAAGCGCCATGATATTTCCTCCCGCCCGCCTTATCGGCCAGCATAACTTCGCAATACATCGCAGAGCTGCTCCACTACGTATTCTTGTTCACAGATCTCTAGCTCAGGAAACATCGGAAGCGACAATGCTTCCTGTGCTGCCTTTTCACTCTCCGGGAAATCCCCAAGCTCGTAACCGAGGGTTTCAAAAACCGGCTGCAAATGCAAGGGCAACGGATAGTATACCGTGGAGCCCACACCCCTCGATTTCAGTTTTTCCTGAACAGCATCGCGGTTAGGAACTCGTATGGTGTACTGATGGTACACGTGGTATGCACCTTCAGATACCACAGGACATCTTGCAACATCTCCTGCTAGATCAAAGCTTCGACTGTATCGCTCAGCCAGTGATCTCCTGGCCTCGATCCAACCCCTAAGATACTTCACCTTTACATTTAAAATGGCAGCCTGCAATGCATCGAGCCGGCTGTTTATGCCCAGCTTCTCATGATAGTACTTCTTCCTGCTCCCATGCACCCGAAGCATCCTGAGGCGTTCAGCTAAGGCGTCGTCCTTCGTAACAACCATCCCAGCATCCCCAAAGGCCCCCAGATTTTTCGTGGGGAAGAAACTGATACATGCCATATCTCCCAACGAACCCACGGGCCTGCCTTTGTACTTGGCCCCTATAGCCTGCGCAGCATCTTCTATCACAGTAAGCCCGTACTTGGCTGCAATCTCGTTAATCGGATCCATATCCGCCGACTGGCCATATAAGTGCACAGGGAGTATCGCCTTCGTACGGGCCGTCACCTTGCCCTCAATCTGCGTCGGATCTATGTTGAAGGTCTTGGGATCAATATCACAGAAGACCGGTTTCGCCCCAGCCCTCACAATCGACCCCGCAGTTGCAAAGAACGTGAACGGCGTAGTGATGACTTCATCCCCAGGGCCCACACCTGCAGCCATCAGAGCAAGGTAAAGGGCATCGCTGCCATTAGCAACGGCAATCGCATGTTTCACCCCGCATATCTCAGCGATAGCCTCCTCAAGCCTTTCAACACTGTCGCCCAGTATGAACTGGCCCGAATCCACAACCTCGCCAATCGCTGCCATCAACTCATCCCGAAGCTTACTGTTCTGCCTTGTAAGGTCGAACGATGGAACCTGCATTACCGATGGCTCCTCTCTGTGTCGGCATTCACTCTCCACAGAATAGATCAATTGTTCCGGAGGAACATCTTTCACAACCCTGGCTGGAGTACCCAGCACAATCTTGCATGGGGCAACATCACGCGTCACGACACTTCCTGCCCCCACAACCGCTTCTTTGCCAATAGTTACGCCGGGCAGAACCACGGCATTTCCGCCGATGCGCCCGCCATCCTCCACAGTGACGCCTTTGCGATATTTGAATCGTTCTTCAGTGCGCCCCATGTAATTGTCGTTCGTCGTGCATACCATGGGCGCAATAAACACGTTCTTCCCGAGCTTCGACAAGGCCGTAATATAGGCAGAAGTCTGTATCCTAGTGCCGTCGCCTATCTCGCAATCATTCTCAACAGTCGCGGCATGTCCAACTATTACATTTCTGCCTATCTGGCAGCCCTCTCGAACCTGCGCCCCATCTGCCACGAAGGAACCGGAACCTATCTCGCTCCCAGCATATATCACAGCTCCGACACCTATCTGACATCCTTCCCCTAACTTAAGCGGAGGAAGGATACCCGAAGGCGCCAGAGTGCTGGACTTCGCCTTCGTTGGCCTCTGGCCAACCACCGAATTGGCTCCAACCTCAACATCGTCTGCGATGAGAGTTCCCTCTCGCACTATGACATTGCTATCTATCCTAACGCTTCTGCCTATTCTGGCTTCGGCCTCAATCACCACATTACAACCGATAAAAGCTCCATCACCTATATAAACACGTTCACCAATGACAGTATGGGCGCCGACGGTAGCCCCTGCACCCAAAACCGCAGAAGGCGCTATGATTGCTGTATCATGAATGCAACCCTCAGTGCCCATCAGCGCTTGCCTCCCAAACCGCGAGCCTCTACAATCCTTTCAGACTCCTGGACAAGCGGAAACCTCACAATGCCCCCTGTCTCCTGCGATCTGTATATGGCCAGAACCATCTCCACCGCAGCCCGGCCATCTTCCCCGGTCACAGGAGGCTCCCCATCATTCCTTATGGCCTCCGCCATGCGGGCAAGAAGGAGCGAATGCCCACTGCCATAAACGCTCTCCGGATCGGGCACATCCCCCAAAGAATGAGAATAATCCGGATCATCAAACTCCCACCGCTCAATGCGGTTAACAGCCACCCCTCCCACAGAAGCTGACCCCCGTTCGCCGAAGATCGTCAACGTCTCTTCCCAGTTGGAAGGGTAAACATTGCTCGTGCCCTCAATCGTGCCCAAGGCGCCTGATCCAAACCTGATAGCAGCCACACCCACATCTTCAGCCTCAATATCGTGGAAATGATTTGCAGTGAATGCAGCCAGGCTCTCCGGCTCCCCCATCATCCATCTGAGTAAATCGATGCCGTGGATACATTGGTTCATCAGAACCCCGCCATCCTCTTTCCACGTGCCCCGCCACTTAGCCTGGTCGTAATAGTGTTGCCCCCTGTTCCATCTCACCGCGATAGAACCATGTGATAGCTTTCCAAACCTACCTTGCTCCAAAGCCTCTCTCAGCTTCACAATGGCCGGATTGAACCTGTTCTGGTGCACAGTACAAAGCTTCACGTTCTCGGATCTACAGGTATCAATGAGGTCATCTATCTCTTTCAAAGTCAAACCGATGGGCTTTTCCACAACAACATGTTTGCCCGCTCTTGCCGCATCAATGCCGATCGCCGGATGCTCTCCACTTGGCGTGGCAATGCATACAACATCCACATCTTTCCGTTCCAGCAGCTCTCTATAGTCATAGTAGGCATCCCCACCATATTTCCGGGAGAAATCATCCGCCCGCTCCGGCACAACGTCACAGACTGTAACAAGTTCTGAGCCCTCTATCTCCGTCAGCGCCTGCGCATGATAACGCGCAACCCGACCGCATCCTATCAACCCGAACCTCACAGGCCTCATTTATACCCTACCCTCCGCAAATCTCGCTTCCATCACTGCCCCGCCACCCCAGCCGCAGCCTCTGTCCTCGCCCGGAGCATCTCCTCCCGGCCTGCTGTGGCACCAGTCATAGCTTCCCACTCGGTATGAACCAACTCCTCCAGCTTCTTGGCTATCTCCTGCTGGCGCATGGTTCTGTAGGTGCCCTCTATCGCAGAGATCTCTTCAAGGAGCATATGGGGGTCGGGCTGGGCCTCTTTCGAAACGAATATCTTCTTGTGCATTGTGGCTATGGCGGCCTCTTCCGTGGTCAATATCTCCTCATACAGCTTCTCCCCGGGCCTTATCCCCGTATAAACAATCTCAATATCCCTACCTGGCGTGTACCCCGAAAGCCTGATGATCTCATTCGCCAGGTCCACGATCTTCAGCGGCTCCCCCATGTCGAGCACGAATACCTCTCCGCCCTCGCCCATGGCGCCTGCCTGTATCACAAGCTGCACAGCCTCGGGTATAGTCATAAAATACCTCGTCATGTCGGGGTGAGTCACAGTAATAGGCCCGCCCTCGGCTATCTGCTTGCGGAAGAGCGGAACCACACTTCCGCGGCTCCCAAGTACATTCCCAAACCTCACAGCCATAAACTTCGTACCGCTTTCAGCCCCTACAGCCTGCACCACCATCTCAGCTATGCGCTTACTCATTCCCATGATGCTCACAGGGTTTACAGCCTTGTCGCTCGATATCATCACGAACCGCTTGGCATTGTACTTGTCGGCAGCCTGCGCCACATTGCGCGTGCCGAACACGTTGTTCGTAAGAGCCTCCTCGGGGTTGGCCTCCATCAGCGGAACATGTTTGTGGGCCGCGGCATGAAACACCACATCAGGCCTGTACCAATCGAAAACCTTATCTATCCTGCGCGCATCCCGCACATCCGCAATAACGGCATGGGTTTCGAGTATCGGAAACCGCATCGCAAGATCATTTTGTATCTCAAAGATGCTGTTTTCTCCATGCCCCAAAAGCACTATGCACTTCGGCTTAAAGAGAGCCACCTGCCTGCATATCTCTGACCCTATGGAGCCTCCCGCCCCGGTAATCAGGACCTTCCGGCCATGAAGATACTCCCCGATCCTCGCCATATCCATATACACAGGCGGCCGCCCTAAGAGGTCTTCTATCTGAATATCCCGAAGCTGCTTCAGGCTGACCTTCCCGTCCACAATCTCATATACCCCCGGAAGAGTCTGAATCTTCACACCAAGCTGCCTGCATGTGGCAACAACATCCCGGATAGCTTGTCCACCGGCAGAAGGCATAGCGATAATCACCTCATCAACCTGCCGCTCCTCGACTATCCTCGGGATATCTCGCCCAAAACCGAGCACCGGGAGGCCCAAAACCATCCCGCCTGCCTTTGCCGGATCGTCGTCTACGTACCCCACAGCAACCCTGCCCATCTCGGGATGGGCCGCAAGCTCCTTGGCTACCATCACCCCTGCCGACCCCGCGCCGGCGATGAGGACTTTGGCCACTTGGGTTGCCTTCCCGGAAGCATCGGCCCCCCTTGCCCCAGGCCGCCTAAACGTCCTGGCGAGCTCCACCTTGATCCTCAAATAGAACCTGCTCAGCCCCACAAAACAGACGGCCAGCAGGTACGACACGAGCATCGCCCCACGCGACCACGCCATCTGCGGCACCAGACTTGCCAGCGTCAACACGCCCAGATACCCCAAACTCACACTCGCAGCCACCGCCCCGAGATCCCGCACACTCGCGTATCTCCACAGCCTCTGGTACATCCCGAAAAGCCCCAGCACGGCAAGCCTCAGGGGAACAGTAACAGACCAGCTCCTAACGCACGCTGTGAGGCTTTCCACGGGAATAGACATCTCAAACCTCACCGCGAGCCCCAACAGGTCCGCGCCGACCATGAACGCCCCATCAAGTAGAACAAACAGGGCCTTAGCTATTCTCTGCTGTACGTTTTTCACGCCGACACGTCCTTTCGATGACAAAGCCCCGCTGCCTGAAACTTGGCAATGCCCATCCCCAAAAGCCCATCAAGCTCGTCATAAGTCAGTTTCTGCCGCAAAGTTCAGGCAACCCGAACCTTGCCGGGATAAGCGTCAGGCAACGGAGCGCAAGTTACTGCCACAGCCTGCAAACGGCAACCATGCTCGTCCAGTAAGCAGATTCCGGCTTTACTTGTCTTCCTTTGATCGTTTCGTACCGTGATTAGAGCGTGAATAGTGGTAAGAATTATAGTTGTTATCAGCCTAAGGCCCCACATGTATCGGTATGGTCGCCAATACAGGAAGCCCCAAAACCGCCTCCACCTCTTCCGCCGACTTCAGCGAAACATCGGTGCCTTCAACAATGAAAGCAGCTGCAACACCCACAAAAACCCCGAGGATCCCCGCGATCGCCGTATTCAACGTCTTCCTCGGCTTCACGGGCACCTTCGGCAAAGCCGCCGGATCGATTCTCCAAATATCAGATATCTGCATCTGTTCCGTAACACGCATCTCTTCGTACTTAGTCCGAAGCATAATGTATATCTGCTGGGCAACCTCGAGATCCCGAGTCACCCTCGCAAGATCCAATTCCTTCTCAGGTAGCTTGGAGAGCCTTTCCTCCTCAATGGCGATAATCCGTCCCAACGCGTCCGATTGCGCCCTCAGGGCCGCCATCTTACTCTCCGCCTCAACTATCTGCCCAAGCAATCCCTGCCTCATAGGATTCGGAGTCTCAGTCTGAGTCCCCACCACACGGGCAACCGCAGAGTTCAAGTTCGCCTTCACCTCGGCGATTTCAGCTGTGAGCCGCTGCACCTCAGGGTGCTGATCAGTATACTTCTCCTTCGCCGTGGCAAGCGCCACTTCGAGCTCAGCAAGTTTCCTGCGGTACTGCGCCACCACAGGATCCTCCACCACAGTTTCAGAAGAAACCACCGTATCACTGATTCCTGCGAGCTGCTCCCGGATCTTCCCCACCTTAGCCTGAAGCTCGCCTAAGGCCACATCTGCGCTGGCCCTTTCGGCCTGAAGATCCGCAATCCTCTTGATCTGCGCCTGCGCCTCCAAAGAGGGCTCCACAATCTTCCGCCCCGACTTTAAGGCAAGCATGCTCTCCTCGGCCTGCCTCAGCTGCGCATTGGAGACCTCAAGCTGCTCCTCAAGGTATTCCCTGGCAGTCCGCGTAGCAGCACTGTTCATCTCCTTGTTGTGCTCCATCAGCACATCAACAAGAGCATCCGCAAGATCCCGCGCAAACTCCCTGTCAGGAAGCTGAACTTTGATGGTTATGGCGTCAGTTTGGGCTATGAGCTGAGCCGAAACCGCCTTTTCAAGAGAATCCAAGTCAGGACAATCCACCCCCGGAACCTTCCCCAGCTTCTCAAGGGCCTTCTCCATAATCGTCCTGCTCTTCAATACCTGTACATAGTTCCTGCCGATATTCTGAGTGGAACCCATGAGCCCCATATCATCAAAGGGCAGGGCCAGCCCCGAACCCTTCGTCTTCACCATAAAAGTCGTTTCCGCCTCGTATATGGGCGTCATCGCGCGGCTGGCGAAGTAAGCGACGACCATGGCGCACACGGTGATACCGATTATGAGCCATTTTCGTTTCATCAGCGTCTGCCACAACTCTTGAAGACTTATCTCTTCCTCGTACACCGGTCGTCCTCCCTACCGCGTGAATATGTTCATCAGCTGGTTAACGATGGTAAGCATCGCAGAAATCTGGCTCCAATTTACGGTCTGCGCCTGCGGGACTATTACTATATCCCCGTACTGAAGCTGAGGGTTGTTCCCCTTCGTAGGGTCGATCAACGTCCCCTTTGATGAAGGGCTTCCTCCAAGCGCGATCGATGCCGCCTCATCTCCCGAGTAGACCATCACCTTGCCTAGATTGGCAGCGGCCGTAGTCCCTCCGGCCATAGCGAGCGCATCCACAAGCCTCATCCCGGGCTTAAAATCATACAGCCCCGGCCTGAGCACGCTCCCCATAACCGCAACCTTCCGGTTGGCCTCGGGAACGAAGATCACATCACCCTCGCATACCTCAGGTGCCTCGGCCCCGTCCCCGGCAAGAAGCGCATCCACATTTACCTCCCGCGCCTCGGCCCCTGCCCGGGTTACCACCACCCGGGTCCCGTCCCCCGAGGCCCCGATCCCGCCTACGGCGGAGATGGCGTCCAGAACCGTTGCGCCCTTGCGGACCTCGACCTCACCTGCGCGGGCCACGTGCCCCGCCAACTGTATACGTATAGCCCCCGACGGAATCATCACAATATCCCCGGGCCGCACCTTCGGATTACTCTTGATGTCTCCCGCAAACCTCAGACGGTCATCTGCAACCGAAAGCGTCAGCACATCACTGGCATCCTCCCCCCGGTAGACCCTTACACCTTCAAGATCCGCCATACGGGTGGGCCCCCCGGCCATCGCCAGCACATCCATGAGAGTCATATCAGGCACGTAACTGTAGACCCCGGGACGGAGTATCTCTCCCATTATCGCAACCTGCCTCGTAGCCTGTGGAACATAGAGCAGATCCCCATCGCATAACGCCATACTTCCTCCCGGATCGCGAAGAGCCTTCTCAAGGTCTATGACATCGGCCGGGCCTTCGGCCCCGCTCCGCGTCAAGCTGATCCGAGTATGGTCGCCATCTGCAAGGATCCCCCCGCAAGCTCCGATCGCATCCAGCGCCCGTGCCCTTTTGGGAAGCTCCAGCGTTCCTGGCGTTGCCACCCGTCCGAAAACCGAGACAGTTATGTATCTAGATGCAACATGGACCACATCCCCGGGGCGCACCTCGGGATTTTCAGTAACCTTCCCCGAAAAGAGCGCTTTTCCCGCGCCGATAGGAGCACCGATGCCTTCTACAATAACGCCACCCTTGTAAACAGTCACATCCTCCAAAGAAGCCTTGCTAGTGGGCCCCCCTGCCGCGGCAATGGCATCCAAGAGCTTCGCGCCCTTCGGAAGCGAGTAACCTCCCGGCCGTGCCACCTCACCGAGGACCACAATCTCCCCGGACCGCTGCGGAACGTAGACCACATCCCCGTCCAAAAGGGCCATCGGCTCCGTCCCGCCCGCCATCGCCTCGTCCACATCGACCACATTGGCGCCGCCACCACGACGAGTCACCACAACCGCAGCACCGTCTCCATCAAGCCTGACGCCTCCGCTAGCTGTGACCGCCTCTATAATCGTAGCCCCTCTCGCAAGCTCTACCTCGCCTGGGCGGGCAACACTCCCTGCAACCTGCACCCTGATGGCGCCGGAGGGCACCACCACGATCTGCCCCGCCCCTAGCTTCGGATTGGCCTTAACATCACCCGAGTAGAGGAGCTTCTCATCTGCAACATCCAGACTGGCCCCGCCCCGAACATCGGAGCCTTCATACACCCTCACCCCATCGAGGGCCGCATGCTTTGACGGCCCGCCGGCAGCGGCCAGCGCGTCCATGAGCGTGGCCTCAGATGGCAGCGCATACACACCCGGCCTGGCCACCTCTCCAAGCACCGCAACCTGCCGCCTTGCCTCGGGAACATAGATCACATCCCCCGAAGAAAGGAGACTGTTGGCTTCTGCTCCCGGCGCAGCCACAAGCCGCATCACATCCACGGGCCCAGACGCCGAAGAACAGATAACCTGCGTCCCGTCACCCTGCTGCCCGATCCCTCCCGCAGCGCTCAGGGCATCAAGGATCCTTGATCCTTGCGGGAGCTCGTACACCCCAGGCCTCGCAACAGCACCGATCAGACTGACCTTCACCGCACCGCTGGGAACGACTATCACATCACCGGAGGAAACCTGGGGATTATGAGATGGTTCGATCGAATTGCCTTCTAATATTGATATATTGCAATATCCTTCAGAAACTCCTTCTGAAAAAATCCGAACATTTTCGAGGAGAGCCTTTTCCGTCGCTCCGCCCGCAGCCCCTATCGCATCGAGCAGCTTCGCCCCACGGGGCAACCTGTACGCCCCGGGGCGGGCGACCTCGCCGAGCACTACTACCTGCCCGGGATCGGCCTCAGGCACGAAGAGTGCATCCCCCTCTGCAAGCAGAACATCGTCCGCCTCTCCCGCAAGTACAGCCTCCATGTCTATCTCGGACATGGCAGCCCCCTTACGGGCGAGAGCAATACAGGATCCGTCCCCCTGAGCACTCACACCGCCTGCCGCGGCGATCGCATCAAGCCCAGTCGACCCCTGCATCAGCTCGACCAGCCCAGGCCGCGCAACATGCCCCGCAACATATACACGAATAGAACGGCTCGGGACGACCACTACAGAGCCTGCATCGATCGCGGGATTCGCCGTCACATCTCCCAGGTAGACAGGTTCACGGTCTGCCAAAGAGAGATCGACGAACGAACCAGGTATACCAGAGTATACTCTTACCCGCGTAAGATCGGCATCTTGCGCTGGCCCTCCCGAAGCCGCCAGAATTTCAAGAAGCGTTGGATCATCGCCAACCGCATAGACCCCGGGCCTCGCCACAGCGCCGAGCACCGCCACGCGCCGCTCAGCCTCAGGCACGTAAATCACGTCCCCATCAGCCAAAACGCTATTTGCCTCGCACATGGGATCCCGGCCTATTGAATCAAGATCGATCCCCGAGACAGCCGAGCCATCTAGGGCCCGGGCATGGGTAACCGCCCGTTCCTCGCCTGAAGAGGCGACTCCCCCGGCCGCCGAAATGGCGTCAAGGATCTTAGCGCCCGCAGCAAGCTCGTATATGCCCGGCCTTGCAACTCCGCCCGCCACGCTCACAGTAATCGCACGGCTCCCTACGACAACAACGTCGCTCGAGCCCAGAACCGGGTTGTCTTTGGCATCAATCGTCTTCCCCGAGCCTAAGGCCACATCCGACCTAAAGGAGAAGTCCTCTCCCGAATAGATGACTACCTTCTCCAAAGAAGCCCGGGTGGACGGCCCCCCTGCAGCACCGATGGCATCGAGCAGCCGCGCTCCGTTGGCGAGCCTGTAAGCGCCGGGGCGGGCAACCTCGCCCAACACCACCACTTGGGCACTGGCCTCCGGAACGAAGATCGAGTCTCCATCTAGCAGCACAGGGCCCTTCTCTTTCCCCGCCAAAATGGAGTCTATGTCCACCTGCAAAGCGCGAACCTCGCCGTCTGATTGGGCCACAAGAACAGCCCTGGCACCGTCCGCAGACACACCGATGCCCCCTGCCGCAACTATGGCCTCGAGAACCCCCGCACCCCTTCGCAGCTCGTAGCTGCCCGGACGGGCCACATGCCCGGCAACATGAACCCTGATCGTGCCTGCCGGCACAACGATAACGTTCCCGGCAGCAACCTTCGGGTTGTCGCAAATGTCCCCGGTATAAATCAGGGAATCATCGGCAACCTCGAGGATCGCCCCCGAAGCCGCCTCCCCGCCCTCATACATCCTCACCTGAGAAAGGTCTGCCCGCTGGGTGGGCCCGCCTGCAGCGGCTATCACATCCATCAGCGTGGCGCCCCGGCCCACAGGGTACACCCCTGGCAGCGCCACCTCGCCCAGCACTGAAACTTGCGAGATTACCTGGGGAACGTATATCCCATCCCCCTCGCAAATGACCGGAGCAGGGCCCGCACCGGGCCTGCCCTCTGAAATACCTTCAACATCTATCTCCACGAAGCCCTCGCCGCCTGCCCGGGTCAGCACGACGCGAGTCCCATCCCCGCCGTCCCTGATCCCGCCTGCCTCGGCAATCACATCGAGGACCGTCGCCCCCCGGCGAAGCTCGACCGACCCCGGCCGCATAACATGCCCAGTGGCCAACACGCGGATCGCCATGGACGGAACCACAACCACCTGGCCCGACCGGGCAGGGGGATTCGACTTGATGCTTCCCTCAAAGATTAGGCGATCATCTGCAAGCTCAAGGGTTTGGGCTTCCGCCGCGTTCCCGCCGTCGTACACCCTGACAGCCCCCATGTCGGCCTTCTCTGTCGGTCCGCCCGCAGCAGCGATCACGTCCATAAGAGTAGCTCCGCGCTCTACGGGGTACACCCCTGGCCGCGCCACCTCCCCGAGCACCGTCAAGCGCTGCACGGCTTGGGGAACGAAGAGCACGTCCCCGTCGGAAAGGCTGGGCGCATCGGTCTGGGCAACCTGCCCGCCCAATATTCCTTCAATATCTATCTCGCGCACCGCAGAGGCCCCGTCCGACCTCCGGGTGAGCACGACCTTGCTGCCGTCCCCGTCCTCGCGGATCCCACCTGCAGCAACGATGGCATCAACCGCGGTAGCCTCCCGCTCCAGCTCCACCTGGCCCGGACGCCCAACATACCCCGCTACCTGGACACGCAGAACCGAGCTTGGAACGACCACAACCGCGCCGGAGGCCACCTTGGGGTTGGCCTTCACATCCCCGGCAAATGCCAGGTCCCCGTCGGCAAGTTCAAAAGAAGCACCATCAGCGGGGCTTCCTCCAGCGTAAACCCTCACATTCCCGAGGTCCGCGCGTACGCTGGGGCCTCCCGCCATAGCAAGAAGATCGAGAAGAGTAGTATCGGCGCTTATGGGATAAACCCCGGGCCTCGCCACCTCACCGATGACGGACGCCTGCTCCGGGGCTTCGGAGACGAATATGACATCGCCTGAAGCGAGCAAGATGTTTGATTCAGAACCGGGAGCGTCAATCAACGCGCCAAAAGATACAGCGAAGCTCTCTTGAGCCCCATCGCGCGTTCCGCTCCATACAACCTGGGCTCTGCGGGCATCGCCGGAAACCCCGCCAGCCGCGGCCACCGCATCAAGCAGCCTCATGGACCCGCCCCGGGGCGCACCGTACGATCCGGGCCGTGCAACATCCCCGAGCACGAGGATCTGCCTGACCGCCCTGGGGACATGGACAACCGCGCCATCTGAGAGAGCAACATCGGCAGCACTTCCCGCGACTATCCCGGAGTAGTCCACCGGGTGCGTCCCTCCGTCAACAGCGACGATGCCGTCGACATCCGCAAGCTCCGTGAGGCCCCCAGAAAGAGCAATAGCCGTCAAGGCCCCCGACCCGTCGGGCGCCTCATACATCCCCGGCCGGATGACCTCGCCCACCACCACAATACGGACCTTCCGGTAATCAACTATAGTGACAGTAACATCGGGATTCTTGATGTAAGCCGAAAGAGCACGGGCGATATCGGCCCTTGCCTGCTCTACAGTCTTACCGGAAACCTTGATCGCTCCCGCAAGCGGAACAAAAACAAGCCCATCGGGCCCAATCTGCGCCGTGACAGTCAGTTGGTCGTCACCGAAAACAGAGATCCTTATCGCATCCCCGGAACCCAGAAGATACTGGGCCGACCCGCTCGATTTGCCGACCTGTCCACCGTCGCCCGCCGACGCCGGAACGGCTCCGCACAGGCCGAAAGCCACGACCAAAGCACATACTATTGCAGCAACGAGCGTCCTCTTGTTTCTCTCAGATGCACACTTGCCCCAACTCACTTTGTCGCAGTCCCCTTTGCCGACTCATCGGAGCCGTAGCCCGAGTCGTAATAATAGTAATAATCATTGTAATAGTGCTTGTAGCCGTACTTGCCCTTGGGCGGCGCGACGCCGCGGATGACCGTTCCCAGGACCTTGGCGTTTACAGCTTGGAGCGCCTCCACAGCGTGCTTGACAGCGCGCTTATCAGACTTCAGCATACTGACCACCAAAATCACACCATCCGCCCGCGGCGCAAGAACCAGGGCATCAGTGACAGCCAGCACCGGCGGGGCATCGATGATCACGAGGTCAGCTATGGATTTCATGTCATCAAGAAACTTGATCATACGGTCGCTGTGGAGCAGCTCAGAAGGATTGGGCGGGATCGTGCCCGCAGTTATAATCCTGAGGCCCTCCACCGGTCCGTCTTTTAAGAAGTCCCCGTGCTTCCCTGTGACTATGGTTTCAGAAAGGCCCGGCGACTGCGGCAATTCGAACTTCTCGTGCACAGTGGGCCGCCGCATGTCGGCATCTATCAGCACAACCGACTCGCCCGCCTGTGCGAAGGTTATCGCCAGGTTGCAGGCGGTGAGGGACTTTCCCTCTCCGGGGAAGGAGCTCGTGACCTCCAACACTCGGATGGACTCGCCACCGCTGGAAAAGTGAACATTCGTCCGGAGCATCCGATAAGCTTCACTCGCAAGCGACTTTGGGCTGTATAAAGATATCAAAGCCTGTTCTGGATCGTGTTCCTCTTCGTCGCGTTTCCCGTTCTTCCATGGAAACAGCAAAAACGTCGCCCTCCCCTACAAGTCAAACGCCGCACCTGCAGCGGCTCTATTCGTAATGAGAAACCTCGGAGTGTATTATATACTATGTAACAGTAGTATCCAATAGAGGAAATGCATTGCTAGATATGGCGAAAAAATCTGCACTGCGGCGTCACTTACGCAGACCTGAAACTGTCAGGCCCCGCAATACCGCCACAGCGAATTCCCGATGGCTCTGCTTTATTGTGCATTTATTAGTATACTATATCTGTGCAGTGAAATCCTTCTTGCTTTCGCATCAATTCGTATCGGCGATATCCTTCAAATGCTGGCGAAATAGGGGGGTACACATTGATAGACATACACTCGCACATAATCCCCAAAATAGATGACGGCGCCGCCGACATATCCGAATCCATAGACATGCTTCGAGCAGCAGCCGGGGCAGGCGTGACCCTGATTGTCGCAACCCCCCATTGCGCTTCATACCCCAGCTCGCCCCGAACGCCCCAGATTGCCCTGGGCCTCCAAGAGCTCGCGGCAGCATCCGCACGTGACAGCGAAGCATCAAAAGTTGAGCTTGCCATGGGCGCCGAAATACTGCTCGACCCCGGAGTGCGCGAGGTCCTCGATGGAGGCGGCATCCCTGTGCTAGGAGGGACGGGCAAACATGTCCTAGTGGAGCTCCCCATGTTAGCAGTTCCAGATTATACAGAAGCCACTCTCTTCGAGCTCAAGGCATATGGCTACGTGCCGATAATCGCCCATCCGGAGAGAAACCACGAGCTGTCGCAAGACATGGACTTGCTGTGCCGCCTTATCAACATGGGAGTTCTCGTCCAACTCGACGCAGGAAGCATAGTAGGAGCCTACGGTTCAATC
>Ga0208198_1002187_pt1 | contig 15156 bp, 22 predicted proteins | sample AD_JPNTR2_MetaG_FD_184446 | JGI IMG/M metagenome (GOLD analysis project Ga0208198, IMG submission 184446) | Active sludge microbial communities of municipal wastewater-treating anaerobic digesters from Japan - AD_JPNTR2_MetaG (SPAdes) (version 2) | ecosystem: Engineered > Bioreactor > Anaerobic... | reverse complement strand
TGCAAGTCCTGGTGACTATATCATCAAAGGTGTTAAAGGGGAATTTTATCCTTGCAAGCCTGACGTTTTTGAAATGACTTATGAACCAGTTAGTTGTTATTGATTCTTTAAGATGAACGTATTAAGAATCGATGATAAACATTTTAATCTTGATATTGTGGATCATATTATGGAGGGAGTGAGTAAATGATAAATGATAAATGATAAAATTATAAATTTTGCAAAAAAACAAGGTTATGATAGCGCTTTGCATATTGGTAAATGGAAAAATTATGAAATTTATGAACCAATTTTTGATAATAATAGTGATGTTTCTTTTATTGGGCCTCCTCTTTTAATTTTGGTTGAAAATGATAAAATTAGGATGTCTACAGTAGAAGAAGCATTTGAACAATTGAAAGAAGGTGATGTAGATTAAAAAACCAAAACCTATCAAAGGGATGAAAGTTGTTTATGACGGAAAGACATATGAGAATATATTATATTTCTCTAGGGGTTATGAAAGCAGTAGTTTTTCATATTTAGATGAAAACGGTAATGAATGTTCGGTCTATCTTTCCGGGATGAAATCATTCCAAATAATTGAACAGAAATAGCTTACAAAATAAGTTATTTTTTATTTCGCCTTTTTGGTATTGTTGGGCGTTAACTAATAAGACATCAGACCGGACGCAACCGGGATAATAAGCGAAGATGAAAGGATGGAATTAAAACAATGAAAAAAGAAGATTTTTTAAAATTAGGTTTGACTGAAGAGCAAGCAACTAAAGCGGCTGAAGCATCAGCAGAGGAACTTAAAGGTTTTATTCCCAAATTAAGATTCGATGAAGTAAATGAAGCTAAGAAAAAATTGGAAGAAGATATTAAAACTAGAGATAAACAACTTGAAGAACTTAAGAAGTTAGATGCTGAAGGTTTAAAAGCAGAAATTGAAAAACTTCAAAACGAAAATAAAGCAACAAAAGCAAAGTTTGAAGCTGACCTGAAGAAAATGAAGGTTGATAATGCTGTTGAGAAAGCACTTCTTGAAGCAAAAGCAAAGAACACTGTTGCTGCAAAAGCCTTATTGAAAATTGATTATGATAAGGCTGAACTTGATGAAGATGGTAAGGTCAAAGGCTTGGATGATGAAATTAAAAGGCTTGTTGAAGCTGAAGAAACCAAGTTCCTTTTTGATGTTCAATCCAAGAATGACAAACCAGGCTTCAAGGGAATTAAACCTGATGAAAGAAAAGATGGTACACCAGGAGATGGAAAACCTACTTCACTTGCTGATGCGGTGAGGATGCACTTCCAATCTAATGAATAATGAATAATTGAAAGGTGGTAATTTACAATGGCAGTTACACTTGCACAAGCAAAACTTAATGTTCAAGATGACCTTCAAATGGGGGTTATTGATGAATTTGCAAAATCCAGTTTCTTATTTAACAATTTGATTTTTGATGATGCTGTTTCCCCCACTGGTGGCGGGGCAACCCTTACCTATGGGTACACAAGACTTATTACACAACCAACTGCTGCTTTTAGGGCGGTTAATGAAGAATATACTCCTCAAGAAGTAGAAAAGCAACGTTATACCGTTGATCTTAAAGTGTTTGGCGGGGCGTTTGAAATTGACCGGGTAATTTCTAATATGGGTGGTATTGTTGATGAAGTTACGTTGCAAATGAAACAAAAAATTAAAGCAGCGGCGGCATTGTTCAATGATACGGTAATTAATGGTGATTCGGGGGTAAATGCGAAAGTATTTGATGGACTGGATAAGGCGTTAACCAATTCTAGTACTGAATATGTCCCTAGTACAGCAATTGATCTTTCTACTTCTGCAAAAGTAACAGAAAATTGGCAAGAATTTCTTGATATTTTAGATGAATTTTTATTGGGTTTAGATGGTACGCCGAGTTTTATTGGTGGTAACACCAAAATGATCGCTAAACTTCGAGCAATTGCTAGACGTGCCGGGATGTATCAAATTACCAAAAATAATTTTGGACAACAGATTGAACAATATGGGAATATTCCATTGGTTGATCTTGGAACTAAAGCCGGTTCCAATAATCCGGTTGTTTCTATTGATTCTACTACCGGGGAAACTTCTCTTTATGTGGCAAGATTAGGTTTAGATGGATTCCATGCTGTTTCTATGGCTGGTGTTCCTCCCGTTCAATCTTGGTTACCAGACTTTAAAACCGCTGGAGCAGTTAAAAAGGGTGAAGTGGAAATGGTTGCTGCTGTTGCCCTGAAAGCAACGAAGGCGGCAGGCGTATTCCGCAAAATCAAAGTTCAGTAAGGAAGGAGAATGAATCATGGCAAGGATATATTCACCTAATGAATCCCATAGTTGCGATTATGGGGTTGATTTCATTTTCGGTGTTGCTGCTGTTCCTGATGCCGATACTAATACCATTGGTTGGTTTCAGAACAAGGGTTATACTGTTGTTTCGGGTTCTGATACATTATCCCCTTGGGATTTGTTGCCTGTTGAACAATTAAGGATTTTTGCGCCTTATGCAGGTATTGATCCAACAGGAATGCCAAAAGCCGTTTTAGTTGCAGCAATTGAAACCGCTTTAATTACATTAATGAAAATTGAAATTACTCAATTTGATCCAATTGAGGATATTGACGGTGGGACTGTTGCAGAACCTGTTTTTGTTGATAAAGATGCAGTTATTGCTGTTTTACCAACTCATGTAACTGCAACTTTTCCGAATGGCTCTAAGGCAACCGTCCCGGTCACTGCGTGGGTAGATACCGACACCTATAATAAAGCTGCTGCTGCCAAATATACCTTTACGGCAACATTGGGCGCGATTCCGTTACCATTTGCCAATACTGCTGGGGTAACGGCCACCGTTGAAGTTGAGGTGAAAGCAGCATAATGGCTAAGATATTATCTCCAAACAAACAATATACTGGAATTTCAGCTGGGGTAACTTTTGTAAATGGGGTTGGCGAAACTGCCAATCCCTTGTTAATTGCGTGGTTTAAGGAAAAAGGTTATACGGTCGAAGAAAATCCTGTAATAGTTGAAAAACCGAAATCAAATCCGGAACCGGAACCAGAGCTGAAACCAGAACCTAAGCCTGGAACCGCCGTAACGGTTAAAGATCCTAAACCGAAACCAAAAACCACTAGAAAAAAGGTGTGATGATAATGCTTGAAGATGTAACAGCGAGATTAGCGTCTTTTGGTTACATTGTAACCGAGGCCGACAACTGGTTACTTAATTTCATCATTCAAACAGTGGAAAATCACATCAAAAATGATTGTAATGTTGATACTGTTCCAGATGGACTGTTTAACATTGCGGTTGATATGGTAGTTGGTGAATTTCTTTTTGGTAAAAAATCCACTGGACAATTGACAGGGTTTAATTTAGAAGCGACAGTGAAACAAATTCAAGAAGGTGACACGAGCGTTAGTTTTTCAGGAGAATTATCACCTGAACAACGGTTGGATACTGTGATTAATTATCTAATGACCTATGGTAAAAAACAGTTTGCTTCATACAGGTGTGTTAAATGGTGAAGCAAAAAAACGCATTGCAATCACTTTGGAAAGGTACTTGTAAAATCATAGTTCAAGTTGAAAAACAGAATCCAATTACTAAGCGAATTGAATTCGTCGAAGATGTTGTTTGTGAGAATGAACCTTGTAAATTGTCCTATAACACCTTAAGTAGTACGACTGAGAATAACAATGTTGCAGAAGTGCGGCAAGTTCCGAAGTTGTTTCTTTCCAATGAAATAAGTGTTCCAGCGGGTTCGAAAATAACCGTTACTCAAAACGGAAAAACTACTGATTTTTCAAAATCAGGAGAACCCGCCATATATACTCACCATCAAGAAATTATCTTGGAACTATTCAAGGGGTGGGTTTAATGGCCCAATGGGGTAAGTGTGATTTTAAACAATTAAAAAATCTCCAAGATAAACTAAAACAAATGGAAAGAAAAGATTTTGAAATGTTTTGCCAAGCTGCTGCCAAGGAACTTGCGGCGCGTCTTTTAGCGAAGGTTATTAAAAGAACTCCTGTTGGTCAATATGAAGCGTCAACCGGGGTTATGGGTGGTACTTTAAGACGTGGTTGGACTGCCGAAACTGAAGAAGCTGCAATGTCGGGCAGTAATAAGAACGCTAAAGATTATGCGCAAAGTTTAACAGTTACCCGGTCGGGGGATGCTTACCAGATTGAAATTATTAACCCGGTTCATTACGCTTCTTATGTGGAGTATGGTCACCGGACGCGGGATCATAAAGGATGGGTTGAAGGTCGATTTATGCTGACTATTTCCGAAAAAGAACTTGATGCGCAAGCTCCAAAGATTCTTGAAAAGAAGTTAGAAAAATACTTGGGGGAATGTTTCAATGGTAAATGATTTGATTGATGGCATATCAATAAAACTAAACCAAGTATTTGGGGACGAATATCGGATATATACCAACAGCGTAACGCAAGGTTTAATAGAACCTTGTTTTTTTATTGCTGTTGTCGATTCGTCCCAAGCTCAATTGATCGGGAATCGGTATTTTAGACAACATTCTTTTGATATTCATTATTTCCCGGCAAGTGAAGGGGATAATGAAGAAATTTTAAGTGTAGCTTCAGAATTGTTTGAAACCCTGGAATATATCAACTTACCAAACGGAACTCTAGCGTCAAACAAGTACGCTACAGCTAAATTCCCAGATGACCGGGGGAATAGTTTGAAAATCGTTATAACAGTTAATGAAGATGAAGAAACTTATAATGTTATGACTTTGTATAATGATGATATTGTCGATACTCAAACCGTAGTTTCTAGTAGTGATTTAGTTGATAACGATTATTTAACATTTATTAAGACGGTAGAATTGGTTGAAACAATTGGATTACCTCTAACGGGAGGAACCAACGGGGATCTTATTCGTGGAACCGAAATGCGGTATGAAAAGATTGACGGTGTTTTACATTTCTTTGTTAATTATAATATGTTCCTTCAAAAAGATATTACTCCTGAAGATGATATGGAAGAAATTATTTACAGTGGCGGGGTGAAAATTAATGAGTAAAGAAAAAAATATTCTTGATGTTCATGAGATTGAAACTAAACCGAAAACGACTAAACCTGTATTTACAAAAGAACAGATACTTGCATCTAAGAAATATCAACATCGAAAAGATGTAGTCAATGTATTACTAAAAGATGATCAATCTTATACTTCAGACGAAGTAGATAAATTAATTGATGACTTTATGAAAAGGAAGGTGACTAAATAATGGCATTAGGCGGCGGGACTTTTTTAGTCCAAAATAAAATTCTTCCGGGCACTTATATCAATTTTATTTCTGCTGCTAAAGCATCGGCTAATCTATCCGACCGGGGTTATATTGCTTTGCCGATTGCTTTGGATTGGGGGCCAGATGATAAAGTTTTTGCAGTATCACCGGAGGACTTTCAAAAAGAATCTCTATCTATTTTTGGCTATGATTATACCCATCCAAAGCTAAAAGGTTTACGAGATCTATTTAAACATAGCTTGAAAATGGTCTACATTTATAAGCTTATGAGTAATGGAGTTAAGGCACAAAATACTTATTGTACCGCGAAATATAAGGGAATTCGGGGTAATGATTTAAAAATAGTTATCGGCGCAAATGTAGATGAACCAGGAAAGGTTGATGTCTTAACCTATTTAGGTACTACATTAGTTGATGAACAAACCGTTGAACCTAATACCAATAATCTGAAATCAAATGATTATGTTGATTGGAAATCTAATGTTGAATTAGAAGAAACTTCAGGGTTACCACTTACCGGTGGGAGTAATGGAGATGAACTCACTGGAACACAATATCAGCAAGCGTTGGATGCTTTTGAATCCTATACGTTTAATGCGCTTGGTTGTCTATCTACTGATTCACTTATTATCAGTTTATTTGTAGAATACACCAAGCGAATGCGGGATAGCGTTGGGGTAAAATTCCAGACAGTAGTTTATCGGACTGCGGCAGACTATGAGGGAATTGTGAATCTCGAAAATCGGGTATTATATGATGAGAATCCGGCGGCATTAGTGTACTGGGTAACCGGGGCAATTGGTGGGTGTCCGGTTAATAAAAGCAACACCAACAAGCGTTATGATGGGGAATATGAAGTTGATACTAAGTATAAACAGTCCCAGTTAGAAGCCGGTTTATTAGCTGGGAAATTTATGTTCCATCTTGTCGGTGAAGACGTGAGGGTTTTAGATGACATTAATTCTTTTACTACTGTAACAGACGAAAAGAGCATTGATTTTGCAAGCAATCAGACAATCCGAGTACTTGACCAGATTGCAAATGATATTGCAGTGTTGTTTAATACAAAATATCTTGGTAATGTTCCTAATGATGAATCAGGAAGAATCAGCCTTTGGAATGACATTGTAAAACACCACCAGTTGTTGGAGAGCATCAGGGCTATTGAAGATTTTAACCCGGATAATGTAACAGTTGCAAAAGGCGACCATAAAAAAGCAGTTGTGGTTAATGATGTTGTCATGCCGGTTAACGCTATGGCACAACTTTATATGACTGTAATTGTAGAGTAAAGGAAGGAGTGAAATTAGATGGTTAATACGATGAATGCTAAAGATGCAGTTTCTGCATCTCTTGCTGAATGTTTTATTACCATTGATGGTAACCGCTATAATTTTATGCAAGCGATTAACCTTGAAGCGAATTTTGAAAAATCTAAAACAGAAGTTCCCATCCTTGGTAAGACTGGAAAAGGAAATAAATCCACTGGTTGGAAAGGAACTGGTTCGGCAACATTTCATTATAACACCAGTATTTTCCGGGAGTTAATGGTAAGATATAAAAATACCGGTGAGGATATTTATTTTGATATTCAGGTAACGAATGAAGACCCAACCAGTTCAGTGGGTAGACAAACGGTAATTTTGAAAGACTGCAATATTGACGGTGGTATTCTTGCCAAATTTGATGCTGATGCTGATTATTTGGAAGAAGATATGGATTTTACATTCGAAGATTTCGAGATACCGGAGAAGTTTAATATGCTTGATGGAATGTAATTAGAAAAGGAATGGTGATTTTTATGGCTAATTTATCAGCATTTTTGGCACAAAATGCGATTAAAATTGAGAATGTAAAGCATGTAGTTTCAAAAAGATTTGTTGACGAAAAAGGGGAACCTATTCCTTGGGAAATCCGTTGCATTACTTCAACAGAAGATGAAGCTTTAAGAAAATCCTGCACTAAAAGGGTTCCCATTCCTGGTAAAAGAAATCAATATACACAGGAAGTTGACTATAACTTATATCTTGGGAAGTTAGCGGTAGCTTGCACTGTTTTCCCAAACCTTCATGACAAAGAACTTCAGGATAGTTATGGAGTTATGGGTGCAGATACATTGCTTAAAACCATGTTGACACCTGGGGAATATGCCGATTACCTGACCAAGATTCAAGAAATCAATGGTTTTGAAGTAAGCTTTGAAGAAGCGGTTGATGAAGCAAAAAACTCATAAAAGAAGGCGATTTTGAAGCAAATATTGCTTACTATTGCCTTCACAAGTTCAATATGCTTCCTTCCCAATTCTTGGCACTTGATAGACAAGAAAGGGCTTTTATTGTTGCAGCTATAGAAATCAAAGTTGAAGAAGATAAAAAGCGGGAAAAACAGATTAAGAAGTCAACAAGAAAAAGAAGATAACAGGATGGTTGATAAATAAGACCATCCTGTTATCTGTTTGAAAGGTAGGTGAGAACATGGCAACAATCAGAACTGCAATTCACGTTTATGATGGAATGTCACCAGGGTTGAAAGCCATCACTAATGCACTAAACGTTACTATTTCAAGCTTTGAAGCAATGCAAAGGGCTTCCAGTAATGCAATAGATACAAGTAGTATCCAGGCTGCAAGAGAACAATTAAATAAAGCTGAAATTACCTTTGATGAAATAGAACAAGAAATTAGACAAGCAAACCAGGCACAGCAACAGTTCAATAATGATATTAGGAATGGTCAAGCTGCTGCAAGCGGACTTCATAGTAAATTTATGAAAATTGCTGCAACAGTTGGATTTGCTTTCAGTGCAAAGAAAATAATTGGTTTATCTGATGAAATAACCCAAACAACAGCTAGGCTTAATATGATAAATGATGGACTTCAAACCACTGAACAACTACAAAATATGATATTCCAATCTGCTCAAAGGTCAAGGGCTTCTTATGCTGATACTGCTAATATTGTTTCAAAGCTTGGATTGAGGGCTGGGGATGCTTTTGCTTCTAATGCTGAAACAATTGCATTTGCTGAAAACTTGAATAAAATGTTTGTAGTTGCTGGTGCTTCACAACAGGAAATGGCTTCTGCAAGCTTACAATTGACACAGGCTTTAGGTTCAGGTGTTCTTCGTGGGGAAGAACTTAATGCAGTGTTTGAAGCAGCACCTAATATTATTCAAACTATTGCTGATTACTTGGATGTTCCCATTGGTCAAATTCGTGATATGGCAGCGGAAGGTCAAATTACTGCTGATATTGTAAAAAATGCAGTATTAAGTGCAACAGAAGAAATTAATCAGCAATTTGAAAGTATGCCAATGACCTTTGCCCAAATTTGGACAATGATAAAGAATGAAGCTTTAATGGCTTTTCAACCAGTATTGCAAAGAATGAATGAAATCGGAAATAGTGAACGGTTTAATATTTTGATAAATAATCTTATCAATGGAATAGTCATTCTTGCAATGGTGGCAACAGAATTATTTGACATCATAACTTCAATTGCTGGTGTAATTTCTGATAATTGGTCATGGCTTGAACCTATTGTTTGGGGAATTGTGGGTGCTTTCATAGCTTATAATGCAGTTGCCCTTATTACCAATGGAATACTTGCCATTCAAGGGATGCAGGCTAAAATTGCAGCAGCAAGTCAGATGATGCAGGCGGGGGCAACTTTTACTGCAACGGTGGCCCAGCATGGACTTAATGCAGCTTTATATGCTTGCCCATTGACTTGGTTTATACTTTTAATCATTGCTTTAATAGCTTTGTTTTATGCAGCGGTTGCAGCAGTAAATCATTTTGCGGGGACATCAGTAAGTGCAACTGGAATTATTGTGGGTGCTTTTATGGTAGCACTTGCTATTATAGGTAACCTATTTGTTGGTGCTTATAATCTTATTGTTGATATTGTGGCTTCTATTTGGAATTACATTGCTTCATTTGCTGAATTCTTTGCTAATGTATTTAATGACCCAATAGGTTCAATTATTCGTTTGTTTGCTGGTATGGCTGATACTATTCTTGGTATTCTTCAAGGAATCGCCAAAGCTATTGATGCAATCTTTGGTTCTAATCTTGCGAGTGCGGTTAGCGGTTGGCGTTCTTCACTTGACGGTGCAGTTAAAGGTTTAGTCGGAGAAGCTAAAATTAAAATTCCAAGAATGGATTCCAGTAAATTATACCTTGATAGATTTGCATATGGAAAAGCCTATGATACAGGCTATAAGTGGGGCAATCAAATAGAAGACAAATTTAATTTTAAAAACCTGAATGCTTTTGAATTAGGCAACAGTCTTGACGATATTTATAAAGGTGTTGGCGATACTGCTGGGAACACAGCAAAAATGGCTGATTCTATGGATACAAGCGAAGAAGAACTCAAATATTTACGGGATCTTGCTGAACAGGAAGTAATTAATCGGTTTACAACTGCTGAAATTAAAATTGACATGGGTGGAATTAATAATAATGTTAATTCGAATGTTGATTTAGATGAAATGATTACTTATCTTGAGAATAAACTTTATGAAACAATGAATACGGCAGCAGAAGGGGTGCATTCGTAATGTATATATTTTTCATAGGGAACGTTCCTCTTCCGGTAACTCCTGGTAGATTACAAATTAAAACTAATAATCAAAATAAAACCATCAATCTGATTAATGAAGGAGAAGTTAATCTACTTAAATCTCCCGGACTTCGTGAAATTACATTTGATGCAATGATTCCCCAAGTACGTTATCCTTTCGCTTATTACAGTTTGGGTTTTCTTAATGCACAGTTTTTCTTACAGTACTTTGAAAAACTAAAAGCGGATAAAAAACCGTTCCAATTTATTGTTGTTCGCATCCTTCCGCGCCTGGTCGTCCCCACGTTTACTACCAACATTAAAACTGGTTTAGAAGATTATACTATTTTAGAAGATGCTAATAATGGACAGGATTTAATGATCAACATTAAGTTGAAGGAATACAAAAATTTTGGAACTAAGATTTTTGACTATGATCCAGAAACCAAAACAGCAACAATCAAAATCACCCGTCCAACTGATACAGCACCCGATATAAATACATATGTAGCAAAAGCCGGAGATACTCTTTGGAGTGTTGCAAAACAGTTCTTGGGAGATGGTGAAAAATATTTTGATCTTATGCGGTTAAACAAATTAAATAGTAATACTTTAGAAGCGGGACAGGTAATAAGGGTGAAAGAATGATGTATGAGTTAATTATTAATCATAATGGTTCCATCCAACAACCTATTCTGTTAGATGATGTTGTTTGGAGCACAGAAAGAAAAGGTCAACCGGGGAAGTTGACCTTTTCTGTTTATAATGATGGATTATTAAAAGTTGATGAAGGTAATCCTGTTAGTTTCAAGGTTGATGGGAAGAATGTTTTTTATGGTTTTGTATTCAAGCGTAGTTGGAACAAAGACAAAATAATAAATATTACTGCTTATGATCAACTTCGTTATTTAAAAAATAAAGACACCTATATTTATAAAAATAAAACGGCAACAGAATTAATACGAATGATTGCAGATGATTTTAGATTAAATGTTGGAGTCTTAGAAGATACTGGTTATAAAATTGAAAAACGAGTTGAAGATGGGGAAACGCTATTTGATATTATTTTAAATGCTTTGGATTTAACTCTTGAAAACAAGAAAAAATTATATGTTCTTTATGATGATTTTGGCAAGCTAACTTTAAAAGACATTGAAACAATGCGAGTTAATTTATTAATTGATGAAAATTCCGGTGAAAATTACGATTTTTCCTCCAGCATAGATGGATCAACTTATAATCAAATTAAAGTAGTTTATGAAAACGAAAGTACTGGAAAACGAGAAATCTATATTACTAAAGATTCGTCTAACATTAATCGTTGGGGGCTATTACAATATTTTGAAACAATAGATGAAAAAGTAAACGGGCGAGCAATGGTTGATGCTTTGATTGAACTTTACAATAAGAAAGAGAACAATTTAACCCTAAATAATATTGTTGGAGATATAAGAGTTAGGGCGGGAACATCAGTTTTAGTTCAGTTGGATTTAGTTGATTTTAAACTCCAACATTGGATGTTAGTCGAGAAAGCAAGTCATAAATTTAAGAAAGATGAGTATTTTATGGACTTACAATTAAGGGGTGGTGGTCTAAATTAACCTGGTTGAAATTATTAAACAAACAGCAGTTGAAGCAGTAAGGGCAGAAAAACCATGTCAGATAATGTTTGGAACGGTTGAAAGTAATACACCGATAAAAATTATAGTAGATCAAAAATTAGTTTTGACTGAAGAATATTTAATCTTAACCAAGAACGTAACTGATCACTGGGTAGATATTGAAGTTAATCATTATACTGTTAACGATGCTTTTTTAAACACTACCCACGCTCACCCGGACGCGGGAGTAAACAGTTTTGATTCGCATCATAAACATCAATATCAAGGGCGAAAGAAAATAATGATCTATAACGGATTGTTACCTGGTGAAAAAGTTATTTTAATACGTTTACAAGGTGGACAAAAATATATAGTTTTAGACAGGATTAATAATCATACAGTAACGGGGGAATGGGTATGATTCCACAAGGAACGGGAGAAATTTTGATTCAAGAATTTACTGAACCCACTTCCCGGACGTATAAATTAAATATAGACCGGGAAACAATTACTGGATACATAGACGGAAAAGAAGCAATGATCCAAGCCATCTATTTGATTTTAAATATAGAACGCTATGATTATCTTATTTACTCTTGGAATTATGGGATCGAATTAAAGGATCTCTTTGGTCAACCAACATTTTACGTTATGGCAGAACTAGAACGGCGAATTACTGAAGCATTGACGGCAGATTCCCGGGTTACCGGAGTGGATAACTTTGAGATTACCCGAGAAGGGAAAAAAGTTCATGCCAAATTTACCGTTCATACCATTTTTGGAGATCTTGAAGGTGAAAAGGTGGTGACAATATGACTTATGAGGAAATTCTTCAACGAATGCTTGACCGAGTTCCCAACAACATTGACAAACGGGAGGGATCAATAATTTTTAATGCGCTTGCACCGGCGGCGGTTGAACTTACTCAAATGTACATCGAAGTGCAAAGAATTTTGAATGAGGGTTTTGCGGATACGGCATCAAGGCCATATTTAATTAAACGGGCGGCAGAAAGGGGAATTACACCAGAACCAGCAACAGCAGCGGTTGTTAAAGGTGAGTTTAATATTGATGTTCCAATTGGTTCAAGATTTTCACTTGATGATTTAAACTATGTTGTAGTTGAAAAAATATCAAAAGGAGTATTTAAGTTACAATGTGAGACTATCGGAAGTAAACCAAATTCATACTTAGGAACTTTAATTCCCATTGATTATATTGATGGTTTGACGAACGCGGAAGTAACAGAGATACTAATTCCTGGTGAAGATGAAGAAGAAACTGAAGTGTTTCGAGAAAGATATTTCCAAAGTTTCGATCCTCAATCTTACGGAGGAAATATTGCAGATTACAAACAAAAAACAAAATCCATTCCGGGTGTTGGTAGCGTGAAAGTTTACCCGGTTTGGAATGGTGGAGGAACAGTAAAACTTGTGATAATTGATTCTGAATACCAAAAACCATCTTCCGAATTAGTTGATCAAGTGCAAACACTTATTGATCCTGTTCAGAATCAAGGGCAAGGTTTGGGTATAGCGCCTATTGGGCATGTCGTAACCGTTGAAGGGGTAAAAGAAAGAGTTGTAAACATATCAACTAACATAACTTATCAACAAGGTTGGCAATGGGAAGATATTAAACCATACATTGAAGAAGCGATTGATGAATATTTTTTGGAACTTATTAAAGAATGGGAAGATGTAGATATTATTATAAGAATCAGTCAAATAGAAACTAGAATCTTAGGAATTGAAGGGGTTATTGATGTTGGTAATACTGAAATAAATGGTATTGCGGAAAACCTAGTTTTGGAATCAGACGAAATCCCTGTTAGGGGTGAAATCAGTGGATAGAAAACTTATTAATTACCTTCCAGAAGTTTTAAGAAACTTCTGGAAGTTCCAGGAAGTTTTTGAAACAGAAGAAACAGAACTTTTGAAAGTTCAAGAAGAACTTTTAAAAGTTTTAAATGATCTTTTCATCGAAGATGCAACGGAACGCGGAATAGAAAGATGGGAAAAAATTTTAAAAATTACTCCTAAAGCAACGGATAGCTTAGAAGATCGAAAGTTTAGAATTACAACTTATATAACCCGAAAGTTACCTTTCAGTTTAAGGACATTAGAACAAATGTTAGAAACTCTATGCGGTAAAAACAATTATGAAATAGAACTGCGTCATAATGATTACGAAATTGAAGTTAGAATTAATTTAGCTGATAACAATAATATTATGGATGTACTTTCTTTATTAAAAATTGTTGTACCAGCTAATTTAATTCAAATTTTGAAGTCTTATTTAACTATGCGATCAAAAGTTCCAAAATACGCAATTGGGGGAATGAGCGGGGAAGAAATTACAGTTTATCCTTGGGAAATTACTAATATTGAAACTATAGGAAAACAATATTTTGGTTTAGGTTATCAATCTGCAGAAACAATCGTTATTTATCCATTTATGGAAACTATAGGAAAACAATATTTTGGTTTAGGTTATCAATCTGCAGAAACAATCGTTATTTATCCATTACAAAATTAGAAAGGGTGGTTTTAATGGGATTTTATACAATACTTACTAATATCGGAAAAGCTAAATTGGCAAATGCTCAAATTATGGGTCAAACCGTTGGTTTAGTAGAAATGGCTTTAGGCGATGGAAACGGAAGTTATTATGAACCCCAGGAATCACAAACAGCATTAATTAATGAAGTCTGGAGAGGTAATTTAAATCAAATTACAGGTGATCCTAATAATCCTGATTGGATCATTATTGATGCTGTAGTTCCAACTAATCAAGGTGGGTTTACAATTAGAGAAGTTGGGATTTTTGATGATGAAGGGGATATGATTGCGGTAGGAAAATATCCGGAAACATATAAACCCGCTTTAAGCGAAGGGGTGGGAAAAGATTTATATGTGAGAATGATCCTTAAAATAAGCAATGTATCAACAGTGACATTAAAGATTGATCCGGCAGTAGTATTAGCAAGCAGAGCATATGTTGACAATAAAATAAATGAACATATACAAGAAGCATTTGACAATAAAATAAATGAACATATACAAGAAGCATTTGAAAATGATAAAGTGACGGTTAAGAAAGCGACTCATGCAGAGATGGCGACTCATGCAGAGATGGCGACTCATTGGAATGGTTTAGCAAATCTAATTGTTAGCAACTGGACTCTAAGATCAGCAGCATCAGAATCCAACATCTGGCAGTCAGTCTGTTGGTCTCCCGAATTAGGACTGTTCGTAGCTGTTGCATCTTCTGGTACAAACCGAGTTATGACCAGTCCTGATGGTATAAACTGGACTCCAAGATCAGTAACAACAAGCTCCTGGCGGTCAGTCTGTTGGTCTCCCGAATTAGGACTGTTTGTGGCTGTTGCAAATGGGGGCACAAACCGAGTTATGACCAGTCCTGATGGTATAAATTGGACTCCAAGAACAGCAGAAGCAAGCGACTGGCGGTCAGTCTGTTGGTCTCCCGAATTAGAACTGTTTGTTGCAGTGGCAGATTCTGGCACAAATCGAGTTATGACCAGTCCTGATGGCACCGACTGGACTGCCCGAAGTGCAGCAGAAATAAACGGCTGGACATCAGTCTGTTGGTCTCCTGAATTAGGACTGTTTGTGGCTGTTGCATTTAACGGTACAAACCGAGTTATGACCAGTCCTGATGGTATAAATTGGACTACAAGAT
>Ga0208198_1002186_pt1 | contig 15168 bp, 13 predicted proteins | sample AD_JPNTR2_MetaG_FD_184446 | JGI IMG/M metagenome (GOLD analysis project Ga0208198, IMG submission 184446) | Active sludge microbial communities of municipal wastewater-treating anaerobic digesters from Japan - AD_JPNTR2_MetaG (SPAdes) (version 2) | ecosystem: Engineered > Bioreactor > Anaerobic... | reverse complement strand
ATATCCCTTGGTTTGAAAGCGAAAGCGATAGGTGCGCCATTGCGCACATTCTGGGCACGCTGGACGACAAGATCGAGCTGAACCGGCGGATGAGCCAGACGCTGGAGGAGATGGCACGGGCACTCTTTAAGGCGTGGTTTGTGGATTTTGAACCCGTGCGCGCAAAAATGGAAGGAAGATGGAAACGTGGCAAATCGTTGCCCGGCCTGCCCGGTACGGGCGGGTTTGGTACGGGCGAGTTTGAAACCCGCCCGTACCCCTACGCCGACCTCTTCCCCGACCTGTTGGTGGATTCCGAACTGGGAGAGATTCCGGAGGGGTGGGAGATCAGGAAGCTCTCCGACCTCTGCTCCACACAGTACGGCTATACCGCGAGCGCGGTTGATGAACAGATTGGCCCGAAGTTTCTGCGCGTGACAGATATCAACAAGCAGAACTGGATCGAATGGGACAACGTGCCACACTGTGAAATCGATTCGGACGCGAAACAAGCGTACGCGCTGGAGATAGGGGATCTGGTCGTTGCTCGAATGGCCGACCCAGGAAAGTCAGCCATCATCGAGGATGACATCGACGCCGTGTTCGCTTCCTACCTTGTGCGGCTGAAGACGAGATCGCTCGCTCACAGCTACTACGTGTACGGCTTCCTCAAGTCAGAGCTGTACGCGGAATATGCGGAGGGAGCCAGGAGCGGGTCAGTTCAGGCCAACATGAATGCGAGGGTTATCGTGGGCGCGAGTCTCGTGGTCCCACCGACAAAGGTGATGGAGCAGTTCCTGAGAGCGGTGCTCCCGCTCCGGCAGCGTCTCGCATCCAATGTTCATGAATCCCATACCCTCGCCACCCTGCGCGACACGCTCTTGCCCAAGCTCATTTCCAGCGAGTTGCGGGTCAAGGATGCGGAACGGTTTTTGAAGGAGCGGGGGTTATGATTGATCAAAATTGTACGGACAGGTTTCAAACCCGCCACCACCGCCGCAGCATCCGCATCAAGGGATACGATTATTCGCAGGTCGGGGCGTATTTTGTCACCATTTGCACGCATAACCGTGCGTGCCTGTTCGGCGAGGTGGTGGCTGGGGAAATGCGATTGAACGATGCAGGGCGAATCGTGCACGGCGTTTGGAATGATTTGCCAAATCATTACCCGTATGTGGAATTGGATGCATTTGTTGTTATGCCAAATCATGTTCACGGAATTATCATCATTGTAGGGGCGGGTTTGAAACCCGCCCCTACGATAACGACGGGTTTGAAACCCGCCCCTACGGCCAAACACGGTTTGCCGGAAATTGTTCGGGCATTCAAAACGTTTTCATCGCGCCACATCAATGAATTGCGTGGCACGCCCGGTCTGCCGGTCTGGCAACGCAATTATTATGAACACATCATCCGCAACGAGGATTCATTGAACCGGATCCGCCAATACATATTCCATAATCCCGCCCGCTGGACATGGGACCGTGAAAACCCAGAGGCCACCGCACCAGAACCGGAGGTCATATGGCGGTATTGACTGAATCCCATCTTGAATCCGCAGCCCTCACCTGGCTCGAATCCCTTGGCTGGCATGTCGCCTACGGCCCGGAGATCGCCCCTGACGGTCTTTTTGCCGAGCGGACTGATTACCGCGAGGTGGTTCTTGGCGCTCGCCTGCGCGATGCCCTGACACGGCTCAATCCCGACCTGCCACCCGAAGCCCTGGAGGATGCCTTCCGTCGCATAATAAATCCGCCGGGTGCGACACTGGAGGCACGTAACCGTTCCTTTCACCGTATGCTCACCGATGGCGTCACGGTAGAATATCGCCGAACGGATGGAAGTATCGCAGGCGCTCAAGCCCGCGTCGTTGATTTTGATGATACTGAAAACAACGATTGGCTGGCGGTCAATCAATTCACCGTCACCGAAAATCAACATACAAGGCGTCCGGATATGGTGCTGTTTGTGAATGGTCTGCCAGTTGCCATTATAGAACTGAAAAACCCAGCGGATGAAGAAGCAACCATCTGGACTGCCTTCCAGCAATTACAGACCTATAAAGCCGAACTACCAACACTTTTTGCATTAAACGAATTACTTATTATATCAGATGGCCTGGAGGCACGGCTGGGGACACTTACCGCCGGGCGTGAATGGTTTAAACCGTGGCGCACAGTTTCCGGCGAACAGGTGGAGGATGTGGGCGTCCCTCAACTCCAGGTGCTCTTAAACGGTATCTGCGAAAGAACACGGTTTCTGGCTCTCCTCTCCGACTTTATTGTATTTGAAGATGATGGAAGCGGTCGGCTGGAGAAAAAGATTGCAGGCTACCATCAGTTCCATGCGGTCAAAGTCGCTGTACAAGAAACCCTGCGTGCCAGCCGAATTATGCGCGGGATTGCGGAACCCCGACCACCCTATGGCTCAGGGACATTCAAGGATGCGCAGCCGGGAGACCGGCGCATTGGCGTGATCTGGCATACCCAGGGCTCGGGCAAAAGTCTGACGATGGTGTTTTATGCAGGACGCATTATCCGGGAACCGGCAATGGAAAATCCCACTATCGTTGTGCTCACAGACCGCAACGACCTGGACGACCAGCTTTTTGGCACGTTCTCACGTTGTCAGGACCTTTTGCGCCAGATCCCAGTTCAGGCACAGAGCCGCGCTGATTTGCGTGAGAAATTAGCTACTCAGTCTGGCGGTGTCATCTTTACTACGATCCAGAAATTCCTTCCCGATATAGGGGCAACCCTTGTGGTTTCCCCATTTGAGGCCGGCACAAGGCCTGGCCCTACAGTGTTATCCTACCGCCACAACATTGTGGTTATTGCCGATGAAGCACACCGTAGCCAGTATGACTTTATTGATGGATATGCCCGCCACATGCGCGATGCCCTGCCGAATGCCTCTTTTATCGCCTTCACCGGAACACCGCTTGAACTTGCCGACCGGAACACCCGCGCGGTATTTGGCGATTACATCTCCATCTACGACATCCAGCGGGCAGTGGAGGATGGTGCTACGGTGCCCATTTACTATGAAAGCCGTCTTGCCAAACTGGACCTGGACGAGTACGAAAAACCAAGAATTGACCCTGAGTTTGAAGAGGTCACCGAGGGAGAAGAGATAGAACGTAAAGAGCAGCTCAAGACCAAGTGGGCGCAGCTGGAAGCCATTGTCGGTGCAGAGAAGCGTCTCCGATTGGTGGCCCAGGACATAGTGAACCACTTTGAACAGCGCCTTGAGGCCTTAGAAGGCAAGGCCATGGTGGTCTGTATGAGCAGGCGTATATGTGTGGAGCTTTACAACATTATTTGCGTAGGGGTTAATGGCCATCCGCCCCTACGCCCACAGTGGCACGACGAAGCAGACGACCGGGGACTGATAAAGATTGTTATGACCGGCTCTGCTTCGGACCCTGTAGAGTGGCAGCCACACATCCGGGACAAACGCCGTCGGGAGTTCCTTGCCAACCGTTTTAGAAATCCAAATGATCCTTTTAAGATGGTCATCGTGCGGGATATGTGGCTTACTGGCTTTGACTGCCCGAGCCTGCATACCATGTATATTGACAAACCAATGCGGGCACACGGTCTCATGCAGGCCATTGCGCGGGTGAACAGGGTGTTTAGGGACAAGCCCGGAGGACTTGTGGTGGACTACCTGGGTCTGGCTCACGAACTAAAAGCCGCACTAAAGACATACACGGAAAGCGGCGGCACTGGCACCACAGCCATTGACCAGGCGCAAGCTGTAGCCGTGATGCTTGAGAAGTACGAGGTATGTTGCAATCTCTTTTACGGCTTTGACTGGACGATATGGAAAACCGGCAGCCCTGAGCAGCGGATAGCACTAATGCCTGCTGCACAGGAACACATTCTTGCACAGGATAATGGCAAAGAGAGGCTATTAAAATCAGTGTCCGAACTCTCGCGAGCCTTTGCTCTTGCAGTTCCCCACGAGAAGGCCCTTGCCATCCGGGATGATGTGTCTTTCTTCCAGGCGATGCGCGCTGCTCTGGCAAAGCGGGCACATGGTGAGCAGCGAACCGAGGAGGAACTGGAGCACGCAATCAGGCAGATCGTCTCCCGTGCAATCGCACCTGAAGGTGTTGTAGATATATTCGCTGCAGCGGGACTTAAGAAGCCTGACATCTCCATCCTCTCCGAGGAGTTTCTGGCTGAAGTGCGGGGGATGCCGCAAAAGAACTTGGCCGTGGAACTCCTGCGGAAACTGCTTCAAGGGGAAATTCGGACGCGCCGCAAGAAGAATTTAGTGCAGTCACGCTCTTTTGCGGAATTGCTCGAGCAGGCAATCCGTCGTTACCAAAATCGAGCAATAGAAGCGGCCCAGGTCATTGAAGAACTGATTCAGCTTGCAAAAGATATGCGTGAGGCTGACAGCCGGGGCGAGGTACTGGGACTTAGCGAGGAAGAGCTTGCCTTCTACGATGCACTGGAGACAAACGATAGCGCGGTGAAAGTACTCGGCGAGCCTACACTGAGGAGGATCGCTCAGGAACTGGTGCAGACCGTCCGAATGAATGCTTCCATTGATTGGACAGTGCGCGAAAACGTCCGCGCCAACCTGCGACGCCTGGTAAAACGCATCCTGCGTAAGTACGGCTACCCGCCGGACAAGCAGGAAAAGGCCACCGAGACGGTGCTGGAGCAGGCAGCCCTTCTCTCTGCAGAGTGGGCGGCGGCATGAAATTAGCATCTGACTAAACTGGTCAGGCTTGTCAACACAAATTTACCATTCTTAATTACAGCCCTGTATTATTTTGCATACAATGAATTGCATAGTCAGGTTGGGTATGCATGTATGTTTTTTGGATATATGGCAGATTTGCCATTATATTATATTGCCTCACGGAGGAACCTGGCGCTTTCTTCAGGGAGGGCTGTGTTTATAAACATACCTGTCCCGAGTTCAAACCCTGCTGCCTGCGATACCCTTGGGACTATGGCTATATACCAGTGAAAATACTTGGAGTCAGCACCCCTTGGAGACAGGGACCTGATCATGTAATTAAAATCAGGGTTATCAAGGCCCTTGTATAGCCTTAACAAGATATCCTTGAGGATGTATGACAGATCGAGGAGCTGTTTTTCATCGATACTGGCAAAGCATGCATCGTGTTTTCTCGGGAATATCCACAAATGAAATGGTGATAGGGCTGCATAGGGGACAAAGGCAACAAACGAATCATTCTCTGCTACTATGCGACTGCCATCTCTTAACTCGCCTTTCAGGTATGTGCAGTAAAGGCACTCACCAAAGTTTACATAATAATAGTTCCTTATTGCCTCTCCCAGCCTACCCATTACCTGACCTGGAAACACAGGTATACCCACTATCTGGGAATGAGGGTGCTCAAGGGATGTCCCGGCACCTACGCCGTGGTTTTTGAATATGATTACATGTTCTATCCTCGGGTCGCTGTAGAAGGCAAGCATCCTGTTTTGATAGGTAAGGAGTATGTCATATACCTGTTCCACAGGTAGCAAGGCTGTTGTCATGTTGTGCTGGGGTGTCTCTATTATGACCTCATGGAGCCCTACCCCGGATATGGCATACTTAAAATCATCCTTTGATTTCTCTATGTTTCCCACAGGAGACAGGGCAGAAAACTTGTTCGGGACAGACCTCACAGACCACATCCCATTTTTTGCAATCCTGAATGTCTCATCCGGTGTCATGGACTCATTGCCAGGACAAAAAGGACACCTCTCAGAGTAAGATGGGAGTTCTCTTTTTTCCTTTTGGCAACTAAAATCTTCAGGTCTCTTTGCCCTCTCTGTGGCAATAATAACCCAGTCCCCTGTTATGGTATTAAGACGTATCTCTGGCATCTACCCACTCCCTTTTTATATCGATATCTTAAAGAAGATTATAGTATCTCGCCCTTTGGTATTACAACAATGCCCTCTTCAGATACATAGAAGCGCTGGGCATCCTTCTTGAGGTCATAACCTATCTTCATACCATCAGGGACCCTTACACCCTTATCGATTATTGCCCTTTTAACCTTTGCCTTCATACCTATGGTGACATTGTTGAAAAGGATTGACTCTGTTACCTCTGCATAGCTGTTTACCCTTACGCCAGGAGACAGCACTGACCGCTCCACTCTCCCACCGCTTATTATGACCCCGCTGCATATAATAGAATCCAGAGCCTTCCCTGCCCTACCCTTATCCTCATCAGCAAAGACCGTCTTTGCCGGTGGATACTGGCCTTCGTATGTCCTTATGGGCCACTTTTTGTCATACAGATTAAAGACAGGGCTTACAGACGCCAGGTCCATGTTGGCATGCCAGTATGCATCTATAGTCCCCACATCCCGCCAGTAGCCCGCATCTTTACTGCCTCCTGAGCCGAACCTGTAGACAAATACCCTGTAATCTTTATACATAAGGGGCATTATATCTTTTCCAAAGTCGTGGGTGGTCTCCATCTCCGCATCCTTTTTCAGGATCTCAAAGAGCACATCCCTGTTGAATACATAGACGCCCATGGATACAAATGCCTTATCTGGTTTATGAGGTATAGATTTGGGTTTTTCAGGCTTTTCTTCAAAACCGCACACCCTTGATGAACTGTCCACCTCTATGACGCCAAAGCGATGTGCCTCACCTATATCCACCTCAATGGCAGATATGGTGAGGTCTGCCTTTTTTTGTTTGTGATACCTTATAAAATGGCTGTAATCCATCTTGTATATATGGTCACCGGATAGGATTAATACATACTCGCCTTCCACCTGTTCAAGGTGATAGAGATTCTGATATACCGCATCTGCTGTGCCCTTATACCAGTCATCGCCCACCCTCATCTGTGGAGAGAGATGGGTTATAAACTCACCGAGTTCCGGGTTAAGGATGCTCCATGCATCCCTTGTATGGCTTATAAGGGAGTGGGATTTATACTGGGGCAGGACGAATATCTTTCTTACCCCTGAGTTTATACAGTTGCTAAGGGTAAAGTCTATTATCCTGTATTTACCTCCAAAGGGCACTGCCGGTTTTGCCCTGTCCTTTGTCAGGGGATGGAGCCTTACACCTACGCCCCCGGCCAGGATGAAGGAGACAGCATCATAGAGTATCCTGGGCTTTACCATATTTAAATTAATAACATATTGTCAGGAATAATCAACAAAAAATCAGTTTTTTCTTGCACCCATAAGCAAATTTATTGTAATTTCCGTATAATAGAGATGGAGATATATACCCTACCGCCTCTTATCAGTTCTATCATACTCTTTATATTGTTTCTCATGGGTATATTCAAGTCAAGGAATGCCCCTGTTAATCTCCTTTTTGCCCTCATATGTCTTGTGGGATGCCTCTTAAACCTGGATAAGACAATACTAACCGTCATTGAGGATAAAGGGCTTGCCATCAGAATCAGCAGGATAGACCATATCTTTCTTGTTTTTATAATCCCCCTTTACCTCCACTTTACTGTCCTTGCCACAGGCTACAGACAATGGATGCCCCTTGTAAAGGTGTTCTACCTCACCTCCATCCTCCTCATACCCATTACGCAATCCAGCCTATATCTCACCCATGCCAAGCATTTTTTCTTTGGCTATTTTGCCCAGTCTGGCCCTCTTTTTCTTATATTTGGGGTATTAAGCACCATAAGCACTGCCATCTCCATATATCTGTTTATAAAAGGCATAAGGGAAGAGACCACAGCAGAGAAAAAGACAAGGGTCAAGTACATTCTATTGAGCTTTGGCCTTGCCGCCTCTGTAAACCACTTTGATGTCATAATCATGAAGGGATATGAACTCTATCCCATTGGTAATTTTGTCTTTATCCCCATGTGTCTTTTTGGCTATGCCATATACAGACATGACATTATGGAATGGCGGATATTCTTAAACAAAGGTCTTGTGTTTTTTACACTCCTCATTATGTCATCAGGTTTTTTTATTGTTATGGCAACGGTGCTAAAAAGCCTGTTTTCTGATTCCATGAAACACGAGGTCATCTATGTGGTCTCCATGATTCTGACCTTTCTACTCATCTATTTCACAAAAGAAAGGATCCAGGAGTTCATCATACAGTTTATGGAGCAGGAATTTATAAGGAGCAGACAGGCCATAAGGGATCTGAGTTTTGAGATAATGAGGCTTTACGATGTTGAGGAGATAAAAAAGACAGTGGAGAGGAGGCTATCTGAGACATTCCTGCTCGAGATGTGTGAACTTAGGCTGGTATCTAAATTAGATGAAAACGAATCCACCTCCATCCTCGGTAAAGATGACCCCATGTGGCATAATGGCTACAGGTTATCTGTGCCTGTCCATTCCCAGTCCTATCCTGCCTGTATCCTCCTCGGCGAAAAAGGTAATATGAGTCTCTATACCAATGAAGACCTTGAGATGCTCTCTATACTTGCAAACCATGTTGCCCTTGCCCTTGACAATGCCCAGGCATACAAGAAGATACAGGACTTCTCTTTTTCCCTTGAGAGGCTTGTGGATGAAAGGACAAAGGCCCTTATACAGAATGAAAGCCTTGCTGCTGTTGGTAGACTTGCTGCAGGCGTTGCCCATGAGCTCAATAACCCCATAGCCAGCGTCATGAGCACTATAGAATATTACATAGACCACACAAAAGAGGATGAGGAGATCCACGATGACCTTGTTTTCTCTCTTGGGGAACTTAAGAGGGCAAGGGATATAGTAAGGAGTCTCCTGGATGCATCAAGGCAAAAGGAAGAGACAAAGATACTTATGGATATCCATAACCCCATAGACGATGCCCTGAGGATTTTATACAACCAGTATAAGAACAAAAGAATAACTGTTGAGAAGAGGCTAAACAGTAAGATGAGCCTTATTATGGGTAATCCTGCCAGACTATGTCAGGTCTTTATAAACCTTATAAAGAACTCCATAGATGCCATAGGTGAAAAAGAGGGTATGATAATCATAGAGACCCTAAACCCTGACAGCACCCATATAGCATGTAAAATCATTGATACAGGGGATGGCATGGAAAAAGATGTGATAAAGGACATATTCAAGCCATTCTTTACAACCAAGGAACAGGGTAAGGGTATTGGCCTCGGCTTATATATAGTCCATGAGATAATAACAGAGCATAATGGCACAATAGAGGTTCAAAGTGAAAAAGGCAAGGGCACGACATTTAATCTCATCTTTCCCTGCCATTTACAATGATAACATATTCACCCTTTATATCCTGGTATTCAAAATATTCTATAACCTCTGTAATATTTCCCCTTGTTATCCCTTCGTAGATCTTTGTCATCTCTTTCAACACCACCACAAACCTCTCTCCAAAACCCTCTCTTACACAGATAAGGGTCTCTAAGAGCCTCCTGGGTGATTCAAAGAATACAACAGGATAGGGTAGCAAAGAAAGCTCTGTCATAATCTTTATCTTCTTACCCTTTTTCTGCGGAAGAAAACCATAGAAAAGGAACCTGTCTACAAAAAGACCGGAGACAGAGAGGGCACTTATGGGCGCTGAAGGACCAGGCACAGCCATTACATCTATCCCGAATTCATGACACGCCCTTACAACCCTTGCCCCGGGGTCTGATATACATGGAGTGCCTGCGCTGGTCATGAGGGCACAGTCTTTACCCTGTTTCATATGTCCTATAATCTCTTTTAACTTTCTCTCTTCGTTGTAGCTGTTTATGGTTATTATATGTTTTTTGATACCGAGGTGGCTCAAGAGTTTTAATGAATGTGTCCTGTTCTCTGCAATAATAATGTCTACACCCTGCAGGGTCTCTATGGCCCTCAGTGTTATGTCCTTGAGGTTGCCTATGGGTGTTGCAACAACATATAGTCTACCTTTCATAGCAGTTTAATACTATAACAACGCAAAAGTCTTGACAAGCATTAAAAAGTTTAAGACAATAATCCCAATGTTATTGAAGATAGCCATAATCCTGTTTATCCTTTCTCTCCCCATGGAGGTCATGGCAGGGATATATGGTTATATTGACTCAAGGGGTGTATATCACTTCACCAACATAGCCCCTGTGGGCAAGCGATACCATGTTATAGTCCCTGAAACAAATAGGTCTGTAGTGTATAAAAATATAAATATGGACAACAAAAATTACGATAAACTGATACTGCAGCACTCATCGGCCCATGGTGTTGACCCCTCCCTCATAAAGGCCATAATGATGGCAGAATCGAACTTTAATCCCTATGCAGTCTCACCCAAGGGGGCCCAGGGTCTCATGCAGTTGATGCCTGATACGGCAAGGCTCATGAAGGTGGAAAATCCCTTTGACCCTGATGAGAATATAAAAGGCGGCATAAAATATATAAAGATGCTCGACGAGATATTCAAAGGCGACCTCGAATTAATCCTTGCGGCATACAATGCAGGCCCCCAGAAGGTCATGGAGCATAAGATGAGTGTCCCACCCATAGAGGAGACAAAAACATACATAAAAAGGGTCAAACACTATTACAACAGATTAAAAAAGCAAAATGAAAGTTAAAGATGAGAAGGCATCTATATGGACCCTGCCTAACAGGCTGAGCATCCTGAGGATACTATTTATCCCCATAATTATATTCTTTATAGCCTCGCAGGATGAAAAACTGGTTTTTGCCTCAGGTCTATTATTTATAATAGCCGGGATTACAGACGGCCTTGACGGTTATATGGCAAGGAGGATGGGCCTTACATCAAGGCTCGGGGTCTATCTTGACCCCATTGCAGACAAGCTCCTTGTGGCATCTGTCCTTATAACCCTTACATATTTCAGGATGGTACCTTTATGGGTAACCATACTGCTCGTGGCAAGGGAATTCATTATAAATGGCCTGAGGTCATTCTATGCCATAGAGGGCATCATAATATACCCCTCCTTTGCCGGCAAACTTAAGACATTCTTGCAGATAATAGGTATAGCGTTCATACTATTCAGTCCATATAGCAGATACCTCTATCAACCTGGCATTTATATCATCTATGGCGCCCTATTCTTCAGTCTCTACTCTGCATATCGCTATGTTTATGCCATGTTTAAACATAAAGATACGGTTCCATAGGATATAAAATGGAGGTTTTGCCTTGCTCTATTAAAAAATAAAAAAAATATAAGGCCTTTTCAAAGCCCTGCTAAGGTCTTATATTTTAAATAATTCATATATTCGCCTAAAGGGATTTTAGGGTTTGCATGGTATACCTCAACACGGTTTTAGGTCTTTAACAGTTTTTGAACCACTGAATAAAGACGAAAGGGGGTAGATATGACAGAAAAAGACAATGGGAAAAAGGCCTGGAATCCATATCTCGCCGGTGCTTTGACAGGACTTCTCCTTGTGGCATCTGTGTGGTTCACAGGAAAGTATGTAGGTGCATCAACGACCTTTGTCCGTTCCGCAGGCTTCATTGAGAGGGTATTTATCCCTGAACGAGTGGCATCGCTGGAATACTTCAAAAAAGAACTCCCCAAGATAGACTGGCAGTTCCTTTTTGTCATCGGAATATTTATTGGCTCACTTATTGCTTCCACCACATCAAAGACCTTTAAACTCAAAGGCGTTCCTGATATGTGGGAGGGCCGTTTTGGACCAAGTAAGGTAAAAAGGGGGGTAGCAGCATTTATAGGCGGGGCAATAGCCATGTTCGGGGCCCGGCTTGCTGATGGATGACCCAGCGGACATGGCTTGAGCGGTTCGCTCCAGCTCGCAATCAGCGGATATGTCTCACTTATATGTTTCTTTATAGGCGGTGTAATTGTGGCTGCTATACTCTACAGGGGAGGTGACAGGAGATGACAGAGCTCATATATGGATTCATTACAGGGGCTATATTTGGCTTCCTCCTCCAGAAAGGCAGGGTTATAAGATACGATAAACAGGTGGCAGCCCTCAGGCTTATGGATATGACTATTGTAAAATTCATGTTTTCTTCTATACTCGTTGCAATGGTGGGTGTTTATATCCTCAAAGACCTGGGGCTTGTCAAGCTCTCCCTCAAGTCTACAATCCTTGGTGGCAACATCATTGGAGGGCTAATATTCGGCATAGGATGGGGTATACTCGGATACTGCCCAGGGACCCAGCTCGGTGCACTGGGAGAAGGTAGATGGGATGCAATATGGGGTATAGTAGGTATGCATGTAGGTGCAGCTATATACGCAGAGTTCTATCCTTTTATGAAAAAGACCGTATTGACATGGGGGGATTTCGGTAAGATTACAATACCACAGGCCCTTGGCGTAAACCATTGGTTCATAATCCCCATGTTTGTAATAGGAGGGATACTCCTGTTCTGGTGGTTTGAAAAGAAAAATCTTTAATGGAGGAAGTGATTTGATGGATAAGGAGAGACTTATAGTAATAGGAGGTGTAGCCGCTGGTATGAGTGCGGCAAGCAGTTTCAAGCGACTGAAACCAGAGGGAGAGGCTATTGTCTTTGAAAAGGACTATTTCATATCATACGGTGCATGCAGCCTCCCTTACTACATATCCAATGATGTAAAGGATTTTAACGACCTCATAACCCTGACACCAAAGATAGCCACGGATGAACGTAATATAGATGTCTGCATACGCCATGAGGTAAGGGCCATAGATATAGATAGAAAAGAGGTAACTGTTTTTGACCTTAATAAAAATGAGGAGAAGAGATACGGATATGACAGGCTCGTCATAGCTACAGGCGGCCTGCCTGTGAAACCACCACTTCCAGGTATAGACCTCCAGAACATCTTCACCATAAGGACGCTCATAGACGGCATTGAGATAAAGAAATACATAGATGAATGGGGGATATTCCAGGTATGTGTTGGCTCTCCTGAATGCCTATACGTGAACAGATTCGGCGAGAATAAAAGGCAGATGAAGGCAGTGATCGTAGGGGGTGGCTACATTGGTATGGAGATGTGTGAATCCTTTAAAAAAAGGGGTATTGATGTAACTGTCATAGAAAAGACAGACAGGGTTCTGGGTAATATGGATACAAGCATCACAGATATTGTAGAGGACAAGATAAAGGCAGAGGGTGTAAAACTGCTGAAAGAGACATCGGTGGAGGGATTTGCAGGTATAAGGGGTTCAGTGACAAAGGTCATAACTGATAAAGGTGAGATAGAGGCTGATCTGGTCCTCCTTTCAATCGGTGCAAGGCCAAATACAGAACTTGCAAGACAGTCAGGCATAGAACTGGGTGTTAGCGGTGCTATAAAGGTGGATGAATACCTGAGGACAAACAAGCCTGACATCTTTGCAGCAGGAGATTGTGCAGAGGCAACCCACATAGTTACAGGCAAAAAGGTCTATATACCCCTTGGTACAACAGCAAACAAGCAGGGACGGATTGCAGGGGAAAATGCTGCAGGGAAGAACAACAGGTTTGAGGGTGTGGCAGGAACAGCTATTACAAAGATATTTGACCTGGAGGTATCGAGGACAGGGCTCTCACCGGCAGAGGCAAAAAGGGAAGGTTTAGACTATTCTGTGACAACCATAAAGGGGAGGTCAAGAAGCAGTGCCTATCCAGCAGGCAAACCCATAATAGTGACCCTCATAGCAGAAAAGGGCAGTGGCAGGCTTCTCGGCGCCCAGATGGTAGGCCAAGAGGGTGTAGCCCACAGGATAGACACCCTTGCTGCATGTCTGTCTGCAAGGATGACTGTCTATGATGTAGCAAGACTTGACCTTGGATATGCCCCGCCTTTTGCAACTGTATGGGACCCCATACTCATTGCGGCAAATGCAGCGATAAAAAAGGTATGAATAAAAGTGGGATATGGAGATTTAAATCGAAGAATATATTGCAAGAGTCTATAGCCTTTAGTCTATAGTCTACAGTCTGTTATCAAGGAGGGTTTTATGGCAGTAAAAGGTGAAAGCGCATTAAAAAAGGCAATAAAATTAGAGAAGGATGGCATTGATTTTTATCTCAAATCTGCAGAGAAGGCAAAGAATGTCCTTGTTAAAAAGATATTCGAGGGCCTTGTCAAGGAAGAGGAATACCACATAAAGATGATAAACCAGATATATGAAAGATTGAAGAACAACGAAACAATAAAGGAATGGGTTACAGGTTCTGGTTTCACAGGTAATCTGGAAAAGGTATTCCAGGACGCCCTTGTGGAGAAGGCGAGGAAGTCAAAAAACGATATAGAGGCATTAAAACTGGCCCTGGAGATGGAGGATAAGAGCATAAAATACTATGAAAAGCTCGCTGCTAAAACAGATGATTACTTTGAAAAACGCTTCTATCTTACCCTTTCATATGAAGAGAGGGGTCACTACCTACGGATTATGGACTCTATAGAATATATATCCGACCCAGCAGGTTGGTACTTCATAAAACAGGGTAGTATGGTGGACGGGGGATAAAAAATAAAAAAACACCTACATCTTTTATATGTAATACATGAGGGTGTCGTTTTGCTCTCTGGATTTTTGCATCTGAATTAGGTCATTCAAGGTATAGCTACTTAAGTATTCGTTTATCTTGTCGCTTAAACCCTGCCAGAGGTCTCTTGTTACGCACTTTTTTGCAGAAGGACATATATCAGGGTCCAAGACGCACTCAACAAGGCTTATTTTTCCCTCCAGTGCCGTAATTATTTCGCTAAGTGTAATCTCTTCAGGGTTTTTCTGAAGGAGATAGCCACCCTTTCTGCCCCTTATAGACCTCACAAGACCTGCCTTATGGAGGGCACCGAAGATATGTTCAAGGTATTTTTCAGAGAGATGCTGTCTCTTTGCAATATCAGATATAAATACAGGTGTATTGCCAGAACTATTTATGGCAAGGTCAATCATGGAGCGTAAACCGTATCTGCCTTTTGTGGATATCTTCATTTTATTTCCTATTAATTTGATAGAAATAATATGATTTTACCTTGACAATTGTCAAGGTTATCTTTATATTTTGGTTGTGATTTTCGTTTTTTAAAGATAAATTTTAAATAAGGAGCAATATATGTGGGACTATACAGACAAGGTAAGGGAACATTTTCTAAATCCCAAAAATGTAGGGGAGATAGAGAACCCTGATGGTGTTGCCGAGGTGGGCTCAATTGCATGCGGTGATGCCTTAAAGATTACATTCAAGCTCGATGAAAACAAAAGGATAATAGATGCCAAATTCAAGACCTTTGGCTGTGCAAGTGCTATTGCCTCTGCATCTGCCTTAACAGAGATGA
>Ga0208198_1002185_pt1 | contig 15174 bp, 26 predicted proteins | sample AD_JPNTR2_MetaG_FD_184446 | JGI IMG/M metagenome (GOLD analysis project Ga0208198, IMG submission 184446) | Active sludge microbial communities of municipal wastewater-treating anaerobic digesters from Japan - AD_JPNTR2_MetaG (SPAdes) (version 2) | ecosystem: Engineered > Bioreactor > Anaerobic... | reverse complement strand
TTCGCGGCCATGAACAGGCGCTCTTGGTAAATCGCCCCGGCCGCCATCACCTCCATGTGACGCGGATACTTGTCGCGCGCCAGCGGCCCCTCGTCGGGAAAGCGCACGTAGAACTTCTGCTCCTCCCGACGACCCTGCACCCGTAGCGAGTCGAGCATGGCCGCGCGCATGGCGGCTTCCTCTTCGGGCGACAGGAGATCAGGATCGTCGGTCGGCATGGCTCGCGTTACTCGGCGACGGTGTCGTTGGTCGCGGAGACCGTGTCCGCCATCAACTGCGCCCTGGCCTCGGCGAGTTCGGCCTGCAGCACGGTGCGCTCAGCCTCGAGGCGCCGACCGAGCTCGGCCATCAACCCGGCCTCCGCCTGAAGCTGCTCCACCCGCTCGAGGAGCGCCACATTCTCCTGCCGCAAGGCGTCCATGTCGCCAGTGACCTGATCGCCTGCCGGCGCCTTGGCCGGAAAGTGTGCGGTGTCTACCTCTGGGAATTTCATCGTCGTCCTCGTTTCTGTTTCTGTGTGCGCGTTACCGGAAGGAGGTCCGGCGCCCGTTCGGCCACACTCGGCCGGTCAGTCCATCCGCAGGCGGCCCTGCTACACACCTGATACCCATCCTCTGACCAGAGCCGAGCGCCACATCCTGGTTGGGGACACGTCGTCACGAGTACGACGGTAACGCTCACAGCGTCTGCGCCTCGCTCGCAGGGTCGTTGGACACCACGGACTTGATAGCCCACATCGCCGCTGTCTCCAGCTCGGTCAGGGCCACCGCTCTCTCCCTGGACGGTGGCGCGGTCTCCTCGATCGTCTGCTTCAACACGGTGAACGCTGCCCGCAGCCGCGTGATCTTCCCTAGGCTCACATCGGACGGCTTGTGATACGCGAACGTCTTCTCAATCTGCATCTGCCCCTCCTTTCGCCCCCCTAGGCGAAGGTGTACTGCCACTTCTGAGCGATTTCGTGGCGAGTGGCGCGGGTGGTAACGCACCCACAGCCACACGCGCGCGCTCCCGCGCCTCGAGATGCCGCCGCCACCGCTCGGCCTGCGCCTGGATATGCGCACCAAGCGCCCGGTCGTCCAACCGCTCCAACTCCTCGACCCGCACGATGTGCTCATGTTGCACGACGTCCTTCAGGAGTCCGGCGTGCTTCGCCAGCAACTCAAGCGCCGCCACCTTGTTCCAGAACTTGACCTCGACGACGTCGTCCTGCTTCCCATCCCCAGCCGTCCGGTTCTCCCGCACCACCTTGATGGAGCTGATCGCGCGCCGCACATGCAGCGGCATCACATGGATGTCGTGGATCGTGGAGTAGAAGCGCCCGTTCTTCGCCTGCATGTGCTGGAAGACTTCAGCAGGGTCCAACATGGCGATCTCACTAATGGCGCGCAAGACCTCGCCGGCAGACGTGCGGAATTCCCGCTGGGCCTCAATCGCCAGCCGCGCCAGCTCCTCTTGGACATCCCCACGCTGCAGCATGTCCCACCCGGAGACCGCCGCGCTCTTTGGGGAGTAGCCCACCTCGATCGCCGCCTTCGTCGCCGACCAGGTCCGCCGATAGGCCGCTGCGAACATCGTCACCCGGTCGCGACGGATCTTGTCGTCTACCTTGCGCCTCGCCGGCTTCGCAGCTACGGCCGTTCGACGTTCGCGCTGTGTCTTGCGGATACCTGCCTCCTCGCTACCGCGTCAGTGTAGCAGAGCCACGCCACGCCGAACTCCCAGAAATGCCGGACTTCGACTATCTTTTGTCCGCGCTAGGCAGACTCTCGAGCCAGTGGGGCATAACACAGGCCTATTTCGCACGGGTGAGACTTGGCATGGAATCCGCCTAGTAGAGGGGCAAGGAGCCACACCATGAGAAAAGAATTCATCAACTGCAAGAGCCGGAAGACCGCGTGACGAACACAACCGGTATGACCATCACCTTCGCACCAAATGACAAAGGAAACCCGCCCGGCAAACTTGCCGACGCCGAACTGCACTTCACCGACGGACCACTCGCAGGGCTGAAACTCACGGGCTTTGCAATCTGGGAGCGACGAGGAGACGGGGGCCGGAATGTCACGTTTCCGGCGCGCCAGTACAGTGTGAACGGCGAACGTCGGAGCTACGCGCTCCTGCGGCCGTCAGTGGAACCCTATGCCACCAACGCCTTACGCGACGCGATCCTTGAGGCGTATGCGACGTGGGAGGCCGCGCAGGCGTAAAGGTCGAAACGGGAAGCACCAGTGGCTTCCCGTCTGCCCGTCATGCGGGCACTGAGGAGACCTGAATTATGAAAAACCAAGACGGAAAGACTGCTAAGGGGAACGAGTAATGCGCCTGATGTCTTTTGCTATGACAACCGCACAGGTGCTGGACGGCACGAAGCACGTGACGCGGCGCCGAGGCTGGTGGAAGCTGCAGCCTGGCTCGGAGATCCAGGCGGTCGAGAAGTCGATGGGCCTGAAGAAGGGCGAGCGCGTGAAAGTCCTGCGCCAGCTCCGGGTCTACGACGTGCGCATCGAGCCGCTTGAGCGCATGGTCCTCGAGCCCGACTACGGGCGCCTCGAGTGCCGGCTCGAGGGATTCCCCGACCTGTCACCACAGGCGTTCGTCGAGATGTTCTGCGCCTCGCATGGCTGCGTCCCAGCCGACCCGGTCATGCGCATAGCCTTCGCCTACGTGGACGGTCACGGCGATGGCTGCTGATCGTGTCACAGTGATCGCGGTAGAGGCTTCCTCCCCGCACTGGTCTGATCCACCTGATAAAGTGCGCGTCTTTGTCAATGGCGCACCCTATCTTGAGTGCGACAGTTGGGCGAGCTTTTTCAACGCCGACCGTGTGTTTGGCTACTCTGACGCCTACATCGTGCGCGTGGTGCCTGGCATTCAATCGCCGAGGAGATAACCCGATGAGTGAACGAGAAGATGAGCCGCTGACTGACGCCGAACGGCTGGAATTGCAGGAACTGAAGACGCAAGTGATGCTCCCGACGTTCACGGCCCGCGAGCGTGAAATCGCGCTCACGGTCTACCGGACGATGTCGGTGGAGCCATCTCCGCCCGAAGCCATGAGTGAACGAGGACAGGCCCTGGAAGCGGTTCGTGGCTTCACGGTCTACATTTGCGATGACTGTCTGCACCTGCGCGGCGAGATGTGCCACGAGGCGAACTGCCGATTCTGCCGTCGCACAATGGCCGAAGTCGCGGAATACCTCGACGTGCTGCTGATTCGTCCAGTGATCGATGGCGTTAGCGTCATCGTTGACTATGGGCAGCCGGTGCAGTCTCCCCCTGTAGGCGTCAGCCCGCAGCAGGAACGGTTCGTTGACCCGGATCCGGAATGTCCAGGCCAGGAGTGCTCGCGTTGCAGCGGCGAATACTGCGACGTGCATATCACCGACCCGTGCGATTGTGACGTGGCTGCGCGCCACGCGAACGACATCGGCAAGCCTGCTCCCGTCTCCCCTGTGGAGCCACAACCGGCGGCCATCGCAGGCGTGTTTATGGACCGTAGCGTCAGCGACTTCGAGCGTGCGTGCGGTGTTCACATCGCCGAGGAGCAGCGGAAGGTGTTGCCGAATACGGCCTTGATTGCGCTGCTGTGTGATGCCGTGCGCTGCTCGCGCGAGTTGGCTGAGAAGCGGTTCCGCTAAGCGAGACTGGCGGCCCCGGCCAGAAGCACGACGGCTGCGACTACTTTGTACTCGACCTAACCAAGAACTGGAGCCGTAAATGAAGAAACGAAGACCGCCGACACGCCATGAACAGCCCGACCCGTGGGCAGATGTACGATGGACTCGGATGGCCGATGGCGCGTTCGTCTACATCGCGGACGACGTGGATAAAGCCCGAATCGCTTACGCCGCCATCCTCCGGGAGCGAGACGCGCAGATCGCCCTCCGGGAGCGAGACGCGCAGATCGCCCAGCTCCGAGCCGAACGGGACGCCGCACAGCGGCAGATGGAGCAGTTGATGGCAGTTATCAAGCGCAAAGCCTCACGCCAAGCCTCCGCTGCCGACGCGGCTCGGAGGCAAAGCGATCCTGGCGCCCCGGAACGTGCCCGCACGCACGACTACTGCTCGGCCATACTCGAACTGCTGCTCGATGGCGACTAAAGCCTTCGGCGCAACCCGCCGATAGACACAGCATGAACGGGGGACATTTCCACATGAGACTTGCACCAACACACCGGTGCGCAGGCAACTCCAGCGACGCGTGGCACACACGCCCCGCTGACCGGATTCGACGCGGCGATTACATTCGCGTCTTCGACGGACACCAGACCGCCTGGGCGCTCGTGGAGGACATCCAGAAACAGCACTGGTCTGTCACGGTCACGACACCACTGGGCGACTACACCTACTACCGCGCGACCCGCTTGGTCGTACGGAACGGCTGGTAAGTCTCATGCCGACACACACACGCCACGACGACCCACGGCCACCAGAGGGATCGCTTGCTCGGTTGGTCGAGGATCTGCTGTACAACTCCCCGGTTGAGGTATTCCTGCGCACAGCCACCCCGCGCCAGACCGCCGCCGATAGGCTGGGGCTGGCGTTCCCTGAACACGAACGCGGAAAGGACACACCATGACCATGGACGACTTCGACTCCTACGGAAAGAACATTACGCAGCTGGCCCGCCTGGCGCTGCAAGGCAAACAGAAGGATGTGCAGGTGTTCGTGAGGCGGCTGGCGAAGCGCTACGAGCAGATTGCTCCGGAGCTCTCGCATGACCTCGCTTCCCTGCTGCGTCAGGCGCAAGCGGCGCCGGAAGCGTCGCCGGTGCTCCGGCGTGGCGCCGTAGTGGAGAGCATGCCCGTCGACGTCGACTCACGGCTGTCTCTGGCGCGGGTCGAGAATCCTGTCCATCTGGAGCAGGAGCCAAACTGGTCGCCCGAAGTCCGGCTGAAGCTGAATGAGCTGGTCTTCGAGCGTCAGCATGAGGTCGAATTGCTCCGGGAGAATCTCAGCGCATCACGGACCGCGCTCTTCACTGGCCCTCCTGGCGTCGGGAAGACCCTGGCCGCACGGTGGGTAGCGCAGCAGCTTGAGCGGCCGCTCGTCACGCTGGATCTCTCGGCCGTGATGAGCAGCTTTCTGGGCCGGACTGGCAACAACGTCCGAAACGTGCTCGACTATGCGAAGGGCGTGTCGTGCGTATTCCTGCTCGACGAGTTCGACGCGATCGCCAAGCGGAGAGACGACTCCGTCGAAGTAGGTGAGCTGAAACGACTGGTGACGGTCCTCCTCCAGGAAATCGACAACTGGCCGGCCTCGGGTCTGCTGATCGCCGCAACCAACCATGACGAGCTGCTCGATCCCGCCGTGTGGCGGCGATTCGAGCTCGTAATCCGGTTTCCGATGCCCGGCGCCGCAGACGTGAGGCGGGCCGTGCAGACCTATCTCGGGGATGCCGGCACCAGCGAGCACTGGCTGCGGGTTCTCACGCAGGTTTTTGCGGGTAGCTCATACGCCGACGTCGAGCGGGAGCTGAGGCGCATTCGAAGGCAGGCCGTCATCCAGAAGGAACCGCTGGAAGCCAGGCTTAGGGCACTCGTGGCAGAACGGGTTCAGGCCCTCAAGCGCGGTGAGCGCGCCCGGCTCGCGCTGGCGCTCGTAGAGGCGGGACTGTCGCAACGCGAGGCGCACGATTGGACGGGCGTGAGCCGGGACACTATACGAAAACACCAGGACACGCGGAGCTAGACGGCCATGGCTGAGACGAGGAACTTCCTGCTGGGATTCGGCGAGCGGCTGACCGAGAAGATCGACCCGGTCAGACGGCCGGTGACGAAGGCCGACCCGTACAAGTTTGCCGAGGCCAGGGACCGTCTTGCGCCACGGATCAAGTCAGCCATACGCACTACATCTCATTGATGCGAACGGCCAGACGGCCGTGCTCGCCAGCGGACCGACCCTCGACACCGTGTACTTCGACGCGCAAGTTGGCCTGACCGGAGTCCTGGCGTCGCTTCGGGATCGCACCGTGTATCTCTCAACACGCCAGACGCCCAACACGGAACCGCTCGAGCTGTCCGTTGAGGCCTGCTCTCTGATCTACGCCCCTCGGTAACCAATAACGTTTGCAACGCAATGGAAGGCAGGCCCAGACATGCGACCACTGAACACGCACATCGTTGACGCCATCACCGAGCAGCGCGTGATGGAACTGGAGCTGGCTATCGCGCGGCTCTACGACCCACTCAGCCCGAGCGAGCGCGATGCCGTGTGGCTGGTGAGTATCGCCCAGAGCGCCGCGTTGCGACACACTGAGGCGCTGAACAAGGCGGGCACATGCAACTGATATACGCGGTCCTCGACCTGCCGGCAACGGCGAAGCTGGAATTGCTGGCGTTTTCACTCCTCGTCGCCGCCATCACCCTCGACGTCTTCCGCCGCTAACGCCACCGGGCTCGGGCGCGCTCCGTGAACCCCTCACGTTGACGCCCGAGCCACCAACTCCCAGCCGGACGTTCGATCGCCCCCCTCGACACTCCACGCGCCTGGACCCGCTCCGCTGGTGGGCGTCGGCTGCCGGCGAGCGCCCAGATGACCCCCTGTCGGTCCGTCGCGCCCCGCCTAGGCCACGCCACGATGACGTGGCAGTGCCGCAGCCGCGTCAGGCATCGCTCTAGCGACGTGCGACTCATGCCCACGGCCACGTGGAGCTGTGGAGTCGTGGCATGTTCCAAGGCTGCCAGTACCCGGACGACATGGCACTGTTGCTGGTACGACGCGAGGGCGCGCACCATCGAATAGGCGAGAATCGGTGCCGGTGTTCGCATGGACACCTACTCCTTGAGGACTTGCCGCAGAATGCGCTCGAGCCACGCATTCCCGCGCGACTTATACATATCGCGGAGCAACAGCGCAATCACCGCGCCGGCCATCTGCTCGCGCTCATCCTCATCGCCCGTGCATCCCTCCAGCACCGCTCGGAGACTGTCGCGGATGCCCGCCGCAAGCCCGAGGACGAACTCAGCTCGCTCCCCCTCATCCATGCCACACTACCTCACCGCAGCCTGTAAATCAGCGAGCAGCTTGCTATCGAAGGCGATCCGCTCGAGCGCCAGTTTGCCTTGAAGCGCTGCGACGAAATGGGGGTCGTTGGCGTCTCCGAGCGCGGCCACGATTCTCGCGGCGTGTGGGAGTCCGTCTTTCATGGACGCCTTCCGGACAGCATCACTCAATTCGCTGGCGTTGCGGCCCGGCATCAGGGGCTTCGGTAGCTCCACCACGGCATCCACTCGCGGACGCGGGCGTGGTTGTTTCCGCTCTACCGGACGTGTCGTAGGCTGTGGCGACGGGATAGGTGGCGGGGTCGGACCGCTCGCGCCTTTCCTGATGCTCGTCGTAAGCTCGTCGATGTAATCCGAAAAGGCTTGCACCAAACGCGCCTTGGCTTCTTGTACGCTCATTCCGATACCATCTCCCTCTCTCGGATCTTCACGCCGGATGCCAGCGCGAACCCGTCGTTGACCCGCACCATAAATCGCTCAACCACGAACTGGTTGAGAATCTGCCCCAATGTCCCCCCTCCGCCAGGGTCCGATCCGGTTCGCTTCAGCTCCGCGCGGCATCCGCCCACTGACCGCGCCGAGTCGAACCAGCCCTGCGCCATCAGACGCGCCACGCGACCGCGCAGCGTGTCATCCGTCAGCGTCACCGTCTTGGGCGTGAACTGCACTTCCAACTCCGGCGCGTTTGCCAATAGGCGCACGAACACCGGGTCCACCTCCAGATCCCGCAATAGCCACGCTTTGAAGCGCTCGAACTGACGCTCCTCATCACTTGCGGCAGACGGCTCCTCTGGTGCCGCAGGCCGCTGCGACGTCACCAGCTTGGCGCCATTGGGCGCACTGGCGAGCACGCGGCGCTGATCCCCAGACGGCGCTGGGCCGCCCACGAACCCGCGAATTGTGTCAATCAGACGATCGGCCTCTTCCTTTGTCACGATCCCTCCGCTGCCTTCGCGGCATCCTCATGCCACTTATGGTAGTCATCCCCGAAGACGTCCCACTCATCCCTTGGCGTGGACCCGAACAGCTCCAGTCGCGGCCCGTCGTACAGGCGCTCGAAGAGACGTAGGAGATCACGCGGCGTGGTGGAGTCATCCCACGATTGACGATGCACGAACACGGAGTCTGGGAGGTTCTCCGGGTGGTCCGGCTCACACACCCCACGCATCCCGACCAGCACGAACTCGTGACGCGCCTGGTTGCACCCCGTCTGCGATCGGTCTACGCGATCCCACACGAACGTGGCGCCGGTCGGCTCGAATCCCCATGCGCGCATCACATCGTGTGGGCTCGGGTCCTGCCCGAGCGCGGCGGATGTCACCCGGAGGAACAACACCGAGTTGTCGCACGTGTGCGACGGCACAGGGAGCTTCATCAGCTCGGCGGCCTTCACCACGCTCCAGCGAGGGGCGGCTACCACCACGCGGTACACCCCAACGAGATACCCCTGCGCCTCAATCACGTCCTTGCGACGCATGTTGCGCACGTGGCGCTTCACTTCGTCGGTTTTCCACCCGTGCGCGATGGCGCGGTCGAGGACCTCGATCTGCTCTTGCTCGGGCAGCTTCGCCACATGCCGCGCATAGGTGTAACTGGGCGCCAGCTTGCGGACACGCTGGCTCACATGCGTAGACACGTAGTGTTTGACATAGGCCTCGTTGGGGGCCACGCCACGATCAGCGACGATATCCATCGCCTCATCCCACCACCCACGAGACTTTGCGTACGCGAGCAGATCGCCCACCCAGTAGGGCGAGGCGTCTTCCACCGCCAACACAAAGGCGAGGGCGTCCACCACGCTTTCTTGGCTCGGCTTCCCCCTGATGACGACCGAACGTGATTTGAATCGGAAATCCTGAAACGCCAACGGCTCGTTGTCGAGTCTCGTCGCTCGGCTTTCCACTTCTCGCCGAAGGCTTGCTGGGAGCTGTTCACGTCCGGTCATCGTCTGGGTCTACCTCTCACGCTGTGGCGTTACCGGGCACCTACTTCTTGATTTAAATCAAGATTGCCAGCGGTGGCCTAGAACGGAACCTCGTCGTCGTCGATATCAACGGCCCCTTTGTCCTTGGCCGGGTCGTGAGCATGGGTGTCGGCGCCTGCGGCGTTCTTCGCATCCTTGGACAGCCGGACGCGCAACTTGCTCACGCCCTCAACGAACACCGACTCAACGCCCGCGTGGCGGTAGGCCCGAACACCGTTGGCCTGCATGTACTGCAGCGCGATCCCGATCCCCTCCTGCTCCAACTCGCCCCCCGACGCCATGCGCGTCCGCCCTTCGGCGATCTGCTCGTGTGCATTGTCGAGCACCACGTGACGCGCCTGCTCCATGCCGGGGAGTGCCACGCTGCGAGGGGCCACGCGCTCCGCCTTGGTGGGCTTCTTCTTCTGCGCCTTCGCCTTTGTCGGCGACCCTTTGCGCTTGGCGTCAAACCGATGCTTTGCGACGACCTTTTTTGCGGGGGCCTTCTTTGCCATGTCCTGGTCCTTGAATCTCGCCTAGGAATACTCGGCGGCAGTACGCGGCGAGAATGATCGCATCTGCCGTAGCGTTGATCACGCGACGATCTGGACACATGTATTGCGCGGCGCGTTTGGTGATCGACTTGTCGCCACCAGTCCGGCACGCCATCGCGTCTTGCCATTGCTGAGGGGTTGGCTCAACCATGAGCCACTGCGCCTGTATCGCCAGCGCACGCGCGACGTGATAGGCGCCTCCGAACGTGAAGGCGGACACGGGTCCCATCTGCGGAGACGACCAGACGCGCTCGATCGCGCAGGCCGCAATGTCCCAATCGTGACAGACGCGTCGCATCACCTCGACTATCGCGCCATCGACGTCTGGCTCGCCAGCTTTGCACCATCGGTACGCAAACGCACACTCGCCGCTCCGGCGCGCGCCAGCGATACCTCCGCTCACACCCGGATCGATTCCTACGTAAATCATGGCCTGCCGCTCCGTATTCTCGCGACTCATCGTGTCCACGTCAACCCTTCTTTCGAGCGCGCGCCTTCTGGATCGCCTTCAATCGCGCCCACTCGTCCTGCGTCTTACTGACATCCGACTGTGCGACAGGCTCGGGCGCGTCGGCCGCAGCCTCTGTGAACCGTTGCGTATCCCGGTCGAAGTTCAACGTGACCGACCCTGTGGAGCCATTTCGCTGCTTCTGGAAAATCATCTGGGTTGGGCCGCTTTCCCGGTGGTTGGCGCGATGGAGAAACCAGATCGTGTCACCGTCTTGCTCGAGCGCCCCGGATTCGCGGAGGTCCGACAATTGGGGGGGGGCATCTGGGCCGCGTTGCGTAGACTGCCTCGATAACTGCGACAAGGCGATTACCGGCACGGTCAGTTCATCCGCCAGAATTTTCAGGTTCCGCGAGATGTCCGCGACCTGCTCGCTCCGCTGTGCCTTCGTCAGCGTACTGGTCACCAGTTGCAGGTAGTCCACGATCACCAGGTCGAGCCCATGCTCGGACACCAGGCGCCGACACTCTGCCCGAATATCCTGCATGGTCCGACGTGCCGTGTCGTCGATGTGGATGTTCAGCTCGGACAGTTCGCCGATGGCGTGTGCCAATGGCCCCCAGTGTCGTTCGAACAGATAGCCGCTTTGGATTGCCGACAGCGGCACGCCGGCCATTGACGCAAGCATCCGGTTTTCCAACGCCTGCCTCTTCATCTCCAGCGAGAACAAGGCGACGTGGCGCGGGGCACCAGTGGGCCGCACGGACCGCACGGCGGCCTTCGCCAACTCCAACGTCAACGCCGTCTTCCCGATGGATGGGCGCGCGGCGCCCACGATCAGTTCGCCGGGTTGCCATCCCAATGTCAAATCGTTCACGCGTTGATAGCCCGTCTCCACGCCAAGCACGGTGCCGCGCCTCGCGTATCGGTCCTCTAAGGTTTGCAGTAGGCTATTTGCCGTCGCGCGCAATGACTGCATCCGGCCGTCGCCCTTGGTGCGCTGGAGCGCCAATAGCTTGAGGTCTGCCTTCTGGATAATCGCGTCGGCCGGCTCGTCGTCCTGGTAGGCGTCTGAGAGAATGTCCGACCCCAGTGAGACCAATTTGCGGAGTCGGCTTTTCTCGCGCACGATGCGGGCATACTCGGACACGTTTGTCGAACGCGGAATCCCATCAACGAGGCTGGAGAGATACGCGGCACCGCCCACCTCCTCGAGTAGCGACCGTTTCGCCAAGTAGTCGCGCGTGCTGATGAGATCCGCGCTCCCGTTCGGGCGCTCGAGCAGCGCAACAATCGCCTCCCACACCATGCCATGCGCCAGCCGGAAGAAGTCCGTTGGTGAGCCGATGTGCTGTGCCGCGCGCTGGTACAGGTCGTTGTACAACAGCACGGCGCCAAGGACCGCCCGCTCAGCGTCCAAATTGTGCGGCAGCGTTCGGTCTCCCGCCTTCGCCCTACCCACCGTGTGTCGCCCCACTCTTCACGTCCTGCGCTCGGCGCATCGTATGTTCCTGGTCGGAGGTGCAGGGTGGCGTGTGGAGGCAGTCGCGCACGGGATAGCCCAACTGCGGCGACGCTACCAGCGTGTTGAATTGTCCCACGAACAACCCGAACGGGTGCTTCGCTCGCTCTCGGTACGCGTCCGGCACGTGGAAATAGGCCGAGATGCGATTACACAACTCCGTTGGTCCCACCGCTTTGATGAGCCGTTTCCACTGCGCGCGATCCTTCGCGAACTGGAACACGTAGGGCGACCCGTATTTGCGCTCGTACTCGCTCGAGAACATCGACTCGACCAGTCGTAGGTGATCGCCCGTGATGGCCTCCCCGCGCAGGAGCGCCTGCAACTCCTCGGTGACCTCATACGTTTTCGCCTGTAGTTCGCGCAACGCCTCCACCAACTTCATCGCCCTCGCTATCTTCCGCTCAGCGTCTGATTGAGCCATACCACTCCCCCCTCTTTCCGTCTCTTCAGATCGTCAAGATCTAGAACTCCTGTTATTTCAGCTTGTTATCTTGGAAGTGTGACGTAGTCACATCTTCCAACGGAGCAACTTGTTGCTCCGAGCAGAGCCCCACCCACCCTACGAGGTTCTGCCTCCCTGGATGTTGGCCTATCGGCGCGATGGTGGTAGCCCGCTGATGGTTTGCAGTCTGCCGATATTTCGAAGGCCCCGGTGCCAACAGCTCGCGGGTCCCGCACCCTGCTCGCGCCTCGGTAGATTCGCCCCGGCGCGTGTCGCCTACGCAGTTATCCTCGGTGTCGCGACATGATCGACGAAGGCCGCCCCGAGCGGTGGGCCGCTGGACGGGTCGTCTCGCGTCTCTGGCAGAGGTTTCCGCGCACGCGGCTCTGTGGGTCCATGATGCGAGCGAGCATCGGAACAGGTTGCCGTAGTGGATTGTCGTATGGGAAAATCAGGACCGCAGCCAACTGCTGCGAACTGGCCTCCCCGTGCTTCTCTCACGGCGTTGCCTGGACGGTTCGAGGCACTCAACCTCGAACCGTCACTTACTCTACGCCCACCTCTTCCAGTACGTCAACCGTTGTGCCTCAGGACCGCTGACGCCACGTGCCGCAATTGCTGCTCGCAGCCAAGGCGATAGTTACGGAGCGCCACCTGGAGCCGCACACGCTGCGCCCCCGTGATGTCCATTTCATGGCGCACCGCATTGACAGTGCGCTGCAGCTCCTCGAGGAGTGCGCGATTGTCGCCCGACCCATTCGTCGCAGGTCGCATGATGTAATCCGTCTCGCGTGGCGTGAGGTAGAGATACATCGTTCACCGTCCCTTGCTGGCCTTCAACCGGTCGATCCACTGGCTAGCCTGTCCCATCGTCAACTCCTTCGGCACCTGCGTGACGCCGAGCTTCTTCAGAAATTCAATCTGCCCCCGCGACACAGCCCGCGACATCCACGGGGCGTCCACCGCCTTCAACTTCAAGATGCTCTGTCGCTGCGACTGGATGAATTGCTCGGCCATATTCGCCGCGTCGTGCTCGGTGGTGCAGTGCGTGGCAAGTGTCCGCTGCCGGCGAGGCTGCGCTGGATCTGACGGCTTTACCGTCGCCACTACCTCCCACTGCCCGACCAGGTCCGCCACGACCTGAACGGTTTCTGTCCCATCGGCCCACGGATACGAGACCTGATAGCGCGTGTCATCAATCTTGACCCATTGGACGATGCGCCCTTCACCGAAGGCGCCGAGTGGCCGCACGCCCCAGAAGACATCCACCCGGCGTGCGAGCGCCCCCAACTGCTCGAGCGTCATGCGCCCAGCCTTCAACGCCTCCTCCACGTCGAAGCCTTGCGCCTCATTCATCAACTTCTCGAACTCGTCGGCCTGTTCGGACAGGGTCTTCCCGTTGACCAGCATCGACGGCGGTAGCCCATACAGCATGGGCGATGCCTGTAGCGAATGCTTCCGCGCGAGATCGACAAGGTCGATGACGATGCACTCTCTTTTGCCAGGGAACAACCGCAACCCTCGCCCTGTCATCTGCTCGTAGAGGCTCGCGCTCTTGGTGGGCTTCAGGTGCAGGATACAGCCGGTGCGTGGCAGGTCGGTGCCCTCGGTCAGCACCATGCAGTTGAACAGGGCGTCTATCTGTCCGTCCTGGTACTGCCGCAATTTGATGCGCCTGTCATCGCGCGGGGTCTCGCCACTGACCGCATCGGCCCGGTAGCCACTCTCGCACCACAGGTCCTTGCAGTCGTGCGCGTGCTGCACATCGACCGTGAATCCCAGTGTGGCGACACCCTGCGCGTGCTCGCGCCAGGCCGCCAGTGCGAGTTGGTTTCGCGCAGCGTTGTTGACCGCATCCGCCAACTCGCGCTGGTTGAAGTCCCCGCGCTGTGTCCGCACCGCATCGAGCGACGTCTTGGTCTCGACGGACCACGACGTGATCGGCACCAGCCACCCATCCGCGATCGCCTGCTTTAGGTCGTACGAAAACGCGATGGATTGGAATACGCACGACAGCCCAACCGCATCGGTGCGGTTCGGCGTAGCGGTGACACCGAGGAGGAGTCGGTCGCGTGGGGCCTGCTGGTCCCACCCCGCCAGCGCGCGCGTCATCACCTCGACGTCATCGTGCGTGGTCGCCTCGATCTCAGCGCTGTCCGCGATGGCTTGTGTTGGTAGGAATCCCAGATGGGCCAGCGCGGTCCGGTAGGACTTCGCCGCCGCATGATGGCACTCGTCTACCACCACCACGCGAGGCGTGCAGTGCCGCAAGAGCTTCCGCAACCGCGCAAACTTCTGCGCCTGCAGGGTCTGAATACTTGCGACGATCACGTCCGCGAATGGGCTCGCGTGGCGATTGGCCTGCTCCACCATGACGATGAGGCCGGGGTTCGTCGCCGCGATCGTCTGCGCGGCTTGGTCGAGCAGTTCCTCTCTGTGTGCGATCACCAGCATCTTCCGATCGTTCTCTGGGAATTGGCCGAGCCATGACGCGAGGACGATCGGGAGGTTGGCGAAGGTGAAAGTCTTACCCGTGCCGGTTGGTTTCTTCCACAGGAGACGGTTATACCCGCCCTCCAGCCCGTCGATCACGGACTGGAGGGCGGCGACCTGATAGGGACGGAGTTCGCGTGTCACTGTGGCGCTCATTGCACGCGCCCGATTACTCCGACGCTAAGAACATGGCCCGTGGTGGCGTCGTCCTTGTGGTCGATGGTGTCAGCCACGCTAGCTTGCACCATGCGGAGTGTCTGTAGTGCCACGTCGTGGTCCGCACTACACGCGATGGTTAGAGCGACGTTGACAATCGCCGCTGTCGTTAACGCGAGCCTGACATCTGCCGAGCAGCCAGGCGTTAGCGCAATTATAGCGTCCGGCGTCAGCGCATCGACAACAAGGTCGATGATCTGTCCGAGAGCGTCCTGCAGCATGCCGTTGCCGTCGTTATCGACAGCGATCAAACTTGGGTGAATTGGAGGTTTCGTCATCCCTACACCGAGGTCGTGGTCTTCAGGCGCAGACCGGGAATCTTGTTGATCTCGTCCTTGACAGCCCTCGCGATATCGTTAAGGACGGGCTGTTGGTATGTCGCCACGCTGGCCGGCACGTTGTAGCGCATCCGGAGCGTCGGGTCGAGCACGACTGCCATGAACGCAGCCTCGTCCACGACTTCGCATGAGTAGTAGACGCGACTCGCCTTTGCGACCTGTGATTGCGGCGCGGCGGTCTCCGCCAC
>Ga0208198_1002182_pt1 | contig 15198 bp, 15 predicted proteins | sample AD_JPNTR2_MetaG_FD_184446 | JGI IMG/M metagenome (GOLD analysis project Ga0208198, IMG submission 184446) | Active sludge microbial communities of municipal wastewater-treating anaerobic digesters from Japan - AD_JPNTR2_MetaG (SPAdes) (version 2) | ecosystem: Engineered > Bioreactor > Anaerobic... | reverse complement strand
TTAACGCGCAAAAATATCTGAAACGCATGGGAGAACTCGCCGGGACAAAAATAATTCTGGTTTCGGTCGGTTCAGGAAGAGAGGAAACAATTTCACTGCAGGACCCCTTTTCTGGTTGAAATTGTGTTAGTTTCTCCTTGACACTCACCTGACTTGCTGTTAAGAGGGCACGTTCTAAAATAACCGAAAAAGTGGGCCGTTAGCTCAGAGGTAGAGCAGCGGACTTTTAATCCGTTGGCCGCGGGTTCAATCCCCGCACGGCCCACCAGAAGTAAAAACAGGTTGCGATTTTATGATTGCAACCTGTTGCTGTTTTTAGAGCCAATTGTGACTAATTTGTAACTACTTTCAGAGATTTTATTTTGTGTTTCGTTAAAAGCCTGCCTTTTCTCTGCGGCTTCCTTCAAATCTTCCTGGGAAACAATGTTGTAACGGTCAAACACGCTTCTTGTCTTGTGTCCGGAGAGAGTCAGGGCCGCTCTTTCAGGAACACTGGCGCGAATCACGTTTCTCACAGCATTTTGCCCGAGGTTGCGAAACAGCAGCACTGGTTGATGAATTTTGGCACAGGCTGTATTCCATGACTTTCTGAAGCAGCTTATTTTTCCCCCGTGCCGCCAGAAACGTTTCTTTCTCATCTGGTCACCGTTGATAAGGTAACAGCATCAACACAGAGGCAGTCGTCAGGATGTTCAGGATTTCAAACGCGTCATTGAATATTTCCACAAGCCCGCCAGCGCTCTGGCTGCCGCTTCAGGCGAAGTAAAAACCGGAATTGAATCTCCGGCAACGCCGGATATTTCGCTCGCGAAATCGGCATTCCCGACAACTGTTATCACAAAAGGTTTACTCTCGGGAAGTTGCGCGCGTATCGCCTCCGGGTTGCCAAAAACGTCCGCGAGTTTTACTCCCGTTTGTTTAACAGCTTTTATAAAGGAATAAGGAACGGCGATTATCAAAAGCAGCATATCCACCAGAGGGTCATTTATCACCATAGGCGTCAGCTTATTAAAAAGCCCGGACGGCCCCAGATCCAGAGGATTTTTTACATTCATCCACTCAGGCGAAATTGCGCGCACCTGCTTAACTGTTGACGGGGATAGCGGCTTTATAACCAACCCGTTGGAGACGGCAATATCAGTGGCCAGCGCTCCCATGCTGCCGCTGGAGGTGACGATTCCGAGGCGATTGCCCTTTGGCAACGGCTGGGTGGTAAATGCCTTCACCAGCTCAATCAGATGCGGCAGACTTTCTGCCCGCAGCGTTCCGGTTTGGGCAAAGATGCCGTTATAAATCTCATCTTCACCGGAGAGACTTCCCGTATGTGACGCCGTCGCCTGTTTCCCCTCCTGTGTCCTTCCGCTTTTTAAGATAATGACCGGTTTCTTTTTCGTGACGCGGCGCAGCGTTTCGTATAGACGCCGGCCGTCCGCCGCGCCTTCAAGATACATCCCGATAACTTTGGTAGTCGGATCGTCATGAAGATAATCCAGCATGTCGCATTCATTGACGTCTATTCTGTTCCCCAGAGTAATGGCTTTGGACACATAGATTCTGTGCTGGTAAATAAAGTCCAACAGGATATTGCCGAATACGCCGCTCTGGGCGATGATGGAAAGAGGGCCGGGCGTCAAGGATTCTTCAATCAATTCAACAGACGCGAATTTATTGTTCGTGTTTATCACGCCGACACAATTGGGGCCGATAACCCGGAGACCGAGCCGTTTGGCTATTGTCATGATATTTTCCTGCAAGGCGATGCCCTTTTCGTCGGTTTCGGCAAAGCCGGCGCTCTCGATGATTACATGTTTTATGCCGCGGGCGCCGATTTCCTCTAGGGTGGCAGGAACCGCGTTTGCCGGCACAATGACGATTGCCAGGTCAACGGGATCGGGCACATCAGCAATTTTTTTATAAACTTTCATGCCGTTGATCTTGCCCCCGGATGGATTTACTAAAAAAGTCCGGTCTCCCCAGCCGTATTCCTTTAAAAAAGGGGGGAGGCTGCTCCCGAACCCCATGGATCTGCGGGCGCCCGCGATTACGATACCTTTAGGATTAAAAAAACTGCGAAAATCATCTGCCGACATGAAAGCACTCCAAAAAATTATTGAGTTGTCCCAGGACAACTTATGCAAATAAAAGAGACTGAAAAATAATCTGTGTAAATGGATTTTTTTCAGATTGCCGCCAAATCAAAGCGGCCCTCATACATAACAGCGAGTTGGGAAATTGTCAAAGCCCAGTTCGCCAAAGACATTGTAACTAATTTGTACCCGTCATGGCCTAAAAAATAACCAAACACAATCCAGAAAAATCAATCATTTTTATCTTTTATCAAAGAACACAATTTTTTATTTTTGCCAAACTTGGATTACGTTGATTTTAGATTCTGGTTTCCACCGTCTTCTAAAGGCGAAAATGATGTTTAAAGAATTCTCTTTGTTCATCAGTCGGCGCGAAAGCCGGTGAATGCCGGAGTCTTTTATCGTTGACACATCCAGGCAAGGGAGGGTATAATCTTTTCCCGTAATTAAAAGCTCCAAATATCGAAAATCTTTACTGGAAACAGTTAAAATAATATTTCAAAACTAGGCTTCATTGCGTGCCATCTGGACACTAAAAGGGAAAAGCGCGATTATGGCAGGAAAAACAGCAGGAATTAAAAGCTGGCCTCAGGATGATCGCCCCAGAGAAAAATTGCTTAAAAAAGGCGCGGGAGCGTTGAGCAATTCCGAGCTTCTGGCAATACTTTTACGCACCGGCGTTAAAGGAAACAGCGCCATTGATTTAGCCAGAAAAATGTTGGCTAAATTCGGTACGTTTCGCAACATGAGCCATACCGATGCGCGGGAATGGGAAGAATTCAAAGGCTTAGGCCCGGCAAAAATCGCGCAGATAAAAGCGGCACTCGAAATCGGCAAGCGTTTCCGCGAAGACGAAGTTCTTCCCGCAAAACAAAAAATTGCCACAGCAAAAGAAGTTGTCGATATTATCATGCCGCAAATGCGCGATTTGAAAACCGAGGTTTTCAAAGTTGTCTATCTCAACAGCAACAATAAAATAATCGATATTGCCGATGCCGCTTATGGCACAGTCAATCAGGCCGCGCCAATTGTGCGGGAGATCATTCATTCCGCCCTGCAGAAATTCGCCGCCGCAATTATCTGCGTGCACAATCATCCCAGCGCCAACATCGCGCCCAGCGCGGAAGATAAAAAAATAACCGGCGAGCTTTCCGCCGCGGCAAAGCTTTTGGGCATCCGCATGCTCGATCACATCATCATCGGTGACGGCAACTATTTTAGCTTTGCGGATGAGGGGGTAATGGGGTAAAAGATAGATATGGCGAATCAGACTCCTGAACAGATAGCCCGTGATAATATCGATAAACAATTAATCGAATGCGGCTGGATTATCCAGAGTAAGAAGCAAATCAATCTGCAAGCCGGGCCTGGCGTTGCTGTTAAGGAATATCAGACGGCCAGCGGCCCCGCGGATTATGTTTTGTTTGTGGATGGCAAGCCGGCCGGCATCATTGAAGCCAAAAAAGAAGAAGAGGCGGTTCATTTAACAGTTCATGAAGATCAATCCAAAGATTATGCCGACAGCAAACTAAAACATCTTGATAACGATCCTCTGCCTTTTGTCTATGAAAGCACCGGAGCCGTCACCCGCTTTACCGATTATCGCGATCCCAAGCCGCGTTCCCGCCCGCTTTTTACCTTTCACCGTCCGGAAACACTAAGAGACTGGCTAAAACAAGATAATACTTTGCGTCGCCGGATATTTGATATTCCTGTTTTACAAACCACGGGTTTGCGGGATTGCCAGATCAAAGCGATAAACAATCTGGAGAATTCCTTCCGCTCAAGTCAACCGAAAGCCCTTATTCAAATGGCAACAGGTTCAGGCAAAACCTTTACCGCCATCACGGCGATTTATCGCCTCCTCACCTATTCAAAGGCAAGGCGGGTGTTATTTTTGGTCGATACCAGAAACCTGGGCGAGCAGGCCGAACAGGAGTTCATGGCCTATGTGCCCAATGATGATAACCGCAAGTTTTCCGAACTCTACGGTGTGCACCGACTGAAATCCGGTTTTGTGCCGACCGACAATCAGGTTTATATCAGCACGATTCAGCGCCTGTATTCGATTCTTAAAGAAGAAGAATTGGATGATAAAGCAGAAGAGGCCAACCCCGCGGAAATCCGCTGGGAAGGTCGCCAACCCCTGCCGGTTGGCTACAATCCGAAATTGCCCATCGAGTTTTTCGATTTCATTGTGATTGACGAATGCCACCGCAGCATTTACAACCTTTGGAAGCAGGTGCTCGATTACTTTGACGCTTTCTTAATCGGCCTTACCGCCACGCCCGACAACCGGACGTTTGGCTTTTTCAACCAGAACATCGTCAGCGAATACACGCACGAACAGGCCGTGACCGACGGCGTCAACGTCGGCAGCGATGTTTATATCATTGATACCGAAATTACGAAAAAAGGCGGCAATATCTGGAAAGGTCAGTATGTGGATCGCCGCGAAAAGCTCACGCGCAAAAAGCGCTGGGAGCAATTGGATGAAGACGTCAGCTACACCGGCAAACAGCTTGATAACGACGTCGTTAATCCCAGCCAGATCCGCACGGTTATTCGCGCTTTTAAAGATCATCTTCCGGAAATGTTTCCGGAGCGTGTCAATGAAAAAGGCGAATTTGAAGTGCCCAAAACGCTCATCTTTGCCAAAACCGACAGCCACGCCGACGACATCATACAAATTGTCCGGGAAGAGTTTGGCGAAGAAAACCGGTTTTGCAAAAAGATAACGTATAACAGCGATGATCCCAAAAGCATCCTGACGCAATTTCGCAATGATTATCATCCTCGCATTGCCGTGACCGTGGATATGATTGCCACCGGCACAGACGTCCGGCCGCTGGAATGTCTGCTTTTCATGCGCGATGTCAAAAGCCGCAACTACTTTGAACAGATGAAAGGCCGGGGCACGCGCACGATTACTCTGGACGATCTGAAGAAAGTAACGCCCACCGCCAGATGCACCAAAGACCATTACGTCATTGTTGATGCCATCGGCGTGACTCAAAGTTTAAAAACCGACAGCCGCCCGCTGGAGCGAAAACCGGGCGTGCCGCTGAAAGATTTGCTGGCGGCCATTGCAGTGGGGGCAAGGGATGAAGACCTGTTTACCTCTTTGGCCAACCGCTTGGCGCGTCTGGAAAAACAGCTAAGCGAAAAAGAAAAAACCACCTTTGCCGGAAAAGCGAAAAAGACACTTCCCCAGGTGGTCAAGGACCTGCTCAATGCCTACAATCCCGATACATTAGAAGAAATTCGTTTGAAAATAGACAAAGAAAATCCTGACGTGCCTCCTGTCGAAAAAGAAGAAAAAGTCAAAAAAATCAATGAAGAATTACAGAATCAGGCGGCCAGCACTTTTACCGGCGAGCTTAACGATTACATTGAAAACGTGCGTAAGGCGCACGATCAGATTATTGATCTTCTGAATCCCGATAAACTTGTGGCGGCAGGCTGGGACAAAGACAACAAAGGCCGGGCCGAAGAACTGATCAAAACCTTTGCCGAATGGATCGCGAAGCATAAAGACGAAATCACAGCCCTGCAGATCTTTTACAGCCAGCCCTTCCGCAGACGCGAACTCACTTACAAGATGATTCGGGAACTGGTGGATGCGATTGTGGCCGATAAGCCAACGCTTGCGCCGTTAAATGTATGGCATGCCTACGAACTGCTGGAGCGCGTGAGCGGCCAGCCCAGAAATGAACTGGTGGCGCTGGTTTCGCTCATTCGCAAAGTGGCGGGCATTGATGCCACGCTTACGTCTTATGACAAAACCGTGGATAAGAATTTTCAAAACTGGGTTTTCAAAAAACAGGCGGGCACTTTGAAGTTCAGCGAAGAGCAGATGCAATGGTTGCGCATGATTAAAGACCATGTCGCGGCATCGGTTTCCTTTAGCGTGGATGATCTGGACTACACGCCTTTCGACGCGCAGGGCGGCAAAGGAAAAATGTGGCAGCTCTTCGGGAATGACACTGAAAACATTATCAATGAACTGAACGAGGCACTGGCAGCATAGGATGGCATTAGGCGTAACTCCAAAAGATATCGTTGAAAGTAATGAGTTTCCCTTGCTTGCTAAGCATATTAGCTGGGGAAGAATTAATTTGTCAGAAGTTGCGGAAGTTCAAAATGGCTTTGCATTTTCTTCAAAGTATTTTACTAAAGGTGACGGACTGCCGTTAATAAGAATAAGAGATATTGATGAGGTAAAAACAGAAAATTATTATTCTGGTAAATATCCAAAAGAATATCTTGTACATAAAGGCGATATTCTTGTTGGTATGGACGGTGATTTTAATTTAGCCATTTGGCAAGGAACAACTGGCTTATTAAATCAGCGAGTATGCAGAATAATACTGATGTCAAAATACTATGATAGAAAGTTTTTAACCTATTGCTTACCTGGATTTCTAAAAGCCATTAATACGAAAACGTCTTCAGTCACTGTTAAGCATCTTTCCTCTAATACAGTAAATGATATCCCATTACCTCTTCCACCCCTCCCTGAACAGCAGCGCATTGTCGCCAGGATAGAAGAACTGTTCAGCAGTTTGGAGAAAGGCATCGAAAGCCTGAAAACCGCCCAACAACAACTCAAAGTCTATCGCCAGGCCGTCCTCAAATGGGCATTCGAAGGCAAACTGACAAATAAAAATGTAAAAGAAGGTGAATTGCCGGAGGGGTGGAAGTGGTTGAAGTTAGACGATGTTGTTGATGAATTTGTCCGAGGTCCTTTTGGCGGTTCATTGAAAAAAGAATGTTTTGTCCCCAAAGGTTACAAAGTATATGAACAAAAAAATGCAATTTACCAATCAACGGAACTCGGAAAATATTTTATTAATGAAAATAAATTTAAAGAATTAATAAGATTTAAAGTTAAACCCTATGATTTTATTGTTAGTTGTTCTGGTACTATTGGCAAGCTTTTTATGATTCCTGAAAAAGCGCCCAAAGGTATAATAAATCAGGCCCTCTTGATCATTAGAATAAACAGAGATTTGCTCTTAGAAAAGTTTTTTATGCATTTATTTACTTCTTCGTTTTTTCAAAGGCTTATTATTAAGGATGCAAAAGGCACTGCTATGCTGAATTTGGCAGGCGTAAAAGATATGAAATTAGTGCCAGTTTTGCTTCCTCCCATCCGAGAACAACAAGCCATTGTCGCTGAAATCGAATCCCGCCTTTCCGTTTGTGACAAAATCGAGGAGAGCATTGAACAAAGCCTCAAACAGGCCGAAGCCCTGCGCCAGAGCATTTTAAAGAAAGCCTTCGAAGGCAAACTCGTCCCCCAAGATCCCAAAGACGAGCCGGCCTCAAAGCTACTCGAACGCATCAGCGTTGAAAAAGAAAAGACAGCCATTAAAAAACGGAGTAAAAATTAATGTATTTGTTCATGGACGAATCCGGCTGCCTGGGCTTTGATTTCACCAAAAAGAAAACATCAAAATATTTTGTGGTGACTTGTCTGTTTGCAACAAATAAAAGGCCGCTCGAAAAAATCGTCAGAAAAATTCACGGAGGTCTGCGCAAACAATTAAAGTCACATTCCGGTGTTCTGCATTGCACGAAGGAAAAAAAAGTAACCCGCCAGCGGCTCTTAAATTTACTCCAAACAAAAGACTGTTCCATAATGAGCATTTATCTTAACAAGAAAAAGGTCTATACACGCCTTCAAGACGAAAAACACGTTTTGTATAATTATGTGACCAATATTTTATTGGATAGAATATTTTCCAAACGTTTTGCGCCTGAAATAGAACATGTAACGTTGGTTGCTTCCAAGCGTGAGACCAACAAGTTTCTGAATGAAAACTTTTCAAGTTACCTTAACCGCAAGGTTACAAATTCGCATAACATTAAATTCACGGTACAGATTAAAACACCGGCTGAAGAAAAAAGTCTGCAAGTTGTTGATTTTGTGAGCTGGGCTATATTTCACAAATACGAATACGGCGATGATAGCTATTATAAGCTAATAAGAGAAAAGATTATGGAGGAAAATGCGCTTTTCCCCTAAAATGCAAAACCCCATGCGCTATTTACGAGTAACCATCCGGATACCCACGCATGAGGACTTACTTGCGGCAAAAATATGGGCTTTTCGTCATGAAAAGTCAAGAGTAAATTTAGGTTGATAGCGAAGATCACATAAGGCAGATGTAAATATTCTAATGAAATAAGGAACATGTGAAGCATGAACGAAAATACATCCGGTATTATCAGTAAGATATGGAGCTTCTGCCATACATTGCGCGACGACGGCGTAAGCTATGGCGATTATCTGGAACAGCTTACATATTTACTTTTTTTAAAAATGGCGGACGAGTATTCAAAGCCGCCACATAATAGAAAACTGGATGTGCCCAAGCAATATAATTGGGAAAGCCTGACAGCAAAAAGCGGCGCGGCACTGGAAGTGCATTATACGACATTGCTGCGTGAGCTTTCACGTGCCAAGGGGATCCTAGGGCAAATTTTCACCAAGAGCCAAAACAAAATTCAAGACCCGGCCAAACTCTACAAACTCATTGATATGATTAACAAAGAGCAATGGACGTTGATGGGTGCGGATCTCAAAGGAAAGATTTATGAAGGCCTTTTGGAAAAGAATGCCGAAGATACCAAAAGTGGTGCGGGGCAGTATTTTACGCCGCGGCCTTTGATTAAAGCGATGGTTGCCTGCATCCGGCCCGAGCCCGGGAAAACCATAGCCGACCCGGCCTGCGGCACGGGAGGATTTTTCCTGGCGGCTTATGATTACATTGCCGATTCCAAAAACTTCTCCTTGACCAAAGCACAAAAAGAATTTTTGAAAAATTCAACTTTTTACGGAAACGAAATTGTGGCTGGTGCACGACGCCTGGCATTAATGAATATGTTTCTGCATAATATCGGCGATATTGATTCCGAAACTTTTATTCTGCCGACCGATTCGCTGGTTGCCGAACCAAGGTTTCGCGTTGATTATGTGCTGACAAATCCTCCTTTCGGCAAGAAAAGCTCCATGACGTTTACCAATGAAGAAGGCGAGCAGGAAAAAGAAGACTTGACTTACAATCGTCAAGATTTCTGGGCGACAACCAGCAATAAACAACTAAATTTCGTTCAGCATATTCGCACAATGCTGAAAACCACCGGCAAGGCGGCGGTTGTTGTGCCGGACAATGTTTTGTTTGAAGGCGGCGCTGGCGAAACCGTCCGTAAAAAATTATTGGAAACAACCGATTTGCATACAATCCTGCGCCTTCCCACAGGCATATTTTATGCGCAAGGCGTCAAAGCGAATGTTTTGTTTTTCGATAACAAACCGGCCAGCAAAGACCCATGGACGCAAGACGTTTGGATTTACGATTACCGCACCAATATCCGCCATACTCTGAAGAAATCGCCTTTGAAGTTTGAAGACCTTCAGGACTTTATAAAATGTTACAATCCGGCGAACCGCCAAAAACGTAAAGAAACATGGAATCCAGAGAAGAATCCCGAAGGACGCTGGCGCAAATTTACATATGAAGAAATCATCGCTCGCGACAAAACAAGCCTTGATATTACCTGGCTGAAAGACAAAAGCCTTGCCGATTTGGACAATCTGCCCGACCCGGATGTCCTGGCAAACGATATTATTGAAAATCTTGAAGCAGGGATAGAAAGCTTTAAGGTGATAATGGAGAAATTGAATAATAAATAGGATGGCAGTGTGCAACGTCTGAATGTAAGACAATCACAGATTAGAGAATGCATTGAAAAATCGTGATCACCGAATAAATCAGGGTCGAATCTTTATTCTTGACATTTCGTTTAGCCGAAAAAATATAAATAGAATGCGCGGAACATAAAACCAATTATATTAAAGATATATTGTCTCTTATCAATCAAGAAACCGTTCAATCATTTAAGACAGATCATTCTTAACTTGTGCCTACAATAACATCCGTAATATCAATCAGTTAATCTAGATAAAACAAAACAAATAATGCGACACACGTTTGTCGTCCTGTCATTGAATTATCAATAAAAAAAGTTTAGATTTTGGCGTAAAAGGGAGCAGGAACATTTTTTGTAAATTATTCAACGAAAGGGGCAGAAAGTGACGGACAAGATCATTACCGGCACAATAAAAAATAATGAAACGGGTGAAGTTTATGATATCGTGCCTTTTTATTATTTTACCCATGGTGCTGAGCTCAACACCATTGTAAAAATTCTTTCCGTAAAGTCAACGTTTAACGAGAAAGCTGAACCCGCCATACAGGTTAACATTGATTGCCTGGCACTCGACAGTATCGGCAATGTATTTAAGTTAAATCTGTATTTTCTCCCTGAATGTCTTGAAGATCAAAAGATAATTGTCGCGGAAATTACCGAAGGTAAAATCATGACCGCAACCGGCCGCTATTCTATTCTCACGAATGATAAAGGCTCTGTTATGCTTATTGATCCGCAATATTCGCCATTGCCGCCAGAATACTCCCTTGAAGAAGTGGAAGAAGCCTTCCGGATAAATAATCAATATAACAAAAACCGGTTGAATTAGTTTTAAGCTGAGGAGCAGGCTATCATGAAAAAAGACCGCTTACAGATTGCGGTGAAGCATGCAAAAGTCCTCTTTAAAAAAATTATGGATAAATATGACCAATTGGGCGGGTACCTGGTGCTTTCATCAGAAACAGATCAGTGCAACATCTCAGATGACCCGACCATCATATTAAAAAGCTTACCCGATTTAATTGAAGATTCCGAAAACAAAAAATTTGTGCTCGATTTAATTGAACAAATATCCCAGCTGGAAAAAGATAAACAGGCAATATCGCAAACATCTCTGAATAAATTAGCAAAACTAACCAAAGACCTGAATACATTCAAAGATAACCTGATTGTTAAAAAAGATACATTTGTAGAGATACGTTTTTCCAAACAGAATCTTGAACAGATTTTTGAAATGCAGAAAGACCCTCTCGTATCCCAGGAGCATACACCTCAAAGCAGAGCGTCAATACGTATTGTGCTTGGAACATTGGAAGAACTTTATCAGGATAGCGAAAAATATGTTTAGCAATATCGTTCGAGAAAGAAAATTCGGGTCAGGTATTGAAAAATCAGTTTCAGCATTAAAATTAGGGACAAGAAAACGTGGTCGCATCTTTATTCTTGACATTTCGATAGATGAAAGAGGCTATTATAAAATATAATTATATGTTATCAATAAACAGCATTTGCATTGAAGTATAAACTTAATTTTGAACGATATTCTATGCCCCTTGAAATCGAGCGAAAGTTTCTTGTAAGTGGAGATGGATGGCGAAATGGCGAAGGTATCCGCTGTATCCAGGGCTATCTCAATACTGATAAAGAACGCACCGTTCGTGTGCGGCTGGGCGGCGATAAAGCTTTTCTGACAATCAAGGGCTTGACAACTGGTGCGACGCGCGAGGAGTATGAATATGAAATCCCAACCGCCCATGCCCAAGATTTATTAAAGTTGTGCGAAGGACCGCTCATCGAAAAGATTAGATACAAAATTGCATGCGACGGTCTGATTTGGGAGATAGATGAATTCCTGGGCGAGAACGCAGGGCTGATTCTGGCGGAAGTGGAGCTTCAGAAGGAAAACCAAGTCTTTGAACGTCCTTCCTGGCTGGGCGAGGAAGTTACGCATGATGAGCGTTATTTTAATTCAAACCTCTGCTCATATCCATATTCTAAATGGCCAAAAGGTAAAAAATAAAAGACGTAATCGCGGTTAAATCTTTTATTTTAATTATCGCCAATGTGTTGGCTGTATAACAATTCGGGGGACATAAAGCATAATTCGATCCGCATAATAATATTTACAAGGGTTGAATAACTTGCATTTTCAGGAGATATTTGAGCCATGATAAATAAAGAACGCTACATTAGCGTTTTAACCAAATTATTAAATGACTATTACAGGGAAATTAAACGGACAGGTTCTGAGTCTAAAGAAAGCAAAAAATATATTGACGGTTATCTGACCGCGGCCAGGGCCTTAAATCTATTCCAATATGAAGAGTTAAAGGATATCATTGAAAAGATTCATTTAAAGGCTTTTGGAAAAACTATTCAGGAAAGAAGAATGTCAGGATTAAGAGAGTCTTCTCCCGATGATGAATTCCTGAAAATTCCGACATATATTCGAGAGGGCATTCGTTAAATAATAAATAGCTTGATTGTGCGTGCATACAGCAATGCGGGGACATAATACTTAATTATCTATATTGAATTCTATTTGATTTTAATATCAATAATAAACGGATTGATTCCGCTAAGGAGGTTAACATGGAATTAACAGCCGCGATTAAAGGAAGACGAAGTATTCGTAAATTCAAACCGCAGGATGTGCCCAGAAATTTAATTATGGAGATTCTGGAGACGGCGCGCTGGTCGCCATCGTGGGGGAATACACAGCCCTGGGATTTATACATACTGACGGGCAAGATTCTGGCAAAATTCAAAGAAATGAATCTCCAGCAAACGCTGGCCGGCGCGGAAATCGCGTCCGACGTGCCTATGCTCACGCAATGGCCTGACGCCATGAAAGCCAGGTATGGCCAGCTGGGCAAAATCGTTTTATCAGCGCAGGGCATAAAAAGAGAAGATAAAGACGCGCGCGATAAATACTATCAGAATATGGTTTCTGTTTTCGACGCCCCCTGTCTTATTCTGGCCTGTATTTCACGGGATAATCTTGTAGAATACCAGATGCTGGATATCGGCATTATCGCTCAAACAATCTGCCTGGCGGCGCACGACAAAGGTCTCGGTACCTGTCTTTTGGCCGCGGCCGCGCGTTACCCCGCTGAAATCAGAAAGATAGCGGCAATTCCCGATGATAAGAAAATTGTCGTGGGCATCGCTGTGGGCTATCCTGACACATCATCCCCTCTTAACAATTTCGCGCGGGAAAGAGCGAAGCTCGATGAATTTGTCCATTGGATGGAATAGACAACAATTTGTTGGAGTTTAAAAAGGGGACGGCTACAATTACCTGATTTAATCCGTCAAAAGCCTTTAAACTTTAAGCCGGCAAGACAAAACTGGTTTACGGGCTATATGATTTAACGCTTGAAGAAATAGCCATTGTGAAAAATGGCTAATATTCAGGCGCTCTTGACATTTACCTATATTTACATATACTCATGCAAATGTAAAAAATCATGGTGTCATGCAAGGAAATATATGGAACAAATAATCAAAATTCACATAAAAAAATTGCCTGAGGGAGTTTATTTAGCAACATCAAAAGATGTGCCGGGTTTGGTTGCCCAGGGCCGCACAGCTACCGAAACGCTGGAAATCGCCCGCGATGTTGCCAAGAAACTGCTGGAGGCCAGAGCTCAACGCAACAACAAGATAAAAATTTCCGAAATAAAAGATTCTTTCGATTACCCGATGATTGTGAGCGCATAAAAGGTGGGACGATTAGCAGGTTTCCGGTGTCGCGAAATTATAAAGCGCCTTAAATCTTTTGGCTTTGCTTTTGACCGGCAAGCCGCGGGAAGTCACGAAATCTGGTACAATCACTCTAAAAATCGCTATACAACTATACCTAATCATCCGGGCGATATGCCGGAGGGAATATTGAGAGCAATATTAAGAGAAGCCGGCATCACACCTAATGTTTTCTTGAAAAAGAAATAGTATTTTGCGAACTCCGAAAAAGTCAGGACTATTTCGGAGTAGCGGGTGATATAGTCAAACCTTAATTATTGAAAATTGTAACATTTGTCAGGCTTATCAGGTTAAGAGATTGCTTCGCTCATAGTATTTGCTTGCAATGACAAGAAGGTAGGGATTGCCCTGCATCCCCGAGCATTTACCGGGCGCGCTGTTGTCTTTACTTCACGCAGGATGATGAAAAAACGTGGGGTGTTAGAACAAAAAACAAAAACTATGGCCGATTACTCTAACACAATCTGTCTAACTCTAAAGATACGATCCACAAATATCTTTATCGTAATCCGTTATTCCCAATACTCAGTCATCTCAGAAAGGAGCAGTTAAATGCAGGCATTTCATGATTTTATCATCTGGCTCAATGGTTACCTCTGGGGACCGCCGATTCTGGTACTTCTGTTTGGCACTCATCTTTTTCTGACATTCCGTCTACGTTTTATTCAACGCTATGTCGGCCTCGGTATCAAGTTATCCTTTAAAAAAGATACGAGCGGAGAAGGTGACGTCAGTCAGTTCGGCGCCCTGACCACAGCCCTGGCCGCCACCATCGGCACAGGGAACATTGTCGGTGTCGCCACGGCCGTCACGCTGGGAGGGCCCGGAGCGGTTCTTTGGATGTGGCTGACCGGCGTGTTTGGAATATCCACAAAATACAGCGAGGCCCTGCTGGCGGTTAAATACAGGGTCAAGACTTCCGACGGCACCATGCTGGGAGGGCCGATGTATGCCCTGGAAAAAGGCCTGAAAATGAAATGGCTTGCCGTGCTGTTCTGCATCTTTACCGCCATCGCGTCTTTTGGTATCGGCAACATGACACAGGCGAACTCCATCTCGGCTCTTGCGGGGAATACCTTGAATCTTTCTCCCTATATAACCGGCGTGATGATGACGATACTTGTGGGAATCGTCATCATCGGAGGGATAAAATCCATAGCCCGCGTCTGTGAAAAGCTGGTTCCCTTTATGGCAATTTGCTACGTTATAGGTTGCTTGATTATCTTGGCGCTCAACGCCAATTACATAGTGCCCGCCATCGCTCTGATCGTAAAATCAGCCTTTACCCCTCATGCCGCCGGCGGAGGCTTTATCGGCGCTACTGTTTTGATGGCCACCAGATATGGGATTGCCCGCGGCATGTTTTCTAATGAATCGGGTTTAGGGTCTGCTCCCATCGCCGCCGCCGCCGCGCAGACAAAAAATCCTATCCGCCAGGCTCTCGTATCCGCCACCGGAACCTTTTGGGATACAGTGGTAATTTGCCTGATGACCGGCCTAGTGCTGGTGACCACCATTATGAAATATCCGAATATCTCCGAAGGATTGAACGGCGCGGAAGTTACCAACGCGGCTTTCTCACAAATACCGGTAATCGGGCCAATAGTCCTTACTGTCGGACTTTTCA
>Ga0208198_1002173_pt1 | contig 15284 bp, 9 predicted proteins | sample AD_JPNTR2_MetaG_FD_184446 | JGI IMG/M metagenome (GOLD analysis project Ga0208198, IMG submission 184446) | Active sludge microbial communities of municipal wastewater-treating anaerobic digesters from Japan - AD_JPNTR2_MetaG (SPAdes) (version 2) | ecosystem: Engineered > Bioreactor > Anaerobic >... | reverse complement strand
GACAGGTGAGAGAAGTGGCTACTGAATCTTCGGGATGATAAGTAACAATCTCGTTCCCATCGTAGCGGCACAACCCATTTTCTCTGGTGGCAAACCACATAAATCCAATTGAATCCTGAACAATGGAGGTGATATGGTTACTGGGTAGTCCTTTTTCAGTGTTAATCTTCTCGAAATGCAAGCGTTTGCCGGGTTTGATGACCGTTTTAGCAATTGATATTTGGGCATTTGTTATTAATAAACAAGTAGATATATTTAGAATCAATAACCTCGAAAAGCGGCCGCCTCTTAGGACGGCTGGTTTCTCGTTATTAATTTCCGGTTTTTTAAAAATACTTCTCATCGCATTAAGCCAAATTATCTTCCAACCAGCTTAATTTAAAAATAATTTTGAGGATGTAAAGATAGATTGTAACTTTCCAAGTGATTTTTATTCAAATCAATGTGGCTAAAAATCAGAAAACCAACCAGCAAAATTATTTAAAAACTCTTATTAGCCAACGTTCAAAAGGTATTTAAAAAATTAGAGAGGTTATTATGCATCAAACCATCAAAATTTTCCTGATCGCTTTGACTTTGCCAACCCTGATTTTGGCCGGTGATCTGTTCTTCAGTGAGTATATTGAGGCATCTGTAGGAAATAATAAGGCAATTGAAATCTATAATCCGACCGACGCTCCGGTTGACTTAAGTCAATATACTATCAAAGTGGCTAATAATGGTTCGGGATGGGGGTGTTATACACCACCGGGTGGAACTCCCACTGAAGATACAAGATATGTTTTACCATTAAGTGGAACGTTAGCATCCGGAGATGTTTTTGTTATATACAATACACAAGCTGTATCCGCTATTACAAATGTTGGCGATTTGGGTCTAACGTATAATTCTAGTCCAAATGGAGGCGTTGGAAGTAACTGTGCGAGTCATAATGGAAATGACGCTATAGGTCTTTTTAAAGATGATGTGTTAATTGATGTTATTGGTATTCCTACCAATGATCCATCTACTGGGTGGGATGTTGCCGGTGTTACGGCGGCTACAAAAGATCATACCCTCGTTCGTAAATCAACCATAGGACAGGGGAATACAGACTGGTCTGAATCAGCCGGAACAAGTGTCGAGAATTCAGAATGGATTGTCTATAATGATCAAACTTATAAATATTTGGGTGCTCATGTTTATGAAGGCGGAGCGAATATTCCTCCGATGGCTAGGGCAGGTATTGACCAGGTAGTGCGTTTTAACGACACAGTCACACTGGATGGTTCAGCCAGTAATGACCAGGATGGTTCAATTGTCAGTTATACCTGGACTCAGATATTGGGGGAGTCAGTCACTCTGTCGGCTACTAATCAAGCTATTGTAACTTTTACTTCACCGTCTAGTATAGATACTCTAATGTTTGAATTGGTTGTTACCGATAACGAAAGCGCTATCGGAAAAGACAGTGTGACGATTTATGTTGATCCCAGTCCTATTATTATTAGTGAATATGTTGAAGGGACTTCGAATAATAAATATATTGAAATTTTTAATGCCAGTAACGAATTAATTAATTTGACAAATAATGGTTATGAATTACGAACTAGTTTCAATGGTGCGAATAATTTTTCAAGTTCTTTCAGTGATTGGGGATCAAGGGCGAGTATTCCAGCTGGTTCCGTAATTGTCTTAGCAAATGCACAAGCTACCATTTATCCATCACCTGATATTTTAGTACCTTCATCCCTTTTATCGCCTTTGAATTTTAATGGAAATGATGCTGTGGCTTTGTTTCGCAATGGACTGATAGTTGACATAATAGGTGAGCCCACAAAAATTGATACAATATTAGATGATCGAACAATGAGGCGTAACAGTACAATTACTTTTGGTAGCTATACATATATTGAAAGTGAATGGATTGAATTTGATCAGGACAATGTCGCTAATCTTGGTTCGCATAATACTAATCCCAATGCGCCGCTGGTCAGTGATATTACTGTTTCACCCGATTTTATCACTTTGGAGGACGAGATTACCGTCAGCGCAACGATTACGCCGGTGGTAGGGAGTATTGATTCGGCAACGATAACGATTTATTATGGAGCGCCCGGTAGTTTGATTAACACCGCGGTGATGTGGAAGGAAACCGGTGATACCTGGATGGGCATTATACCGCCCCAGAGTGGCAATAGCATTATCGAATTTTATATCTATTGCCAAGACGATCAGTCTCCAGCCAACTCCGGTAAATCAGCTACTCAAACGCTGATAATCGCCAATAGCACGCCTGAGACGATCGCCAATATTCATACAAACATTGAATCTTTAAATGGCAAAATTGTCACGATTCGAGGAATTGTCACGATCGGCGCTGGTGTTTTAGCGAATACTTATACTTCCGCCTATATTCAGGATGCGTCCGGACGCGGTTTGAATCTGTACAAGAGTGGCAAATTATATTCCGATATTACGCGCGGTGATGAATTGATGGTAGTCGGTTATGTCGAGAAATTTTTCACGACCATTGAAGTTACTAATTTTATCTATAAGAAAATCTCCAGTGGCAACGAATTGCCACCGGCTCAGGTCGTAACGGTCGCCGGTGCTAATAGCAGTGACTGGGAAGGCACACTGATCGAGTTTTCCGGAATGGTAACCAAACAGGAAACTTCCGATGAGGCGACTAATATTAGCGTTTCGGCTGGGACTGATACGACTATAGCCCGGATTCCCGACGCTACCGGAATTGACGTTGCATCTATCACACTGGGCAATTCCTATAAATTCAAAGGAGTCGGCAATAAATATAAAAGTACTTATCAAACCCTGATTGGTTACGCCGAAGATATTGTTCCATTAACGGCGGTTAAAGAAAGCAAGACCAATGCTCTGACTTTCAAACTCAACCCGGCTTATCCCAATCCGTTCAATCCGGCGACCACGATTAGTTGGCAGTTGGATAAAAATGGTGCTTACGAAGTTGTCGTTTTCAATGTTCTTGGCCAGAAAATTGACGTAATTGCCAGCGGTTATGCCACCGCCGGAAGTTATGCGAAAGTCTGGAATGCCGCCAAGTTTCCATCCGGCGTGTATTTTGTTCAACTGCAAGCCGGAAACCGCGTAAGAACGCAAAAAATGTTGTACTTGAAGTAACCTATGAAAAAACGAATTATTCTACCTGGGCTGATTCTATTGCCGGTTTTACTATTAACGGCGCAGGATCACGTCGTCATTTCCGAGATTGTCCTCCAGCCGAGTAATGCCGAATACATCAAACTTTACAACCCGACGGATAATGCAGTTGACCTGAGTAATTATTATCTTACCGACGGCACTGATCCATCAAACCAAAAATATTACTATAATCTACCAACCGGTACCAATTTCTGGAGTGGAAGCGGTTCGGATTTCATAGTACGTTTTCCGCCGGGTTATAGCATTGAGGCGCAATCAGAAATCATTATTGCGGCTACGACCACCGCGGCTTATGAAAGTTATTACGGCTCTTCGCCCGACCTGTCGGTTAAAGACAATATGCTAAATGCAATCGACGGGCAGAATACGAAAGGTATCGGTACAGCTTATTTAGATAATGCAGCGGAAACGCTGGTACTGTTTTATTGGGATGGCTCATCGGCGACGGTCAAAGATGTTGATTATGTCCTTTGGGGCAGTCTAATCTGCGCCGTTGATAAAAGCGGAGTTGCTGGTTACCAGAACGATACGCCGGTTGCCGAACAAACCTGCGCGCCGACGCATACCGACGGCTTTAAGCTCCAGCGCATTAGTGATGAAGGCTCAGAGCCATCATCAGGCGGCAATGGCATTACCGGTCATAACGAAACCGGCGAAAACCTCGACGACACCTGGCAGGTGGTTGCCGTCGGTAATACCAAACCGAAATTATCCAGTATCAATTATTCGCCGAGTAGTCCGCTTGTCGGTCAGGCTATAACTTTTTCGGTGAATGTTACCGACGACGGACCGCTCGCGGCGGTTAGATTGATTTATTCCTTTCAATCGGAGACTGGTACCGTGGAAATGTCGCTGACTACCGGAAATACTTATTCTGTTACCATTGGTCCATTTTCAGTTGCCGGTATTCTTTATTATCAGATTGAAGCCGAAGATGAATCTGGTCTAATCAGTACTTCTAATCAGAATATGATTACAATTCAATCGCCACCGGAAATGCTGACTATCAAAACCATCCGTGATAACTGGGACGAATATAACGGCCAAACCGTGACTTTGCGAGGTGTGGTGACAATTGGGTCGAATATTCTTATTACCAACCGAACTTCGGCTTATTTTCAGGATGCCTCGGGAAGAGGATTGAATCTCTTTGCCTCCGCAATCACCAATCTATTGCAGGGCGATTCCATCGAAGTGACCGGCGAACTGACCGAATACAATGGAGTCAAAGAATTAACCAACTGGACTAATAGTTATACCGTTCTGGCTCAGAACGTCCCGATAACGAGTACTGCCAAAGTTTATATTTCGGAATTGGTAAATAATTTGACCGAATGGGAAGGCAGTTATGTCGAAATTCACGGCACTGTAGCGGAACGCAGTAATCCGACCGCCACTAACCAAGGGTGTAACGTTGTTATTGAAGATGAAACTGCCCGAACGACTGTGCGCATCTGGAATACGACTGGAGCGCTTTATAATTCGCTGGGCGAAATCGTCAATGAATATACCGATTCATTATTGACGCTCGGTAATCAGGTAATTGTGCGCGGAGTTGTCGGCATTTATAATAATGCGCCCCAAATCCTGCTGGGTTACGCCTCGGATGTTGAGCCTTACATTGTTGGTGAAGTTGGAGAAGGACGCACCAAAATCAGTGTCGCGCCTTATCCTTTCGTACCGAAATTAGGCGAAGTCATCAAGTACACCTATGAATATCCGGCGAATTGCCGTGCCATTGTGCGAGTTTATGACTTGTCAGGTCGGTTCATCACGACGCTGGTGGACAACTATTTTGCCGTTTCCTGGAAAAGGGAAGATACCTGGAACGGGCGCAATGAATTGAATCAGCTGGTGCCGCCCGGCAATTATATTTTGCATCTACAAACGACCAATCGTTCGACGGGAAAATCCCAGGTTTCCATTGCGCCGGTAGTGGTAGGAGTGAAATTCTGATGAGAACTTTTAAATATTTGTTAATTACTTTTTTGCTTATTGTAATCCCGATCGCACTCTGGGCTCAGGTTTTCACCCAGGTGAACGAGATCGCCGCCCCAATCAGTGCCACCGGTTCATCCAATTTAGCAAATATCGGTTCAGCCTGGGCACAACTCAACAATCCAGCCGGTTTGTGTCGTTTAACCGCTCTCGAATTGGTCGGCGGTTTATACAGACCTTATGGACTTTCGTATTATAATAGTGCCGTGGCAATTATCGCTATGCCAATCGGCAAAGTCGGCACAATGGCAATTGGCTATCAAGGCAGTTCGACCTATTATTCCGGCAATTCCTTGACGAGTGAAACGGCTTTTAGCCTGTCGCACGGTTTTTACCTGCAAAAAGACCTATTTTCGACGCTATCCCTCGGCTATACTCTCAATCTCTACCAACTTGATTATGGTCATTCAGCGGGCGTTTCCGGCGATGGAAGTGACGGAATGAATTTGGGAAGCGGGTTTGGTTTCGGACTTGATCTGGGCATCCAGGGTAGCCTGCATGAAAGAAGCTGGATCGGATTATTTGTTAAGAATATCAATTCACCGGAAATGGGCAGTGCCTTGAGCGCTCAGCGCCTTCCCAGGAGTGTGGCAATTGGTCTTGGCTATGAACCTTATTACGGATTGACGACCAATTTTGTGATTTACCAGAAAATCGGAACGGAAAAGACTCAGTATCGTGCCGGATTGGAATACCGTATCGTGCCGTGGTTAGTCTTGCGAACCGGCGTTAATACTGAGCCGAATCGCATCAGCTTTGGCTTCGGAATCGAGAAATGGGGCATTCTGGCAGATTACGCTTATATCAGTCACCCGCTATTACCCGAAACTCATCAATTCAGTCTGGGCTATTCATTCAGGAAAAATGAAAAGTAAATTTATGAGGCGTTCAAAGTATTGTTGGCTATTGATCCTATTTATAATGGCTCTGAACATTATTGTCGGTGCTGTCGAACTTGAGTCGAAAATTGACCTCAATACGGCTGATGAAGCTGAACTGGCGCGGTTACCGTTAACTCGCCAGCAGTTGGAAGATATTTTATACTGGCGGGAATATATTGGCCCATTTAATAGTATATTCGAATTAAAGAATATCAAAAGTATTGACCATGAAACTTTTTTGAAGCTGAAAGAACTAACCCAAATCTCGCCGGTTTTTCTGGAAGAATCGGAAAAACGCATCGAAGATAATTATTACAAAGTCGAGCAATGGATTTCCGATGACGGCGCCAGTGAGAATACCGTCAATAACTGGATTGATATGCTCTCCAACCCAGTTAATATCAACAAACTTAGCTATTTTGAATTGCGGAATCTGGCGGGACTAGCTCCAAGCGACGCCGTGGCGATCGTTAACCGCCAAAAACAGGGCGAGATTAAAAACCGCACCGATTTACGCAGTACCGAGGGGTTGACCTACTACGGTTTTTCCAATTTGGAAGATTTTATTCGCTATACCGATGACGATAATGTTCACAGGTTTGGCGGCAGTTTTTCGAGCGTGGTCAAGAATATTACCCTCAGTCAGACTCCCAGCGATGACGCCGATTCATATGCGGCTTTCGTCCAGCTGGATCAGCCGCTGGACACTTATTACAAAATGCGTTTGCACTGGGGCACGAAGTTCCGTCTCGAAGGTTCTTACTTGCGCAATTTGGGAGAGCAACCGATTTATTATCAGGGTACCAAAATTCCGCAATTCAAAGCCTTTTTCGAAATAAATAACGTTGAAATCGGCGCGGTAAAATTGAACAAAATCGTAATCGGTGATTATTTGGCTGGTTTTGGGCAAGGGGTGACTTTTGAAGCTACCGACTTTTTTATGCCGCGCAAAACCGGATACGGTTTTCGCAATCGGCTGAACGGTTTAAGTGGCAATTCTTCGCGCATTACGCAATACGGCTTGCGTGGTATTGGTGCGGAAGCCCAAATCGGCAATCTGATTGGCACCGGATTTTTCTCCATCAATAATCGAGACGCAGTTGTCAATGATGATGGTTCGTTTTCGACTCTGATTACGATGTATCCGCGGATGTCACACGGTTTGTACGGCAATATTCCGCATAATATGATCAATGCCGTCAAAGAAATGGTGATCGGCGGCAACGCCAAATATTCTTTTGTGCCGGGAACGTATTTAGGTTTGACAATTTACCAGAGTCTGTATGACCGGGAATTAGATTTACAAGTTACCGAGTCACTGCTTGACCCTTCCGGCTATAGCAAATATTTAACCCAAATCGGCAATTCCGCCGATGCGGAAATTAATGCCTCTTACGAGTCATCGGCTCCATCTTCAATCTGGTCATCTGCCAAATCTATCCGGCGAGTTTACGGACTGGAATTTTCGACGGTCATTAGTAATTTGACCCTGCAAGGTGAATATGCCGAACTGGATAAAGACTTGAAGTTAGGCGATCGTTCCGGCGATCCGAGTGCGCTGGTGGTGTCTGGTTATTTACAGTTTGATAATTTTAATTTCCTTATGCTCTATCGGGATTACGACCTGGACTTCGATAATCCTTACCAGCGCAGTTATAGCAATTATCAGCGCTTCAAGGGTACGATTTACGAGGATGTATATTATCTCAAAGACCCCAGCCTCGCCTATCTTTATTCGGCTACGGCTCAGCCTCAGGCAGAACGCGGATTGTATCTATCAACTCGCTATCAATTGCACCGCAGCTTAATCGCCACCGCCGAGCAGGATATCTGGACTCGTGTAGCCGATAACGCCCAATATTACCGCACCGTGCTCAATCTGGAATATCGTCCGGTTTTCAAATATCGGTTCAAGGTTCGCCAGAAATGGCAACATCGGGACAAGACCAATACTCTCACGCCGGTTTTCTATCAGTCTAACGAAACTCGTCTCGAAGCCACTATGCGGATGTCGCGTTATAACCAGGTAAAACTTTTGTATTCCATATCGTTTACCGAATTTACCCCACGCTCACGACTGGTTATCAATGCCGAAACCGGTGAAACTTCTTATGTCGGCAATGCCGGTTCGCCCAGTGATGCGCTTGGTCTGACCGTTACTCATAATGTCAATGAACGACTCAAACTGATTGGTTCGGTGATGACCTATAGCGGCTTTCTCTGGAATTTTGAAGACACGGATTTTCGAGTGTTCAATACCGACACGCACGCGCTTCATGGCTGGATTACAGTTTTCTCACGGCTGTCGCGCGATCTTTCGCTTCGCCTGAAATACAGTTTCGATCTGCATAACCAGTTAGATAATGTAGTGGGTGGAATGATTGATATTGGCGCGGACAGTTCCAATCCAGTCGTCAGCGAAGTATATTATGATAAATTTTATTCGGATTTCCGAATCCAACTTGATTATAGGTTTTAAATGAAAAAGCAAATATTCATTCTGACATTTGTGTTAATCGTTAGCTCAACTGGCTTAAGCCAGAGTTTCTTTAGCCCGTTGATTGGCGATTTACCGTCGGTAGCCGACGCGCGGTCGCTAGCGGTCGGCTTATCAGGCTGGGGCGATGGGGGAAGCGCTTCGGCTTTACTCACAAATTCGGCTTTGCTGGGATACAGTAAACAAAAACTGTCGCTAATCGCGGGATTAAATGCATTTTCCATTAAAGAAAAACGCAGTTTCCCGGTGCAGGACAGTTATGGCGATTTTCTGGCTGATAATACTTACGTGTTGAACCAGAACTGGTTTCCAGATTTTCAGATTGGAATTAACGCCAAGCCTCTGGCGCGCATCCAGCTTGCAATGCTGTTAAATCATACCAATCTGAGTGATTTCCAGTATGAAGAGGAAGTCAGAGGCTCGTTGTACGGTGAATACAATCGCGATCCGCTGGTGGGTTATAACCGACTATCGAACCGCTATTCAGTTTTTAACACTTCGTTAGGAATGGCAGTAAATCCATGGAAATCACTCTGGTTAGGAGCGGCGTTAAATTTTATTACCCCGGATTTTGCCGAACAAAAATATGAAATTCAGGTCATCAAGCCCAGCGATTACCAGGCTTCCGATCATACGATTTCATACATTGTCGAACCGAAATTCGAGTCGGCCATTACCGGCAATTTCGGGATGGCATTTGACGTTACCAAGCATCTCAGCCTTGCGATTTCTTACCGATTACCATACAACACAGTCCAGAAAGGCGGTTTACTTTATTTAGTAAATGACACTACTCAGACTCTGCCGGTGCTGGCGATTGATTCAGTTTTTACTATCGAAAAAGTTACCTATCGTCAACCGGGTGAATTGCGGTTTGGATTATGTTTAAAACCGGTAAATATAATTCCGACACAATTGTTTTTCGAAATCGTCTATCAGAATTGGAAAGATGTCACGACTAAATATCAGTTCAGGAGTGACGCTAATCCGAATGATATTCCGAACAATTTTTCGGACGTACCGATTCCTTATCGCAATGTGACGAAAATCCATCTTGGCATCGAACATATTTTCTTTTCCGGTATGCCTTTGCGGTTCGGATTTTATCATGATCCTAATCCGATCAATGCCGAGATGAATCGCAATTGGTTCACGGCGGGCACCGCTTATCAATTTGGTAATTTCAATCTCGAAATTTCCGGAGCTTTTACAACTTGCGATTACAAATATCACGACCTTTTTCCAATTGCGGTTGAAAAGCGGGTTGAATTTGATACCGTTCACGAAAGTTATCTGATTGGAATGGTGACCTTGAGGTACAATTTTTAATCTATGAAATACAAAAGATTATCTATTATTTTAATTGTCGTTCTAATAGCAGAGACGCTTTTTTCGGCTGAAAAATTTCCCGCTAAAGATTACTTGAAAATCGTAACGATTTTTACCAATGATATGCACGGTGGAATTGATCGGAGCGAAGCCAGCTTTATTAATCCCGATTTCCCGCCGATGCTGGGTGGTGGAGCAGTCGCTGGGCGTTATATTTTGCAAAAACGTCAAGAAGCCGCCCAAAATGGCTGGGGTTTTTTATTGATTGATGCCGGTGATTTTTATCAGGGGACGCCGCTGGGCACGGTTTCGGAGGGCGAAGCCGTTATCGAATATATGAATACCGTTGGATATGATGCCCTGACTGTCGGGAATCACGATTTCGATAATGGCTGGAAAAATCTGAAAAAATTGGCGGAGAAAGCCAATTTCCCATTTCTAGCGACTAATCTTTATCGCAAATCAACCGGAGAATTGGCTGAATTTGTCAAGCCGTATATCATCAAAGAAATTCAGGGAATAAAAATCGGCATCATCGGAGCGACGCTTTCTGCGACGCCCAGTATGAGTTATCCGGAACACATTGAAGACCTGGATTTCCGCCCTGAGATTGAAGGAATCAAACGCTATTTACCGGAATTAAAGGCGCAAGGTGTTAATACGGTTATCGTTCTGACGCACGCCTGGTTAGCCTACGATCCGGAAGAAGGCTATAAGCAAATGATGGCTGATCTCAGTGACGGAGAACTGGGTGAAAGTTATAATACCAGCGCGCAGGCTATTGCTCATCGGATTCCGGGGATTGATATTATGTTTTCTGGTCATTTGCATCGCGGCTTTTACGAGCCGTGGGAAGATCCGCTTAATCATACCCTGATTTTCCAAAATTATGCCAATGGTAGTAATCTGGGACATGTGAATTTTTATATTCATCGCCAGACCGGAACTCTGGCGGGTTACGATTATGAATCCGACGACGGCGCGATATTCACCTTGTTTGAAGATGACTTCTTGCCGGATACAAGTCTGACGCGACTGATTGATTTCTGGGTCCAAAAAGCCGAAGCCGGATTCGACGAGGTCATCGGTTTAGCGACTGGGCAAATCTATCGCTCGAGTAGCGGCGAATCACCGATGGGCAACCTGATGGCTGACGCTATGCTTGCCAGTACAAAAGCCGACATTGCTTTTTCCAATTTTGGCGGAGTCAGAGCCGACCTACCAGCCGGGCTAATTACTCCCCGGCATGTTTTCAAAGTAATGCCGTTTGGCAATCGCATCGTCATAATGAAGGTAAACGGTAAATTTCTGAAAGAATTAGTCGAAGATCGCGTTTCAGGTAGCAATCAAGGTATGCTTGTGGGCGGGGCTGAAATCGTAATCGATCGCAATCAACCCGATGGCTCACGAGTTATAAAATTCAACATTGGCGGAAAACCTATCGAGTATGAACGCGAATATACTCTGGCTGTTACGGATTATTTGGCGGAAGGTAATTCTGGTTATGACCTATTGACGACCATCACGCCAGATCGCACCAATTACACCGGCATTCTTCTGCGGCAAGCGATGATTGATTATATTAGAGAACACTCTCCAATCGTTCCGAAAACTGATGGGCGATGGCGGGAGATTAGGTAAGATTAAGGTCGAGGTTAATGTTTAAAACTACTATAAAATTTATTTTGACTTTATCACTGCTCGCTTTTTCATTCCAATGTAAGCCGGTGACAATAAAGGTAAGTGAAAATGATGCTGGCAGTACATTGGAAATGAAGGAAGGTGATGGCCTGGAAATTATCTTGCAAGCCAATCCGACTACCGGTTATCGCTGGGAAGTAGCTTCCAACGATACCAGTGTATTAAAAAACATTGGCATCGAATACCAGGCTGATAAAGTACCGTCGGGCGTTGTGGGTTCAGGTGGTAAGACAATAATGCATTTTATAGCAATAAAAGAGGGCGAGACCTTTTTACAGTTAGTTTATCGCCGACCATTTGAGAAGGATATGCCGCCGGTTAAAAAATTTGAACTAAATGTTGTGGTCAAACATTAGCCAATAAGGAGCTTGCATGAAAAAGGTTTACGTTCCTATGATTTTAAGCTTGATATTTTCCGTGATTTTTGCGCAGGAGCGAAATCCTCAAATGACTCCGCTTGACTCGGAGTTTATCAATTATATAGAAATGGTAAAAAAGGGTGAGGTAAAGAAATTTACGCCCGAAGGATACGCCCTTGGCTATATTCCGCATCCATTGACTTTTGAAACAGAAATTCCGATACGTCTTCAGAAGCAAGTTTCGTTACCGGAAAGGTACGATTTGCGAGAGGAAGGCAAGCTAACCTCGGTAAAGGATCAGAAAGATTGCGGTTGTTGCTGGACATTTGCGACTTACGGTTCGATCGAATCAAGATGGAAAGCTTTAGAATTGGGGGATTATGACCTTTCTGAACAAAACCTTAGAAATGGCCATGGCTTTCTTTTAGGTTCCTGCGAAGGCGGTAATGCCAAAATGGCAACTACCTATTTCAGTCGCGGAAATGGCCCAATTTCCGAAGTTGATGACCCTTACGATGTAAAAGATAGTATTTATGTTTCGGGTTTAAGTTCTCAAGCCTATGTTCCCGACGCTCGATTTTTACCGGATGACATAAATATCCTTAAACAGATTGTATATACTTATGGCGCTGTATATACCGATATGTTCTGGGATAATACTTATTATAATTCACAAAATCATACCTATTATAGTTATGTGGATAGTAGTATCAACCATGCAGTCCTGCTGGTAGGATGGGATGACAGTAAGGAGACTGCTGGTGGCACAGGAGCCTGGATTATAAGAAATAGCTGGGGCTCCGGTTTCGGGGAAAATGGCTTTTTCTACGTTTCCTATAACGATACCAAAATAAATACGAACCCAGCTTTCTGGCCAAATCGTATGGATTACAATCCAAACGCTACTGTTCATTACTACGACAAATTAGGATGTGTTACATCGTTTGGTTGGGTTGATACTTCTCTTGCACATCCTGATTATGAGGATTATAGTCTGGTGAAATTTGTTATATCTACTGATCAGAAAATTACCAAAGTAGGGACTTGGGTGCATTCTTCCAATTCGACGGTGAATTTTTATATTTATGATAATTTTGATGGGAGATCTCTTTCGACTCTTTTGGGTTCAACCGGAGATAAAATCTGTGATTACGCCGGTTACTATACCTTTGATTTGCCCGATTCGATAGAAGTAAACAGTGGTGATGATATTTACATAAAAGTAAAATACAATACTCCTGAGACCCAATATTCTCTTCCAGCTGAGACGTTTATTACCGATTATGCCGACCCAGTTATCGAAACAGGTAAATGCTGGATTAGTAGTACAGGGAATAATAATACCTGGCTCGCAATAGGAGATAATACCGATTATAAATATGATCTCTGCGTTAAAGCTTATGGTGTTTCAACTAATACAGCGATTGTGGGTGGAGATGATATAATACCAGAGCAAATTCTTCTTTATCAGAATCAACCAAATCCTTTTAATCCAGTAACAACAATCCGTTATTCATTATCAACCTCGCAATATGTCGTATTGAAAGTTTATGATATCCTTGGCAATGAAGTGGCTACTTTGGTTAATGAATATAAAATACCTGGCAATTATGCAGTAAACTTCGATGCAACTGATTTAACCAGTGGCATTTATCTTTATCAAATGAAAGCGGGAAAAAATATCCAAACTCGCAAACTTATGGTACTTAAATAGTATCAAGTGACATTAAGACAGGTAGTATTTTCTCTTGTGAATTAAAAGCTGGTTTATTTTTACCATTAGATTAACCTGAATTATTCTAAATAATTTTTTATAGGATTAACATTATTTTTGTTAAAATTGTGAACTAAAGGTTATTTGAGTGATGATGTAAAAAGTAAGATTATGAAACTATTATTGTGGATAAAGATATCAAAAGTGTTAAATCTAAAATTTTTATTTGGCTATTTCTAATTGTCAATGGTTACTAAATAACTATGCAAAAAACCGAAATCATAGAATTTTTGCAAGGTAAGGATGACAATTGGTTATTTAATGAAGCCGATCGCATTCGGCGGGCGGTTTTCGGCGATGAAATTTACCTACGTGGTATTATCGAGTTCACCAATTACTGTCGGCAGAATTGCTATTACTGCGGATTGCGCCGTTCCAATCGCGCCATCCAGCGCTATCGGTTATCGCGTGAGGAAATTATAGCCGCAGTGGAAACTGCCGTTAGTGAAAAAATTCCGACGATCGTTCTGCAGGGTGGGGAAGACCCCTACTATTCGGCGGAATGGATTGCCGATTTAATCCGCAAAATTATTGACAAATATGATCTGGCGATTACCCTTTCACTCGGCGAACAGACTCCGGAAGTTTTACAATTATGGCGAAAGGCGGGCGCGACCCGGTATTTGTTACGCATCGAGACTTTGAATCGGGAAAATTATGGTTTTTTACGGCCAGGCAAACGATGGGAAGACCGCCTGAATTGCCTGAAAGTTTTACGAGAACTGGATTACGAAGTCGGTAGTGGAATTATGGTGGGATTGCCCGGTGAAACTTTGGCAACGCTGGCTGATGCCATTATCGGATTGACTGAACTTGATCTTGATATGATCGGGATTGGCCCATTTTTGGCTCATCCTCAGACACCTTTGAAAGATGAGCCGAATGGTTCAATCCAATTGACTCTGCGAACGCTGGCGCTGGTGCGCATTCTGAACCCCTATGCCAATATGCCTTCGACGAGTGCTATGGAATGTGCCGAAAAAGGCGCTCGTCTTGCGGCTCTAAAAATTGGAATGAATGTCATTATGCCGTCAATAACTCCGGAGAGAGTCAAATTGCTCTACAACATTTATCCCGGCAAAAATGCCGATAGCGATGCTTCTGAACATTCGATATCAGCCGTATTGGAAATTATCCGTGAGGCGGGATTTCACCGCAGTCTTAGCAAGGGGATTTCACCGAATCTTATTCGGCGTCACGAATCCCAAAATATTTTATCTAAATAAATGATTTTTTCAATGGAGTATAAATGCAAAATGTCAAAGTAAGTGAATGGACGAAAAAAGTGATTAAGCCCGATGAGATCGAAAAGTATCTCATAGAAGGCAAGGATTTTATTGATGAAACCGTCATTACATCTCAACTTAAATTTGCTGCCAATCCGGATAAATCTCGCGTTCGTGAGATCTTAGCGAAATCTTTAGAGATTGAACGACTCGAACCGGAAGAGACGGCAACATTGCTGAATGTTACTGACGACGATCTCTGGGAAGAAATGTACTTAGCCGGTCTGGCAGTTAAGCGGAAAGTTTACGATAATCGTATCGTATTCTTCGCCCCGC
>Ga0208198_1002157_pt1 | contig 15402 bp, 16 predicted proteins | sample AD_JPNTR2_MetaG_FD_184446 | JGI IMG/M metagenome (GOLD analysis project Ga0208198, IMG submission 184446) | Active sludge microbial communities of municipal wastewater-treating anaerobic digesters from Japan - AD_JPNTR2_MetaG (SPAdes) (version 2) | ecosystem: Engineered > Bioreactor > Anaerobic... | reverse complement strand
TCCTCCTTCTCCTGTTTCCGCTCCTCGTATCTCCTCACCCGGCGACTGATCGGCATCCCAAGGCCCCCTCCAATGTATGTCCTTTATTTACAAGGCTTTATACATCAAAAGAGGCCGGTTTCCAACAAATTGTTTGCATTATCTTCAGTTGTTACGGTATGTTGGGACGTTAGAGAGGGATTCAGATTAAATGTTCTTCAGAACAATGCCGACCCTAAAAAATACGCGATTATTGATTTTCCTCCAAACTTGCCATCTTTTTTGATGCCTTGCGCCGGGCTCGGATGAAATCCAGCATGAACCGAAACACGCCGCTAAGAACAATGGCCGCAATTCCGGCACCCATATAAACGCCCTGTAAAAGTGTTGTTATAAGCAAATGGAGCAGAGCGAATTGAGCAGCAATCATCAAAGCCAAAAGCGCCCACCAACCGATTGGAGCCCTAAGCGCCTTAAATTTTTTAAGATATGACCGGCAATAAAAGGATAAAAAGACAACCCACATGAGTACAACAACGGTAGCCGTAACGTAAGTCGCATCGTTGGGGTTGTGGCGCATGAATAACGAGACGGTAATCAGCAACATCACCGCCGCCCATAAGACCATCACTATCGATTCATTATATTGCGATTTCTTTTTATTCATGAACAGTAATGTCCGGTTAAGAAATTGCATGAGACGGCTTTGAGCCGGGTGGTTGATATAGCCATATACCGGTATTGTCGACAATATCGGAAAGGCTCATTTCGTTCCGGATTTTGATGCATATTTCCCTGAGCCGCTTGACGGAAACGGGTTCCTGATATTCATCATGGCAATAAATGGCCAGAAGGATGTAGGTGATCAACCCGGCCAGCATCTGGACCATAAGGCCGTATTTGCTCCTTGAAATCAGGTGGTAAACCTTCAGGTGACGCTTCCACCAATTGAAGAAGATCTCGATATTCCACCGCAGCTTATAGGCGAGGGCGATTTGCTCGGCGGAGAGATCATGGCGGTCTGTGGCGATCCAGTAATCGACGTTTGCGACTCGATAACCGACGAGACGAACCTCTTTCTCTGTTTGATTGATGGATGGGGTCCCCAACAGAACCACGGCGTCGTAGAAGACAATACCCCCTGGCTGAACATCGTTCTTTCTGATTTCGTGCCTTTTGGTGGAAGCCTTGATGCGACAGATAAAGTGTTTTCCCTCTGCCTGCCAGTTATCGAAGCTCTTATGGCGCTGATAGTAGCGATCCATGACCCCTGTTTCTCCGGGGGCGAGGATCTTACTGACGAATTGGACCCGTCCCGGTAATCGGCCCAATACATGGACAAGACGGCGTCAATGAGAGATCCATCGATGATAGTGAGATCACCCAATTCGGCGTGTCCTTTGGGAAGTTGCCTGGCCGCCTTCACATAGAGCTTCTCGAAGAGTTCCAACATCTGCTCCAATCCCCGAGAACTGATGTCCTCAAAGAAGCTGCTTTTCTGAATGCCTTTCTCGGGGGCGACGTATTGTCGGGCAAAATGGTCCTCCTTGAGAATCTGGAGGAGATGCCGGCCTGATTTATGTTCTTCGAGATGGAAATACACCAGGATGTTGATCTGGTCTTCGAAGGTCATCTGCAGGGGCCGGTTGGACCCGGATGTCAGGGGGGTAAGGTCTGGTAATGAAACGTTTACGGGTTGCATCAGTTTTGGATAGGTCTTGTGTCTGTTCTTTTTCTGTCCGGGTTTCCAGTGGTAGGGCATTTGCGATTCCTCCGTAATATTAAATACTTACAGAGGTCGCCGCCCTAACTACCCGATTTGTCAAGTATTTTTTTTGGATTTTACGAAAAAATTTTCTACCTCCATGAAACCAGTATCACCTGTAACCCTTGACCCGACATGCAAGTCCTTAACCGGTCATTGCTGGAGATCACGGTATCTGAGGTTGCGGAGATTTTCAAGGAGATTCAGGAGCGGCCGAGTCGATTGTTTGAGATGATCAGAATGGATATCAGGGAGGTGGTTGGGAAATACCTGACGGAGTTGATGAACGTGGAGCTGACCCACTTTTTGGGGAGAGAGCCTTACGTTCGGATCGCCGGGACAGCGGTCAACCATCGTAATGGGTCCTATGGTCGCAGGTTTACCCTCAAGGGGGTCGGTGAGGTCCATGTGAATGTCCCCAGGGATCGCAAGGGTGAGTTCAAGACATCCATTATCCCCCGGAGCAAACAGTACGAGGAGGAGGTCGCCCGGGATTTCAGCATCATGTTTTTGGCCGGGATCAGCACTGTCAATGATCGGCCCTATAGAGCCATTCTGTGATCGCCGCAATGGGACCAAGGGGTTGTACTGACCCCCTCAAGTCAAGACATTTTTTATACCCAGAAGACGAGGGGTGGGGCAGATTTTTGAAGGACAGGCCTCCGGGAGGGAAAATTTTTTGTCCGTCGCCGATTCCTAAATGATTCCAATTAGTTTACCTATGCCGGAGCTCCGGCATACCCCTGAGGCAGTCCCTTTTCGATCCCCTGGAGAACGATCATTATTCTCAAAAAAACGGCCGTTTTTGGCCCCTTTTCCGAGGAGAATTTTTGGCCGAAAAGGCCCGTTTTTCCCCTCGAAAAGCGAAACCGGGCAAAACGGGTCGATTTTATAAGATCCCCCCCGGGTCCGTCTCCCGGGGTGAGTTCTTTCAACCTTCCCACGTCGCTGGGCGGCGGGGTTTCATCTCGACGCCCGCGGCGCCTCGGACAAAAACCCGTCCTTTTCCCTGCGCCCAAACTGCGGCATGCCCCGAAAAAGCCTCAGTTCCCCGTCGCCGGTCCGGGGGGGGTGGGACGCAACTCGGAGGCGACGAGATGACGAGATTACCTGCCAAGGGATAAAAAAAGCGGGGAGGCCTTAACCGTTTTTCGACGAAAATTTTACAATAAAAAAGACCTTTTCGGATTAAGTATGGTGCCCCCAGATTTTGACGCAGACGCGGCGGGTCCGGGGGCCGTCAAATTCGCAGAAGAAAACGGACTGCCACGTGCCCAGGACCGGCCGCCCCTCCTCGACGATGACGATCTCGGAGGCGCCGACGAGGGACGATTTCACGTGGGCCGCCGCATTGCCCTCGGCGTGGCGGTAATCCGCCGCGAAGGGCACGGCCCGCTCCAGGGCCGCCAGGATATCCCGCGGCACGTCGGGATCGGCGTTTTCATTGATCGTGATCGCCGCCGTCGTGTGGGGGCAGTAGATGACGCAAATCCCCTCCCGAACCTTCATCTTGCCGATCGCCGCGCGGACTTGGGCCGTGATGTCGATCATCTCCACGCGCTTGGTCGTCTTGACGGTAAATGTCTCCATAATCGATGGCCCCTTTCGTTTTTGTTTGGGGGTATCAACACGTGACGGCCCAGGGGGAAGGTCGGCAAATTCGCCTCCCCCGCCGGGTCGCGGGGATGGCTGTGCGCCTCAAGGCCGCGCCCCGTCGCAGGGCAGCCTTCGGTCCCTGTCGCCGCCTGTCGGGGCGCTGCTCCGTCCCCCTCATTTTACTTCCCTGACGATCCTGATGGGCGGCTGATTACCCTCCTTGTCCGTGCCCATGAACAGGGTGACGTGGGGAAAGGGGATCTCTATCCCCAGCTCGTCGAACCGTTTCTTCAGACGCCGGTTGAACTCCCGGCCCACCCGCCACTGCTTGATGGGCAGGGTCGTCGCCCTCGCCTTGATGACCACGGCCGAGCTCGCGAACTGATCGAGACCGAGGATCTCGATGGGCGCGATGATGTCGTCCCGAAAATCGGGGTCGTTCCTCATCTCCGCGTCGATCTCCCTGATGACCTCCATGACCCGATCCACGTCCTCCTTGTAGGCGACGCCGATGTCGAAGACGTAGCGCGAATATTCCTTGGTCATGTTGGTCACGACCTGGATGAGGCCGTTGGGGACGAAGTGGACGTTTCCGGCCATATCCCGCAGAACCGTCGTCTTGAGGCTGATCTTCTCCACCAGGCCCCCCTTGCCGGCGACCTCGACGACGTCCCCCACCCTGATCTGGTCCTCCAGGATCATGAAAAAACCGCTTATGACGTCTTTCACGAGGCTCTGGGCCCCGAAACCGACGGCCACCCCCACGATCCCCGCCGCCGCCAGGATGGGCCCGATATTGATGCCGAGTTCGTTCAAGACCGTCACGGCGGCCACGGACAGGACGGTGATATTGAGGATATACCGGACGATCGTCCCCAGGGTGTGGCTCCGCTTCTGAAACTCCACATCGTCTTTCTTCTTGGCGAGGAAGGCGAGGAAACGCTCGGAGAGCCTTTTGGTCAGCCTGAGAAAAAACCAGGCGAGAACGACGACGATCGCGATGCGCAAACCGCTCGTCACCAGCCATTCGACGGCCCGATTAAAGAAAACCTCCGTATTGAGACCCATCATCGCCCCTCTTTTTCTCCAAGTGCACGATCATATACAGGATTTTATCACAGGTGGCAAAGGTTTTCCGCCGTCACCCCGACGGGCGGCGAAAAACCGGGACAAAACGCCGGGAGGGCCGTCTCATCGTCGATGCACCCGCCGTTTGTCTATCGGGATCGGAGGCCCTTCCGAGGCGCCCGAAGCGCCGCCCTGAAATCGACCGTCCCAGCCCTGGGGAGGGTCGAAAAGGATTCACCCCGTAAGGAAAGTCCAAAGGAAATACGGGGACACGATAACCCTTTTTCCCCGAAAAATTGCCCCCTGATTTCAGCTTCTTAGGAATTAAGTATCGTGTCCCCGGTGGAAAGTGATAAAAGGGCGGCGGTGCTTTGCCAAGAAGTCAACCGGCGCCACCAGGAGCCGTCAGTGATTAAGGAGTCGAGAAATACAATGAAAAAAAATTTATTTTGTCTGCTGCCGATGTTTTTGTTTTTGGCCATGGTCGGCGCCGGCGCAGCCGGTGAACCCCCCAAGACCGTTCCGGTAAAGGGGATGGTGACCATGGTGGATCTGGGGGCGACGCGCTGCATTCCCTGCAAGATGATGGCGCCGATTCTCCAGAGAGTGGAGAAGCGCTATGCCGGCAAGGCGGCCATCGTCTTCCTTGATGTCTGGGTAGATCCTCAACCGGCCCGCCGGTTCGGCATCCGGGCCATCCCCACCCAGATCTTCTTCAACAAGAAGGGGGAGGAGGTTTATCGCCATGAAGGCTTCATGAGCGAGGAGGCCATTGTCGCCGTCCTCCAGAAGATGGGCGTTAAATAGGGGATACAGAGTGGAGACTTTTTTTCTTACGGTAAATCAATGGTTGACGGGGTCGCCCCTCCTGGCTGCCGCGGGAAGCTTCTTCTGGGGGATGATCAGCGTTCTGTTCAGCCCCTGCCATCTCGCTTCCATTCCCCTCATGGTGGCCTATGTGGCCGGGCAGCGGGAAGTCCTGGCGCCCCGCCGGGCGGGGTTGTATGCCGTTCTCTTCAGTGGCGGCCTCTTTCTGTCCATCGCGGCGGTGGGGATGATCTGCGCACTCCTGGGCCGGATGCTGGGGGATGTGGGACCATACTGGCAGATCCTGGTGGGCTTGGTGCTTCTTTGGGTCGCCTTGGGGATGTTCGACGTCCAGGCCTGTTCCATATCCGGCGGCGGCATCCTCCATCGCCTCAATCTGCAGGGGCACAGCGGGGCCTTTCTCCTGGGACTGGCTTACGGGATTCTCTCCGGCTCCTGCACCTTCGGATTCATCGCCCCGATATTGGCGATCATCACCATTCAGCAACAGGTCGCCATGGGTCTGATACTCATCACCCTCTTTGCCGTCGGCCACAGCCTGCCCATCCTGGCGGCGGGAACCTCGGCGGCCCTGGTGGGCAAAATGATCGAAAACCAGGCCTGGCAACGGGCCGGCGACTGGTTTCGAAAGGGGGCGGGAGGGGTGATAATCCTCCTCGCAATCTATTTTATCGGCAATCCTTTTTTCGGAAACTGACCGTCATTTCTTTGCATGGGAGGTGATTCCATGAGTCCTGTCATCATCATGGTTATCGGTCTGGGCATTCTCGCTGTTGCCTCGGGGATGCTCGGTTTGGGCGTCGCCTTTGCCGCCGTCCCCTTTCTGGCCTTTTTCCTCCCCGATCTCGTCCATCAGGTCCAGCCCCTGAGCCTGCTCCTCAACGGCATCACGGCCCTTTTCGCCGTCTTCGGCTTCGCCAAGAGCGACTATATTGATTGGCGAAAGGCCATTATCCTGGCGGTCGTCACCACCCTGAGCGCCCCCTTCGGCGCCTGGCTGGTCCTTTACACGCCGGTGATGTACATCTGGGTCGCCTATCTCCTCTCGGTGATCTACCTCGCCTACCGTCTCTTCCGGCCCGTTCAAACCCGGCCGGGGGAAGAAAATTTCAAACTGGCCCTGATTTTCGCCGTTCCCATTTCCGTCCTGAGCGGCCTGTTGGGCATCGGTCCCGGCTTTCTCCTCATGCCGACCCTGATCCTTGTCGGCTTCGACCCGAAAAAGGCGGCGGGGATCAATGCCTTCGCCGTCATGCCCCCCTCCTTTTCGTCCCTGATACCCCATCTGCCCACGGCGCGCTTCGATTTCAACCTGACCGTGGCCCTCCTCATCGTCGGCGCCGCCTGCTCCTTCCTCGGCGCCCGGCTGACAAGCCTCTATGTCCCCAGCGGCCGGATCAGGCAGGGTTTCGGCATCCTCATCGTGGTCATGACGGCCTACAAGATCTACACCCTCCTGGGTTAGCAGGAGGGGAATTTTCCCCTGTCGAAAGAGGGGAGGGGAGAGGAAACGTGAGGCCCGAGCCACAGAACATCCAAGGGACGGACCGTTTTTTGTTGACACGCCGGGCGGGGATATATATTCTCAACAGGTAATACAACCGCCGAAGGGAATGCAGCCTTCAAGGATGGACGGAAATGATCTTCGAAAACATTGAAGAAACAACGACGCAGTTGGAACGGTGCGGCTATATAAGCTCCCCGGAGATCGCCACGGTGGTCTTTTTGGCGGGCGCTACGGGGAAGCCGCTCCTCGTCGAAGGCCCGGCGGGGGTGGGAAAGACGGAACTGGCCAAGACCGCGGCCCGGGCCCTGGGGCGGGAGTTGATCCGCCTGCAGTGCTACGAGGGCATCGACGAGGCCAAGGCCCTCTATGAATGGGAATACGCCAAGCAGCTCCTCTATACCCAGATGCTCAAGGAGAAGATCCGCGACATCTTTTCGGTCGAGGATACCCTGGCCGCCGCCGTGGAGAAGATAGCCGCCCAGGAAAACGCCTTCTTCTCCGAGCATTTTATCCAGCCCCGGCCCCTCCTCAAGGCGATCACCGCTCCGGAACCCGTCGTCCTCCTCATCGACGAGATAGACAAGTCGGACCCGGAATTCGAGGCCTTTCTTCTCGAGTTGCTGAGCGACTACCAGATTTCCATCCCCGAGTTGGGTACGAAGGCGGCGCGGCACATCCCCTTCGTCGTCCTCACCTCCAACAGCACCCGGGAGATGAGCGACACCCTGAAGCGGCGCTGCCTTTATCTTTACATCGACTATCCCACCCCGGAGCGGGAGATGGAAATCGTCGCCCGGAAGTTCCCCGGCATCGACAAGCGCTTCGTGGAAAAGATCGTGAACGTCGTGACGGACATCCGCAGTCTCGACCTGAAAAAGAAGCCCTGCATCTCCGAGACCCTGGACTGGACCCGCTCGCTCTTGGCCCTCCGGACGATGGAAATACCCCTGGAACTCATCGTCGGGACGTTGAACGTCCTTTGCAAGCATCGCTCCGATCTCGAGAAGACCAGGGATCATTTTCTGGCGAAAGGGCAGGGAGTCAGGCGCGGCCCCCAGGGGAAAATCGATACCTCGCCATAGATTGAGGACCGTGGGCATGGTTAAGACAATCATCCGGTTTGCCCACATCTGCCGGGCGGGGGGCATTACCGTTTCCCCGGCGGAGGTCCTCGACGCCATAGAGCAGATGGACCGCATAGATCTTACCGCAGAGGATCAATTCCGGACGGTCCTTAAGGCCAATTTTCTCAAGAACCACCGGGATGGCGATACCTTTGCAAAACTTTACGACTTTTTCTTCCACCGCCTGCCGAACACGGGCGGTCGGCGGCGCACCCCGTCGGCCAGGGAAAATCTGCTGGAGCTCCAGGATATCCAGGGCAGCGGCATTCAGGAAGGCGCGGACCCTGAGGAGCTGTTGAGCCCCCTGGCCCGCGATCCCCTTCGTTATCTCGACCTTCTTCTCAGGATACAATCATCGGAACTGGACATCCCCGAGGTGGACATGTCGAGCCTTGCCCCCGGCGGAGAGGTATTCCCGGCATACGCCCGGCGGACGGGAATAGATCCCCGGCTCCGGGAGCTCCTGGCCAAAGAGTTTCCTTCCGGAGACGAATCCTTGCGCCTCTACCTCCAGGAATATCTTCTGAACGCCCTTCCCGATGGCGAGGTAAGGGCGGCGGGAGAAGGCGCCCGTCCCATTGTGCCGCTCCATTTTCCCTCCGGACCGGCGCGCCGCGGTCCAGAGAACCTGGGAGAAATCCCCTTCCAGCACCTCACGGAGGCGGAGGCGCGAGCGGTGCACGCCGTCATTTCCCGCCTGGCGAGGAAATATAAAGACCGGATCACCCGCCGTAACCGGGTCAGCAAGAAAGGCGCCGTCGATATCAGGCGCACCCTCCGCCACGCCACCCGCTACGAAGGCGTGCCGATGAAGCTCTTCCGACGCCGCCGCCTCCCCCAAAAGCCGAAGATCGTCGCCCTTTGCGACGTCTCCTATTCCGTCTGGGCCGCCGTTCCCTTCATGCTCAACATCCTCTATTCCCTCCAGGACTGTTTCCGTCAGGTTCAGGCTTTCGTCTTTATCGCCCGCGTCGCCCCGGTGAGCGACATCTTTGCCCGCCGGGAAACCATGGCGGCCATAGACGAGGTCATGGCCTCCTATCAGCTCCACCACCCCCGCAGTGCCGTTTACGGCGGTGAGGAGGGAAAGGTCGCCGGCGATGCGGACCCGGAGATCTCAGACTACGGCACCGCCCTCGTCGAATTCCACGATCGCTTCTCCCATTTTCTGGACCGCCGGACGACCCTCATCATCCTCGGTGACGGCCGGAACAACTTCCTTCCCCCCCGGGCGGACATCCTCGGCCGGCTCGGGGAGAAGTGCCGGCGTGTCGTCTGGTTGAATCCGGAACCGGAGATCCTCTGGGGAGATGGAGACAGCGATATCCGGGCCTATCGCCCCTATATTCATGAGCTACGTCCCTGCAACAATCTCCAGGAGCTTACCGCTTTCGTTTCCGATCTTTTCACTGTATCTCTTTACGGCAATTCATGAAGATGCCACGCAAAACCCATGAATATTTCTTACAGGGAGGATTTAGGACATGAAGATCAAATCTCTGGGTTTCATCGGCGGCGGCCGGATCACCGGCATCATCCTGGAAGGACTGGAGCGCAAAGACAAACTACCGGAACGTATCCTGGTCAGCGAAACGAACCCTGATGTTTTGGCAAAGCTGAAGGACCGTTTCCCGATTATTGAAAGAAGCGCTGACGATGTAAAAGGCCCGGCGGGGGCGGCGCTGGTCTTTATCGCCCTCCATCCCCCGGCGGTGACGGCCGCCCTGTCGGGCATCAAGGGGCATCTGAAAAAGGACGCCGTCGTCGTCTCCCTGGCCCCCAAGATTTCCCTGAACCAGTTATCCGCCGGTCTGGGCGGCTTCGACCGGATCATCCGGATGATTCCCAACGCCCCCTCGATAGTGAACAAGGGCTATAACCCGGTGGCCTTTTCCCCGGCGTTCACCGGTGACGAGAAAAAAGAAATAAGAAAATTCTTCGAGGTCCTCGGCGACTGCCCCGAGGTAGCTGAGGAAAAACTGGAGGCCTACGCCATCCTGACCGCCATGGGACCCACCTATCTGTGGTTCCAGTTGGAGGAATTGAAGGACCTCGGCATGTCCTTCGGCCTGACGGCCAGGGAAACGGAAAAGGCCCTGGCCAAGATGGTCAAGGGAACCGTTAAGACCCTCTACGAGGCGAAGCGAACCCCGACACAGGTCATGGACCTGGTCCCCGTCAAGCCCCTCGGCGAAGACGAAGAGGCTGTCCGGAAGATCTACCGGGTTAAGCTCAAGGGACTTTACGCCAAGCTCAAGGGATGACGGCAGGGAGATGACGGAAAGGAATCGGGAGAAGAACGGGAAATTTGCCCTGGTGACGGCTCCTTACCGGAGCGGGGACGACAGTCTCCCCTGTTGCGTCATCCTGGAGAGCATGACGGACGGCGTGTTCACCGTGGACCTTGACCGCCGGATCAATACCTTCTTCAACCGCGCCGCCGAAGAGATCACGGGTTTCACCTTCTCGGAGGCGGTTAACCAATACTGCTTCGATATCCTCCGGTCCAGCGCCTGCCAGACCAACTGCCCCATGGAGCGGACCATGAAGACCGGCGAGCCGGTCTATAATCATCCCGCCGTCATCATCAACAAAGAGGGGAAGGAGATCCCCGTAAGCGTCACGACGGCCCTGATCAGAAACCACGCGGGCGAGGTGGTGGGGGCCATGGAGATCTTCCGGGACCTTTCGGTAATCGAGACCCTTCAGAAGGTCGTCGCCGGCCGGTACAGTATGGGGGACATGATCGGCAAGAGCAAGCGGATGCAGGATATCTTCGAGATCCTGCCGGACGTCGCCGAAAGCGACAGCCCCCTGTTGATCCAGGGGCCCAGCGGTTCGGGGAAAGGGGTCCTGGCGCGGGCCGTTCACGATTTGAGCACAAGAAAAGAGAAACCCTTCGTAAAGGTCAACTGCGGCGCCATCCCCGACACCCTGCTCGAATCCGAGCTGTTCGGATACGTCCGGGGGGCCTTCACGGACGCCAAAAAGGACAAGCCGGGCCGCTTCTCCCTGGCCGACGGAGGAACCATCTTTCTCGACGAGATCGGCGACACCTCACCCGCCTTCCAGGTCAAGCTCCTCCGCGTCCTGGAGGAGCAGGTCTTCGTTCCCTTGGGCGGTGTTACGCCGGTGAAGGTCGATGTCCGGATTGTGGCGGCCACCCACAGGGACATCGCCGCCATGATCCGGGACAGGCTGTTCCGCGAGGATCTCTACTACCGCCTAAACATCATCAAGATCGAACTACCTCCCCTCTGCGAACGGAAGGAAGACATTCCTCTCCTCATAGAAAACATCACGACCCGCCTCAACGCCCTCAAGGGGAGGCAGATCGCCGGCGTTTCCGAAGGGGTGATGGCCCGCCTGATGAATTACCCCTTCCCCGGCAATATCCGGGAGTTGGAAAACATCCTGGAGCACGCCTCCGTCCTTTGCCACGGCGCCCTCATCGAAGAGAAGCACCTGCCCCACGATTTCCTGGCAAAGACGAATCGTGATGACCGAATTCTTGCAGAACCGCCGCCCACCCTGGCGTCATCGGAGGGGAAGTTAATCCGGAAGATCCTGAAGGAGCAGGGCGGCAGCCGGGTGAACACGGCCCGTAAGCTTGGCATCAGCCGCACCACCCTCTGGCGTAAAATGAAGAAATATGGAATATCAGTACCTCTGAATGAAACATGATTTGAAACAGTTTCATGTCTTGAAACATTTGCTCCTTTTTACTGCGCTCCAAACCAACCTTCATTATTATCCAACTCATCGATATCCATTCATATATTGCTTTTATCAATTCCAACTGTCATTCGGCATTTTTCTTGCGTTCCATATTTACAAAACGCCCAAAGGTTTTAATAATCCAGTTGTTCGTGGTGGCAAAGGTGACCATTCTTTCGTTCGATCAGAAGGGAAATCGGGAAAGGAGCTTAAAATCGGGATGAAAATCGCCGTTCCATTATTTGGAGAGAGAGTGTCTCCCCATTTTGGCAGTTCTTCGAAGTTCATGATAGTGGAATTTTATGAAAACGTCATTCGGGAACGGGTTGTGTGTGATGTGGGTGAAAATGGGCCAATGGAGCTTGCCCGGCGCATGGTAGACATGGAAGTGAAAACGCTTCTGTGCGGAGGAATTGAACGTTCCTGCAAGGAGTGGTTGATTCATCGGGGAGTGCATGTGGTGGAGAATCAAAAAGGGTACGTAGACGAAGTCATCGCGAAAATAATAGAATAAAAAAAGGAAAAGGCACGTTATGGACATTATTTTATTGATAACCTGGATACTCTTTATCGGAGCGTCCTGCGGCTTTTTGGCGACATGGTTGGGCATCGGCGGATGTTTTTTACGGATACCCCTTATGATGCTGCTGCTGGGTCTTTCCATCAAAACGGCCTACGCCGTGAATATGGCCGTCATCTGCATTGCTACCCTTCCCGGTGTGGTCAGCCATTACAATATGAGACATGTGTACACAAGGGGAACGATTGTCGGGGCTGCGGGCGCGATTCCCGGGGTCCTCGTGGGAACGCAGATCGCCATGTATACGCCAAATGATATTCTTAAAGTGATCTTCGGAATTGCCTGTATCGGCGTCGGAATCTACATGACCACCATGGCATTCAAGAAGAAAGGCGCGACGCCGCCCCGTGTGACGCTTGATCAAATCAGCGGGCTCTCTTCAGGATGGAAGCTGGGAACACTTATGTTTCTCGCTGGCGTCGCGACAGGGCTCACCGGCTTTGGCGGCGGCATTTATTATATGCCGATCCTGAACGTCCTCGGCTACCCGATGCACATCGCCATCGGAACATCCTCAGCCCAGATGATCCCCGTCACGGCAGTGGGAGCGACCAACCTTACCCTGCACGGTTTCCAGGACTGGTATTTCGTGTTCTGGATCGGGCTTGTCACTCTTGTCTTCTCCTGGCTGGGAGCCCGCGCAACAAAGACGATGAAGGCATGGGTACTGCGGGCGATCTTCGGCATCCTGATCTTGATTGTCGGGATCGCCGTTGCGCTGGGCTACATTTAAGAAACTGATCAACACGGTTTGACCGTCGCGGGAAACAACAGAATGGGAAAGGGCGCCCCGTGAAGATCGTATATATTTCAGGAAGTCCCAGAAAAAAGGACAGCAACACCGATTATTTATTGAACCTCGTCCGATCCGTGACGGGCGGTGAATTCATCAAGCTGATCCATAACCGGATCGCGCCCTGCAATGCCTGCCGCGGATGCCTCAAACATTCTTCCTGTAAGATCGATGACGATTTCACGAATCTTCTCACGCCCGTGCTTCTCGAGGCCGACGCCGTCATCGCGGGAAGCCCCGTTCACTTCAACAACGTTTCATCTCAACTAAAGGCGTTTATCGATCGCACCTGGTCCCTGAGGGGAAAAATAAGAAACAAAATCGGCGGCGCCGTGGTCGTCGGCAAGAGATACGGAGCGGAAAGCGCCATTACGGCTATTCATGCATTTTTTCTCAAGCACGAGATGATTCCCGCAAACAGGGGCGTATGTGGAATGGCCTTTAATCCGGGAGAAATAAAAACAGACGCGGAAGCCATGGCATCGGCAACCAAACTCGGGGAGCGTATTCTCGAACTTGAAAAATTGACACACAGGGGTGCTGAAAATTATGTTTCAAAAAAAAGGAGGAGGATATCATGTTTAAAAAGATCCTTTATCCGACGGCCTTCGAGAGATATTATCAGGAAGTGCTCGAATGCATAACAAACCTGAAAAAGGTAGGAACAGAGGAAATCGTTCTGCTGCACGTCATTTACTCTTCCCAGCTCCCTCAAATACACGAGGGGTATATTTTGAAGCTGGCCGATACGCTGCGCCACCTTTTGAACCTCAAAATGAAGGAGGCAGCAAAGATAGTCAACAATGCGGGAATCAATGTGAAAGGGCGTATCGAACTCGGCATTCCACACCAAGAAATCCTGAGAGTTGCGGAGGAGGAAAAGGTATCCCTGATCGTATGCGGTCGGGAGCATAAAGGTGCTCTGGGAGAGATATTTATCGGTTCCATCACGGACAGGATCATCCGCTATGGAACCATACCCGTCTACGTCCCAAAGTGCCCTGTTGGACCTGGTGCTGCTGCACAGGTGAATGCTTTCTGTCAGGATCCCTTCCGCAGGATACTCTATCCCACGGACTGGTCAGATTGCGCTCGAAATGCATTACAATATCTGAAGAGTATCAAAGACGCGCCGGTAGGCGAGGTTGTCGTGGCACACGTCATGGACGAAAAGGCCATGAAACTCCAGCCGGAAGAGAGATTCAGAGAATTTGAAAGAGTCGACCTGGAGAAATTGCAACAGGTTAAAGAGGAACTGGAGAAAGAAGGTTTCATAGTGAAAACACTTCTCCAGGTGGGTAACCCTCGGGCCGAGCTGATCCGGATCGCCAGGCAAGAAAATATATCGCTGATCGTGATGGGGACTCACGGCAAGGGCCGGATGCAGGGAATCCTCTGGGGATCCGTTTCACGGAACACAGCCGAGTATAGCGAAAGCCCCATCCTCCTGATCAAGGGACAGGCGTATAATCCCCAACAGACTTAATTAAACCTGAATCCAGACCCGGGTTCGACAGTCATAGGCATGAAATGACCTGAGGATCGGCGTAAGTCATTGAAATCTCTATGCCGGGTTTCCGGATGTCAATGATCGGCGCTATAGAGCCATTCTGTGATCGCCGTAATGGGACCAAGGGGTGATCGGCACGGGCAAAACGGTCCGTTTTGCCCCGTTTTGCCTCTCGGGGGGGAAAAAACGGGCCTTTTTGGCCCAAAAATCTTCCCCCCTCCCAAAACGGGCCGAAAGCGGCCGTTTTTGAGGGAAATTTCGACCGAATTTGTTAGTATATTATGGGAACTATATTAGAACAAAAACGGCCGACCGCGGGGGGATGTCGGCGCGCCGACGTAGGTAGACTACCTGTAATCATTGAGGAATCGGCGATCGACAAAAAATTTTCCCCCCCCGAATTTTTCTTCCCTCACCAAAAGCTCCGCCGGGGAGAAGCCCCTAAAAGCCTAACACACCAGGGTGTCCCCCCATACCCGAGGGGGGTCCGGTCGTCCTCGACCGGATACTTCACCACTCGACGACGATCAACGTCAAGGGAAACTCTTACCGGCTCAAGGAAAAGGTCAAGGCCGGCCTCATCCGGGAACCGGAGATCGAACAGGCATGAACAGATGGGGGGTCATTTTTCGATGACCAAAAGGGGTCAAAATAAATGTCGCTTGACGGCAGGATCCACAAGAAGAGTGTCTGCGCGCTTCTGGCCCACCGGACGATGGGGAGATACCTCCGGCGGCTCAAGGACGGCAGTATCAAGATCGACCCAAGCGGATTCAGGGCATCCCATGCGCCCCCGAAATCCATAGGCACACGACCGAAAAACAGGCATAACGTAAATGCATGCAATAACTCAGCAATCACCGAATCGTTTACCTGGCGCCGTCGAACCCGGGTATGTTTCCCTGAAATATATTCTCCTCTATTTCGGGATTCAT